>Ga0315286_10001205_pt1 | contig 23273 bp, 22 predicted proteins | sample YL17G10_0_MG_FD_205038 | JGI IMG/M metagenome (GOLD analysis project Ga0315286, IMG submission 205038) | Sediment microbial communities from Yellowstone Lake, YNP, Wyoming, USA - YL17G10_0 | ecosystem: Environmental > Aquatic > Freshwater > Lake > Sediment | place: USA: Wyoming | collected...
TTCCGGCGGCGGTGGGGGGAGCCGGTTGACAGTGCCAGCGTTGAACGCGCCAGCCATCGATGGCGCGGCTCCTGACAGCGTCTCTCAACCGTGTACCCGCCCCAGGCGCAGGCGCCTGCGGTCGGCGCCTGGCGTTGCCGCTCGCCGAGGTCCAGCCCGGCCAGGCTACGCGGTCCCTCCAAGGAACGCCTCCAGCGGGGTCCCACCGGCGCCGACAAGCAGCGTGTCCGAACCTGGGAAGCGTGAGCGGAAGACCTCGAGCCCGCGGTAGTCCGTAACGGCACCGCTCTTCACCTCGACCGCCGTGACGGCACGTCCGCGCACGGTCACGAAGTCGACCTCGGAGGGGCCGTCGCGCCAGTAGCGCACCTCGCCGCCTGCGCGCTGCGCGACGGCGAAAAGATGCGCCCCCACCGCAGACTCGACGATCCTGCCCCACAGGGCGCCGTCTGAACGCGCCTCCTCGAAGCGCGCGCCCGACAGCGCCGTCATCAGCGCCGTGTTCATGACGAGGAGCTTGGGGCTGGACGAGCGCCGCCGCACGGGCCTGCTCGAGTGCTTCTGCAGGCCCGTCACCAGCCCCGTGCCGGCGAGCAGGTCGAGGTAGTGCGCGAGCGTGGTCGTGTTGCCGGCATCGGTGAGCTGGCCGATCATCTTGCGGTACGAAAGCTCCTGCCCGGAGTACTCGCACGCCAGCCCGAACAGCCGCCGCAGCAGAGCCGGCTTGTCGATGCGCGTGAGCAGCAGCACGTCGCGCGAGACGGTGGTCTCGACGATCGCGTCGAGGATGTACGCACGCCAACGGTCGTGGTCGTCGAGGTAGCGCGAGGCCCCCGGGTAGCCCCCATGGAACAGAAACGTGTCGAGGCCCCAGCCAAAGGCGTCGCGGCACTCGGCGAAGGTCCAGTGCGTCGAGCGCACGGTCTCGAAGCGCCCGGCGAGGCTCTCGGTCAGTCCGCGCTCTACGAGAAGCGGCGACGAACCGAGCAGTACTACGCGGATGTCGCGCGAGGCCCACGTGTCGGCGTCCCACTCGGCCTTCACTTGCTCCGGCCAGCCCTGCGCCTTCTGCACCTCGTCGAGGACCAGGATGGACGGCTCACCTTGCTGGCGGGCGGCGCGCCACTGCTGGGCGACCCACTCGGGGCCGAACGGCACGGGGCTGTCCGCGCTCGCATACACGAATGGCAGACCGAGCTCGTCGATGGCCTGACGCACGCTGGTCGTCTTCCCGCTCTGCCGGGGGCCGAGGACGATCTGCATGGATCCGCGCCCCTCACGAAGGCGCGAGACGAGCATGTCGGTGGTGTAGCGACGATACATCGTCCCACTCTCCAGGGAATCGCTCAACGTATTGAGCATTATTGCTCACTTCATCGCGCAAAGCAACGGCTGTCCCGCCTGCGCCTCCAGGAGGTGGTCGAGGCGGCCGTCGAGGCAGTCGGCCACCCTACGCCACCCACGCCACCTCGGCGTTCAGGCGCTGCACGAACGGCGCCTTCTCGGCCTCGAGCCGGCGCCACTCATCCTGCGTATAGACGAGCAGGTCGACCGGTACCGGGAAGCCGCTGATGGTGTCGAAGGCGAGGCCGCGCCGCAGCGGCGGCTCGCCGCACTCCGTGAGGACGACCACGAGGTCGAGGTCGCTGCCCACGCCCCAGTCGCCGCGCGCGTACGAGCCGAAATAGCCGACCCTCACGACATCCGAGCGGGAGGCTTTGAGGGCGGCGCCCCAGGCGCGCGCGGCCTCCTCTACCGCTTCAGGCGGCGGCCACGTAAGGACGTGCGAACTCGATGATCTCACGGGCATAACGGAGTGCCTCGTCGCTGTGGATGACGCCGAAGTGCTCAAAAGGCGGACCTTCGGCATGGCTGTTGGCGTAGCGCGTGGGGATGTAGAAGCCGTCGAGGACCTTTGCTTTCTCCACGAGATCGGCGGGCACGTCGACCGGCAGTTCGTTCAAGAGGCGCGCCACCACGTGACCCCAGGCATCCTGAGCGAGGGAGAGATGGACGGCTTTGACGGCCTTCTCGGCGGCCTGCTCGGCCGCGAAGCAGGCCCACTCGTGGCGCCCGTCGCGGCGCGACGCCTCCGCCTGCTCGAGATCGCGGATGGCCTGTTCGAACCAGTCGGCGGCGCGCGAGGTCACGTCACTCCTTCTCTTCGGGTCGACGGCAGTCTACCACCTGCGTTGCGAGCCACGGCGCCCGCCGGCCCGCAGCTCTCTACACCACACTACGGGACTCAACTGCCGGCCGCAGACGCGCCTGCTTGTCAGTCGCGCACTCGCCATCTGCGGATGCGGCGGGGCTCCAGGATCCAGATGCCACCTCGAATCGAGGTCTCTCCAAGCTCTTGGGCGCTCCGCTCGAGGAGACCGCAGATGCTCGCGACGCCCTGACGGGGCACACGGAGGACGACGATTCCAGGCGAGTCCGGCGAGCCGTAGGCGCGGATGTCGGCGAAATCGAGGTCCAACGTGAGAAGGATCCGGTCCTCGTCGGCGCACGCGTTGGCGAGCGCCGTATCTGAGGCTCCGCCGAGGCCTTCGTCGAGAGCGGTCGACACGTCGTGACCGGCCTGGCGCAGGATCACCGCGGCGCGCGACGGCAGATTCTCGTCGAGCTTCAGACGCGTCACGCCGACTCGAGCAGCGGCGACGTGCGCTCGCGGGCGAGCTCGGCGGCGTAGGCGAGAGTCGCCAAGACGTCGTCTGCCCTCAACGCCGGGTACTCGGCGATGATCTGCTCGACTGACAACCCCTCGGCAAGGTTGTCGAGCACGACGGCTACTTGGACCCGCGTCCCGCGGATGCACGCCTTGCCGTGGCAGACGGTGGGGTCGACGGCGATGCGGTCGTGCCAGTCCATGTGGTGAAGACTACCACGCGGGTAGGCGACCGCCGGCACCTGCCGTGCGCCATCTGCTTCCCGTCGGACGTGATCATCCGACCTGCGTCGCCGGTTGGTCATGCGGTACCTCCCCAGTTGGCCGGGCTGAATTTGGCTTGGATGATCGCACCACGCGAGGGCTTCCGCGAGGGGATGAGGGCCCACGCGGGGTGATATTGGACCCACCCCAAGTGGACATTGGCGCGTCACCCGCCCCGCGGCGTGGTCGCGACACAGCGGAGGTACTAGAATCACTACCAACCGCTCGCCGCACCGGCCCGGCAACTGCCGGGCCGTTCAACGACAGCAGCTAGGACGCACCACGTGCTGAAGAGAATCTGGGATTTCCTGAGCGAGTTTCTGCGCATCAACGCCATACGGCGGATGCTCGCCATCGTCGACGTACGACCCTCAGAAGTCGGCGGGCTGGTCGGGTTCGCCGTCCTCTTCGCGATCTTCGAGGGTATCGGCCTGGCGCTGCTGCTGCCCATCCTGCAGTACGCCGACGGCGGTCAGACGGCCATCTTCGACAGCTCGGGCATCGTCTGGCAGGCGATCGCGAGCTTCATGGACTTCTTCCACCTTCCCGTCACGTTGCCGGTGCTTCTGGCGCTCGCGTTCATCCCCATCCTGCTGCGGCAGGTGGTGTTCTACTTCAACGCCTGGTACTCGGCCGTCGTTTCCACGCGCATCGGCTTGCGCCTGCGCATGCAGACCCTCGACAAGATCTTCGACGCCGACCCTGCGTTCTTCTCGCGCCACTCGGTGGGGCATCTTGTGGGCGTCGTCATCGCGCAGACGGCCGTGGGCGGCAACGCGATCCTTGCTGTGATCAAGCAGCTCTCGCTCGCCCTGCTCATGCTGGTGTATGTCGCCATACTGCTCGCGCTCTCGGTGCCGCTCACGCTCAGCATCCTCTTCTTCGCGGTCATCGTGTCTTTGGCTGTCCGCGCCAACATCAAACGCATCCGCGAGTACGGTGTGGTGACCGCTCGCGTCACGCAACAGGCATGGGGTGTCATCGTCGAGCGCTTCGGCATCATGCGCCTCGTCAAGCTGCGCGACCAGAAGCAGCTCGAATCGACGCGCATCCGGGACCTGCTCGAAAGGCTCCGAGCCATCGACGTGCGGCAGGCTCGTCTGGGCGCGAACATCGAGGTGACGGCCGACCCTCTGCTCATGCTCTCGGCGTTCTTCACGCTCTATATCGGGATCGCCGTGCTAGGCATGACGCTGCCCCAGCTCGGGCTGCTGCTCTTCGTGCTGAACCGGATGAACGCGAAGGTGAAGGAGTTCAACGCCGGCCGTCAGGCGATCTCGCAGAACATGGCCGGGCTGCTCCTTGTCCAGGAGCTGACGCTCGATGCCGCTGCTTCCAACACGATCGCGCGGGGGACGGTTCCTTTCGGGAAGCTCGAGCGCGAGCTTGTACTCACCGACGTCACATTCGAGTACCCGGATGTGCAGGCTGCCGACGGAGCGCTGGTGTCCGCGGGCACCTCGGTGCTGAGGGGGATCTCGGTGACGATCCCCGCCGGCTCGTTCACTGCCGTTGTAGGGCGCTCCGGGACGGGCAAGTCGACGCTTGTGGAGCTGCTGCCGCGCCTGCGGGATGCCACGAGCGGCAGCATCACCTACGACGGTGCCGACATCAAGGCTTTCGATGTGGGCACGCTGCGCAGGGGCATCGGCTATCTCACCCAGAATGCCATGCTGTTCAACGACACGGTGCGCGAGAACCTCGTGTACGGGCTCGGCTTCGAGCCGTCGGATGGGCAGATAGGTGAGGCACTTGCTGGAGCCCATGCCGGCTTCGCCTACGACCTCCCGCAGGGGCTTGAGACCATGCTGGGCGATCGAGGAGTGCGGTTCTCAGGGGGCGAGCAGCAGCGCATCGCGCTCGCGCGCGTGCTCCTCGAAGACACGTCGATCATCGTCCTCGACGAGCCGACCAGCGCCCTGGACTCCGAGTCCGAGAGGTACATCCAGGATGCCCTCGCGAAGCTGCACGGGCACAAGACCGTCATCGTCATCGCGCACCGCCTCGCGACCGTCATGCAGGCGGACCAGCTCTTGGTCATCGAGGACGGTCGCATCGTGGAGCGCGGGACGCACGCAGACCTCGTGGCTCAGGCGGGTGCGTACCAGACGCTCTTCAAGAGCCAGCTGCTGGCCTAGGAGACGAGCTGCCGGTACAGGCGCAGGTAGCCGTCCACCATGCGCTCGACGGCGAACCGCTCCTCGACTCGGCGCGCGCCGGCAGCGGCCAGGGTACGGGCCAGCACGGGGTCGTCCAGTAGTCGGGCGACTGCACGAGCGATCGCCTCTTCATCCCCCGCGGCGACGAGCAGCCCGGTCTCCTCATCGACGACGACTTCGGGCAGGCCACCAACGCGAGAGGCGACGACGGGCACGCCCAGCGCGAGCGCTTCCATCGCAGTCAGCCCCGAGGCCTCAGAGAGAGACGGGACGACGACCACGTCGAGTGCTGCAAGCAGGGGTGGCACGGAGTCCACGTAGCCAAGGAACTCGATGCGGCCGCCGATGCCCAGTTCAGTAGCGAGCATCCGTAGCCCAAGCTCGCCGGATCCTGTGCCTGCGACGAAGAAGCGCACATCAGGATGATCTGCGGCCAACAGGGCTGCGGCGCGCAGGAAGTACTCAGCGCCCTTGATGCGTTCCAGGCGTCCGATGAATCCGATATGTGCGCCGGCGTCCCGGAGCGTGACGGGAGGCTCGGTCAACGCGGCGCGGCGCATTACAGCGAGGTCGACACCGTTGGGGATCACGGTGATCCTGTTCGCGGCGACCTTGTCGGCGATCAGGCCGATCCTGACGGCCTGCGAGACGGCGACAAAGCGGGCCACGCGGCACCGCGTCAGTCGGTCAAGCACCGTGCGAAGGGCTGACGCGGTTCGTGGCTCGCCGTCCAGCCGTGCGGCGCCGGGAAGTACGTGCACCGTGTTCACGACGCAGGCGTGGGCTCGGGCTCCTACCCTCCGGGCGATCAGGTTGGTGAGAAAGCCCGTGCCCTGGACGATGTGGACGGCCCGCAGCCGGGCCGAGAGGACGGTGATGAGCGAGGGCAGGCAGCGAAGCGTGAAGTCGACGGGGATAACGTCAACGCCCTCGAGACCGCGTATTTCGCGTTCCAGCGCCGATCCTGCCGCGCAAACGACAGACGGCCTGACGTCCGTGGCCAACAACCCTCGCAGCAGGGCCAGCAGCTGCACTTCTCCGCCGCCGAGCGACGGCCCGGGGAAGTTGTTGATGAAGGCGACCGCGAGGCCGCCGGTCACGGGGGCATGCTTGGCGGGCGCGCCCGCGCGCGCAGAACGGATCCTGGCCGTGAGCCGTTCGAGAGCAGTTGGCCCGACGGTCTTCGCGAGGATCTTCCTGACCGCGATGTTCCGCCGCAGTCGCGTGGCGGAACGGCGGGCCGCGGCGAGCTGTGAGTCGGAGAGCAGCCCCGTCCGCACGATCTCGGTGATGACGCGCAGATCGGTCTCGCGCATGAGGATCGCGTTCGCGGACTTCTGCACCGTGGTGCGTCGATGGATGGAGAGCGGCCGGTCGATGTGCCTGTGCTTGAAGCCGTGGGCCAAGGCGAGCAGCCAGAACAGGTAGTCCTCGGCGTAGATGCCCTCGCGGAAGCCGCCCACGGCATCGAACACCGCGCGCCTGTGGACGGCGCCGACGCCGTAGAAACAGGCCGCGAGCAGCTCCTCCAGCGTGCACTCCGCAGGGTCGGACCAGCGCGCCTGCGGCAGCGCGGCCTCCCGGCGTCCGTCGTCGTACTCGTACCATCCATCGGAGGTGAATACCGAGGCCTCGGGGTTGGCTCGGATGCAGGCGTCGAACTCGGCCAGGTGGTCGGGGAGGAGGAGGTCGTCTGCTGACAGCATGACCAGCAGGTCGCTGTGGGAGCTCCGTACGGCGGTGTTGTACGCGCCGCCGGAGCCGCGGTTCTCCTGCGAGACCACGCTGACGCGCTCGTCCGCACGCGCGAAGCGTTCTGCCACAGCTCGAGTCTCGTCCGTCGAGCCGTCGTCGACGATGACGATCTCCCAGTCCCGAAATGTCTGTGCCTGCACGGACTCGATGGTCCGAGCCAGCGTGGCCTGGGCGTTGTAGGCGGGGATCGTGATCGAGAAGCGCGGCCTATGCGTCACCGAGCACCTCGCGGTACGTTTGCATGATCCGGCCGGCGACCACCTCGGGCGAGAACCTCTCCGCCGCGTAGTGGTGAAGCGCTTCGGGATCGAACTCCTGGAAGTGGTCAAGCATCCAGTCGATACCCTCGACCAGGGCGTCCACGCTGCCCGCATCGATCAGCCGGCCGACCTGTGGCGTGATGAACTCCTCCGGCCCGCCGCAGCGGGTCGACAGCACCGGGCGTCCGCACATCAGGGATTCGGCGGCGACCACCGAGAAGGTCTCATGGGTGCTGCTCACCACCGTAAACGCCGAATCGGCGAGAAGTTCGTGGATCTCCTCGGCGGGCACGCGACCGGTGAACTGCACCACGTCGTCGAGCCCATGCGCTGCCGCAAGCTGCTCCAGACCAGCGCGCGACTCACCGTCCCCGATGAGTCGCAACAGGAAGTCGGTGCGCCGGCCTCGGAGCCGATCGACGGCCTGAAGCAGCGCTCCGAGGTTCTTCGCCGGTCCCATGATCGAGACGTGCGCTATCATGTGCCGCTCGGTCGACGGCATGGGGGACGGGGTGGTCACCGGCACGAGGTTGGGGATCACCAAGGGGTCGACGGCCAGGCCGAGCTCCACCAGCCGGTCGGCCAGGAATCGACTCACCGCTATCGTGCGGGACGCGCCCCGGGCGAGCGGACGCAGCAGGATGGGTACAGCGCCCGGAGTCCTGACCAGCCGTCGCTCGCTTGCCGCCAAGTACTCCTCGGAGTGCTCGGTGACCACATAGGGGATACCGTGGCGCCGCTTGATGGCGCACGCGATCATTGCGGCCGGCCAGAGCGCCTGGACGTGGACGATGTCGGGGGTGCCCCATGAGTCCTGCAGGCTCTCGAACGCCGCGAGACCTGTCCGCGGGTAGCGGTAGAGCTTGTTGAAGAGGTTCGTCGCGATCGCGCGGGCACGACCCGGCACCGTGTGCGAAGTGGGAGGCATCTCGAGCTGGGCTCTGGCGACCGTGGTGGTCCCCTCAACGGCCACCCGCGGCGTCAGTTCCCGGTCGGCCTCGCGCACGTAGAGGACGGCAGCGTCGGCATGGCGCGCGAGGGCATCCACCTGCTGGCGGATGAAGATGCCGGCGGTGGGCTGATCCGGGCTGGGATACCAGCTGGGGATGACGAGGACCCTGAGCCTGCCGCGGCGTCCCTGGCGCCGGGGGGTACGTGGTGACGTCGGGGTGGAGCCAGCGGCGACGGGGCGAAGGCTAGCTCGCATGCGGCGCGACAATCGGTTGATGCGATCACGTCCGAGCACCACCGTGGCGAGGTCCATGCACCTGGTCCGCAACCGTTGGACAGCCGGTCGTCCCTTCATCCGCGCGAGATAACGCTGGCGGATGCCGACGCACTCCTCGACCGCGGCCTCCTCTTCTGCCGACAGGCGCATCGACCGGCGCAGGTCAGTAACAAGCCGGATATCGGAGCGGTACACCGTCTCAAGGTCGGCCGACTTCTGCGCAGGGCCGACGCGATGCAACGAGAGAGGTGTTGAGAGATACCGGTGCCGGGCGCCTTTCGCCATGGCTCGCAGCCAGAAGTCGTAGTCTTCGCCGTAGACGTCGAGGCGGTATCCCCCGACGGCGTCAAACAGCCCGCGGCGATACGCCGCGCCTACGCTGTAGAAGCAGTTACGGATCAGGTCGGCGAGCGTAAGCGAATCCGGGATCTCCCGTGGCTCGTAGACGACGTCGCGGGAACCGTCCGAGCGAAGATAGAAACCGTTTGACGTATAGATATCGTAGCCGGCGGCGTCTATCGCCCGCGACATCTCTGCGAGGTGCTGCGGGAGCAGCAGGTCGTCTGCCGAGCACACTACGACGAAGTCGCCTGACGCTTGGGCCACGCCCGAGTTGTACGCGCCGGCCGAGCCCGCGTTGGTCTGCGAGACCATATGGATGCGGGGGTCGCGAGTGGCGTACCCGGCGGCTATCGCCCCGGTGCCGTCGTCAGATCCGTCGTCGACGACGATACACTCCCAGTCGTCCCATTCTTGGCCCAAGACGGCGTCGAGGGTTTCGGCAAGGGTCGCTTGAGCGTTGAACGCCGGGACGACGATGGAGAAACGAGGCATGGAGCTCCCTTATGGAGGTCGGTGGCGAGCACGCCCGAAGGCCGTTCTTCTCCCGAATAGAATATGCTACGCCCTGTGGCCGGAGATTGGGATACGCCTCAGCAACCGCTGAGACCCGAGCAGGATTCCGTAAACGTCGATCCTGCTCTCCAGGTTCTCGGCGACTTTGACTACTCCACTCCGGAAGCCCAGCGTGCCCTAATGTGGGCCTCGCAGCTGCTCATGGAGATCCGCGAGGACTACGTCAAGCCGGCATCTCGGAAGATAGCGCTCTACGAACGCACGCTGGGCCTCGCCGTCATCCCGGTCCTGCTCAGGAGGGGCATGATCGTCTTGGCCAGGGAGGCGCGTCGCCGCCGCCAGATGTGAACGTCCTCCAGGTCAACTACACCGACCTGCCCGGCAGGCGGTTCAACGGGTATGACCTCCTCTCTGACCTGAGGACGAGAGGGGTCCGCGGTCGGCAGGCGGTGCTCTCGAAGACCTGCGTCAACGCCGACTTGGTCTCTCTGTGGGACGACGCCCAGGACGGCCGGCTTCAGGAAGCGCTCTTCAACGCCGAGGCCCGCCTCTCCATGGACAACCTCCTTTACCCATGGGGGAGGGTGCTCGCCAGCACTCCCGACTTCCGGGGGGCGGACGTGGTCCACTTCCATCTCGTCCACGGACGGATGATCTCGCTGTTCGATCTTCCCTGGCTGTGCGGCCTCAAGCCGTCCGTGTGGACGCTGCACGACGCGTGGGCGCTCACGGGCCACTGCATTCAGCCGGGGACGTGTACGGGCTGGCTCGACGGCTGCACGGACTGTCCCTCGCCCGAGGCCGACGTCCCTCTGCGCGAGGACCGCGCCGACCGCATGTGGCGCATCAAGCGGCGCGTGTTCGCCGAAGCGGACCTGGACATCGTCGTCGCCTCGGAGTTCATGCTGGACATGGTGAGCCGCAGTCCGATCACCGAGCACGTCTCCCGGGTGCATCTCATTCCCTTCGGAATCGACGTGACCGCGTTCCGGGACGACCTCGGGAGGTCCGCGAGCCGCAAGCTCCTTGGGATCGGCGAGGACGACTTCGTCGTGTTCTTCCGGGCCGCCCCCTCGCCAGACAAGGGTCTCGCGTACATCAAGGAAGCGCTGGGCTCGCGACCACCGTCGCGTCCGACTACGCTGCTGACGGTGGATCGACGTGGCCTCGTTGGAGAGCTGGCTCTCGACTACCGGATCGTCGACTTGGGCTGGGTCGAGGACCAGTCGCTGTACCCGCGCTTGTACTCGGCCTGCGACGTGTTCCTCATGCCGTCCACGGCCGAAGGGTTCGGGCTGATGGCCCTGGAGGCGATGGCGGCGGGACGACCGGTGGTGTGCTTCGAAGGGACGGCGCTGCCGTCCGTCACGCACGCCCCCGAGTGCGGCATCGCCGTCCCGTCGCGAAACGCCGGCGCACTGCGAGATGTCGTCGACAGGCTGGCCGGTAGTCCCGAGGAAGCCGAAGGTCGCGGCCGGTTGGGAAGAGAGATCGCGGTGGAGGACTTCAGCCAGGAACGCTACCTGGATGCGCTGACATCGCTCTACACTTCGGTCCTGACGCGATCCCACCAGAAGCGCACTTGAACGGCGACGTGCGGCAGACCCCACTCGACCTCGCCTCTGGACAGTCGCGTCTGTCGGGGGTTCGCATATGCCTCGTGTTCGAGAACAGCCTCGCGCACTACTCCCGGCTTCTCGAAGAGATCGCGGCGCTTCAGGATGAGGGCGCGAGCGTCCTGTGGCTGACGTCGGATGAGGGAGGGCGAGGCGCGCCTCCCGGAGTCGGCAAAGTGGTCGCCCCTCTCGACAGTTCGATTGCCGGATCGACGGCGCGCTGGCGGCCGCTGCGGGTCGCCCGGAACCTTTGGAAGGAAGCGCGCGCCACTGTGGCCGGCCGTCTGCGGCCGGGCTGGACCGCGCGCTACCGGGTCGCCGCGCTCCACAGGATCGCTGCGCGCGCCGACGCGATCTGGGTGATCGACTTCCCCAGCCTCCCGACTGTGATGGTGGCAGCAAGAGAGGCGGGAGCCAAGGTGATCTACGAGACCGTTGATCTCGTGCCCGAATACCACCATCAGGGTGACCGCTATCGGAGGCTGAGTCTGGAAAAGGAGGGTCGCCTCATCGGGGAAGTAGATGGCTTCATCACTGCCTGCGACTCCTATGCCGATTACTACGTGGAACGGTTCGGCGCGGCGCTGGCCCGGCGACCCGTGGTGCGCGACAACATGCCCGGCCACACGGCGCCGCGCCCCAAAGCGACGACCAGGCCGCTTCAGCTCCTGTTCCTTGGGGCTCTCTTGCCGGATCGACCCGTGGAGGAGCTCATCCGGGCCATCGCCCTGGCTTCATCGGACGTGACGCTGACGTTCCAGGGTAAGAACCACATTGGTGACACACCGGCGGCTCTCGTCGCCGAACTGGGGCTGCAGGATCGCGTCATCATCCTGGACCCGTGCCCGCCCAGCGCCATCGTGGAGACCGCGGCCGTGTACGATGTAGGCGTCGTCGCGCTTCGCGGAGAGAACGAGAACGAGCGCCGGGCCTCCACATCGAAGCTGTTCACCTGCATGGCCGCGGGGCTTGCCATCCTGGGATCCGATCTTCCCGGCATCGCCAGGATTGTGCGGCGGCACGAAAACGGCGTGCTCGTCGACGGCATGCGCCCGGCCGATTGGGCCGCGGCCATCGACACGCTCGCCGCCATGCCCGACGCCGGCATCGACGCTCTGAGGCGTAGCTCGCTTGACGCCGCGTGGCTGTACGCGTGGGAGAAGCAGCGTCCGGCGTTCGTGACTGAGTTTGTGCGAGCGCTTGGGCGCGCCGGAGGGGAGGCGAACGATGAAGCATGAGCTTCACGCAGCGTTGAGGGGCAACCGCGTGGGCTCCAGGGCGCTCGAGCTCCGTCGCCGCCTCGTGGATGCCTCTGCGCCCGTACGCAACAGGCTCTTCGGATGCCGGCTGAACTCGCAGGGCGCCGGCAATCTCGTGGTCTTGTCTCTGGACTGACGGGTCGAACGCTGACCTCCGCCGGAGGCCAGGCGGGATGGGACCCGCGTGCCGCCAGCAAGATGGCGGCGCTTCCGGTCTACCGCCGCTTGTCAGCGCACGCGGTGCCGCCTGCGCGCGAGGCGGTGCCTCAAAGGCCTTATCGTCCAGCTCACGGAGTGGATGAGGCTCAACACGAGGCCGGCAGGACGCGCGCCGACTAGTCTCTCCACGTTGCGGCGAAGCTTCTGCGCCTGCAGCTCCAAGCGGATTCCGGCTGCCTCCTCGACGCTGCCGGCAGCCTCCTCAGAGAGAGACGCGGCCGCGGTCGACTGGCCGGCGGGGGCTGGTACGTAGTTGGGCCGCCATTCGCAGCGCTCCTTGTATGCGAGCTCACCCTGCTCGTTGACCGTCGTCTGGCCGACGAAGCCAACACGCTCGGAGGTCGCCTCCTGCACCGCGTGCTCGAGCAGTACTCTCCACTTCGCCACCGAGTCATTCACGGTCCACCCTTGACGAACGACGAGGTCGCGCGGGCTGAAGGTGCCCCCTGCCACCGCACCGACGCCGGCGATGAGGTCTTCGCCGAACACGCCGGCCTGCCGCCTCTCGTCGTTGGACAGTTCGTTGAAGATCCCGGTGCTCCGCATCACCACCGGCACGTCGCACAGGCAGGCCTCGATGGCGGCCAGACACTGGGTCTCGACGGGCGATCCAAGAATGAAGAAGTCCGCGCTGTTGAGGAGCGTGACAAGCCTGTCCTGCGGGACTCGGCGGAATGTCCTCGCGTTCGCTGCCTCGAAGGATTCATCCTTCTTGGTAACGAGCAGCCAGATGATCTCGGGGAATGTCTGGATGCACTGCCGGACCGCGGGCCAGCCCTTGACATCGTCGAACGCGCCGACGAAGATGCCGACCCGCTCCTCGCTCAGACCGTACAAGGCTCGGCATGCCAGTTTGTCCATGGGCCGGAAGAGATCGGAGTCCACGCCTACGGGAATAATAGTGAACTCGCACTCAGGATAGGACATCGCCGCCAGCAACGAGTTCGTCACGGTCGCGCGGGCGACTCTCAGGTTCTTCTCTTGCTGCGACGAGTCGCGCCCCATCGCCCTCAAATCGTCTTGTAGGAAAGCGATGGTGAAGCGCGCGGGGTCCACGGCGTCGATGAAGGTCGCGTTCTGGATGATGACCTCCACGCCCGGGCACTGCTCGTTGATGTAGGCGTGCGCCAGGGAGGCGTACCGTCCGTCGGTCCCGACCACCCGGCTATCGATCCCGATCGTGGACGGCAGGCCTTCCAGCAGGAAGTCCCACAGCACGCGCTCCCCCATCGTCCCGGTGACCAGATCGTTGCAGATCGCCACGAGCGGCCCATCGGTGTTGTGTGCCCCGCCCGCCGTGTCTTTCTCGCCCATCTGGAAGTGGTACGCCACGCTGTCGCATGCTGTGCGGTGACGGACGCCTCGACTGGCGAGACGCTGGATCATCACATTGTCGCCCGAGATGCACGGCTCTCCCTGCGACGCCATCCGGGGGTTAAAGATGTCGCCTCCGGGCTGCGGATTACCTTCGGGATAGCCTCCGACCGACAGAAACGTGTCCCGTCGCACCATGAGAGGCATGTAGAGCCCGCCCTCCACTACCGTGAGCTCGCGGATATCCTGGGCGAACTCCACGAGATCCTGTTCCCGGTAGTCGGCCGGGGTCGTGCCAAAATCCTTCTCGATCCCGTGCTCACCTGTTCGGAGCTTCCCCGACTCCACGAGCCGCGACGCGACGGCGCTCGCTCCGTCGTAGCCCTCCCAGAGTGCTTCGAACCAGCCGGGGCTGAACGCCATGTCCGTGTTGATGAAGACGAGAAGATCGCCGCGTGCCTGATGAGCGCCGAAGTTGTACGCGCGGTAGACGTTGTTGATGTACCACTCGGACCGCTGGGCCTCGCTGTTGTTCCACTCCACATGCGGGATGTAGTTGGCGCGCAGGAAGGCGAGCACCTCATCACTGGCGTCATTCGCCACGAAGAAGAACTCCTTGTCGCTCATGTCTGTGTAGCGAAGTACCTGCTCGTATACAAAGCGCGCCCACTCTGCGCTCTTGTATACAAGGCAGACGATCGAGAAGCCGGGTCGGAAGACCTCGCGCCTGTGACGCTCCACGTAGGCGAGCGATTGCGCGAACTCCAGTGGGTCGGGTCGTGGGTCGGCTTGCCGTAGGTCGACGGGGAACTCCTTCGCCGGGACTTCTTCGAGCCTGAGTCGTTCTTCGCTTATGAGCCTGTCAAGCATCGCGTAGCCGCGTTGCCCGTGGGAGCGATACGTGAGGTACTTGTGCGCGAGATTGAGAGTGTTCGCGAAACCATAGTGGAGCACCCTCACGTCGTAGGAGCGGCTGAGCTTCTGCACGGATGAAGGAAACTGCGGCTGGTGGAGTCCCTCTTGGGTGGTCTCGTACCGCATGCCGGGCATCACGCGCCACAGTCGCACGAACCATCCGGCGTCGTAGGAGCTGTCGAGGCGCCTCCAGGAATGGCTTCTCCAGAGGTTGACCTCGTGCAGCTCCACTCCGTCAATATCCTGATCGGCGCACAAGGCGCACAACCTCTGGAGGTCCTCTGGGTCCTCGGTCGTGAGCACTTCATCCGCGTCGAGCCAAAGGATGTAGTCGGGCGCCAGTTCGAGCGCTCGGTCGAGCAGTTCCTGTTTGTGGGCCAGCTCGTCGGCAAACCGGTTGTGTGCGCCGCGGATGAGATGGACGTCCGTGTCGCGGAGATACTCGAAGGTTCCGTCAGTGCTGCCGTCGTCGTATACGACGACTTCGTCGACAAGCGGTGTTATGTGCCGGAGGAACCGCTCGAGATTGCCTTTCCGCAGCTCATTGAACACTTGGGCTATGCAGACGATGCGGCTGCCTTGCGGGTCGCCTGTTTCCACGCGCATTCCTACGCCTCCGGTTCGCCTTCTGTGAGCGGGCACTATCGCGCGTTGCCGGTCGGCTCCATCCAGCGAAGCTGGGCGGTGCGCTTTCTGCACAGCGTCAGCCCCGGAGACTGCGGGATGGTCATCATCTCGTAGTCTCCGGCGTGGAGCTGAAGCTCCTCGACTGCCCGATACGCATCACCACACCACCCCGGCTCGACCAGATGCGCGTCGCCGGGGTGCGTGTCGTGTATGAGAATGAGCCCGTGGGGACGGATGAAGGGGAAGTAGTTGGTGAAGTCCCTGAGCACGGACTCCCGACTGTGATTGGCGTCGATGAACAGCATATCGATCAAGAGGCCAAGCTTCCGCAGTTCGTCAGCGAAGGAGTCCGTCGTGCCGCAGACGAAACGCACATTCGGGGCTTTTCGCACATAGCGCGCGCATGCGGGATCAACGTCGATGCCGATCGCCCGTCCAACATGGGCGGCGATCTCGTTAAGGAGCTCACCTTGGTAGATGCCCAGCTCAACGTAGACGTCCGGGTGCAACAGCTGCGCTAGCTCAGCGATGAACTTGACGTGCCAATTGAGCGACACCTCGGGTTGTTGTGGCGTCCGTCGTTTGAACAGCACGTGTCGTTCCTCTCAGCTCGCTGCCTACTCGTCCCGCCGACGGGCTCCGTGCGAGGCCGGCGCCGCCCGTCTCACTGTCACGCCCGCGAGCGTCTCGCCGGCGGTCGAGAGCGACTCGATCACCGGCCGAGCCACATCAGCCGCGGCGGCACCTGTGCGGCGCCCGTCGTAGAGAGGATATTGACGTCATAGCCCACGTCCCGCAGATCGTCCGCCGTGCAGATCGGACGCGTGGACGCATCATTCAGCACCGCGAAATGCGCGTAGCCGCAGTCGTTGAGCAGCGAGAGCGTCTCATCGCAGTTGGACGATGATGCCGCCTCGTCGAGGGAGTACGCTGCCTCCCAGTGCAGCAGGGGCGCGTGCCTTCTGAGCGTCCGCAACGCACCCCGGATTGCCAGAGACTCAGCCCCCTCCACGTCGATCTTGATGAATCCGATCCGCGCATCGTCAAACTCCTCGGCGATGTCGTCCAGAGCCAGCGTGGGTACGGTGCAGTCTGACTGCAGATAGGTAGACGAGATCAGACTCGAGATACCGGTGTTCACGAGTGCGTCCCCATCCACGACTCTGCGGATGTGCAAGGTGGCTTCGCCGCTCGTCTCCGACACGGCCTGCTCACGCACTGCGACCTTACCTGCAAGTCCAGGGTTGAGCGCGAGGTTGTGCACCAGCTTCCCGCGCATGTTGGGATCCGGCTCGAAGGCGATCACGCGCCTGCTGATCTGTGCCAGCGGCAGCGTCCAATACCCAGCGTTCGCGCCGATGTCGAAGGCCACGCTTCCGCGGTCGAGCGTCGTACGACACCACTCGACAGCCGCATCGATCTGCCCTCTGGTCCTCAGAAGCTCTTTGTCAAGGGCGTTGGCGAGCTCGATTCTGTAGCGGATGCCATATGAGTCGGTGAAGACTGAGGCGGGATGGAGGCGGCAGGCTCTGCGGCGAGCCGCCAGTCCTCGTTGGTCCAGCCAGCTCTTCCAGGTCATGGTCTTGGCTTCTCCCGCAGACTGCGGCAGAGGAGCTCCGTCGACTTCACAGGGTTCGCCTGCAGGGACCACTGACCGATCACGCGCCGGGGGGCCTGTCGACGAAGGTCCGTCACGAGGACTCTGCCGCCAGGCCCGCCACCATGATCTCCCAGCTTGGCGGAGTCCAGCCCGTGCGCTCGCGGAATCTCGTGCTGTCGAGCGAGCGGTCAATCGCGGGTTCATCTACAGGGCTCATCTGGACATCCCATCCGAGGTGGCCGGCGAGCAGGGTGAGCAACGTGTACTTGTCAATCGGGTCCACGGACACGTGCCACAATCCGGCGAGGCCCTCGTCCGGCAGCACGACGTCCCGCACCACGTCGCTGAGGGCGTGCGTGGTCAAGCCGCTGAACACGGCTTTCGTGAAGCCCTTGAGCGGCTCGGCGCGGTGAGCGGCGAACCAGCCCATCAGCCCGGTCGGTTCGCCGAGCTGCCAGCCGATGATAGACGTGCGCAGGGTGACGACGCTGTCGCGGTCGAGGACCTCGCCGAGGAGCTTCGAGCGGCCGTAGAGGTCGAAAGCATCGGGCACGTCGTCCTCCGTGTAGCGGCCTCGCGCGCCGCTGAACACGCAGTCGGTGCTCACATGCACCATCCGGGCGCCGTGAGCGGCGCACGCGTCCGCGAGCACGTGCGGCCAGAGGCTGTTGACGGTGATGGAGGGGATGGCCGCCTTGGCGTCCGCCCGTTGCTTGACGATGCCGACGGCGTTGAGCACGAGGTCGGGCTTGACACGCCTCACCAGAGTGTATGCCGATACGCTATCCGTGGCGTCAAGACCGCCGAGCATCCGCTCGGCGGGCACGCCCAGGTCGGGAAGCGCTCCGGGATCGCGGCACGCACCCCACACCTCGACATCCGGCGCCAGCACACGGATGGCCTCGTGGCCCAGCATCCCGCTGGCGCCCATCACCAGGATGCGGGGTGCGCTCACGCGATTCCCAGTACGATCCTGGCGACGACGTCGGAGACGTTCTCGGCGAGGTACTCGGCCGGCGGCGTCCACGTGCCGGCGGAGCGAACGGCGAGGTCGATCGCCGGCAGGATCCGCTCAGCCTCGACGCCGGCCAGCAGGTTGCTGCCGCACTCGATGGTCTCCGGCCGCTCTGTCACGTCGCGCAGCGTGACGGTGGGCACGCCGAAGATGCAGCACTCTTCCTGCACGGTCCCGCTATCTGAGAGCACGCAGAACGCCTCCTTCTCGAGACGGACGAAGTCGAACAGGCCCAGCGGGGGGACGAACCCGATCTTGCCGGCGTCGACGCCGAACTGCCGCATCTTGTCCGCGGTGCGCGGATGCAGCGACGCCAGTATCGGCAGGCCGTACTTCGCAATCGTGTCGTTGAGGGCCTTGATGAGCGAGGTGAGGCGCGCGGGATCGTCCACGGTCTCGGCGCGATGGGCGGTGACCAGGAAGTACTTGCCCGGCTCCACACCGAACGTGGTGAAGGGGTCGGCGGCCTCGACCTGAGGAGCGTAGTGATCCAGCACCTCTTTGATGGGGTTGCCGGTGACGTAGATGCGCCGGCGCTCGATCCCTTCTCGCACGAGGTTCTCGGCGCTCCGCCGCGTGTACGGCATCAGGACGGTGCTGGAATGGTCGATGACGCGCCGGTTGACCTCTTCGGGCACGCGGTCGTCGAAGCAGCGGTTGCCGGCCTCCATGTGACAGACGCGGATGCCCATGCGCTTGGCGACGAACGCGGCGAGGCCCGTGTTGGTGTCGCCAAGGATGAGGACCGTGTCGGGGTTCTCCGCGCGGAAGAGCTTCTCGCACCTCGCGAGTATCTGCCCGATCTGATCGGCGAACCCCGCGCCGCGCACGCCCATGAACAGGTCGGGCTCGCGCAGCCCGAGGTCGCGGAAGAACATGCCGCTCAGTCGGTCGTCGAAGTTCTGGCCGGTGTGGACGAGCAGGTGCTCGCGCGACTGGTCAAGGACCTCGATCACCCGCGAGAGACGGATGATCTCCGGCCGCGTACCCAGCAAGGTCATCACCTTGGCCACGCTACGACTCCAGGTAACGCTGGCCGACGACCTCCGGGATCTTGAGTTCAAGGAATTCGGCGAGCTCGTCGCTGCTCATCAGTGCGTTCGCGGAGCTGTAGTCGCCTTCGAGCGCCGGTTCGTGGACCGGACCGGCCAGCTCGGGAAGCATAGGGCGCAGGGCGAAGTAACCCTCGTGCCCGTGGACAGTGCGCGTGGCTTCTTCTTCGGAGAGCAGGATCTCGTGGATCTTCTCTCCAGGGCGGATGCCGGTGATGACCGTCTCGATATCGCGGTCCCCGATGAGGTAGGCGGCCAGGTCGGTCATCCTGACGCTCGGGCAGCGCGGGATGTAGGTCTCGCCGGGAGCCCCGGAACGCACCGCCGCAAAGATCGTGTCCACAGCGTCTTCGAGAGTGAGCAGGAAGCGCGTCATGTCGATGGTCGTGATGGTGACCGGGCCGCCGGCCGCGATCTGATCGAGGAACAGCGGGACAACGGAGCCGCGCGACGCCAGAACGTTGCCATAGCGTGCGCAGATGAAGCGGGTCTGCGGGCAGTGGATGTTGCCATCGATATAGACACGCTCCTGGATCGCCTTGGTCATTCCCATGACGTTGACCGGCTTGCATGCCTTGTCGGTCGAGATGCCGACGACGGTCTCGACAGGCAATTGGAACTCGGAGATGGCCCGCACGAGGTTCACGGCGCCTTCGATGTTCGTGCGGCAGGCCTCCCACGGGTAGTACTCGCAGCTTGGGACCTGCTTGAGGGCGGCCGCGCCGAAGACGAGGTCGGCCTCCTTGGCGGCGCGAACGACACTCGCGTAGTTGCGCACGTCCCCGATCATGAACTTCAGGCGCTGTCTGCTGTTCTCGAAGATGACTTCGTCGGTGGCTGCGTTGCGGTGCATGAAGTCCAAACGCATGTAGTGCTGCTTGGCTTCGTCCCGCGAGAAGACGGTGACGCTCTCAGGCACACCCTCAGCGCCGGTCATGAGCCGGCGCGTGAGCACCTGCCCAAGTGAGCCGGTGCCGCCGGTGATGAGGATGCGTTTGCCTTCGAACATACCTGCCATCGCCGAAACCCCCGTCGAATCTGATGCCGGGCGCCGCGCAACTCGAGCGGCGTCTGCATTCTAGACCATATGGAACAGCCCGGCGCCTCAGCGCATAGTCTGGCGCGGGTCGCAGCTGAATCGCGCCACGGGCACCCGGCGAGCGCGTCAAGACCAAGTGCCGCGACGCCGTCAGGCTGACCCGCCTGCTGCGCCTCGAGGAGCTGGTCGCGGTGCGCGTGTCGGGCCCTGCCGAGGAGGCGGCCCGCGACCTGGTGCGCGCCCGCGAGGACGCCCGCGGCGACCTGTTGCGCGCACGCAACTGGCTCTCCAAGCTGCTCGTGCGGCGCGGCCGGGTCTGCGAGGAGCGCGCTACGAAGGGTCCGGCCTGCCGCCGCTGGATGCCATGGCGCTCGGTGCCCCCGTGGTGCGCGCGGATGCCGCATCGCTGCCCGAAGTGGTCGGCGACGCCGCGCTCCTCTTCCCGACCGGTGACGCCATGGCACTGTCGGCGGCGCTGTCCCGCGTGCTCTACGATCTGGCGTTGCGCGAACGACGTTCGCTCGCCGGCCGCGAGCGCGCCGCGCAGTTCACCTGGGAGCGCACGGCCGCCGCGACCGTCTCCGTGTACCGCGAGGCGCTGCGGCTTCGTGCCAAGCCACCGGGCGTCCCCGAGTAGACCGACAGACACTTCCGGCGAGATCAGGTCGCGGCCATCTCCGAACGTCCACCTTGTCGCATGCTCGTGAGGTGCTACTCTGGGAGAGCACGCCGAAGAGGCCTCCATGCTCGCCACCAGGATCTACACCCCGAGGCGCTCACGGCGGTCACCGGCAAGTTGCGCATGGGGTAGATGGGCGGTCGCAAAGGAGACCCTCGATGCATGGAATGAAAGAGATCATTGAAGAAGCGGAATGCCTTCCCGTTGAAGAGCGGGTCATGGTCATAGATTCTCTGCTCCGAACGATCAATCCACCTCTGGCCGAAGTCGAGATCGAATGGATCATGGTTGCCAAGCGCCGCCTCGCCGAGCTGCGATCCGGCCAGGCAAAGGCTGTTCCCGGGAATGAGGTGTTCGCCAGGATTCGTGACCGTTTCGAGACATGACCTTCTCGTTTCACCCGGAGGCCGAAGAGGAGTTCCGGTCAGCCATTGACCACTATGAATGTCGTGAAGCCGGCCTTGGCTACGAATTCTCCCTTGAAGTCCTCACAGCTATACACAACATCGTCACTCACCCGAGTGCCTGGCCGGTCATAGAAGACGACGTCCGCCGCTGTCTTGTGAATCGTTTTCCCTTCGGCGTTCTCTACAGCCTCGAACCGACGAGCATCCTTGTCCTTGCAGTCATGCATCACCGGAGGCGGCCCGGCTACTGGAAGAACAGGTAGGAGAGACTGGCGCACCCTTCAGCCGCACGCACGAGTTCGGGCTCCCCGAGCGCTGACCCGTCGCTGTGCGCCCGGGCGTGAGAGAATAGCGCCGATGAAGACGCCCGACCGCGCGCTGCGCGTCACGATGGTCAACAAGTACTACTCGCCGCCGCACCTGGGCGGTGTGGAGACTGTCGTGCGCACCCTGTCGGAGGGCCTCGTCGAGGACGCCGGCGCAAGGGTGCGCGCTCTGGTGAGCAACGAGGGCAGGGAGCGCGTGGAGGAGCGCATCGGCGGCGTCGACGTCGTGCGCCTCCCGCGGCAGCTGGCGCTGTCGTCGGCGCCGGTGGCCGCAGGCCTGCCCGGCGCTCTGCGCGACGAGCTGCGCCGCCAAGGGCCGCGCGGCCCCGAGCCGCCCGACGTCCTCAACCTGCACTCGCCGTACCCGTGGGGCGAGCTCTCGTTTCTACGGGCGAGCCCAGACGTGCCCAGCGTCGTGCTGTACCACAGCGATATCGTGCGCCAGAAGCGCCTGCTGGCCGCCTACCGGCCCTTTCTGGAGCGGTTTCTCGATAGAGTCGACCTCATCGTGACGTCGTCGCCCAACATCGTCCGGTCGTCTGAGTTCCTCGCGCCGCGCGCCGAGAAGTGCCGCGTGGTGCCGTTCGGCCTTACCGTCGAGCGTCTCGCGGCCACGCCCGCCGTTCTGCGGCGCGCCGCGGAGCTGCGCGCCGCCCGCGCCGGGCGCCAGATCGTGCTCTTCGTCGGCCGGCTCGTGTACTACAAAGGCGCCGACGTGCTTGTGCAGGCTATGGCCGGCGTGGACGCCGACCTCGTGCTGATCGGCCGCGGCCCGCTCGAGGCCGAGCTGCGCGAGTTCGCCTACGCGAGCGGCATCGCCACACGCGTGATCTTCCTCGCTCCGCAGGGCGACGACGAGCTGTCCGCCTGGTATCACGCCGCCGACGTGTTCTGCCTGCCGAGCGTGGCTCGCAGCGAGGCCTTCGGCCTGGTGCAGATCGAGGCGCACGCCGCGGGCACGCCGGTCGTGTCCACCGACCTGCCCACCGGCGTGCCGTACGCGAATCCCGACGGCGTCACCGGACTCACGGTGTCCCCCGGCGACGCGGGCGCGCTAGCGGGCGCGCTCAACCGCCTGCTCGGCGATGACGAGCTGCGCGCCCGGCTCGGCCGCCAGGCACAGGAGCGCGCGCTCCGCGAGTTCACGGTCCCGCGCATGGTCGCGGGCACGCTCGACGTGTACGCGGAAGCCGCCCTGCGGCACGCCGCAAGGCGGGGGAGAGCGTAGGTGTCGCGCAACCGCTTCATCATTCTCTCGATCGTCACCGACGCCGTGCTGGTCAACGCCGGCTTCGTCCTCGCCTTCCTGCTGCGCTTCGAAGGCCGCCTGCCGTCGTTCAACTTCCAGGCCTACCTCGTGCTGGCGCCGCTGCTCACGCTGCTGTACGTGGGCGGCGCCTGGACATATGGCCTCTACGATCCGGAGCGCGCCGACACCGCTTGGGCGGTGGTCCGCGGCGCCGTGGCCGCGGTCACCGTCGGCACGCTCATGACCGCCGCCATCGCCTTTTTCGGCGGTCCCCGCACCGCGTCGTTCGCGCGCTCCACGATCCTGCTCGCCTGGGCCTTCGATCTCGTGCTGCTCACGGGCTGGCGGCTCGCCTTCCTGCGCCTGGCGCGCGTGAGCTGGCCGGAGCAGCGGGTGCTCATCGTCGGTACGGGCACGGCGTCGGTGGAGCTCGCCCAGAAGGTCTCGCAGCGCGACCGCTGGGGCTGGACGGTGACCGGCCTGATCGACGCGAGCACCGACCCGGGCCACACGCCGCCGGCCTCTGCCGGCGGCTTCCCGGTGCTCGGCGGCGCTCACGACGTGGCGCGCATCGCCGGCGAGCACCGCGCCAACCGCGTCATCGTCGTCAGCCCTATCGCCTTGCGCGAGCTCGTGGAGTCGCTCGTGCTGGCCGACGAGGCGAACGTGCGCGTCGACGTGGTGCCCGAGCTCTACGAGATCTTCATCGGCACCGTCGACGCCATCGTCGGCGACGTGCCGCTCATGGAGATCACGCACGCCACCGT
>Ga0315286_10001206_pt1 | contig 23238 bp, 12 predicted proteins | sample YL17G10_0_MG_FD_205038 | JGI IMG/M metagenome (GOLD analysis project Ga0315286, IMG submission 205038) | Sediment microbial communities from Yellowstone Lake, YNP, Wyoming, USA - YL17G10_0 | ecosystem: Environmental > Aquatic > Freshwater > Lake > Sediment | place: USA: Wyoming | collected...
ATGTCTACCTTATAGAAACATTTATAAATATGGTGGACATAAAGATATTATGGCGTATACTGAAATCCAAGAGAAAAGAGGCAGGAAGTATTATTACAGATCTAAATCTATAAAGAAGAACAAAAAAGTCTTAAAGAAAAAAATATATCTTGGAATTAATTTAAGCAAAGAAGAGATTATAAAAAAAGAAAAAGAAGCAGATAAAAAATTAAACCTTCTTGAAGCAATTTTGAGCAAGGAGGACATTAACTTCTTAATCAAATTAAAAAAAGATTTTTCAAAGGAACCAAAAGAAAACTTTGAAAATAGGTATGAAGCTTTTTGCTCTTTATTTACGCATAATTCAACTGCTATTGAAGGAAATACCTTAACCTTGTCTGAAACAAGTTATTTGCTGTTTGAAGGAATTGTTCCATCAACTCACTCTTTGAGAGAGATTAATGAGGTTTTGAATCACAAAAAAGCTTTTGATTTTATATTGAGATATAAAAGAGATATAACAAGAGAATTTATTTTAGAGTTACACAGGCTTGTTGTAATGGATACATTGAGAGAGGATTTAGTTTCTCAAATTGGCAAATATCGGACAGTCCAGGTCTATATTGGAAATTCTACCCCCCCAAAACCGCATGAAGTTCCTGAAAAAATAACCAATCTCTTAAAATGGTATTCAAAAAACAAGAATAAGCTTCACCCTTTAATTGTTGCGTCTTATTTTCATACAGAATTTGAAAAAATACACCCTTTTGTTGATGGAAACGGCAGAGTTGGGAGATTATTAATAAATTTTATTTTGCATAAGAATAAATATCCTATGCTCAATATTCCAAATTCTAGGAGATTTAAATATTATAAATTTTTACAGGAAGCACATAGAACTGGAAACCTAATGTTGTTTGTTAAGTTTTTAATAGGAATATTAAAAAAAGAAACTTTGAGATTTTAATGTGCTTTATTTCACATAAAACTCTACAATATCTTTATCTTTTAAAACATGCTCTAAACCTACTTTTTGGTTTGGGAATTTGCTTGATGGGCCTGTAACTCGGGTTTCTTTTATCTGCTTTGACAATCCGTGGAGAATTTTTTCTGCTGCATCTTTGACGCAAGAGACTTGGGGAAGAATTAAAGGGTCTTCTTTATCTGCGGGCTTGCCTGGCTCTTTTGTGTAGACACGGATTTTATGAAAGCTCTGAAAGATTTTGTTTTTTAGGGAGGGCAAGTTGTCTCCTGTAAGACAAGAAACCATTTGGAAGTTGTATTTTTTGCTTTGTAAAAATGAAGAGATTTTTCTTTTTTCTTCTGAAGAAAAAAGGTCAGATTTGTTAAAAATAATAATTCTTGAAGAAGTTGCATTTTCAAGAAAAGTTTCTATTTCTTTAAGCTGTCCTGTTTTTTCTATAACAATCAATAAAGTATCTGCGGTGTTCATTATGCTTAAATCACAAATTTCATTTTCTATTGCAGGCATATCTATAAGCTGAATTTTGCATCCTTCGTAATCTAATGTGCCGAGATTTGGATGTTTTGTTGTATAAGCATAAGGAGCTATTTCTGGAGAGGCGTTTGTTAAACAAGAAAGTATAGAAGATTTGCCGGAATTTGCCAAGCCAACAAGAACTGCCTGCATTTCCTGTTTTTTTATTCCAAGTTTTCTTGCAGTTGCTTTTTTCTTTTGTTTGTTTGTTTCTATTTTTTCCTTTATTTTTTTGTAGCGTGTTCTTATGTTCTTTCTTAATGCTTCTGCTGATTTATGCTTCGGCATTGTCTGCATCATTTCTTCTAAAGCTTCTAACTTTTCTTTATCTGTTTTTGCGACTAAATACCTTGCTTCTGCATTTGCATATTTATAGTCTACATTTGTTGGCATATATACAAGAAGAGGGTAATATTTAAAAACGTTCTTAATTTACTCTGGGCGATGGTATATGCAATTAAAGATGCTAGGAGAGTAAGCAGGAAAGAAATAGATGAAGCTTTCAAAGATCTGGGATTAGGAGAGCCTGATTCAGATAAAAGAATTCCAGGTTTTTATTTAGCTGATTCTTATCAAACAAAATCTTTTTCTACAGGATCTCTTAGATTTGCTACACCCAGAGAAATTCCGAAAATTCCTGCTCCTGGCAGACTTAGAACTTATAGAGGAACAGACGAACAAAAATATCCCTACAAAAAAGGTAGAGAAGATGAGACTCGTTTAAGAGTTGCATCTTTAGGCAAGCTTGATGAAGCTGAAATAGGTGAACAGCTCAATGAGATTTGCGAGATATCAGAAGAAGAAAGAGGAGGAGAATCTTTTCTTGCTATGGCAAGGGATGCTGGGGCTATTAAGCCAGCATTTAGAGATTTTGAGAAAAACATAGAGGAAATTGTTAAGGAAAAATGGAGATATTTAGTTATGCAGTTTGGAGGAGTTTTCTTGACAGAAATAAGGCCGAGTAAAATTTTTATGGGGCATAAAACTTTAGCAGATGAATTAATAGTTTATGATGAAAGAGAGAAAAAATATCATTTAGATTCAGAAAAGCTGGGGAATTATTTAAGAGCTAATTCAAAAGGAGTTGTGCAGGTACATTTTGGTGATATTATTCTTAATCCTAAAACGAAAAATTATGAGCTTTTTTCAATAACTTCTGGAGATGTAAAGAAAGCTAATATATTTTTAGAGCTAGCTAATTTCTTATCTGTTTACAACAAAGGAAAAGAAACTGTTATTCCTGTGCATCTGCCTTATTATGAGAAATGGGTGTATAAGGGGAAAGAATACAGGTTTGGAAGCTTAGATGAAGATGGAGAAAGAGAAGCTCTGTTTAAAGCAGAAAACGCTCTAAAGTATCTAAGAGAAAAATGGCCAAAAGGAGTTAAGTTAGCTTTAGAAACTGGAAATGGATTAGTTGAAAAAAGTTCAGAAATGGCTTATGGATTATTATACGATCCTTTTTACTTTCAAACACTAACAAAAGGCAGAAAAGATTTTGTTAGCATCTGCGAGGATGTAGGGCATTTAAATTTGGAAAATGCCAGAACAGACTGGAAAGCTTATTTAACAGAGGAAATTTCAGAGTTTCATGTTTCTGGGAATAATGGAAAAGAGGATTTGCATACAGTTGCAACTCCACAGACACTTAGAAGCTATAGCGAGATAATGAGTTTTTTAAAGTTTTATTCTGGAAATATATGCGCAGAAGTTGGGAGAGGGCAGCTGACAGCAGATGAATTTGTTAAAGGAGTGAAAAATTTAGCTTATGTTTTATTTTCAGAGCCGACAAAACATGATTCTGAAAATTTAAAGAAAATTGAACAGTATGTTAGAGTGACTTGCATTGGCGAGCTTAATGGAAGAAACTTAAATAAAGAGAGATATGAGAAATATCTCACTATCCAAGCTTCATCATAATTACTCTTTCTCCGATATTTGTTATGAGATGGAGAATTTTGCTTAAATGAAATAATAAAGTTGTTTCTTGCTGCGATTTCGGCTTTGTTGAATTAATTTTTTTATTTATCTTATTTTTCATGTTTACAATTTCGTTAATTTTTTCATTGCTGAAAGAATAATAGAACTTATGAAATTCATTAAAGAAGAGGTTTATTTCCTTAAAAACAGACAGAATATCTTTGCTTATTGACAAAGAGCTGGATTCTGCAAGCTCGATAGAGAGGCGGGTGTATTCATCCCCTATATTTTCTAATTCTGAGACTATGTATTCTAAAGTTCCAGATAAATTTTTTTTGTTTATGAGCCTTAAGCAAAAATTCGAAAATTTATTTATATTATAATCCTGGAATTCAATGTTTTTTAATTCCTGCTTGTTTTTTTGGATTAAAGCGTTGAGGCTTGAGTCTGCGATTTCTTCTAATAAATAGAAAATTCTTCTTTTTATGTTTTCAAATTCTTTTTCTGAAGGAAAAGCAGATAAGTCTTTTATTATACAGAAGTCTGATTTTTGCTCTGTTATTGCAAGGCCAAGCAAAGCATCTACTACACCTTGAACAAGCTTAATCTGCTGTTTTTGAAATTTTATTTTTATTTCATCATAGCCTTTTCTGTAGGCAGAGATTATATAAGTCCAGACCAGTGCGTCATTTAGCTCGGAGATGTTTATTTCTATTGCTTTTTCTCCTGATTTTTCTGTTGTTATTTTAAGAAAATTTTCTTGTTCTTCTACTTCTAACTCGTTGCCAGCTTTTAAATTAAATCTTCTTGCCCAGGACGAGGGAAGAGTGATGGTTAATGCTGAGTTTCCCTGTTTTACAATCTTCCGCCTCATCATATTGTTAGTTTCGTTTGGTATATAAATATTCCTATATTATATAACTTCTATTCTAAGATATATATTATATCAAAAAGTTATATAATCATAGCAGATTTCTTTGTATTAAGCAAATTAACAAAATAAAAAATGAAAAACAAAATGCAACAAAAAAATGTTCGGAAAACAAGCAAGATATTGAAAGGAGGCAATGAAAAATAAAAGATGACAGGACAAGAGATAATTGAGAAAAAAGCATTGGGAGAGATTCATGTTGGGGGGCTTAGCTTAAATTTTCAAAGGACATGCAGGGTGCCAGAGGGGCAGATAAATAGTCTGCCTGCGGGGCTTGGAAGTTTTTCTTTGTATAAAGTAGATGATTTCAAGAGCGGAGTGCCAAAAGACTGGAGCGGCTATTTTATGCCGATGTACATACAAGAGGCAATGTGGATTAATTTCCAGAGGCATTACAATAGAGAGCCGCATGCAGTTATTATTGGAGCAGGAAGCATAAATGCAGTTACTGGAAAACAGATGAAGAAAAAAGGAAAAGAATTTGAGATGAGCTTAGAAGAGCAGCAGAATTATTTAGTTGTTCCGCCTCAGCCGTGGATTGACGGGTGGAAAGATAAAGACGGCAAAATTTATCAGTTTGTTGCAGCGTACATGGGAAGCGGAGAGACAATAGAAGGGCAGATAACAGGAGAAGAAAAATTTGGAGGAATCCAATTAGGAATTTTTCAGCCAAAACCGGGACAAAATTTAGTAAAAGCAACAAGGCCGAGAGAGCATATAATAGGAGGAAGCTGGAGCCCTTATTTGGGAGGTATTGAGCTGTGTGATTCATTAGGAATGCCAGAAGAAATTGCTGAATGCGTAGCAGAATTTGGTGGCTATCTTAAATCTATGGCTTTTGTTAGCAGTTCTCTTGCTTCAGCTTCGTATGAAAGCAAGGGTTTTGCAAAACCTTTAAGGTCTTCAGGAAGAGCAAGAGAAGCTGTAAGAAGCATACAGGCAATGGGCCTTGGAAGAGGAGGAGAAATTGAGCAGAAAATTTATCCAGACACCTATGGATTAAAAGTCTGGCAGGAAAATCCCATAGAAAGAACTTACATTCATATGGTAGATGATGAAAGCTTTAGGCAAATAACTGGCTGCAGGGCACCACCTACGCCTGTAACTTATGAAAAATATCAGCAGTTTGGACTGCCTTGGTTTGAATTATATGACAAAAAATTAAAAGACACATCAGGAACAGATATTTTCAGCAAGTTAAAAACAGTAACAGGAAAAAAAGGAAAAAAGACAAAAATTTAAAATGGCAAATAAAGATTTAGAAAAAACAGTTAAGGAAATTTTGCAAAACAGCAAAACAAAAGCGAAGAGAATCGGGGGTGGATGGCTTTATGAAGTTGATTCAAAAGGAAATCCTTATGAAGACTTTAGAGATGAATATGAAAAAGCAGATATGATTGATGATAGAGTTGCGAAAAGGGCATTGCCTGACAGAGTTCAGGAAGAGAAGTATTTTGTTGTTATGTCAAATAAAGAGCTTAAGAAAAGCAAGCTTAAAGAAATTCATAACACTAGATTTGCAGAATATGCTAAAAATGATTTGATTGTTAAAAATAAAGAAGATGTTGTGGCTGAGCTGATGAATAAATATGGCATAAAGCCAGATTTTCCTTCAAGGCCACAAACATCTCCACAGATTCCTGAAATTCCAGAACCTGAACAACCTACAGTAAAGTATGGTTTTCCCGGGCCATTTAAACCACCTAAGCCTAAATTGCCTGGAGAAGATATTATAGTAATGTATGGAATTCCCCCACCAAATCCTAAACCTTCTGATGAAGAGGACTGTCCAGCTTATCCTCCAAATATTCTGTATGGAATTCCTTCTCCAACTCCTTTGTATAGTATTCCTTACCCAATTAAGCCTAAGCCTACAATAAAATATGGTTTTCTCCCTCCATGGAAACCAACTGTTTATAGATATGGAATAATCGGAAAGAGACAAAAGAAAAACTAAAGATAGGAGAAGATAAAATGGAGCATAAACCTTTAATGGGAGTTTGGGAGTTAACTTTGAGATGCAACGCACATTGTTTGCATTGTGGAAGTTCTGCAAATAAACAGACAAGGGAAGAATTAACTTTAGAAAAATGTTTGGATTTAGCACAAGAATTAGCAGAGCTTGGCAATGAGAGAATGATACTTTCAGGTGGAGAGCCATTACTTAGGAAAGAGTGGTATGAAATTGGCAAGGCGCTTAGAGAAAAAGGAATAGAAACAGGGATTATAACTAATGGAAGTTTAGTAGAGCAGAATTTAGATAAGCTGTGCGAGTTAGGATTGTTTGCAGTTGGGCTTAGTGTTGATGGAGAAGAAGAAATACATGATATGATAAGAGGCGTGGAAGGACTGCATAGGAAAGTTTTTTCTGCAATAAGAGAGCTGAAAAATAGAGGGCAGGCAGTAAGCATTGTCACTTCAGTCAGCAAGTATAATATTAATGAATTAGAAAAAATAAGAAATAGGCTTTATGCATATAAAGTTGATGCATGGCAATTACAAGTAGCATCTCCATTTGGAAACATGTGCGAGCACAGTGATAAAGTTTTAAATCGAGAAGAATATTTAGGATTAGCAAATTTTATTGCAGAAACAAGAAATTTAATGATGCCTTATGTAAATGTACAGGCAGCAGACTGCATTGGTTATTGTGACAACTATGAAAATTTGTTAAGAGATGCTCCATGGCAAGGATGCCAGGCTGGAATGCAAGTTATTGGCATAGAGGCAAATGGAAATATTAAAGGCTGTTTGTCTTTAATGTGGCCTCAATATATAGAAGGAAATGTTAAGGAAAAAAGTTTAAAAGAAATTTGGAATAATCCTGATGGCTTTTCTTATAATAGAAAGTTTAGTGTTGAGCAGCTGCAGGGAGAGTGTAAAAATTGTGAGAATGGAGAAAGATGCAGAGGAGGATGCACAAATAATTCATATGCTTTTTCAGGCAAAGAGCATGGAAGCCCATATTGCCTGCATGTGATGGAAAAAGCAGAAGAGCTTGTTGGCGCTGAAAATTAAATATGATTTTTAATTTTTTTAATTTATGTTCTATTGAACTTAAATTAGGCCTGCTTTTTGTAGTGGCGGGCGGTAAGAGTAATGTGCCTTGCTTCTTCAAAGTTGCTGCCTTTTTCTTTGGCTGGCTCTTTTTCTAGGATTAAGAACATCATTCATTCTTTGGCTAGCCTCATATCTTTCTATAGTGCTTGCCCACCAATTTGCTAGGCTGCTTACTTTTTTTGCTGCTTTGCTTTCTCCTTTTCCTCTGAGATTTATTGGAATTTCTGTTATTTTTTCTGCTAATTCTCCTCCTGATTCTCTGTCATAAAAATCACGGGATTTTCTATAAAAGGATATTGTCCCTTTTCCAAAACTATCTGTTTCAGCCCTTACATATATGTCTCTTTTAGAATTTGTTCCAGAAGAGCCGATTGCAACAAAAAATTCAAAATTATAAGCATAAGAAGGCTGTTTTGCATCTCTTGAAGGTTGTTCAACATATTTTGTAGGTTGTTCTGCATCTCTTGAAGGTTGTTCTGCATCTCTTGAAGGTTGTTCAACATTTCTTCTTTTCATTCTATTTTTTGATTAAGATTATTTAAAAAGATAATTGTTATTGGTTATATATTTTGGCGATAGACTTTAGCATTTGATAATTTTTTGAATATCGTTTAACTTCAAAATATGTTTTCTACTACAGATTAATTTAAATACTTTTTTTATTTTGAAAATTATGGAGAAAAAGGCTAAGGGAATTTTTTATTTTTTTATTTTTTTATTTTTTATTAGCTCGAGCTTTGTTTTTGCTGTAGGAAGCGGGGATGTTTTTAGTTCAAATTCTTTGAATGTTACTTGTTATAATGATAGCGATTGCGTTAAAATTAAGAGTTATTGTAGAGGAGATTATTGGAATTTAACAAGATGTGTTGAAAGAACTTATTCTTCTTGCAAAAATCCTGGAATTCCAGATTCTTATTGCATAAACAATGGAAAAATGGTGGAATGCAGTTCTTGCCTGCGAGGAACTCGCTGTGAAAACGGCAAGTGTGTTCAGTCTAATTTAACAATAGTGCCTATTTGCAGCGATACTGACAAAACACAAGAATTTCCAGATGGAATAAATTATTATTTAAAGGGAACAGTAACAATAAAACATCCTTATTTAATTGAAAGAGTTAAAGAAGATTATTGTGATAGAGAAAACAGGCTATTTAATGCGACTTCAAATGTTTTAAATGAGTTTTTTTGCAATAGCTCAGGGCTTGGTTATAGAAAGTATAATTGTGGCGAAGAAGGGAAAATTTGCAAAGGAGGAAGATGCGTTGAGGAAGAAAAGAAATGTACAGACTCTGATGGAGGGAAAAACTATTTTGTTAGAGGCATCATCGAAGGTTCAAGATTAACAACTGGTGAAAAACCAATAGATTATTGTGTAGCATATAGTGCAAAGACACTCGTGGAATACAGGTGTGAGAATGGCGGCTTGATGTCTGAAAGCTATGTTTGTCCATATGGATGCTTTAATGGTAGATGCACAAACAGAAATGAAATATGCTCTGTAGGTTATTACTGCTACAACAATTATTCATATGCATATGTAAACTCTTCGTGTTCGTGGTCACGTTTCACTGTTTGTCTGAGTGGGATGTCCTGTAGAAATGGGGCTTGTGTTGAGGCAAATATTCATTATGTTTCACCAACAGGGGCAGGAAGCCATAATGGCACACGAGGAAATGAATTTAGTTTAAACGAAGCTCAAACTTTTGCAAATAATAATTCTGATGAGAGAATTACTTTTATACTAAACAGCGGCAATTATGGGCAAGTAACTTTTAACAAACAAAGAAGCCAATATATGACTTGGAAACGAGCCCCAGATAGCCTGGCTAAATTTGAGAAAATAAGAATATCTGGCGCTAGTTATATAGAATTTGATGATATAAATGTATTTGGTTTAGGAGCGCACAACCAAACCATAGGAATTGATATAAGAAATGGGAATCATATTACAATAAAAAATTCTAGAATAAGTGAAGCTATGAATGGAATCGTAGCTTCAGGTTATAAAATAGATATTAATAATAATCTTATCTACTCTGTAGGTTCAGATCAAATAGATGTAGTTAGCCCGGCTAATATAATCTTCATAGAAAAGAACAGAATATTTAATACAAACCCTATTCCCCTCGCGCATGCTGATGGAATACACATTTATGGTTATGGAGATAATGTATCAGAGGTTTTTATCAGAAATAATATTTTTAATAACCTTTCAGGCATGGGTATATCTTCTGATGGAGTAAGAAACTTAACAATTGAAGGAAACAATATGTATAAAGTGTATTCATGGGATATTTTCCTCAGCAATACGCATACAGGAGTTGTTACAGGCAATTATATTGAACCTTATGGCAATTTCTCTTGGATTTTCATTCGCAATAGCACCTGTACAAATATTCAGGTTTATAATAATACAATACAGACTAATGAAACTTGCGGAAATGAAGTAATAAATAGCGGCGAAGTTTGTGATGGCTCTGCATTAGGAGGAAAAACTTGTAAAGATTTTGGATACACAGAAGGAAATTTGTCTTGTTGTAAAGACTGCAAAAATTTTGATTTGTCTAAATGTAAAAATGTGACGAAAACTTGTAATGATAAAGATGGATATTTGCCTTTAGAAAAAAGCTATTACATTGCTGCGGGTGTTGCTGTTGGCGGAAGCGAAGAATTCGGGCCAAGCTGTCCTTGCAAGCTAGGAGAGCCTTGCTCAACTAGTCCATGTGGTGCAGCTTGGGGGGGATTTATTAAAGATAAATGTGAAGGAGATATTTTAATTGAGAGGATTTGTAATGGAACTGAAGCAAGTTTTATTGAATATAAATGCCCTGGAATTTGTGTTGAAGGGGCGTGTATTGGAGAAGAGGTAAATTACTCATTAGCTTGTGGAAATTTAAATACAGCAAACACAATTTACACTTTAATTAATAATGTCACTTCAACAGGAACTTGCTTTAATGTAACAGCAAATAATATTACTTTAAATTGTAATGGTTATGAAATAAACTATTCTTCAGGTGGAGGAAATAATGAATATGGGATTTATTCAAATTATAATTTTACAACAATTAAAAACTGTAGAATAAAAGAAGGGCTTGCATCAGGATATGATGATTTTGCAATTTATTTTAATAATGCTAAAAATGGAACAATTGAAAATAATACAATTACAACTTCTGGAGGCGGGGGTTATGGCATTTCTCTTTCTTCAAGCTCTAACTCTAACCTTTTAAGCAATACAATTACAACTTCTGGAACCGCTGGTGTAGGCATTTATCTTGCTTTAAGCTCTAACTCTAATCTTTTAAGCAATACAATTACAACTTCTGGAAACCCTGGTATAGGCATTTATCTTTATTTAAGCTCTAACTCTAACACTGTTTCAAGCAACACAATTACAACTTCTGGAGGAGATGGTTATGGCATTCTTCTTGAATCAAGCTCTAACTCTAACCTTTCAAGCAATACAATTATAACTTCTGGAATCAATGATTATGGCATTCTTCTTTTTTCAAGCTCTAACTCTAACCTTTTAAGCAATACAATTACAACTTCTGGAACTAATGGTTATGGCATTTATTTATCTTCAAGCTCAAACAATAATATATCAAACAGTAATATTTCAAGTAGTTTGTCTTATGATGTAAATCTTGGGGCAAGTTCAATAAACAACATTTTTTTAAATACAACTTATTCCATTTCAAGAGAGAGTATCAGTCCAGGCTCTTCTCTTATCCGAAAATGGTATTACAAAGCATATGTTAATGACACTTCTGGAAATAATGTTTCTAATGCAAATGTTACTGCATTTAATGTTTCAGGAAGCTATAATTTCAACTTAACAACGGATGCTATAGGTTACACACAATTAGGAGAGATTATAGATTATATAAATAATGGAACAAGAACTTATTATAGCGATTACAATATAACTGCATTTAATTCAAGCTATTCTTTAAATAGTCATGCTTATAATGCAACTCTCCAACAAAGCAATTATAAAGATGTTTTTACTTTATCTTTTATTGCAGGAGATACTTGCACGGCTGGAGCAGGAAATTGGAATGTAAATTGTACTGATAATTGTCTATGGAATACAAATCAAAATATTAATGGAAATCTTACAATGAGTGGTGTAGGGAATGTAACTTTAAAAGCTAACTTTACTTTTACTATTCCAAAACCATACATTGCTATTAGAAATGGGTGTAGATTTACAATATTAAACGGAGGGTTTAAATTTAGTTGAAATAAAAAATTTATTATTTAATGCTTAAAATTTTATCTAAATTAATGTTTGTCAGATAAATGCGTTGATTTTAATTTACTTAGAAAAATTATTGAATTTTTCAGAAGATTTTTTAGGGTTTGAGAATAAGTTATAAAAGAGAAGAGAATTTATAAATGTTTAATTCTTTTGTAAGAGATGAGAAAAAAGAAGAGGAGTATTAAAAAGGTAATTATAATCTCAATATTCCTGGGGTTGATAGTTATATTAACTGCTAGCTTACTTATTAAGTATAGTTTTAAACTTGTCAGAGAGCTTACTGGAAAAGCAATTGTTGTTGAACTTGGCCCAGAATTAATTTCGTGCGGAGATTTCTCTTGTGGGAACGGATGGATTGAAAGTAGTGGTTGGGCAAGAGTAGATAATATTGCCCGAGGAGGTTTTGGAGATTTAAAACAGAAGATAAGCTTAGAGTCAGGAAAAACATATCAAGTTAGTTTTAAGGTAGTTTCATGGCAAGGAAAAAATGCGTATTTGCAGCCAATTTTAGGAGGTACAGAAGGAGAAAAAATATACAATGCATTGTCTGGACAAATTATTATTCAAAATTTCACAGTTCAAAAAAAGTTAATTTCTGGAAGTTCTGACTATGGAAGCCAGGATTATACTTATTATCAAGACCCTTATTTTATATTAAGAGGATATTATGGAAGAGGAGGGAGTTTGTCTGTTCTAATTGAAGAGGTTTCTGTTAAAGAAATTAAAGGCGAAATAGAAATTCCTGACATACTTCCAAATGTAACTTGTTATAGCAACGAAGATTGTGGAAATGCAACAATAATAAAATTTTGTTTAGCAGAAGGAAACTCTTCTTGTACAAACTCTATAATTTATGCTTGTAATAAGCCCGGGACTTTTAATTCCAGTTGCTCTGCTGTTAAAAATTATAGCTGTGTAGAATGTGCGTTTGGATGCTTAAATGGGTCTTGTAATTGTGCAGCAGGATTGAAATGTTATTCCGGTCCATACAGCGAAGATAAGTTAGTTACAAACAATACAATTTCAGGTTTGCCTGGTGGATATAATGGCTATGTGTATTTGACACTTAATGGATCAGAAGACAGCTATTTTGTTGTTAATTGGATTTCAAATGATAATCCTGCAGATGTTTCTACTTATATATGGGGTATAGATAGAATACGGGATGATGCGGGTAGGAATAAAACTACTTTGAGAGATCTTATTGGTGGTTCTGATATTATTCTTACAGAAGTAGGTGATGTTTATAATAAAGGAGAAATTGCACTTTATCTTGCTTCTGCAAATAAGGATAATAAAATTGCGGTTATTGGAGTAAAGCCTGCATATTCTAACGGAGCAGTATTTTTAAATGGAAGTGTTGCTATAACTACACGAGTTAAAGCTCGCCTTTCAATTGTTAATCTAGCATATCAATCTTCAGATTGTGTATGGAGTGGTTATACTGCTGGTACAAATGGTTCATGTCTTGGAAGTGTAGAACCTCCAGTAGAAACAGGGGAATTTATTGGAATTGGAGAAAGTAATTTTTATAAGCTGGCTACTTCAAACACAAACACACTTTTATATGATTCTTTTTCAGGGCATAGAAATTTTATTGTTTCATGGGATAATAAAGCAATAAACAATGGAACTCTTACTAGATTAAGTGAGTCTTATTGGTTGGCAATTGATTTTTCTATTGATAGTATAAGTATAAGAGAGCAAACAACAGGAGAAACTGCTGGAGATTGTGAAAATTTAAGTTTAGGAGAAAAATGTTATCTCGGACAATTTTTTCGTGAAGAAGTTGAGAATGGAATTCCTCTATACCTTCCTAGAGAAATTGAATTAACTGTTAAGAAACTTTCTACAGAAAAAGAAAAAAAATTTGTAGAGCTTGAAATAAATGATGGAGGCAGTTTTAATAAAGTTTTTGATAGATATGGAAATTATATGTTTTTGCCAGAGCTAAGCGAGCTGCCAACACCAAATTATAATTTTAATATTTTTGATAAAACCGACAGGCCATTAGAAGCATATAATTTTTTCTTAGAAAATGGGAGTTTTGTATCTTCAGGTATTGGGGTTAAGGTATACCCTGACGAATCTTCTGTCAAAATTTCTTGTTCTACTCCTCATGGATATTCTATAATTGATTTATTAAATGAATCTGATAAGCTGGCTGTTTCAAATACTAATACTCTTGTGTATAATCCTAAATTAGGGCATAGGCAATTTATAGTTTCTTCTAATCCTCGTTTTTTCCCAGAATCTTACCTGTTAACAGTAGAATTTAGTGAATCAGGAACTATAACTCTTAGAGAAAGATTAGATTGGAGTGGTTATTGGGATACGGTAGCTGGAAATTGTGAAAATTTAAGTTTAGGAAAAAAATGCCAAATTGGGGACATTGAATTAACTGTCAAGAAACTTTCTACAGAAGAAAAATTTGTAGAGCTTGAAATAAATGATGGAGGAAGTTTTAATAAAGTTTTTGATTATTATGGGAATTATATGTTTTTGCCTGAGCTTAATGAAATAAAAGAAAAAGATTATGTTTTTAGGATTTTTGACAAAAAAAACAAGATTATAAGAGCGATTAATGTTTATTGGGATAATGGCAAAATAAATCCTCTTTCTTCTCTTAGACTATTTAACTATAAATTAAGAGACATTATTTTAATAAGTCCTTTTGGGAAATATGCTTATGTTGGTTTGTTGTACAGTGAGATACAAAAAGATTCTTGTGGAGATGGTTTTTGTGAAAAAACAAAATGGGATGATTGTGAAAAAGATATTTGTGAAGATATTGATGAAATAAGATTAGATGAGTGGGAGGATATTTCATTTGAATACAATAACGAAGATTATTATGTGGAAGTCTATGGTATCTACATTCCTTCTTATGTGGGTAAACAACCAACAGTTAGACTATACCTTAATGGAGTGTTTACAGAGGCTTTGTTTGAGGGGCAGACAAGAATTTTTAAGGGCTTGCCAATTTACATTAAAACTTTGATGGAGGATTTTGTTGAATTAATTTTAGGAGAAAAAGCGATTTGCCCGCAGGATTGCGGTGGGATTAAACCTGAATATAGATGCAAAGATTCTGATAATGGAACAGATTATTTTAAAAAAGGAAATATCACATCTGAATCTGAATTTTATGAAGATTATTGCCAAAATGAAAAAAGATTAACAGAATATTCTTGTAAAAGCGATTCTATTTTTTCTGAGCCTTATGATTGTGCAAATGGATGCTTAAATGGAGCTTGTGTTCAGCAAGTTTATTTAATTTACAATGATAATCCGAGTCCAAAAGATGTGGGCTTAATGCAAGAGTTTAATAATATAAAAGAACAGCTTGAATTTGAAGCTGGGATAACAAAAGAGAGGATTAAAGTGAATGTTATAAAAGCAAGTGAAACTACTAAAGAAATGTTAGATAATTCTGTTAGTGTTTTTATTTATGACGGAAAAGTTCTTGTTATCACTGGAGAAAATACTGGAATTAAGGGAAATGTTCTGGCTGGAAATATAGAATCTTATTTAAAATACTATTATACTCTTTTCTTTTACTGCCCAATCATTAAAAGTTCCTATATTATGGGAGAGCTAATTGATAATTTTTGCGTTCCTGTTGATTTTTATATCTATTCTTGCCAAAAATTAGATAAGAAAAATAAAACATATTATTTGACAAAAGATTTGGTTGGAAATGAGGTTATAGGAAAATGCATTGAGATTACCGGAGAAAATGTTGTTTTTGATTGTCAAGGACATTTAATTAAAAATTCAGACTTAAGAGATGCTGCTATTTATTCTAATGCAGATAAGGTTATAATTAAAAATTGTAGGGTAGAGGTTTCTTTGAGCGGGGGGAGGGGAGGAAGTGGAATTGGTGTATCCGCACAAGGGGAAAATAATTTTATTTTTAATAATACAATTGAAAATAGTTATATAGGAATAAGTACTTATGGAAAAGAAAACTCTCTTGAAAGAAATAAGTTTATTGGGAATGTTAATGGGGTTCTTGTAAATGATAATCAAAATACACTTGAAAATAATTTAATTAAAAGCAACAAATTTGGGATATTTATTTCTGGTGGGGACATGAATCTGCTTTCTAATAATAAAGTTTATGCAAATGAGATTGGAGCATCATTTACTTCAGCAAATCCAGCTTTTTCAAGATGTGAAAATTACAATAATTCTGAATATGATTTTTATCTTTATCCTGAAAATTGGTACAATCCCTTTGACAGAAATGTTTTATTTTCTAGGGGTTCAATATATAATTCTAAATATATTGCAAATGGAACAGATTTTTTCGAATCAGAAGACGACCTTAATTGTTCTGATATTGACTGTTTTTGGAAAGAAGATGAGTGCATTTATTTTAAAGATGTTTGTAAAGATAAGGATAAAGATGGATATTTTGACAATTCAAGCGGTTTGTGCCCTTATGGAACAGATTGCAATGATAATAATGCTTTAGTAAATCCTAATAGGTCAGAAATACCAAATAATAGAATAGATGATAATTGTGATGGTTATGCAGAAGATTGTCCTTTGGGATATGAAGTGTATGAGGCAACAGGAAAATGTGATTTGCAAGTAATTTCTTCAGCCTCTTCAAATCAAGAAAATCCTTATATTTATGAAAATAAAGTTGTTTATCAAGATGATAGAAATGGAAATTGGGATATTTATATGTATGATTTAGAAACAGGAGAAGAAACTAGGATAACTTATAGTGTAGCAGACCAAATTAATCCCAAAATCTATGAAAATAAAATTGTTTATCAAGACAACAGAAACGGCAACTGGGATATTTATATGGTTGATTTGAGCGAGGAGGTGGCAGAACCCTCGGGATTGCCTGATGAAGGCGGATTTGATTTTTTAGGAGAGCTACCTCTTGAAGAAATTCAAATAACAATTGGTTTGTCAGATAAAACAAATCCCTCTATATACGGAAATAAAATTGTCTGGGGGGATTATAGGAGCAAGGTATGCAAAGATATTTATATGTATGATTTAGAAACAAGAGAAGAATTCGAGATAACTAAATGCGGAAGCTTTCTTCCACGCACCAATCATCAATTTCCTGTCATTTATGATAATATAATTGTTTGGAATAATGGCAACCGGATTTATATGTGTGATTTAGAAAAAAATGGCCAAAGTGGAGGATGTTTAGAAGATGACGAAAAGATGAGAATAAAATCTTCAGTGTCAGAGAATAATTTTCCCTCAATACATAATAATATAATCTTTTGGAGAGGAACTGGAGGGGTTGATTATCTTTTTTATTGCGATTTAGAAAAAAATGGCCAAAGTGGAGGATGTTTAGAAGGTGATTCTAAAATAACAATAGACTGGGATACTTATAAAAATTATGAAAATCCTTTTGTTTATGACAACAAACTTGTCTGGCAACAGATTGAAAATCATAAAGTAAACGATATTTGGATAAAAGCTTGGGAGATTTATTTATGCAGTGTAGGGCGAAATGGTCAGCAAGGAGGATGTTTAACCCGTGATGGGAAGGTGAGAATAACTTATAATCCTTCTGATCAGACAAATCCTTCAATATATGGAAACAAACTTATATGGCAGGACAACAGAAGTGGAAACTGGGACATTTATGGTGTGGATTTATCTTTTTTGAGTGATGGAAAATCAGAAAATTGTGAGATTCCTGGAGATGATGATTGGAGTGGGTTATCTGATTGCGCAGACCCTGTTTGCGGGGAAGGAGTTTATTGCAATAGAGAGCATACAAAAATATGTAATATTGGAGTTTGCACTCCAGCAAATGAAATTAGAAAATGCACTACATTAACTGAATCTGGGGAGTATTATCTTGGAAAAGATTTAGGAGAAGATGAGCTTATTAGTTCAAATTGTATAAATATTCAAGCTGAAAATGTTATTTTTGATTGCAAAGGAAAATCAATTAAAGGTTTGGGCGAAACTTTAATTTATTCTAATACAAATAATGTTATAATCAAAAACTGCAATTTAGAATCTGTAGATGGAACCGGGATTAAAGTAGAAGCAGACAACAATTTAATTGAAAATGTCAATGTAAGCAATAGTAAATTAGGAATTGAGGTTAATGGAGGGTATATTACTCTCCAAAACAATAATCTTGAAAATAATTTTAAAGGGGCTTCTATTGCTGGAGAATCTGCTTTTATAGATACAAACACAATTAAGAATAATTTGGAAGAGGGTTTAATTGTTGAAGGAAGCTATAGCAAAATATCCAATAACGAAATTTATAACAACAAAAAAGGAATTGTTTTAGAAGGAAGCCACACAAGATTAAGATGCAATGATGTTTTTGATAATTCTGAGTATGATTTAGAGATAAGGGGCGCAAGCAGAGATGTTGTGTCTATAGGAGATTTTGAGAAAAAACAAATTGGAGTGCTATCAGAATTTAATATTATTGAAGGAAGTTGTGAAGAAATTGGAATTTCAACAAAAAATATGGAGAAATATTCAGAAAAAGAAGCTTTTCTTGTTTCAAATAAAGATTGGAAACAAGTTCTTCAATTAGTTCCTCTTAGTGTTTGGACAGGAAATGAAGATTGCCAAAAAGGAACACAAACACCTGAAGGGGTTTGCGTTTATCCAACATTAATTTATCATGAAGAAGGTTATGCTTTTGATGAAAATCCTCCTGAAAATCAGGATGAAGAAAGTATGTATGGGTTAGAAGTAGGAAGCTATTGGCAGGAGTTTGTAGCTGAAGAAGCTCATTTAAATAAAATTACACTTTATTTTTTAGCTAATTCAAATTCAGATAAAGTTTCTGTGGATATAAAAGATATGGATGATAATTTGATTGCAAGTTCTGAAATTGTTAATTTAAATATAGATTCTTCTTGGAGTGTTGAATTTCCTATTGAGGCAGATTTGGTTAAAGAAGAGGTTTATAAATTTTATATTAATTTTTTAGAGTCTTCAGGTGCTATTATGGCTCCTGAATTCCCAGAGTTTAATAAACCCCTATATTATTTTACAAATCCCGGTAGTATTTATGCTGAAGGAATCTCTAGTTTAGGAGAAGACAGAGATTTTCCTTTTATTATGGATTATGAAAAAGATATAGCAGATAATTTTGATGCAGATTCTATTATTTATTTTTTACAGCAGTATTCTCCAAATAAAGTCACGATTGTTGGAGAAAGCCCAGAAGAGGTGGATAATCTATTAATCGCAGAGCAAGATTTTGGAGCAGGTTTAGAAGAATCGCAAATCCAGAGAATAAATTTAGAAGATTATTTATCTTATTGGCAGAAAATTGGGCAGATAGTTTATGTTGAAGATAATTATGAAAAAGCATTGTTGGCTTCAACTTATGCATCTTTAATTAATTCTCCTTTAATTATAAAAGGAACAGAATTAGATGATATTGAAGATTGTGGAACAGAAACTTGCATATTTGACAATCAAAATATTATTTTAATAGGAAATGTTCCGTGCCCAAAAACAGCTTTTTATTGTGAAATGTATTCTTTAGAGAAATTACAAGAAAAATATGTTAAGCTTACAGGAACAACTAAAACAATGCTGGTGAATCCTCAAGATTTAGAAATCAAAGACCTTTTTATAAACGGAATCAACACAAAAATCAGTGAAATAAATAGCTTCTCTACAAAAACTTCTCTTGCAGCTCCTTTTTTAGCTTCTGCTAAACATGAAATTTTGCTTTCTGTAAATAAACAAGATTATATAAATGTAAATAGTTTTTTTAAAGGAAAACTAAGCTCTTTAGGATTAAATCCAGAATACCTGACAATTGTTGCTACTCCAAATGCAATTTCTTATAGAGGTAATCCAATAGATGGTGCTGCAGCAGATACAGCTGTTTATGCTAATCTCGATTCTGATGTATATCCCGACTTAGCTGTTGGAAGAGTAATGGGTTTGACAACATCTGATGTTTCAAGTTATATCTCCAGAGTTTTATTTTATGATGATTTAGAAAAAACAGAAAATCTGAAATTTGTTGCAGGAGGACTAACAACAGAGGAAACTGAGAAAAGGCCTCTTGATGCTGCAAACTTGTTAGCTAAAAAATTTAAAGATGCAGGATATGATTCGAGATGTTCAATTAATATTAATGAATATGGTTGTGGAACAGACCGTGATTGCCCAATAAGCTATGAATCTTATGAATGCAAGAAAGGCTATGAACCCTTAGATTGGATAGACCAAAGCTTTATTGCTTGGATTGACCATGGGCAAAATACTGCCGCAGGAATTGGAAGCTGGGATTTGCCTTATTTAAAAAGTTCTGTAATGTTTAGTAAAGCTTGTGCAACTTGTGCTGTTGCCGGGAACTCTAATGAAGTAGACAAAGAAACTTTTTGTAATGTGGCAATAAGAAAAGGGGCAATTGCTTATATTGGGAATATTGCAGGTTCTGATTCTGGTGATTGGAAAGTAGCTGGGTTTTTAAATGGAGTTTATTACAATGAGCTTCCAGTAGGACATGCTTTTAAAAATTCATTTAATGGTTATGAATATCAAAGAACAACAGTACTTGTTGGAGATCCAACTTTAAAAATCGATGTTCCTTATAAATTAAATACTCCTTTAGGAATAGGAAGTTATTTAGAATGGTGGTAAAAAAATTATTTTTGCTGTTAATTTTTGTATTTTTTATAGCTGTGGCTTCTGCAATAGAAATAAATATAGATATGAAAAACGAGTTTACATTAAATGAGGAGATTTCTTTTGATTATACAATAAGCTCAGAGGAAGATTTAGAAATAAGTTATTATGCAAGAGTAGATTGTACTTATGCGCCGGTTCCTGAATTTGGAAAAAAACAAGCTGAAATTAAGGCTAATCAAACTATTACAGAAAAATATACATATTATTTGTTAAATAAAGATATTGAAACACAAACATGCAAGGCAGTTGTAGCAATTCTTGAGCCAGAAGAGATTATTAAAGAAAAAGAATTTTTAATTATTGGAGAAAAAGGTTTTTCTTTTGAGCTTGTTTTTAACAAGAAGATTTTTGTTTTAAATGATGAGATTAAAATTGATTATGAGAGTAATATTAATCCAGATATAGAAGCGATTTTAATTTACCCAGATAAATCACGAGAAGAAATTCATCTTCCTGTTGAAATTAAAGCTTTGCAAGTTGGGACTTATGAGATTGAAGTAAAGGCAGAGAAAGAAGGCTATAAAACAATAACAAAAAAAGAGCAGATTGGGGTTATTGAGAATCAAGTTGAAGTAAAAAAAAGTTCTACATGTGAAATAGATGGAAAATGCAGTGGAGAAGAAAATTATCAAAATTGCCCGCAAGATTGTGAAATTGAGGCTAGAACCTTAAAGCCAGGTGAATACAATCTAAAAAAAATTAAAAGCGGGATAATTTTTTATATTATTTTAATATTAGTGATTGTAATTTCTATTATTCTTGTTGCAATTGGAGTAATCCACTACAAGAGAAAATCTGATATTAGCTAATTTTTTGAATATTATTTTTGTTTTAATAGCAAATTATAAATTTTTAAACTCGTTTTTCTATTGATTATAAAAATAATTGTTGTGCATAAGATATTTTGGTTTATTTGGGCTCGAATTCAAATGGAAGTTTTGTTAATTTGCCATATTTACTGAATTCGTTAATCATTCCTTGACAATGCGCTTTTCCTCCTCTTATCAAATATGTAGAGTTAGGATCTTGATTTATGTCAAGTATTGCTGATTTTACCATTAATTTATCTCTGTTGTGTATTGCTCCTGGGAGGATAATCTTTTCAGCCCCTTTTAAATAAGGTATGTCAAAATACCTTAGAGGAACTGCACCAAAGTAGGCAGCTGGTGCAGTTGCTAAAATAGTAGTCCCAGCAACGCCTATAACTCCATAGGCTGTGTTTGATAAACCCCCTCTTCCTTTGTTCAGTTCACTAACTTGCTCTAGGCATTTTATAGGAATTCCTTTATTCTTGCAGATTTCTGATGGCTCAGCATAAGCCCTGTCTGAGCCTAATGCTATTATATCATAAGCTAGAGCCATGGCTCTTTCACTATATTTTTTCCATAATCTGGCTTTTTTATATTCTGTTCGGTTAATCCCCTCAGTTAAAAGAAAATTAGGATCAACTTCTTCAATAAGTTTGCCAACATAAAATGAAGAAGAGTAATTGTAAATATGCTCTTCGCCCAATAAGTAAAATTGATATTTTTTATTTTCATTTTCTAAGATAAATTTTTGAACATTTACTCCTACATCTTTACTCTTGTACTCTTGTTTATTTTTCTGTGTTAGAGTATAATGGCCTATTGCAAGAGAAGATACTAGAGCATATGTGCACGCATGAATGGCTAATTTTTTAGGCAATTTTTTTAAAGATGATTTAAATCTAGCAGGAAGGTTTTTGAGGTAGTTTGAGGTCTTTGATTTTTTTGAATATTGGCCTGCGGCTTCAAGTTCTTCGGTTTTGTGCTTTCTTAAATTTTTTATAAAACTGCCCCCCCTAAATAAGATATTGCTTGTGAAAAAAGGGACTCCGAAAGGAAGGTAGGCAATAGCAGTGACTGCGATCATGGGTAATACAGTCCAAACAGCTGAGTTTTGAATGACTCTCTCAGTAAAATTAAGCTCTCTTTCTTTATGTTGCCCTCTAAGGTTGATTCCCAAGGGAATTCCAAAAGATTGGATAGAAACATTGAGAATACTCTCTAAAGTAAACTTACCATAATGGGCAATCTTATTTGCGAAGTTTTTTAAACTTGAAATCGGTTTGGAATCTATGCTTTCTTCTAATTCCATAAAAAGTCAGAATAGTAATCTATTTAAAAAGATTTATATTCATCAAAGGTATAGTCATAAAATGGATAAAGAGTTTTTTTCGCAAGATGCTGAGAGCTCTCTTTGAGCCTTCTTAGAGCTTTCTTAAAAAGAAACTTCGGAAAGAAGGAAAATAAAAAGAAGCTTCGGGAAGAAAACGAAAAGACTTTGGAGAAATGATAGAAAGAGACTTCGGAGAGAAAGATGAATAAGGAATTTTTTAATATGAGCGCAGAACAAGTTGCCCGCGAGCTGTTGGGGAAAATTTTAGTTAGGAATGTAGATGGAAAAGAGATGAAAGCGAGAATTGTTGAGACAGAAGCTTATTATGATGAAAAAGACCCTGCTTCTCGCGCGTGCAAAAATGGAGATTTAAAGGAGACAATGAAAATGGAAGAGGGGACGATTTTAGTTTATGGTGTTCATAACAACTGGCTTATTAATTTTGTTACAGGAGAAGAAGGAGAAGCTGCCGCAGTGTTATTAAGAGCGCTTGAGCCTTTAAATTTTTCTATAAAATGCAATGGGCCGGGGTTGCTTACAAAAGCACTGCAGATAGACAAAAGATTTCATAAGCAAAGCATAATTAATAATAAAGAGCTGTTTGTTATCGATGGAGATAAAGAAAACTTTGAGATTGTTGAAAGCAATAGAATTGGAGTTAGAAAAGATTTGAAAAAGAAGCTGAGATTTTACATTAAGGGGAATGAGCATGTGAGTAGGAAATGAAGAGAGCATTAATGATACTAAGACAAATTTGTGAGTTGC
>Ga0315286_10001207_pt1 | contig 23235 bp, 22 predicted proteins | sample YL17G10_0_MG_FD_205038 | JGI IMG/M metagenome (GOLD analysis project Ga0315286, IMG submission 205038) | Sediment microbial communities from Yellowstone Lake, YNP, Wyoming, USA - YL17G10_0 | ecosystem: Environmental > Aquatic > Freshwater > Lake > Sediment | place: USA: Wyoming | collected...
GCCATATTCGGGCATAACAAGCGCTGCGGCATGCCACGATGCCATCTCCTTGTAAAGTGTCTACTCATCAGCCGGAAATGAAACACGGTTCGAGCGGCCCCCGCGAATTTATGCGCGGGCTCTATTATCTAAAGCAAACGAGAATGGCAATTTGAATAGTTGAGCGTGGCGTGGAGACCGCCGCGAGCGTTGGCGTACACCACGTCGGCCACTTGCCCCGGCTTGCGGGACGGCCCGCGGCCACCGGCAATGCCTGTCCTGCGTCACGAATTCCGTGGATGATCGCGTGCCGCGAAGATTTCGAGACGATATCGTCTGTCCTTCCCGCACCGCCTTCCCGGACTCCACCCTCCCTCCGCGCCGAGGTGATGGCGCAGAGGAGGGGGCCCGTTCACGTGACGCGATGGGACATCACAACCGCGGCGGATTCGTGTAGCGCACCGTAAGCTAACCCTGCCCCGATGCGCCGAAAGTCGGAACGGGACTAACGGGCGCACCGGAACCCGAGGAAGTTGTCCGGGGTGTAGGGGTTGCCGTTGCCGAAGACGGCGAAGACGCCGGCACCCGAGCCGCTGATCCAAAAACCGCCACGGACCAGCGCGCCCGGGATGTGGTAGCGCGAACTCGTGTTGCCGAGGTTTCCCATGCAGCTTGAGTCCCCATCCGTGAACCCCAGCTGCGTCTTCCAGTCGGTGCAGCCATCGGCCCGCGGCCCCCAGTCCGCCACCCACTCGTGGACATTGCCCACCATGTCGAACACACCCCAGCTCGATCTGCAGCTTCCGCGCGAGCCGGTGTTCGCCACGTCCGCCGAATGGGTATTGCAGGTCGTCGAGTGGTCATCTGCATCGCCCGGGTCGGGTGTCCCGGCCGCCGCATCTTGCCATTCCGCGTTCGTCGGCAAGCGCTTGCCCGCCAGCCGGCAGGCCTGCGCCGCTTGAAACCACGACACGCGGCCGGTTGGGTGCACCCCCGCTATCGACACGGCGTACAGTGGCTCCGTCCACTGGCCGGTGAGCGGAAACGTCGCCGGAAACCCCGGCGTGCAACTTGACGAGGGGCTGACCTGCGTGGCCCCACCAGCGGCCAGCTCGGCAAGGGTCACTGTTCCCTGCTTGATCTTCGTGATCAGCCCCGCGTTGCTCGCTCCTGCCGGCACTTGCCACACACTCGCTTCGTACTTGTCCATGCACAGCGGGCCCACCGCCACCGCGTCCGGCGCGCATCCCTGCCCAGGACACAGCGCCGCCGCGTCGGCCCCGATCAAGAGCACAACTGCCGCGCCGACCAGAACTTTCCTGTGCGAACCTTTCATGGTGATCCCCTTTCTATGGAACCCGCTTCTCGACACCGCCCACTGACGCCACGGCCAACTCGCAAATCGCCAAACCTGTCCTGAGTAGCGGCCGCAATCGGCCGCGTATCGAAGGATGGCCAACAAAACTGGGACTAACGCGCGCACCGGAACCCAAGGTCGAAGTCCGAGTCGGACGGGAAGGAACCGTTGACGGTAAAGACGCCGGCACCCGAACCGTTGCCCCAAGCGCCGCCACGGAACAGGGCGCCCGGGATGTGGAAGAAGGAACTCGTGCTGCCGAGGTTTCCCATGCAGCTATAGTCACCATCCGTGAACCCCAGCTCCGTGTGCCAGTACGCGCAGCCATCGGCCTGCGGCCCCCAGTCCGCCACCCACTCGGCGACATTGCCCACCATGTCGAACACACCCCAGCTCGATTCGCAGCCTCCGCGCGAGCCGGTGTTCGCCACGGCCGCCGAGTCGGTATTGCAGGTTGTCGAGCCGTCATCCAGATCGCCCGGGTCGGGCGTCCCGGCCGCCGCATCTTGCCACTCCGCGTTCGTCGGCAAGCGCTTGCCCGCCAGCCGGCAAGCCTGCGCCGCTTGAAACCACGACCCGCAGCCCGTTGGGTGCACCCCCGCTATCGACACGGCGTACAGCGGCTGCGTCCACTGGCCGGTGTCCGGAAACGTCGCGGGAAATCCCGGCGTGCAACTTGACGACGGGCTAATCTGCGTGGCCCCGCCCGCCGTCAGATCGGCGAGGGCCACCGTTCCCAGCTTGATCTTCGTGATCAGCCCCGCGTTGCTCGGTCCTGCCGGCACTTGCCACACACTCGCCTCGTACTTGTCCATGCACAGCGGGCCCACCGCCACCGCGTCCGGCGCGCACCCCTGCCCAGGGCACAGCGCCGCCGCATTGGCCGCAATCACACTGTCCGCGGGAATCGAGGGGTCCAGCGCCCGGAAGCTTGGGGGCACCGGTATCAACCCGAGCATGCTGCGTGCGACGTACACAACATCCGTCGCCACATCCGCGCTCCCCGAGCAATCCACGTCGAGTGGGCATGCCGGACCGGCACCGTCGCTCCGCACCCCGATCAAGAGCATAACTGCCGCGCCGACCAGAACTTTCCTGTGCGAACGTTTCATGGTGATCCTCCGTTCTGAGCAATGCGCTTCTCACGCATGACGTCCCGCGTTGACCCGGTTCCCGCCCGCCCAGGGAACGCCAAAGTACAAGGGTCAACGGTTCTCCACACCGCCCTGCCGCACAATCCGGCGGCCCGCGGTTATGGATGCTCATGAGGCAGGGCCTCTCGCCTTCGCGCATGGTGAATTGCCCCCTTTCGGAAGTCACAAAGGCGAGTCGATGCTACAGAAGTCCCCCCCCTGGTCAAGTACACAATGGGTGGAGTACAGGGCTGGGGCATGGGTGATGCACGAAGAAGGGCAAGACCTGCCGGCGCGCCAAGCGGCGGCGCTCGTGTACCTTGCCCGGTTGCTGCGAGATGGCAACCTCGAAGACCGACTTTGCCAAGTCGACGGCAATGAGCGTATCGTTGTTCATGATGGGCTCCTCCTTTTGGTCGTTACCAGTGACTCTGGCACATCGATGCCGACCGAGTCACCAGGAGGAGTCCATCTCATCGCTCGATCAGTGCCGATCGTTCGACATGAGTAACGATGGACTGGTCGGCCTTGAATGAAGCTTTCAGCCGTCGGCGATCAGCTGTTGGGAACAGGGGGCGCGTGTAGATGGCGTGTGCGATTAGCCGAGAGCGCGGCGCGGCATTCGCTCACTCTTCCGCCACCGGTGCCAACGGTTCCAGCGCGGCGATCAGGGGCGGGATATCCGCGGTCAGTGTCTTCCAGACCTTGTCGAGGTCGACGTCGTCGTACTCGTGGATGAGCTGGTCACGCATACCAGCCGCCTGCTTCCATGGAACTTCTGGATGGCTCGTCCGGAACTCCGAGGACAACCGTTTCGCCGCCTCTCCAAAAACCAGCAATTGGTGGAGGACTGCCGACTGGGTCTTTGCGTCGCGCATGAACGTAGCCTTGCGCATCCCCTTCTTGAACGCCACGGCTAACCGCGCTGCCTTCAGCATGTCCAGAACCGTCGCGTCATCGTGCGCCATACAACGGCTCCGCACTCCCGAGAATCGAGTTGCGGCGGACCCAATTCTCGCTGCGCTCCACCGCACGTCGGCTCACAAGATCGACTTTGCGGCCCAGAATGGATGCCAACTCATCTGCCATCTCGACGTGGTCGAAAAGACCCCACTGCGCGTCCGGTGCGAAGGCCACCAACACGTCTACGTCGCTGCCCGGCTGGAAGTCCTCGCGCAAGACCGAGCCAAACAAGGCGAGTTCCGCGACCTTCCAGCGCCGGCAGAACTGAGCGATTTTCTTGCGATCAACCCGAATTCGCGCGCGCACACGTGGGCTCGGCTCCCGGAAACCTGCACCATCATTGCGGCAATGTCTCTGCATCGTAGCTCCGCGCAGTTGATCTCTCACCCCGCACACGTCTCACCTTCCTCCTAAACCAGCCGGTGCGCCAGATCAACCGACGCCCGCCTGGGGTACGAAGAGGCCGCGCCCAATGCACCGGCAAGGCCGTGCGGGGAGTCATGGAGAAGATCTTACGTCGATTTCTGTTCTTTCGCCCCGAAGCTCGTGATTGAGGTTGACGGTGGGCAGCATGCGGAGCAAGTCGACCAGGATGCCGCCCACCCTACCTGTTTCCGCCCTATCGCTCCGCTTGTTACTGTCATACAATAACTGCCCGGAGGGTGCGCATGGAACCTATTCGCTTCAACGCCGTCATCGGTCCCGACCAGGTAATCCGGCCGCCCGGCGGTGTCGCATTGCCCCAGGGGGAAATCGAGGTAGTCGTCAGGCCCCTTGGCGGCGCAACGGGGTCGGAAGCCCCGTCGTTATTGAACACCCGGAGCTGGCTGCTGGAACTCGCACGCGATGCTGAGCAGGCCGCTCCCGACTTACCGAGCGACATGGCGGAGCACCATGACCATTACGCACACGGAAAACCGCTGCCATGAACGAGGTGTTTGCCGACACCTTCTACTACATTGCGCTGCTCAACCCTGTCGATCACTTTCATGAGGCTGCGGTCCAGGCGACCCGGACGCTCACCAGCCGCTTGGTGACCACCGCCTGGGTACTCACCGAAGTGGCAGACGCCTTGAGTGCGCCGGCTGTACGCCAGCGCACCCACGCTTTTCTTACGGGCGTCACAACCGACCCGAATACGATCCTCATTACCGACTACGCACCGTGGCATGCGCGCGGCATGCAACTGTACGGGGCTCGGCCAGACAAAGACTGGTCGCTGACCGACTGCATTAGCATCGAGGTCATGACCGAGCGGGGCATTACCGATGCGCTGACGGGCGACCATCATTTCCTCCAAGCCGGGTTTCGTGCACTGCTGCTTCCACCTCCGAACACCCGGTGAGTCCAACCACCACTGTTTCACGGGGGAGGGCGGCGCTGGCCTCGGCGCCTCTGCCGCCGCGCGGCGCTCACCGCATTGGATCGGACTGACGCACTCACCTGGCCCTCCTTGCAGATGCTCAGCGCGGGCTGCCGCCCGCAACCCAAGCGAGGCATGGCCTCGCTACTCCAAAACTCTGATCTGGTTCCCACGCTCCGCGTTGGAACTCCGGCCGCGGCGCTTCTACTGCGCTTTGCCCTTGGGTGTCAAGAGGGGATGAGTCGGGCGGTGTCGCGCGGCTTGGGCACTGGTAGGGAGCTAGGGCGAAGGGCGAAGGTTGTGCCAGCCGGTGCGGACCGACACTCGAAGAACTTCAGGAGGCCGGACCGCGTCGGCGTATGGGGACGGGGGTTCATCGGCTAGCCGAGCATCAAAGTTTATCTGGAAGAGGGGGTTGCGTTCACCTTCGGGAACAAGCGCGGCGCCCCGTGGCAGGGCTGGGAAACGGCAGGGAAAACCTGCTAAAGAGCGAATGGGGAGGCGTAATTTGTGACCGCAGAATCGCTCAGCTTTGATGCACCGTACACCATCAGCGCGCAGCTCGAGGCCCGCGCGCAACATGCCGTGACAGCAGATCGAGTCGCCCTCATGCAGGGGGATCGCACGTGGACGTATCGCCAGTATCGAGACGAATGCGTGCGGATGGCACATTTCCTCCTGCAGCGCATCGGACGCATTGACGATGCGCATCCGGGTCACGTCGCCATGTTCGTCGAGAACCATCTCGAAGTTCTGGCCTTGTACGGTAGCTGCGCGTATGCGGGGCTGACGCTCTTCGGCCTGAACACCGGCCTGCGCGGCGACGGGCTCGCCGGTGTCATCAACCATTCGCGTGCGCCGTTGCTGGTCGTCGACGAGAAATTCCTCCCGGAGGTCGACCGCGTTCGAGCCCAGCTGCAGCACGTCGCACCGGAGAACATCCTCGTGTTGCGGACACAAAGTGGCGAGATTCCCGCCGGCGCGGATTTTCGCGCGTGCATCGAGACGGAGGTGGGTGGCTTCGACCGGTCTCTGGATGCGCCGCCAATCGAGGTGTCTCCGCTCCAGAACCTCATGGTCATTTACACCTCAGGAACGACGGGGCTGCCGAAAGGGATCAACAACAACCACCTCAAGCTGTGCGCCATCGGCATGATGGTCTCGTCGAACATGGCGCTCACCTATCAGGACGTTGGGTACACCTGCATGCCGCTGTTTCATTCCAACTCCATTTTCCTCGGATTCATGCCGGCCTTCTGGGCCGGTGGCGGCGTAGCCCTGCGTGAGCGCTTCAGCGCCAGTCATTTCGTGCCGGACGTCTTCCGCTACGGCGTCACCTTCTGGAACTACGTGGGCGAACCCGTGCACTACGTTCTCGCCGCGATCGAGAAGCAGTACGGCGGCGATGCGGCGCGGATCGCCGCGGAGGTGACGAACAACCCGCGCAACAAGCTGCGCTACGCGGTGGGCAACGGGGCGGCGCCTCCGGACATCGATCGATTCATGCAGTGGATGGGGCTCGAAGATGTTCTCGAGCTGTACGGCTCCACCGAGGCGGCGATCAGCACGTTTCGCCACAAAGGCGAGCCGCGCGGCAGCGTCGGTGAGATTCTGGATCCAGCGGTGCAGATCATCGATCCCAACGGGAAGGAATGTGCGCCGGCCCAGATCGGTCCGGATGGCAAGCTGCTGAATTACGAACAATGTGTCGGCGAAATCTGCCGCGTGGCGCCGGATGCGAGCTTGTTCCAAGGGTATTTCGACAATCCCAACGCCAACGCCGAGAAGTACCGGGACGGCGCCTATCACTCCGGCGATCTCGGGCACATCCTCATCCACGAGGGCAGACGCTACCTCTACTTCGACGGCCGCACCGACGACTGGATCCGCAAAGATGGCGAGAACTTCTCTGCCGGCCAAGTGGGCCGGATCATCTCCGAGCACCCGGACGTAGCGCTCGCAGTCGCCTACGGTATCCCATCTCCGGTTTCGGACGAGGCAGTGATGGCGGCACTGAAGCTTCGACCCGGGGCGACGTTCGACCCGCAAGCGTTCTTCGACTGGTGTGTGACCCAGATCAACGAAGCAAGCATGGCCCGCAAGTGGCTCCCCGATTTCATCCGCATCGTCGGTGATTTCGAGTACACAGAAACCCAGAAGATCCTCGTCCGCAACCTGAAGAAGACGCACTTCGACAAGGACCGCTTACCGAACGAGCCGCTCTACTGGCATGAGCGCGGTGACACCAGCTTCCGTTCGTTCACGCGGGAGGATTACAAGCGCTTGCGGGACCAGTTTGCTGCCGCAGAGCGACTGCATTTACTCGACCGGTAGATTGACCGATTCGCGCCACCGGCGTGCAGGTCGGAACTACATGCCGAGCCCGCGGCGCGCAGATTCCGGCGCCCACCGAGGTCACACAACACGCGTCACGGATGCCGCATCGCATCGTTTCCAGTACCGATCGACATCGGCCTGGAGGCGGCGGAGGATTTGCTCCTGCGGGGTGGGCGCGAAGAGATGCGCGTAGCGTGCTTGGCGCTGCAGATATTCGCCGACGGGACGGAACTGACGCGGCACCATGGTGTGGACGACCGTACCGTTGCGGGCCTCTTTGAGCGGCCAGACGCCGGTGTCCACCGCCAGCTTGGCGACGGCGACGGACTCGGCCGGCTCGATACCCCATCCCGCTGGACACGGCGCCAGACTGACGAACAGCTTCGGACCCGGCAGGCGGCTGGCGCGCGCGACCTTGTCCAGGAAGTCGAGCGGATGCGCCGGGGAGACGGTGCCGACGTATGCCGGCCGCGCGGCGCGCCACAGCTCAAAGAGATCCTGCTTCCTGCGGGTATGCCCTGCGGGAGTCGCGGCGGTCGCCGGCGTGGTCCCGCTACGCGAGCCAAACGGTGATGCCGGCGACGTCTGGAACCCGGTGTTGGCGAACGCCTCGTTGTCGTAACAGAGATAGTAGAAATCAAGACCGCGGTGAATGGCAGCGAGCGTCGCTTGCAAGCCAATGCCGTGCGCCGCACCATCGCCGGTGACCACCACCACCTTGAGGTCCTCGCTTTTCGCCAGGCGTCCCTTGGCGATCAGCATATCCAGAGCGTCGCGCACTCCCTGCGCGCCGGCGGGCGCCGAGCCCATCGCCGTGTAGAGCCAGGACGACCGGAACGGAGAGAACGGAAATACCGCGAGCAAGGTCAAGCACCCGGCGGCGTTGATGAAGATCGTTTGCGGACCGAGCGCTTTGTGAAACAGGCGCAGGGCCAGCAGACCGCAACAGCCGCTGCACAGCCCCGTCCCGGCCGCGAGGTACTCCTCGCGGGGGATCTCCTTGATGCTCTTGTAGATTTCGCGACGGGTCTGCACGTCACCTCCCCGATGTCCGATTGCGGCGCGCCGGCGCCTGGTCGCCCGAGCCGTTGCCGTGTGCGATGCGCATCATCTCGCGGAGCTGATGATACTCGCTGTTCGTAAACAGCAAGTGCGGCTCTGCAGAGCCGCCCTCCTGTTCCGCCTGGTGCAACGCCGCGGCAATGAGGTCGAACTCCCCGGGGCGGAAGCGGCGGCCGCCGAGACCAGTCACGAACGAGAGGAGCGGTGGAGCCGCTCCGGCCAAGGCACTGGCGACCTCAGCGAAGAGGATGCCTCCCTTGCCGATCGAGATGTTCTGATCGATGACCGCAACGGAACGCCGGCCAGTCAGCAGCCAGGCGATCTCCTGATGCGGAAACGGCCGGATCAAGCGCAGGCGCAAGAGCCCGATGCGCTCGCCGTGGGCGCGCAAGCGCGCCACCTCGGCCTTGCCCACCGTGCTGAACGAGCCGCACATCACGATGACCCGTTCGGCATCATCGAGCCGATACGCCTCCACGGCCCCGTAGCAGCGTCCGAAAGCATCACAGAAGTCGCCGGCAACAGCATCGTGTGCACCCAGCGCGGCCTCGGCGGCAAGCTGCATCTGATACTTGAAAAACGCGTACGCGCTCCCCCCAAAAACGGCAACTCCTTGCGCCATCGCATGAGAGGCGGAGAAACGCGCGTGGGCCGGGCTGTACAATGGAAGGAATTCGCGGACCGCCTCGACCGCGGGTAATTCCACCGGCTCGCGCGTGAAGGAAAGATAAAACCCATCGAGATTCACGAGCACGGGGAGATGCACGTCGGGGTGCTCTGCCAAGCGGTACGCCATCAACACTGAGTCGACTACTTCCTGACAGGTCTCGGTATGAATCTGCAGAAAGCCGGTATCACGTGCGGCCAAGACATCGTTGTGGTCGGGCTCCAGGGTGATCGGTGCGGCGAGCGCGCGCGACACGTTCACCAATACGAACGGCACCCGCCAGCCGGCCACGGTGTAGAGCATTTCCAGGCCATACAGGAGCCCCTGACTCGACGACGCGGTGAAGACACGCGCCCCAGTTGCAGCCGCGGCGCCGGCGGCCGTCAGCATCGAGTGCTCCGAATCCAAGGTCACGAGCCGTGCCGCCATGTCGCCGCGCGCGATCCATTGCGCCAGCGTCTCGATGATCTCGGTTTGCGGGGTGATTGCGTACGCGGGGACATAGTCGACCTCAGCCAACCGTGCTCCCCAAGCCGCCGCAGCGTTTCCAGTCAGCAACTCACGCATCACGCTGCCGCCTCCCGCACCTCGTCGATCGCTTTCGGCGGGCACTCACTCGCGCAGACCAGACACCCTTTACAGTGATGATAGTCGACGACCGGGTACTCTTCTCCATCCAGGTGAATCGCCCCTTCCGGACATAACGCGAAACACATGAAACAGCGGCTACAGCGCAGGCGGTCGATCTCGGGCCGGTACACGCGCCAGCCGTCGGTACTGCGCAAGGCCGAAGTGCCCGGGACACTGACGGACGGTGATGCAACTCGCGGCGGTAAGCGTTGGATAGTGAAGGCTTCAGCCGGCCGGGAATCCACCACGCGCCGGCGGCCTCCCAAACCCAACATCGGTGCTGCATCGAAGACACGGCGGGTGGCGTGCAGATTGCGCTCGACCACATCCGCTGCGAGCCCCAGCTCCCCCAACTCGATGCGCACTGCCTCTTGCAGGACTTCCCACCCGGCGATGGCGGCAACCTTGACCGAGGCACCGGCGATGGGCGCGCTCAGCACGTACTGATGCAGCACCTCCAGCGCGATCGATGAAACGTCGAACGCTACCACCCGGCCTGGGATGCTTGTGCGCGCCTGTAAATCCGCCGCGCCGCGCCGACTGTTCACGGCAACCACGGTAGACTCGTCAACGCCGCTCAGCACCGCGGCATCCGGAGCAAGCAGCAACGACTCGTCCATCACCACCACCATGTCCGGATCGTCGATGTACCCGCGTTCGTAGATCGGGCCGTTGCTGAAGCGGGCAAAAACCACCACCGGGGCGCCACGACGCTCAGCCCCGTACACCGGCGAATCCTGAACGACGAAACCGCTCAGGAACGCCGTCCGGCTCACGATGCGGCTCGCCAGCTTGACGCCTTCACCACCGCGGCCGTGAAAGCGGATGTGCCGCAGCATCCAACCTTCCTGCGTGTCCATCCTCAGTGCCGTCGGCTCTTTACCTCGCAATCCCAGCAGGTGCAGGGCGGAGGTGCCAATCGCATGCCAGTCGGCACCCAACCAACTCTCTGGCCGCAAGGGCAACTCTGCTCCCAGCTTTGATATTCCGCAGGTGGTCATTCCCGTTGCCGCGAAGCCCCTGTAGCAGGCCCGTGGAGCGATCGCGGGCCGGGCAGCTCAGCTCCCGCCAGCCACCTCGGTCATCACTTGACGCGTGTCGGAAGCCATGGCTCGCGGGCGGTATCAACTGCCCGCTCTCGTACCTCGCCGGCCTCGCTCTCGATGCCGGACTCGCTGGAACTATGATATACGGAGGTCAAGGGACCGCACCGGCCGCTGTGATGTTGGAAGAAAAAGATATTGCAGGCGTGGAAACCTCAAGCCCACACCGCCCCTGGGCGAAAAAAGTCCCGCGGTTCAGGCCAACAGGCAGATAGTTTGCGTCGGTGCACGGCGAGGGAAAGGTGAAGACATGCGGACCGAGGACTGGATGCAGCGGCAGGTACAATCCGTACGACCATTGGATTCGTTGCAGCACGCCCGTGAAATCATGGCGGCCCATCGAATCAATCAGCTGCCGGTAGTCGTGGAAGGCAAGTTGGTGGGTATCGTAACCGACCGTGACCTCCGAGATGCCTTTCCCTCTGTCTTCGAGTGTTGGCCTCGCGGCAGGGCGGCGGAAGCGGTAGCGGCAATTCCAAAGCACATCACCGTCGAGCTGGTTATGACCACAAACGTGTTGACGTTGGGGCCCAAGGCCCGACTCGCCGAGGCGGCACGCCTCATGCGCACTGAACGCATCGGGGCCATCCCGATCGTCGAGAATGACCAGTTGGTTGGAATTGTAACGCGAAGTGATATCCTCGATGCTTTTCTGGCCCTCGCCGAGCAAGCACAGAATCGCAACCGTGACCCGCGGTCCTTATGAGTGCGCACGCCATACCACAGCTCCCCCAGTCAGGTGTCGACCTCCGTCCGAGTCCATGCCAATCTTGGGTGAACGCGCGTACGGGGAGCGAGAGAAAGGACCGATTCAGAATGGAAAGCTTGACGTCCCTGCGAATAGCGGCAGCGATTCTGCTGTCCCTCTCAACCGCGGCCTGGGCTGGCAACTCGATCAGCGTCGGCACAGTGACGGCCAACGTCGGTGATTCGGTGACGATCCCCATTTTGATCGACACGGACCAGCCGATGAACGTGCTCCGGGTTGACATCATGACTGATGCGGCGCTCTGCGGAATGATGGAGAGCGAAGCGATTGTGAAAGGCCCCGCCGCCAACGCCCCTCTCCAGGAGGGCGGCGAGATGTGCCCGACGGCACGTGTTGTCTTTCTCGACCTTTCAGGTAATGCCGCGGTTGGTGCCGGCAGCGGCGTGCTTGCAGCCTGGACATTCAACGTTCGACTGGATGCCGTCGGCGGCGTGTTCCCTCTACGCCTCACCGTCGTTCAGGCAAGCAACGGACCGCGCCCCGTATCGTTAGCGCCAGGCAGTGGCACGCTCACACTCGTCCCTCAGGGCGGACGGCCGGCCATCGGTGCCGCGCCACCTCCTGCCCCGGCCGCCGACGCTCCTGCGGAGCCCCAAGTTGGTGCTCCCGTCGAGCCTGGCGCGCAACCAGCACCAGCCGGCTGGGCGCCCGTTGGTGCGGGCGGAGCGGCGAAAGGCGCTGCCGCTGGCGGATCGGCCGTGACCGGAGCCAATCCGCCAGGCGTACCGCCTCCAGAAGGCGGTGAGGAACCGGTTGGCGGTGTGGCCGCGCCAGGGGCTGCCGAACCGGCCGGCCAAGCCAGTCCTGGATCTCCAACCGCGATACGGCCTACAGCGGCCGTCACGCCGCAGACACCGGCCGCTCCGGCAGCGACTACCCCGGCGACTGCGCCGTCACCGGCATCAACAAACACTGTAGCCTCACGGCCCCCAACCCCGACGCGAACAGCCGCTGCAACCGCCACGCAAGCTGCGCGGACCGGGAGCTGTGCAATGACTGCTGGTGCAGATCGGCAAAGGCGGGGGGCGATTCTACTGATTCCTCTGTTGGTGCTTGGTTCGCGAAGGCTCCGCGCCCGAACGAGGCGATGAGCAGGAAGCTCTTGTCTCCGTGTATCGGTGCAGCTAAAAGATTGGGCACGTTAAGCTAATGTCGTGCAGGTTGTCCAAACGCAAGCACGACGATTGAGGAGGAAACGGTATGCGACGAGCGGCTACTGCGAGTGTTGGTCTGCTGGCGTTACTCGCGGCGTGTGGCGCGAACAGCGACGACATCAAGCAAATCCAAGAGACACAGCGTCAGATCCTCGCCAAGCTTGGGGACCTGGAGAAGAAAGTCGGGCAGGCGGCTGCACCGGCCGCACAACGCCCCCAGATGGACCCGAACAAGGTGTACAACTTGCCTGCCGGGAATTCCCCGTTCAAAGGCCCCGCCAATGCGCCGGTGGTCTTGACGGAATTCTCGGACTTCCAATGACCCTTCTGCTCCCAGGTCCCCAGTTTGGTGGACCAAATTCTCAAGCAGTATCCGAAGGAGCTGAAGTTCGTTTATAAGCAGTACCCATTGCCCATGCATCAGAACGCCATGAATGCCTCGCGCGCCGCGCTCGCCGCCGGCAAGCAAGGTAAGTTCTGGGAGATGCACGACACAATTTTCGGTCACCAGGGCGCCTTGGCACTCGACAACCTGAAGCAATATGCCCAGGAAATTGCGTTGAACGTGGACCAGTTCGAGAAGGACATGGCCTCGCCGGAGGTCCAGAAGCAAATCGATGAGGAGACGAAGCTGGCGGGCGAGGCCCAAGTCACCGGTACGCCCACGCTCTTCCTCAACGGTAGGCGGGTTATGAACCGCAGCGCCGACGGCTTGAAGCAGATGATTGACGAGGCGTTGAAACCGAAATAGGCATATAGCGTATGGCTGATGGCTCCGGCCATACGCCACATGCCATACGCCATAAGCCATCTACGTGCGGTAGTCCGAATTGAACTGCACGTAATCGACGCTCAGGTCGCAGGTGATGCGGCGCGCGCTGGCGGTGCCGGCATGGAGGTTGACGCGCAAGGTGAACTCCGGCCGGCGCGTCACCGCGGCCGCCCGCTCTTCCACCTCGCCGACGATCTCGCGCCCGCGACGGACGACTTGCACGGCGTCGAAATACACATCGATCTTCTCCGGATCGAACACCGCCCCGCTGTAGCCGAGGGCGCACACCACACGTCCGGTATACGGGTCACTCCCGAAGAACGCCGCCTTGCATAGCGGCGAGCGGGCGATGGTCTCGGCGGCGCGCTTGGCATCCCGCGGGCTGCGTGCGCCTTCTATTTCGACATCAACCACTTTGGTCGCCCCCTCCCCATCTTTCACCACGAGACGCGCCAGTCTCTGCATCACACGCGTCCCCGCGTCGCATAACCGTGAGAAGTCACGCGATCCCGGGGCAACCGGCGTATTGTCCGCCATCCCATTCGCCATCAGCACGATCGTGTCGTTCGTACTGGTATCGCCGTCGACCACGATCGCGTTGAAGGAGTGTGGCAAGGCCGTTTGCAGGATGCGGCGCAACGCGGCGGGGGAGGCCGCCGCATCAGTCAGGACGTACGTCAGATTGGTCGCGTGTTTTTCAATCGCCATCCGCGGAGCGATCATGCCGGCGCCTTTGGTCATCCCGGCCACCGTCACGCCTCGCTTGCCCACGGTCACGACTTCCGTGGCGAATTTGGGGAAGGCATCCGTCGTCATCATACCTTCCAACGCTTCATGAAATGCATCCGGTGACAATGCCCGGCACGCCGCCCGCACGCCTTCGAGCACGCGGTCGCGCGGCAGTGGTACGCCGATGTGGCCGGTCGACGACGGGATCACCAAGGCCTGATCGATGTGCAACTCCCGGCTGACAACGGCACACATCTCCCGCGCAACGGCCAACCCGGCCCGGCCAGTAAAGGCGTTGGCATTGCCACTGTTGATGATGACGGCCTGCAGCCGCCCGGCAGCAGCGCGTTCCATGCCGATTAGCACCGGGGCCGCCTTCACCCGGTTCGTCGTAAACGCCGCGGCAGCCGCCGCTGGGACATCGGAACAGATCAACGCGACATCGCGCGCGCCGTTTTCCTTGAGCCCGCAGCGGACACCGGCGAACTGGAAGCCAGGAATGTGGATGGGGACGGGCTGAATGCTGAGTTTCATAGTGCGTATGTTGCTAGGTTGTTAGTTGCTAGGTTGTTAAGTTGTTATGCTTTTTCTTCCTCCTAACAACCTAACAACCTAACAACTATCATCCTGCCCTACGCTCCGTGGCACTTCTTGTACTTCTTGCCGCTGCCGCACGGGCAGGGCTCGTTGCGGCCGACCTTGTCCTCGTGCCGCACAGTCTGGACCTTTCCAGGCTGCGCTTGCGGCGCACCGCCGCCGCTCATCACCATCTGCATCGGTTGCGGGCGCCGGCGTTCCTGCATCCGCTGCACGTCCTCTTGGCGGGTGATCTGGACGGGGAACACCTTTTCCACCACATCGGCTTCGAGCTGTTGCATCATGGCTTCGAACATCTCGTAGCCTTCCTTCTTGTACTCCTGCAACGGATTCTGCTGGGCATAGCCGCGCAGGCCGATGCCCTCTTTGAGGTGGTCCATCGACAGCAAGTGGTCTTTCCACAACATGTCGACTGTCTGCAGCAGCACGAGCTTCTCGAGGTAACGCAGGACCGGCGGTGTGAACACCCGTTCCTTCTCCTCGTACGTTGCATAGACTTGGTCGATCACCATTTGCTCGAGGCGTTCGACGGTGAGTTTCTCCTTGGCTTCCTCATTGATTGTGAAGCGCAGGGCGAACGTCTTGAAGAGCGTGTCGCTCAGCGCCTTCCAGTCCCAGTCATCGACGTGCGTCTCGCGGTTCGCGAACTGGCCGACGAGCGTGGCGGCAACGTTCTCCGCCATCGTGAGCACGTCGTGTTTCAAGTTGGGGCTCGAGAGGATTTCCCGGCGACGGCCGTAGATGATCTCGCGCTGCTGGTTCATGACGTCGTCGTATTCGAGCAAGTGCTTGCGGATATCGAAGTTGTGGCCTTCGACTTTCTTCTGCGCGTTGGCCACGGCGCGTGTGATGAGGCGGTGCTCGATGGGCTCGCCCTCCTCCATGCCCATCCGGGTCATGAGGTTCTGGATGCGTTCGGCACCGAAGATGCGCAGGAGGTCATCTTCCAGCGACAGGTAGAAGCGCGACGAGCCCGGATCGCCCTGCCGGCCGGAGCGGCCGCGCAGCTGGTTATCGATGCGGCGGCTCTCATGGCGTTCCGTACCCATGATGTGGAGTCCGCCGGCGGCGAGCACCTTCTCACGTTCCTGCGCACACAGCTCCTTGTACCGCGCGTGGATGTTTTCGTAGCGGTCGCGGAACTCGAGCGGGGCTTTCTCCATCTCTTCCCGCACGTCTTCGACGGCCTTGGTGTACTTGCGGCGGGTCTCCTCGTACTCGCGTTGCGCGGTGGCCACCGCAACTTCGAACGGTTTCCGGTGCTCCAGATAGGCCGCTTCGGCCTGCTTATACTCGTGTTCGGTCTCTTGATAGGTGCGGGTTGCGGTCTCGTAGTCCGTACCGTTCGGTCCTGCCAGTGCCTTTTGCACGGCGCGTTCGTATTCGCCGCGTGCGCGCTCGAAGGCCGTCTGCGCCGAGGTCAGACGCGCCACGTTTCCGCTGCCGTTCTGGCTAGCCTCATTGAGGGCTTCGCGCAGCTCGGTGAGCGCGCGCAGGAAGCGCTGCTGGCCCTCGTCGCCGAAATAGGGACCGGTCACCCGATCGATTCCTTGAATCGCGGCGCTATAGCTCTCGGCAGCGGTCGCGCATTCCTGAGCGATGCTGGCCACGCCCTCCGGCTGCGCATGCAGCTGTGCGGCGAGCTCTTCGTACGTTTTGCGTGCTTTCCAGAACTCGGCCTCCAAAGACGTGCGGTGGGCCTCCGTAAGCCGGTTGAGCGCCTCCGCCTGCGCTTCCTCAAAAGGTTTCCAGTTCGGCTCGTATGTGCGGCGCGCCTGCTGGACCGCTTCCTCATAGCGCTCACGCAACTTCTGCAGGACCTCTTCGTAGCGATCCCCGCCCTCAGGCAATGCTGAGGACCGCTGGATCCACTCGTTCTCCATATCGGAGCGGGCAAGAAACTCCGGGTTGCCGCCGAGCAGGATGTCGGTGCCACGGCCCGCCATGTTGGTGGCGATGGTCACGGCCTCGAAGCGGCCGGCCTGGGCGATGACGGTGGCCTCCGCTTCGTGGTTCACGGCGTTGAGCACGTTGTGCTTGACGCCGTGCTTCTTGAGCATCTTCGCCAGGCGCTCCGACTTCTCCACGGACACCGTACCCACGAGCACCGGTTGCCCGCGCTCGTGGCACTCGACGATCTCGTCGATAGCGGCGTTGAACTTCTCGCGCTCGGTCTTGTAGACCACGTCGGCGTGGTCGGTGCGGATCATCTTTTTGTTTGGCGGGACGACGACGACATCCAATTTGTAGATGTTCTTGAACTCCACGGACTCGGTGTCGGCGGTGCCGGTCATCCCGGCCAGCTTCTTATACATCCGGAAGTAGTTCTGGATCGTAATCGTCGCCAGCGTTTGATTCTCACGCTCGATGCGCACAGCCTCTTTCGCTTCCACCGCCTGATGCAGCCCATCAGACCAGCGCCGGCCCGGCATGAGCCGGCCGGTGAACTCATCGACGATGATCACCTGGCCGTCCTTCACGATGTAGTCGACGTCGCGCTTGAACAGCGCGTGCGCCTTCAGGGCCTGGTTGACGTGGTGGAGCGTATCGATGTGGTTGGGGTCGTAGAGATTGGTCACCCCCAGCATGCGCTCCACCTTGGAAACGCCTGGTTCCGTGAGCACCGCGGAGCGGGACTTCTCGTCGACCCAGTAATCGCCTGATTCTTCCGCCGGCGCATCGCCTTGACGCTCTTTCCGTTCGCCCTTTCTCAACCGCGGAATGATCCGGTCGATGATGTAGTACTTGTCAGTCGATTCTTCCGCCGGGCCGGAGATGATCAGCGGGGTGCGCGCCTCATCGATCAGAATGTTGTCGACTTCATCGACAATGCCGAAATTGAGCTCGCGCTGGACGTACTCCTCCAACGTGAACTTCATGTTGTCGCGCAGATAGTCGAAGCCAAACTCGTGGTTGGTGCCGTAGGTGATATCGGCGAGATAGGCCTCCTTGCGCTCGATCGGGCGCAGGTTGAGGAGCCGGTAATCTTTCACGACGTAGGTCGGGTCGTAGAGGTAGCTGGTATCGTGCACGATGGAGGCGACGGAGATGCCGAGCAGATGGAAGATGGGACCCATCCACTGCACGTCGCGGCGCGCCAAATAATCATTGACGGTCACCAGGTGGGCACCGCGCCCGGTGAGCGTGTTCAGGTACAGCGGCGCGGTGGCGACCAGCGTCTTGCCTTCGCCGGTCTTCATCTCCGCGATCTTGCCTTGGTGCAGCACCATGCCGCCGACCAGCTGGACATCGAAATGGCGGAGACCGGTTGCGCGCCTTGAGGCCTCACGGACGAGGGCGTAGGCTTCCGGAAGGATTTCGTCGAGCACATCATTCTCGGCGTCGCGCAGCGCCTTCTCCTGTTCCTCGATTTGTGTCTTGAGGTCCTTGCCCTCTCCGGCGTCCTCGGGAGGCTTCTCTGCGTGCTCCCGTTGCTGGGTGTACAGCTGCTCCAGCTGCTGGCGTTCGGCCGCGGTCTGCTCGCGGATGCGCCTCCGGAACTCATCGGTCTTGGCACCCATCTCGGCATCGCTGAGGGCGGAGACGCTGGGCTCGAGCGGGTTGATCTTGGCGACCAGCGGCCGCATGCGCTTGAGCTCACGCTCGTTCTTCGTGCCGATGATCTTCTTGACGAGGTTCAGCATTCTCTCAGCGCGGGTTTCGCCCGCAACCCATTGCGGATTGCGGAATGCGGATTGCGGAACCCGCAATCCGAAATCCACAATCCGAAATTCTTGCCACCATGTGAGGACTTCTCGAACTAGTAGCTCAGACGCCAATTCCTTAGCAGGTTAGGCGCGCGGATGCATCTCTTCACGGGCAGCGCCGAGACGGCTCGGCTCCGCAGCTGCGACACACCGCGCCCTCGATCAGCGCGGGTCGCCGTCCCTACCGGAATTGTGATATCCTTTCTCCTGTGTTTGGGTGAGGAAGAGACAATGCAAGCTCAAGTGGCGCGCCGGATGTTCACGACGGACGAGTTTCATCGGATGGCCGAAGCCGGCATCCTCTCCGAGGACGACCGCGTCGAGTTGATCGAAGGGGAGATCGTGCAGATGAGCCCGATTGGCAGCGTGCACGCGGCATGTGTGGATCGATTGAACGCGATGTTCGTACGGCGGCTGGCGGGACGGGTCATTGTGCGTGTGCAGGGCCCGATCGTCTTGGGTCGGCATTTGGAACCGCAGCCGGATCTGGTCGTCTTGAAGCCGCGTGCCGACTTCTACCAAGCGAATCATCCAGGACCGTCGGAAGTGTTCTTGGTTGTGGAAGTCATGGATACTTCGGAGGACTACGATCGGGGGAGGAAACTGCCGCTGTACGCGCGCGCGCGAATTCCGGAGGTGTGGCTGGTCGATCTCGTCCATGAATGGATCGATGCCTATCGAGAGCCTGCCTTTCGAGGCTATCGCGAGCGTCAGCAGGCAGCGCGTGGCCAGCGTGTTTCCGCCGCCGCCTTCCCACGCACGACGTTCCGGGTCAACGAAATCTTCGGTTGAAGCGCAGCGTATCCTGCTACCTGTGCCGGGGCGCGGATAAACGGCCAGTCAAGCGTCAGCAGCAGGTCGGCGGAGGCGGCAGGAATTTCTGGCACGATCAGGAAAGTGCTAGAGTGGACCCGCTATGAAGAGGGTAACGTCAGCCGCAGCCAGAACGGAGGCTGCCGATCTGTACGACTCGGACTTCCTTGAATGGACGCAGCACACTGCCGAGCTGATGCGGAAGCGCCGATTCGCCGAGCTCGACATCGAGCACGCGGCGGAGGAGATCGAGGACATGGGCAAGCGCGATGTCCGCGAGCTGTACAGCCGAATGGAGGTCGTGATTGCCCACCTGCTCAAGTGGAAGCAGCAACCTGCACGGAGATCAAAGTCGTGGCGCGCAACGGTGCGTGCACAGAGAGCAGATATCCTGAAGCTGCTGCGGCAGAGTCCGAGCTTACGGCAGCGATTGTTGGCCGAGATGCGTGAGATCTATCAGGTCAGCATGAAGTTGGCGGCAGACGAGACTGGGCTCAAGCGCGACCGATTTCCGGCTGCCTGTCCATTTTCCATCGACGAGATCCTCGACGAGGACTTTCTGCCGAGCTAAGCGCGTACGACAGCATTGGCCGACAAGGCGGACAACTGCGTGTAGCTGCAGAGGTTGGCGAACTTGCTCGCCGCGACGATGGCGGCGGGGAAAGCGAGTGGCGTAAGAACACGTGCTGGCTGGCAGCGGCCCGGCGCTACCGTTCGATGCGCACGGCGGAGTCAACTTTTTGTCCCATAAAACGGCCGCCGACTTTGATGAACCGGTCCGGAACATCCGTGACGAAGAAGCTCACTGACCCGGTCCCCGAGGCGCGCGCCAAGCCGTAGCGGATCAGCGTTTCGTGGACCGCTTCGGCCGTCGTCTGCGCCGAGTCCACCAACGTCACACGATCTCCCATCACCTCGGCGATGGCACCGGCGAGCAACGGGTAGTGAGTGCATCCCAGCACCAGCGTATCGATGCCGCTGCGTTTGAGGCTCGTCAGGTATAAGGCGGCCGTCTGACGCGCCACGTCGTTATCCACCCAGCCCTCTTCGGCGAGTGGCACGAACAGCGGACACGGGCGCGTGTAAATTTCGAGGTCGGCATCGAGTTCCTTGAGCGCCCGCGTATAGGCACCGCTGGCGATGGTCGCCTCGGTCCCAATCACGCCGACCTTGCGGTTGCGCGTGCGCCGCACGGCTTCGCGCGCACCAGGTTCGATGACGCCGAGCACCGGGATCTCGAAGTGGTCGCGGAGGGTTTCCAACCCGGCTGCCGCGGCGCTATTGCACGCAACGACCAACATCTTGATACCCTTATCGACGAGAAACTCGGTATTCTCCAGCGCGTACCTGCGGATCGTCTCCGCCGATTTGCTGCCGTACGGAAACCGCGCGGTGTCACCGAGGTAAATGAGGTGCTCGTGTGGGAGGACCTCCACCATCTTCTGCATGACCGTGAGGCCGCCGATGCCGGAATCGAAGATGCCGATGGCCGCCACGGCGTCGGGCGTCTGACTACGTTTACCGCGGCCGTTGCTCGGTTTCCGAACCTGTTTCATCGATTGACGGCCACCAGGCGGTCGGCAAGCTCGCGGTCTGCCGGCGCTTCGCCGAAGACCTTTTCCCACACGCCGGCAGGCTCCATACAAATGTAGAGTGGCATCTCCCCGTCGACTTGGCGCAGCCAGTGTAGCATCCGGCGATACATTTTCACGCGCAGGCCGCGCCACAGGCGCTCCTTCCCGTCGGGTTGCGGGACCAGCTCGCCGGTCAGCACGTGCCCCTGCAGTTGGCGGGCTCGAATGGCGGCCTTGAGCCGCGGCGTCATGCGCAGACTCCCCAAACTCACCCACGCCACCCGACACGTATCGATGCGCCGGAAGACGGCTTCGATCGTGTCGCGATAGCCGGCTTCCCAGCCGTCATGAGCGATCAGCGGGTCGAAGTGGAATCCGATCTTGTATCCTGCGGCCTGTACGCGGACTGCCGCCTCGATGCGCTGTTGCAGACTGACCGTACCGGGTTCTTCCGCCGCCATGATGGTTGGGGCATTCACGGACCAAGAGATGACGGTACGGTCCTTCGGATCGAGGCCGAGCAAGTGTTCGATGCAGTCGCTCTTCGTTTTCAGCTCGAGGATCGCATTGGGTTGCTCGGCAAAGAACGGCACCACCTCCAAGGAAAGGCCGGTGAGGTGATCCAACGCCAAGCTGTCCGCCAGCTCGCCGGTGCCAACTCTGAATGTCCGGCCGGGATGTGCTCGCAACACGCCGCCGATCTCCGCGAGCCCCTCTGCGACGTTGGTGAACGCCTTCACCGTGGGGTTGTTGGCGACGTAATCCTGCAGGAAGCAGTAGGTACAATCGAACGGGCAGTTCGCAGCGAAGTTCATGATCAGGTAGTTACAGCAGACCATACCGGTGGTGCCGGCCGGGCAGTATTGCAGGAATGTCCCGCGCTGCCGCCGCAGCACGAGCCGCCGCTTGCCCTCCGCGAAATCCGCCGGCTCGGCCACGCTCGGATCCTCGACGATGCGCGCCGGGACGTCGGGCGCGGCGGCCAGCACGCGCTGTGCAACCAACGACTCCTCCACGCCACGCTCGATCCAGATCGAGCGCGGGACCCACCGCTGCGCGCTCATCGTGTCACGCATTGACGTATTCCGCTCTTTGTTCCAATGCCAGTGAGATACGGCGCCGGGCGCAACGATCGCCGGGGAATGGAATTCCCCGGCTGAGTCGCATGAAGTCGGCTAAAGCCGACTGGCCTAATCTGTTGTAAGGTCTGGTGAACATAGGCAATCCGGTGTTTGCAGTCATCCCTTCGACTTCGCTCAGGACAGGCTTCAGACGACTGCGGCCGACTCAACCGGGGGCTTCGAGTCCCCGGCGAGCGCGCTGGCACCAACCTTTCTTAGTGACATTGGACGTTGTCCGGCGCTTCTTCCTGACCCGCACGGACATTCCTTGTACTACAGGAATACTGCGGGATAAAGCGGCCCGGGAGGCCAGCGGGTGCGCGTCATGCGAGAACCACCTTGAAACGGTTGCCGATTGCGGATTTGGGATTCCGGATTGCGGATTGCACAGATGGAGGAGCCAGAGTTATAAGGATGAGCTTAAACGGCGAACACGCCAGTTTGCCTTGGACGTGATCCGGTTGGTGGAGTTGCTACCGCGCAGCAGAACAACAGAAGTTCTTGGCAAGCAGCTCCTGCGCTCGGGGACGTCGGTGGGCGCGAACTATCGCGCCGCCTGCCGTGCGAAGTCGTCGGCAGATTTCGTTTCCAAAATGGGGATCGTCGAGGAAGAAGCTGATGAGGCGATCTACTGGATGGAACTGCTCGTGGATAGCAGCTGTGTTCGCGCCGCTGGAGTGCACGCCTTGCTTCAAGAAGCGGATGAACTCCTGGCGATCACCGTGTCCTCAATCAAGACCGCCCGTATCACAAGGTACCGGAACAGGTAAGGGAATCCGCACTCCGAAATCCACAATCCGAAATTGCGCTGACGCCGGACGGCAAGGTGTGCCCGCGCGAACGCCCGCATGGCTATCGGCTACTCTGCCCATCTTCGACGGGGCCGAGGAGCCTGGCGGTCTCTGGTGCCACTGATCTACTATCTCGGAAGATCGTCGCCTGGTAGCAAGAATTTCGGATTGCGGATTTCGGATTGTGGGTTCCGCAATCCGCATTCCACAATCCGCAATGGGTTGCGGGCGAAGCCCGCACTGAGGTTGCTGGCCGCAACGACCTCTGAAATCACGTCCGCGGCGCGGCGGTGCATGCGCCGCCGCGCCACGGGTTAGCGGGCGGCTGGCCCTGACCCTCCTGCCGGCCCTCCCGCGCCCTCCCGCGATGCTTGACAGGCCGGTTATGTGCGCCGTATGTACGGGGCGTCCGGAATTTTCCGGGGCTGTCCGTGATGAGGGGAACGTCTGATAGTAGCTCTTATGGCAATTAGCCCGTTAATATGGCCTATCGTGCAGCCTCACTAGCTGTTGTGATCTTGTTGGGTGCAAGTCCCGACGATGGGAGGTTTCCCGTTCGACCATCTAGCCTGATCCCCAACGCCGACTGGCGACAGCTGGCGTCAAAAGCGGGG
>Ga0315286_10001208_pt1 | contig 23231 bp, 18 predicted proteins | sample YL17G10_0_MG_FD_205038 | JGI IMG/M metagenome (GOLD analysis project Ga0315286, IMG submission 205038) | Sediment microbial communities from Yellowstone Lake, YNP, Wyoming, USA - YL17G10_0 | ecosystem: Environmental > Aquatic > Freshwater > Lake > Sediment | place: USA: Wyoming | collected...
AGTTCTTGACGGCGCTCGTCCGGCGCGACCCGTCTTTCGACTTCGACCTCGTGTCGATCGTGGGAGACCGCGCCGGTTCGACCGGCGCGAAGATCGTCGCCCCGCGGGATTTTGCCCGGCGGCTCAATGAATACGATGCTCTCATCATTGCGTCGCTCGGGCGCGAGGCGCTTGCGCCGGCGGACCTCTCGGCGATCGAGTCGTTCGTCCGCGACGACGGCAGAGGGCTTCTCGTTCTCCCGGGTCCGGGATCGCTCTTCGAACAACAGGCGGCCTGGAACCGTCTCGCCTCGCTTCTTCCGGTTCAGGGCATCGCGCCGATGCGGTTCAATCTGAGATACACCACGGTCCGGCCGGGACCGAACGCCGCGCCCCACCCCGTCACCTCTCAGCTCGTACCGGTCCTCGGCCAGACGGAGTGGCAGCAGCGGAGCCCGCTTTTGGGGTTCTACGCCCCGCTCTCGCCGAAACCGGGCGCCGAGATCCTTCTGGAGACGGAGGGGTCGCGCTCACCCGCGCTTGTGTGCGGCGAAACGGGTAACGGGAGGGTGGCCCTCCTTGCCGCCGGCCCCATATGGCGATGGAAGTTTCTCTCGGAGGAGCACTCGATCTACGACGACATCGTTTCGCGGCTGCTCAATTTCGTTTGCCGCGGGAGGAACAACGAGAGATTCGTTTTGCGATCGGAAAAGAATCTCTACGATTCGGGTGAGCGGGCGATGCTCACCGCCGAGGTTTTCAACGAGAAAATGCAGCCCGTCACCGGAGTCCCCGTCAAGGTGGAGGTGTCGAAGGCGGGTGTTGACGGCGATGTGCCTCTCGACGTCCTCTCGATGGGACGGCAAGGGTCGGACAATACGAGGTTCAAGGCGGCGCTGCCGCCGCTGGGACCGGGGCGGTACCGGGTGGTCGGGAAAGCGGATCTTCCCAGCGGTCCGGTCGCGTCTCCGCCTCTCGACATCACGGTAAGCGACGTGTCGGTCGAGTTCCAGCGCGTCGGCCAGGACCGAGCGAATCTCGAGATGATCGCGAGACAAACGGGAGGAGCCTACACGGACGAGAGCGGAGCCGACGCCCTCGCCGGCGCCATGAGGATCTCTCAGAGGGTCACGCCGACCTCGACCGAGGTGACGCTTCGCACGACCGTTGCCGTATTCGCCGTGATCCTCGTTCTTCTCAGCGTCGAGTGGATCGTACGAAAGCGAGCGGGTATGATCTGATCGCGGTGAAAAAAGGGTTGCAATACGCCCCCGGGGGTGTATACTGTCGCGTTGGGAGGTGGTGGATGTGCGGTGGCTTTTCTTCTCTTTGCTTTCGGTTCTCTTTCCCCTCGTATCGCACGCCGAAGTTCTCATCAATGAACTCTACTATGATCATCCGGGTAGCGACGAAGGCTATGAGTTCGTAGAACTCTTCAGCGCGGATGCGAGCGCCGTCGCGCTCGCCGGCTACTCGATCGAGTTTCACGACGGCTCATCGAGCGTGTGGGTCGCGCTCTGGCGGGCAACCTCGGCCGACACCGTCGGTGCCGGGGGGCTATTCGTCGTCGGCGGGGACCTCGTGACTCCGAGCGCGGACGCGATCGATGATCTCGGTCTGCAGAACGGGCCGGACGCCGTCCGTCTCGTCCGTGACGGTCTCGTGGTCGATCTCGTCGGTTACGGTCCTCTCGATTCGAATTCGTACTTCGAAGGGAGCCCGGCTCCCGATGTCGAGTCGGGGTGGAGTTTGGCGAGACGCCCCGACGGTGAGGATACGGACGATAACGGCTTGGATTTCGATCCGGCCTCGCCCAGCCCGGGTAGGTTGAACACGCCACGTCGCGACGTGGCGCTGCGAGCGGCGGCGGAGACGCCGCTTTGCGACGCGCGCCCCGGCGCGGGCGTGGAGGTGTTCTCGTTTCACCTCTCGAACCTCGGAATCGACGCCGTCGATCCGGGAGAGGTCGCCGTCCGTCTTGAGGATTCAACCGGGACGGGGGCCGTTATCGCGGTCGATGCCCCGGTGACCTCTCTCATCGGCGCCGGCGACAGCGTCCGCGTGGAGATCGGTCTCGATCTCGCTCTGGGCGAGCACTGGATTCTCGCAACCGCGGATCACACCGGAGACGAGCGGCCGGAGAACGGTCTCGTGAAGATGCGCCGGCGCGTGGGTTTTTCTCCAATCCTCGTGAGCGAAATCATGAGCGATCCTCGCGCCGGATGTCCGGAATACGTCGAGCTCTTCAACGCGAACGCGGTCTCGTACGATCTCGCGGGGCACAGGATACGCGACGCCGCTCATCCCGGCGAGCTTGTCACCGCGGTGAGCGTCACGATCCCGCCGGAGGGCTTCATCGTGTTGACGGGTGACGCGGAGGGACTCCTCGCGTGTTTCCCCGGTCTTTCACCGGGCGCCGTTTTACAGATCGACGGCGCGTGGCCGTCGCTCAACCAGACGGGGACCGGCGGGATCGCCGACTCCGTCATCGTCCTCGATCGCGAGTCGATACCGGTCGAGCGCGTGGCGTATCCGCCGCAACCGGCGGATGAGCGGGGACGGAGCCTCGAGCGGGTCGATCTTTTCCCCGGCGGCGGACCGCATACCTGGGTTCTCTCCCGCGGAGAAAAGGGCGGTTCTCCCGGCGCGCGGTCTCCGTTCTCCCGCCCCGCCCCGTCGACGCTCGCTCGTGTCGCCGTCTCTCCCAATCCGTTCGACCCGTACCATTCGGAGATTTTGGTGGTGTCGGTATCGGCTCGCGGCGAAAGCGAGCGGGTCATCGTGGAAGTGTTCGACGTCTCCGGTCGCCGCGTCGCCGAAATCGGAACGACCCGGGTCTTTCCTTCGACCCTTGTTTGGGATGGGACGGACTCGAGCGGGCGAACGGTGATGCCGGGGATATACATCCTCGCGTGTGAATTTGTCTCTGCCTCGATGGGATCGCGGTCCGTAGAAAAGGTGGTGGTGGGGTGTGGGCGAAAAGAAAAACCGGGCTCCTAGGGTTGACTCTCTCCAGTGCGCCGCCGGCCGTTCGTGTGGTCTTCTCGTACTTCTCGTTGTCGCGGTATGGGGCTCGGACACCCGCGCTCTCGGGCTCGCGCTATTCGAGACGCCGCGAGAACGCGCCGTCGGTCTCGGTCACCCGGGAGAGTCTCTCGTCATCGAAGGGCTGCCGCCGGGTGCCGGCGGCCGTTGGAGGGTCGAAGCGGGTGAATGGTTTCTCTTCGGCGTGGACGGTCTTAGGACCAGTGCCGTCGCCGTGGAGGTCGAGAAACGAGGGTGGGAGTGTCTCCTGTCCGCGGCGGTCCTCGGCGCACCGGTCGGACGGGAATACGGGTTCGGCGCGGGGGTAAGCGTACCGTTTGCCGGACGCGTTCGACTGGGCGCGGCGCTTCGGCTCGACACCGTCGACATCGAAGGGTGCGCGCGGTCGCATCTCTTGACGCTCTCGGTCTCCGCGCTGCTCCGCGTAGCGGACAGTGTAGTTCTCGTCTCGCGCGCGGCGAACATCCGTCTTGCCGGCGAGTCCGTCCCCGGGGCGTCGGCGTCGGTCGGCGTCGTGTTGTCTCCGGTGTCCGTCCTCTGCGGTGTCGCCCGTCTGGAGGTGTCGCCGGCGGGGCTGGCGTCGTTCGGTGTGTCTTCGCGCGTTCGCGTCGCCGATCGTCTCCTCGTCTCCCTCGGGTACGAGGAGGATACCGGCTCGCTCGTGGGATCGATTTGGATTTGCGTCGGAGGGCTCGGTCTCGATGCCGGTTCGACGTTTCACCCGGTGCTCGGCGTGTCGCAGGCTCTCTATTTGTCGTGGGGGAGGGGGTGGTGATGTCCGCGCGGATTCTTGTCGGCTGCCGCGAGTGGGTCGCCGTCGCGGTGATCGTCTCGAGCGTCGCCGCGTGCGCCCCGCGCTCCTCGATCCCCGCCGCTCGGCGAGAGGGGGTTGAGGGAATCGAGCGCGGATCCGAGTCGCGCGATGACCAGACGGCGCAGTCTCCCGATACCACGGGAAGAACCGATGAAAAGCTCCTCGAGTCCGGGGCTCTCGACGGCGCTCGGCCGGCCGATCTCGATGACGCGTCCGTGGATCTCCCGGCGGATCCGGCACCCATGCGCTGCGTCGGTGCCGGCTCTTTGGAACTCGACGCCGTCACCGGTTTCCGTTCGGATTCGAGGCTCCGCTACGAAGACCGCCGGGGTTTCTCCGCCGGCGCTCGTCTTGACGAGAGAGGATTCATCGGATTTCTCCGCGTCGATGGAAAGGGCGTGTTGAAGACGATACACGTCGGGCGCGTCACCGTGCGTGGCGGCGAACGCCTCGTTCTCGGACGAGGCATGGGCTCGTACGCGACCGCCGGCCTCGGTCCGGTTCGCGCGGGTTTCGCCGCGTCCCCTTCTTTCTCGCGTTGGTACGGGTATCCGGGATCCGCCGTCGAAATCGGGTGGCGGCGTTGGCGCCTGTGCGGCGTCGCGCTCGGACCGTCCGCAGGGGAGATGGCCTTCCGCCCGATGTCGCTGTGGACGTCGGTTCTGCACGATCGGGATCGCGGTTCGGTGGGCGTTACCCTGGGGCAGCCGTTGGGTCCCGCGGCCGCGGGGGTGGCGCCGGAGGCCGCGCGGGGGGAGGGCCCCCGCGTGGTCTCGGTCTTCGCCTCGTACCGCGGCCGGAGCATCGAGAGCTCGGGAGAGGCCGCCGGGATCGAGGGCGGGAAGGTGTTCTTCGCCGCTCGGGTCGTCGGGAGGACGAGGGCGCCTAGATCCCGATGGTCGGCGCTTTTCTTTAGGGCGCCGCGCGAATCGCCCCTCGGGGGATCGGGTCTCGAGCCCGTCGGGCGGACCGACCAGGGGACCACGCTCGAACTCTCGCGGTCCTTCGGGGCGATCGGTTTATCCGCGGTTCTCGTCGCCGGCCGCACCCGATCCGAAAGGTGTCAGACCTCGTACCGCCGGTTGAGCCTGGTGCTCTCGGAGCGTGGCGCGGCGCCGGTTTGGTGGGAAACCTCCGTGGTCCACAAGGACGGGTGTGAAGAAGCATTCCCCACAAACCCGGTCGACATCGAGTTCACGAGGGAGAGAACAAGCGATCTTCGTCTCCGTGCGTCCGTCGGTATTCGCGACGGACGGTCTCTCTGCTCGTCGGTGCGGGTCGATGTTTTACCGGGGCATGTGGGAAATCGTGGTGTGGTTATTGTACTCTCGACCGAACTTGTCGGCGAGCGCGTCGATGGCCGGTTACAGGTCGCGGCGCACGCGCTCCCGCCGGGCCGGCCCGCGTTTCTTTGGCGGCCCGGCGTGGGGGCCTACGAGTGCTTCGCCCCGCTCTACGGGGACGGGTCCGATGTGGCTTTCCGTGGGGGCTTCCGGCTGACGGGCGGCGCGCGCGTCCTCGTGTTCTACGGGTCATCGTGGTCCGGGGCGGCGCGTGTCTACTTGGGTCTCGAATACCGGCGGTAAGCCGGGTTCGAGGCGCGCTCACCGTGCGGGGTCGGGGCAAGGCGGGTCCATCGAGGGGAACCCGCTCGCCACGCCGAATCGATGCGGGTGGGGCGAGCAGTCGGCGGGCATCCGCTCGCCGCGCCGGAGCGATGCCAGCCGGGGCCGACGGGGCAAACCCGCTATGAACACGCCAGTTGACAAGCCGGTCGCTTGCTGCTACGCTCCAACTCTTTCCCCCCACGGAGAACCGGTTGGGGTTGGGCCCGGTCCGGCGTATGGCGTGCGGTGGGGCGCGCTCGTGCGGTGCGGAAGCGAGCCCAAGACCGTCTCATTCGATCGGGAGGAGTCCATCACGATGATCCAGAAGCCGCTCCTTGCGAGGAGGGCCAGGATACCCGAGACCGTCTCAATTCTGGAAATTCTCGCGCGAGCAAAGTCCCTCGAAGCCGAAGGCCGCCGGATAATCCATCTCGAGATCGGTGAACCGGATTTCGATACGCCCTCGAACATCCGGCGCGCCGCGGTCGTGGCGCTCGAAAAAGGGTACACGCACTATGGGCCCTCGGCCGGGCTTCCCGAGACCCGGCAAGCGATCGCCGATTTCGTCTCGTCGACGCGGGGCCTCCCCGTCGAGCGCGATCAGGTCGTGGTGATGAACGGGGCCAAACCGGCGCTCTTCTTTTCGCTCTGCGCGCTCGTCGATCCGGGCGACGAGGTGATCTATCCGAATCCCGGTTTTCCCGCCTACAAGGAGACGATCGATGTCCTCGGCGGTGTCGGCGTTCCGATGCCCCTCGAGGAGAGCCGGGGGTTTTCGGTCGATCTCGACCGGTTCGCGTCGCTCGTGTCGCCGAGAACGAAGGTGTGTATTCTCAACTCGCCGCAGAACCCGACGGGGGGCGTTCTGCCGCGGGGCGTGCTCGAGGGGATCGCGGAGCTCGCGGATAAACACGATTTCACCGTGCTATCCGACGAGATCTACTCGAGGATCGTTTATGACGGCGAGTATGCGAGCTACTACTCGATCCCCGGCGCGGCCGCTCGAACGATTCTGGTCGACGGGTTTTCGAAGACGTACGCGATGACCGGCTGGCGCCTCGGGTACGCCGTGCTGCCAAAGGCGCTTGCCCCGGCCGTCACCCGGTTGTTTTCGAACTGCAACAGTTGCACGTGCGGATTTGTTCAGATGGCGGGGATCGAGGCGCTCGAGGGACCCCAGCAAAGCGTCGAAGACATGGTCGCGGAGTTCCGCGCGCGGCGCGACCTTCTTGTCGATGGGTTGGCCCGTCTCAGAGGTTTTCGCTGTCACACGCCCGCGGGAGCGTTTTACGTTTTCCCGAACATCACCGGCACGGGGATGTCGTCGGGGGATCTCCAGCGCTTTCTTATGGAGAAGGCCGGCGTCGCCGTCGTCGCCGGAACTTCGTTCGGCGAGTACGGCGAGGGATATATCAGGCTCTCCTACGCCAATTCGCGCGACAACATCCGCGCCGCGCTGGAGAGCATGGAGAAAGCGCTCGAATCGGCGTGAAGAGCGACTGAGCGCCTTCGAAACGAGGACCGATGAATTCATTGGACAAGCTGGACGTCATCGCGCTCGGTGGAAACGCGATCCTCCCCGCCGGCAAGACCGGGACGATCATCGAGCAGGTGGCGATCACGTCGACGGTGATGGCGGAGATCGACGGGATCGTCGCCGCCGGGAGGCGGATCGTCCTCACCCACGGTAACGGACCCATCGTCGGGAACATCGTTATCCGCAACGAGGCGATGAAATCTTCGATCCCCCCGATGCCGCTCGACGTGTGCGGGGCGGATTCGCAGGGTGGGATCGGGTACATGATCCAACAGACGCTTCGAAACGTGCTCCGCGAAAACCATCGGGAGACCGATGTGGTGTCGCTCATCACGCAGGTTCTCGTCGACGAAAACGATCCCGCCTTCAACGATCCGGTCAAACCGATCGGACCCTATTACAAAAAGGACGAAGCGGCGAGGCTCGCCGCGGAGAGAGGGTGGAAGGTGGCCGCCGGGCAAGGGGGGTACCGGCGGGTGGTGCCGAGTCCTTACCCGAAGGAAATCGTCGAGATCGAGGTGATCAAGAACCTCGCCCGGAGCGGCGTAGTCGTCGTGACCGTCGGCGGCGGCGGTATCCCGGTGATTCTGAGGAACGGCCGTTACGAAGGGGTCGAGGCAGTGATCGACAAGGACCTCGCGTCCTCTCTTCTCGCAAGAAAACTCGGCGCCGAACGTCTGATCGTCATAACCAACGTGGATGCCGTTTACACCGATTTCGGAAAGCCCGGCGCGGCCCGGCTCGCTTCGGCGACTCTCGGCGAGATGCGAGATCTGCTCCGGCAAGGACAGTTTGCCCCGGGAAGCATGGGGTCGAAGATACAAGCGGCGATCGAGTTCCTCGCCTCCGGTGGCCGGAGCGTGATCATCACGCGGCCGGGGGACCTCCTCGACGCGATCGAGGGGCGCAAGGGAACCACGATCCGGCGGGGTCTCACCAATGGAGATTAGACTCCCATACGGCAAGACAGAGAAAACGCTCCGCGTCCCCGACGGAGTCCGCGTCGATACGCTCGTGCCGCGCGACCCGGCGCCGCTCGAAGATCCGCCCGAGTCGTTCGCCCGGGCGTGCCGCAACCCGGTGGGCGGCGCGCCGCTCGACGAACTGGCAAGGGCGGCCGCCACCGCCGTGATCCTCGTCTCGGATCTCACGAGGAGCCGCGGGGCGGAGATCGTTCTTCCCCTGTGCATCTCCTATCTCGAGGGGCTCGGCGTCCGTCCCGCGTCGATCCGGATCCTCGTCGCCCGGGGGACTCACCGGAAGCTCTCCAAGACGGAAAAGACGTTCTTTCGCAAGGGTCCGCTCGCGAAGATCGTGCTCGAAGAACACGACTGCGACGATCCGGAGCGGCTGTCGGCGTTGTTACTCACCCGGCGCGGGACACCGGTTCGCGTCAACATCGCGCTCAAGGACGCGGGAGTGGTTATCGTGCTTGCTCCGGTTTCGTTCCACTATTTCGCCGGTTTCGGGGGAGGGCGAAAACTTATCCTCCCCGGGTGCGCGGATCGTCACGCGATTCTCGCCAACCACCGTCTGAGCCTCGTCGACGGACGGACGGTCAAGCTCCACGCGTCGTGCCGTGCGGGTGTTCTCGAGGGGAACCCGGTTCACGAGGACATGTGCGAGACGGTGTCCGCTCTCAAGAGGGTATTCGGCGTCAACTTTTTTGCCGACCGGGCGGGGAACATCGTGTTTCTCAACGCGGGCGATGTCATCCGGTCGCACGCCGAGGCGTGCGCGGCGTACGCCGACGCCCACACGTGTCCGGTGGCGGATCCGTACCCGGTCGTCGTCCTCAGCGCCGGCGGCCACCCCTACGACATCAACTTTCTCCAGAGCCACAAACCTCTGCGGCACGCCGCGGCGGCGGTGAGGGACGGCAGCGCCGTTCTCTATTTCGCCGAGTGCGAGGAGGGCGTGGGGTCGCCGCCGCTCGAATCGGTTCTCCGGCGCGAAAGGGCGGCCATCCTAAAAAGCGCGTACAAACAGTACGATCTCAACAACCAGACGGCGGTCTCGCTCCTCGATCTTTCATCGAGGTTTGAGATCGGCGTGGTATCGAAGGTAAGCGCCGATGTTCTCGCCGCGTGCGGAATGAAACTGTGTCTCGACCCGGAGGCGTTTCTCGCCGATGCGTTGGAGCGGCGGCGCGCGGAAAGAATCGCGGTGATCGAGGAGGGACACAACGTCCTGCCGCGGCTTGCTTCAGGAGGCGGGGCGTGAAGATCCTTGTTGTCGGAAGCGGGGGACGCGAGCACGCGCTCGCCTGGGCGCTCAAAGGTTCGCCGAATACGAACGAGATATTTGTCGCCCCTGGCAACGGCGGGACGGCGGCCATCGCGGAAAACGTCGCGATCCGCGCGAACGATGTCGAGTCGCTCTGCCGTTTCGTCGCCGAGAAAAACGTGGATCTCACCGTCGTCGGACCGGAGGCGCCTCTGGTCGCGGGGATCGTCGATCGTTTGTCGGCGGACGGGCGGCGGTGTTTCGGACCGACGCGCGCCGCCGCCGAACTCGAGGGGAGCAAGGTATTCGCCAAGGAGTTCATGCGGAGACACGAGATCCCGACGGCCGGCTTCGAGGTGTTCGACGACGCGGGTGAAGCGGGCTTGTTCGTCCGGTCGAGGGGAGCGCCGATCGTGGTCAAGGCGGACGGGCTCGCCGCGGGTAAAGGAGCGATCGTCGCGAAGACGGTGGCGGAGGCGGAACGGGCGATCGACGAGATCATGGTGCAAAGACTTTTTGGGTCCGCCGGCGACCGCGTGGTCATCGAAGAGTGTCTCGACGGGGAAGAAGTGTCGATCCACGCCGTGTGCGGAGGAGGAGAGGCGACGCTCCTCCCGTCGTCCCAGGACCACAAACGGGTCTTCGACGGCGACAAAGGACCGAACACGGGCGGGATGGGGGCGTACGCGCCGGTTCGGCGCGTCGGGGAGGACCTTTGCCGGCGCGTTTTCGATGCGGTGGTTCTTCCCACTCTTCGCGGGATGGAGGCGGAGGGGAAGCCGTTTGCCGGGGTTCTCTACGCCGGTCTCATGATGACGCGGGAAGGCCCCCGTGTTCTCGAATACAACGTCCGTTTCGGCGACCCGGAGACGCAGGTTCTCCTGCCGCTTGTGAAAAGCGATCTGGCGAGCCTCCTGTATGAATCGGCCGGAGGCAGGCTTCCCGATCGTTTCGAGGTCCACGCGGACCGGTGCGCGGCGACGGTCGTCGTGGCCTCGCGAGGGTATCCGGGTTCGTACGAAAAAGGTGTCCCGATCGCGCCTCTGGACACGATCGATGACGATGCGCGGGTCGTATTCCACGCGGGGACGCACCGGACCCCGTCGGGTCTTGTGACCTCGGGCGGGCGGGTGTTGGCCGTCACCGCCTGGGCGAAGGACCTCGCCGGCGCTCTCCATCACGCTTACGAAGGCGTGGAGAAGGTTCGCTTCGAAGGCGCGTTCTGGCGAAGGGACATTGGTAAGCGGGGTTTGTAGTCTGTTCGATTCTATCCGCCGGAGAGGGGGCCGGAGAATCATGACCAAAGACGTTGTCGTTTCGATTGTCCTGGGGAGCAAGAGCGATGAGGGTCACATCGAACCCGCGCTCAGGCTTCTCGATGAACTGGGCATCGCCTGGGAAAAGCGTGTGCTCTCCGCCCACCGCCAGCCCGACGAGCTGCGCTCGTACGTGGGGGACGCGGAGACCCGGGGAATCCGTCTCTTTATCGCCGCGGCGGGTTTGAGCGCCGCGCTGCCCGGGGTGATCGCTTCTCATACGCTCAGACCCGTCATCGGCGTCCCTGTACCGGGGGGACCGCTTGGAGGGGTGGACGCGCTTCTCTCCATCGTCCAGATGCCCGGCGGGATACCGGTGGCCGCCGTCGGTCTCGGGTCCCACGGATCGAAGAACGCTGCGGCGCTCGCCGCGGGGATCCTGGCCCTCTCCGACGACGGAGTCCTTGACCGGCTCCGCCGCTACCGCGAAAGCATGAAGTAACGCGGGCGGACCCGAGAGGGCGTGTCCGCGTCCGCCGTGACGCCCGGTGCGGATCGCGCCGCTCGTATCAGACCGGCGACCTCTTGCCGGAGAACCACATGTTGAGGATTCGAAACGAAGACCCGGAGGCGTCCGCTCTCCTCCAACGCGCTCTGTCGCGCGGGGGGGTCGCCGTTCTCCCGACGGATACGCTCTACGGGTTCAGCACCGCTCTTTCAAGCCGCCGCGGCCACGAACGGATCGCGGTTGTAAAGGGCGCCGCGGCGGAGCGCCGCTTTCTGTATCTGGCCGGCGGCGTCGATATGGTGGGCCGTTACATCGACGGGTGGGGGTGTGTCTCCCGGGAAGTTCTCGATCGAGTATGGCCCGCGCCGCTTACCGCGGTTTTCCGCGCGGGTACAGGATGTCCGGTGTGGGTGGGGAGGACGATCGCGGTACGGGTACCGGCGAACGAGTGGCTGCGAACGGCGGTCGATGCGTTCGGCGAACCCATTCTGTCGACGAGCGTGAACGAGGCGGGAGAGCCGCCCCTCGACGATCCGGATACGATCGATCGGATGTTCGGCTCCGCGATCGACCTCCTGATCGACGGCGGCCGTCTCGCGAGCGCCGAGCCCTCGACGCTCGTCGATTTCACCGGCACCCGGCCCGTGGTTCTGAGAAGGGGCGTCTACGTTTGGGAAGGCGACGGGAAGCCGTCGAACTGACAGTCTTTGTAGGCCTCGCACCTGGAGCAGAGAAGAATCTGGTCCCTTTTTCCTTCCGCGAGGAGCGAGCGGTAGCGCCGGTTGACCGCTCCATTCCAGATATCGATGACGTGCTCATTCATCACGTCTCCGATGACGGCGCGCTCGTGCGCATCCCAGCAACACAGTGTCGCCTTGCCGTTGACGTAAAAAAACATCTCGCGGAGGATCTTGGGACAGGGGAGGTTTACCCGCTCGACCCCGCTCTCCCACGGCCAGCGGTAGAAGCTGGTGATGATCGCAACGGCGCCGGCGCTCGACCAGAAACGCTTGTACGCGTCCTGCTCACCCCTGTTTATCTCCATGTCGATCATACGTACTTCGATACGATTCGCGCCGCCGTTTCTCTTGGCGAGCTTCATGAACTTGAGCGCTCTTTCGACGGTTGTTTCGTAGTCCACGCCGACGCGGGACTGCGAAAACGACTGCTCGGAGAACCCGTCGATCGAGAAACGGATCACGTCGATCCCGGCGTCGAGGATGTCGCGGGCCATGTCCTCGGTCATGAGCTCGCCGTTCGTGTTGATCTCGATTCTCGCGGTATCGTCCTTGCGGATGTAACGCATGATCGCGCCCATCCGTTTGTCGGATAAGGGCTCGTTGATCATGAACGGCCGGTACGTGATCCCCAGCCCCCGGGTGTCGTCGATGATCTTCATCCACGCCTCGTCGGCCATTCGGTGCGGTTTGCGCGTCATGGTTTTTTGGGGGCAGAAGGGACACGCGGCGTTACACGCGACGTTCGTCTCGATCTGGATGGATTCGGGATGCGAGTTGCCGTTCACGTTTGTCTCCGTGTTCGTGTGATTGTTGCTCCGTGTTATCTTGCGACGCGAGGAGTCCGCGAGGGAGGGGTGGCAACGCCCCCTTCGCGGGAGCGAGCGAGGATCGCCCGCCGCGGGTCTTCTTGTCGATCCTCTTCGCGCGGCGGCTACCGGCCATCCGCCCACAACCGTGCTCGCTACGCTGCGCGCGGGCGTGGGCGCCCGTGGCCGCCACCCGCGCGAGCCTATTCGACGCCACCCGCGGCGGGAAGCCGAGCGAAGCGGAGCGCCGGGGCCGTTGCCACCCCTCCCTCGCGGAGCGCTGGGCCCGAGACGGTGCTACAACCCGCGAGAACTCGCTACAGGTACTCGCGGATCGCCTCGTAACACCTATCGGTCGCGCCGAGATGGGACTCGACATAGCTGCGCGCGCGCCGGCCCATCTCTTTTCTATTCGTGCCGTCTCCGGCGAGCCCCTGGAGCGCGCTCCAAATCTCGTCGGCGTTCTTCACTTCGATGGCGGCTCCTGCGCGCAGGAGCTCCAGCGCTTCGAAAGAGTTCTTGTGGACCGGACCAAACACTACCGGGATGCCCATGATCGCGGGCTCCATCACGTTGTGGACGCCGGTCGAGAAGCTCCCTCCGATATACGCGAGATCGCCTTGTTCGTAGATCTCCGCGAGGGCACCGACCGAATCGACGATGACGACTTGCGCGGCTTCTCCCGCCGTTGTCGCCGGCGAGCGCTCGCTCAAGCGGGCGGCTCGAAACGTCTCCGACCGCGCCCACGAGAGCAGCGCCTCGACCCGCTCGTGCGAGGGTTCGTGCGGCGCGATGACGAGCAGGATTCCGGGCTGGTTCTTCGCCAGCCGCGCGAGAGGACCCAGGAGGTGTTCCTCGTCCTTCGGCCAGGTGCTCCCCGCCACCACGGTGAGGCGGTCGTTCTTGTCGATTCTGGGTTTTGCGCCCCCTCTATTTCTCTTTCGCTCCATCACACGGTCGAAACGCGTGTCTCCCGCGACGGTCACGGCGCCGTGCGACGGCGCGCACTCGCGAAAACGGCGGGCGTCGGCCTCGGAGATCGCGAGGATCTTGTCGATTGCAGGATATACGGCCGAATAGAAACGGCGGCCGAGAACCGTGTACCGCTTGGACGTCTCGGAGAGCGTTCCGTCGATGAGGACGACGGGGATTTTTCTCTCCGCCGACTCCCACACGAGATTGGGCCACAGATCGAATTTGACGAAAACTAACAACCGGGGGTCCAGCGCCGCAAGGCAAAAACGGGCGTTGTCTTCGAAGTCGAACGGCAGGTAGTCGACGAACCTGATATTGTTCCGCTCGTCGAGCGTTTCTTTCCGGGTGATGTATGTGTATCCGGAAGGCGACGTGACGCTGATGGCGATCGGGATGTCGGGGCGCAATTCCTTGAGCCGCGTGACGAGCGGCCGCGCCTGTTCGTATTCTCCGACGCTCGCCACATGAAACCAAACCGGTCTCGATCCCATTCGGCTCGCTGCCGATCGCCAGCGGTCATTTACTCCCTTGCGGCCACCGACGGTCTCGTGGAGTTTCCGGTGAAACGGGGCGGCGGTACGCACGGCCGCGTAGGCCAGAGGAAGCATCAAGTGGTTGTAGATCGCCTTCCATCCGCGGCCATCACTCATCGCTCGACCCCGCTTGGCTATTCGTGTACGTAACGAGCGGGTCCCCGCTCGTCGAGGAGGTCCCAGATGGCTTCCTCAACCCAGTCCACGGGAATTCCTGTCAGACACTCTTGGGTGCCCCTCGGGCACGGACGGCGCCCGTTACGCGAGCACGGGCGGCATGCGATAGACCGCTCGATGACCTTGCTCCTCGGGAGCGACGGATAGTAGCCGAAGGCTTCGACCGTCGGACCAAAAAGGGCGATCACGGGGACGCCGACGGCCTCGGCGAGATGCATCAAACCGGAATCGTTGCCGATGAAGACGACCGAACGCTCGATCACGGCGGCGGTCTCGAGGATCCGCGTCCGGCCGGCGAGGTCCGTCACCCGATCCGACATCTCCCATGCGATCCGCGCCGTCTCACCGGCGTCACCGAGAAGGACGACGTGGTAATCGAGCTCGAAGGCGATCCGGCGGGCGAGTTCGACGTAATTTTCGACCGCCCAACGCTTCATCGGCCACCGGCTCCCCGGCGCCATGCACACGATCTGCCCCCGGACGCCTCGGAGGAACGTATCGACCGACCGCCGGGCGGAGGCGGGAAGATCGATGCCGCCGACGCGTGCGCTCATCGGCGGAAGTCCCAGGGCCTCGCCCAACTCCCCGTAGCGGTCCACAACGCTTGGGATCCGGCAGCGGCGCTTGAGGATGATGAGACCCACCCGATCCGGGTAGTATTTTTTGATACTTACCCCCGCGCCTCCCAGACCCGCGGAGAGAAATCGGCTGCGAACGCTCGAGTGGGCGTCGATGACCGTGACGTCATCCCCGCGGTGACCCCGCACAACCTGCCGCAGCCCCAGAAGGCCGGCTCTCTCGTCGACCGCCACGATGCGATCCACGCCCCGGGCGGCGGAAAAAAGCTCGACGTACGCCCTCTTGGTCACGACGGTGACCTCGGCGGCCGCGGTTCTCTTCAAGTGGTCCAGGAACGGGCACAGGAGGATACAATCTCCGAGGGCCCCGAACCGTATCACCGACACCTTCGCCAAGTCGACCTCCTGCCAGGCGGCGTTGAAAGGAACGACCGATTTTGAGGCACCCCCGGCCCCTTGTCAATCCCGGGGGCGGGCTCGGCGGACGAAGGAGCGGAAATTCTAGTATATCTTTCAATTTTTTAATTGATTCCCCCCAATCCGTTACTTAGTATAAGGATACCCCCCCAGGGGGGTGTGGTGGAATCGTGGGGTATCGCGCCGGTGGAAAAGGAGTTGGGTCAATGCCGAGCAAACAGGAACTGGGAGAACGCATCAAACGGTTTCGCCTGGAGAGGAACCTCACTCTCAAGGAGGTGGAGCTCAAGGCCAACGTCTCCGCGACGCATGTATCCGAGATCGAGCGAGGGATGACCTCCCCGACGGTCGGGGCGCTCGCAAAGATCGCGCGGGCGCTGGGAACCGAGCCCTCCTACTTTCTCCAGAACGACGCCCACCCGTCCGTGTCCGTCGTGAGAAAAGGGAAACGGCGCGTGATGAAATACGAGGAGTGGGGGGCCCGGATCGGCTGCCTCAGTAAAGGGATCAGCCATGCCCGGATGTCCTTCCTCGAGGTCGAACTGGATCCGGGTCTCGCCCAGAGCCTGGAGCCATGGGTCCACACGGGAGAAGAGCTCATACATATACTCAAGGGGGTCGTCGAAATCCACGTGGGTCCGGAGCGACACCTCTTGAAGGAGGGCGACTGCATCCACTTCAGGTCGAGTGAACCGCACACGCTGAGAAACATCGGTGATGGACCGTCGCGGGTCTTGTGGATCGCGTTGCCTCCCTTCCAACTGTGATCGGGCCCGAGTCGGGCGGCTGGCGCCGGCGTCTGACATCTTACGAGGAGAAACACCATGCTGGACAAGGCAGAACTGGGGAAGCGGATCAAGAGAATACGAGAAAGCAAACATTTAACGCTAAAGAATATCGAGGCGGCGGCGAGCATCTCCGCCACGCATGTATCGGAAATCGAGAGAGGTAAGACCTCTCCCACTCTGGGAGTGCTCGTGCGGATCTCGAGGGCGCTTGGAAAAGACCCCGCGTATTTCATCGAAGAACAGGAGTTGGGCGACATCTCGCTCGTGACCGCCGAGAACAGGATACAGGAGTCTCTGAAAGGGGGGGCGGGGACGATCGAGCGTCTTACCTCGTCGATACCCGGCGGGCGGCTCCAGGCGTGCGTGATCACTCTCGAAGAGGCGAAGACTCACCGGGGCGAGATGCACACGCACCACGGAAATGAAGCGGCTTTGGTGCTCTCCGGACGTTTTCTCTTTAAGGTCGGGGGAGACGAGTTCGAACTCGGCGAGGGGGACTCGATTTATTACGACGCGCTCGAACCGCACTCTTACAAAAACGCGTCGAGCGACCGGAAAGCCTCGATGCTCTGGGTGTGCACGGAGCGGTCAGCGACGTGAGATTCCTTGACCTTGCCGGCCACGCGCCCCGCGCCCGCAAGAGCGCGGGGCTTTTTTTGTTGACAGCACGCGCGCGCGCGACGGAATATTTCAGAGATTCGCAATCGCACGCGGCGCCGGCAATGACGCCGCGAGATTTGGGGGTTCGATCGTGCCCGAAGACGCAGTTCCTTCACGCGACGAGATCCTTTTCCTCCAGCTGGTGTCGATGTTCCAAGTCGCCGCGATGCAGCAGCTGGGCAAGATTCCCAACCCATTGACCAACAAGATCGAGAGGGATCTCGAACAGGCCAAGATGTCGGTGGATATGCTCGGAATGATCAAGGAGAGAACAAAAGGCAATCTGACCGGGCGGGAAGAGGAATACCTCGGCAAGGTTCTTTTCGAATCCCGGATGAACTATCTCGACGAGTTGAAAAGACCACAGGGGGAGCCGGGTGGCGGGGCGGGAGAAGAATCCGAAGGCTGACGGCCGGGACCCGGCGCGCCACGCGGCGGCGCCGGACACCGGAAAGGAGAAGATTTGGTATGAGTCGTTTCCTAGCGTTTGTGATGATGGTGAGCGTCGCGTGGGGCGCGACGCCGGGGAACGCCGGAGTCGCTTTTCACGGGACGCGCGGCTTGATACGGACCCGTGCAGCCGACAACATCGGTAAGGGGAAGCTCAACTTCCAGCTGAGCGAGCACTATTTTCAGTACCCCGATGCGGAACTGGTGTCCCTCTACCCCGGCGCCACGGTCGATTACCACATGTTCATCACCCGCGCGACGTTGACTTACGCGGTGAGCGATTATCTCGAGCTCGGGGCGAACCTCGACGTGAGGAACTGGCTCCGCGACCCGAAGGACAAAGCCGGGTTCGACATCGACACTTACACCCGTGGCGGGATCGGTGACACGCAGCTTTCAGCAAAGATTAGCATCCCGCTCCCCACTCCGATCGTCAAGCTCGGAGCGCTCGGCGAGGCGGGCTTTGCGACCGGCGACGAGTCCCCCGGGTTTACCACCGGTGAGACCGAGTACGGGATTCTCGGTCTTCTCACCTTTGATTTCGTGGATCTGGAATCCTTCGTTCCGACGCGCCTCCATGTGAACGGGGGGTACCATTTCAACAAGAACGAGGAAGACGGCTACGGGATCTTTAGCCCGGATTTCCCGGACGAGACCGGTTTTATGCCGCCCGCCTACCCGCCCGTCCCGGAGGGCGAGAGCGATTCGTTCAACGACTCGTTCGTATTCAATTCGGCGATCGAGTTCCCCGCGCCGCAAGTGACGTTTTTCGTCGAGTTCGACTGGGAACAGTCCCTGGTCGATCCGGACTCGCTTCCCGAAGACATCTCGAGGAGCACTTACACGCTCACCCCCGGGCTCGCGGTGAATCTCTCGAAGAATTGGGAGCTCAAGGCGGCGGGCGACATCAATCTCAATTCGGGCGACACCCCGTCGTTTGCGAATCCGCCGGACTGGGGGCTGTGGCTGATGCTGTCGGCGACCGCCGAGATCGTTCCGCAGGACCGGGACCACGACGGTGTGGCCGACAAGAACGACGGCTGCGTCGACCAGCCGGAAGACGTCGACGGGTTCCAGGACGAAGACGGATGTCCCGACGCGGACAACGACGGTGACGGGATGATGGACGCGGAAGACAAGTGTCCCGATCTCGCCGAGGACGTCGACGGGTTCGAGGACACCGACGGCTGCCCGGATCTCGACAACGACCAGGACGGAATTCCCGACAAGGACGACCGCTGCGCCAACGAGCCCGAGGACTTCGACGGCGAGGCCGATACCGACGGGTGTCCCGATCTCATCAAGGACAGCGATTCCGACATGATCCCGGACGACGTCGACCGATGCCCGCTCCAGGCGGAGGACATCGACGGGTTCCAGGATGAAGACGGCTGTCCCGATCTCGACAACGATCTCGACGGGATCCCCGATGCGACCGACAAGTGTCCGAACGCGCCGGAAACGTTCAACGGGCGCGAGGACGAGGATGGGTGCCCCGATGAGAAACCCATCGCACAACAGGGCGTTCTCAAGGGCGTCAGCTTCGAGAGCGGGAGCGCCGTGCTCACGCCGGATTCGTACCGCGTGCTCGACGAGGGAGTCAAATCGCTGATGGCGTACCCCGAAGTCAGAGTCGAGATACAGGGGTACACGGACAACGTCGGGAAGGCGAGTAACAACCTCGGGCTTTCCGATCGGCGCGCCGAGGCGGTCAAACAGTACCTGGTGAATGCGGGGATCGATCCGTCGAGAATCGTGGCAAAGGGATACGGCGAGGAGAACCCGGTGGCGGGGAACGCCACGCCGGAAGGCCGCGCGCAGAACCGCCGGATCGAGTTCAGACGGCTGAACTAGCGGCAGCGCGACACGCTTACGCGTTGAAGGATGGAGGGGCTGAAAAGCCCCTCCATTTTATTTGTGCGGTGGAGGGTTGGAGGGCGGTCCCGGGTCCAGCGCTCCGCGTCGCTCGGCTTCCCGCCGCGGGTGGCGCGGATGTAGCCCCCGACCCGCGCTTGAGCCTGCGAGCACGGGCGGGGTAATTCGCGACGGGACCCGCGGCGGGCGATCCTCGCTCGCTCCCGCGAAGGACCCGGGACCGCCCTCCAACCCGCAAACAGCGAACGCGACGGCCGTCAGCCGCGTTTTTTCGCTTCCTCCCAGTAGCGGTCCATTTCTTCCAGCGTGAGATCCTCGAGGACGTGTCCGTCGCGGCGGGCGAGTGCCTCCATCGCGCGGTAGCGCGCGACGAATTTGGCGTTGGCGCGCGCGAGCGACGCCTCGCCGTCGATATCGAGGAAGCGGCTGAGGTTGGATACGGAGAAGTAGAGATCGCCGATTTCCTCGGCGAGCTCCTGCGGGCGGCCGGCGCCGAGGACGTCTTCCACCTCGGCGACCTCTTCGCGTATCTTGGCGAGTATCCCCGCGGCGTCGGGCCAGTCGAACCCGCTTTTCGCGGCGATCCTCTGGATCTTTTCCGCGCGGCGAATCGGGGAGAGATTCCGCGGAACACCGGTGATCGAAGGTTCCTCTCCGGCTTTGTCCTTTTTCTCCTCCGCTTTGACCCTGTCCCAATGGGCGAGACTCTCGCCGGAAGTCTCGGCGACCTCGTCCCCAAAGACGTGGGGATGCCGCCGCTTTATCTTTGCGTAAGCGTGCTCGGCGATTTGTTCGATGGTGAAGGACGGGTCCTTTTCCTGGAGGAGGGCGATGGCGAAAACGAGAACGAAGAGGACGTCGCCGGCTTCGTCGAACACGTCTTCGGAGGAAAGGCTCGCGCGGGCCCACTGGAGTTCGTAGGCCTCTTCGATGAGATCGGAGAGGATATCCTCGACCGTCTGCTCACGGTCCCACGGACACCCGTTCTCGCCGCGCAGCACGCGGATGAGATCGAAGAGCCTGTCCACAGCATTGGGTTCCATTCACCGAGGATACTTTTTACGACGCGCCCGTGACAAGCCCCGAATCACAACTCCCCGCCGGTGCGTCTCCAATTGCGGTCTTGCCCCGGCGGCACCACACGCGGTAGAATCACCGTTTGGCCCGTCACACGCCGAAGAACGACCCGTGATGCTGGAAAAAATAGTCATAAGAGGAGCGAGGGAGCACAACCTGAAGAACGTGGACGTCGAGATCCCCCACGGGAGGCTTACCGTGATCAGCGGGGTGTCGGGTTCGGGGAAGTCGAGCCTCGCGTTCGACACGCTGTACGCCGAGGGCCAGAGAAGGTACATCGAGTCGCTTACCACGTACGCCAAACAGTTTCTCGAGCGGATCGCGCACCCCGATGTCGACGAAGTGTCGGGGATCAGCCCGTCGATCGCCATCCAGCAGAAAAACACGACAAGAAGCTCGCGCTCGACGGTGGGGACGACGACGGAGATATACGACTACATCCGTCTGCTCTTCGCCCGGGTCGGCAAGACCTTCTGTCCGCGGTGCGACCGCGAGGTGGTCCGGGACGAGCCCGACGAAGTCGTCGAACGGTTGCTGGAGACTTGCCGGGGCGAACCGCTACTTTTTCTCGCCCGCGTCACGGTCGACTCCGACGCGGCTTCCCTCGCCCAAAAGCTCGTCGCGAACGGTTACCGCCGGGTCTTCTCCGACGGGGCGCTCGTCAAGCTCGACGAGACGCCAAAACGAAAGCTCGCCCGCGCGAAACATTTCGACGTCGTCCTCGACCGCGTGGTGTCGGATCCGGCGCACCGGACCCGGTTGTTCGAAGCCGTGGAGGCGGCCTATCGGATGGCCGACGGCTTTGTCGTGGTTCGCAGCGAGGCGACATCCTCGGAGAGCCGCTTTACCAAGAACCGGGTGTGCGCCTCGTGTCTTCGGACCTTCGAAGAACCGCGCCCGATCCTCTTCTCCTTCAACACCCCCTACGGCGCGTGTCCGCAGTGCCGCGGGTTCGGCAACCGGATGGAGTTCGACGAGCATCTCATCGTCTCCGATCCCTCTCTTTCCATACGCGAAGGAGCCGTCGAGCCTTGGGCGTCGGAGAAGTTCGAGTACTACCGCAACGAACTGCACCGGCATTGCAGGCGGAGAAAAATACCGATGGATCGGGCGTTCAGAGACCTCGGCGCCGCCGCGCGGCGTTCGGTCCTCGAGGGGGATGACGAGTTCGTCGGCGTGATTCCTTTCCTCGAGGAGCTCCGCGAGAAATCGTACAAGAAGTACGCCCGTTTTTTCACCAGGCGCTACCTCACGTTTAGGGAATGCAGACGTTGTCGCGGGGGACGCTTGCGGGAGGAAGCCTACTTCGTCAAACTCGGCGGCAAGACCGTGCGCGACGTCGGCGCGATGACCCCGGGCGCGGCGCTCGCCTACGTCGATTCGCTCTTGCTCGACCCCCGCGAAGCAGAGATTGCAGGCGACATACTTCTCGAACTAAGGTCGAGGCTGAAGTTTATGCTCGACGTCGGTCTCCACTATGTGACGCTCGACCGGCTGACGAGAACGCTCTCCGGCGGGGAGGCCCAGCGGATCAACCTCGCAAACTCGCTTGGGGCGAACCTCGTCGGCGTGCTCTACGTGCTCGACGAGCCGAGCGTCGGTCTCCACCCGAGGGACACGGAGAATCTGGTCGGCGTGCTAAAGGAGCTTCGCGACCGGGGGAACACCGTGGTCATCGTCGAACACGACCTCGACATCATCCGCCAGGCGGACTTCCTCGTGGATCTCGGACCGGGGGCGGGCCGTTTCGGCGGAAAAGTTCTCTACCAGGGAGAACTCGCCGGCGCCGGGCACCCCGAATCGAAGACGATTCAGTATCTCAAGCAGGGTCTTCCCCTCCGGAGCCCCGCCGCTCGGCGTACGCCGCGCCGAGAAAACGTGCGGCTCGAGGGGGTGTCGGAGCACAACCTCAAGGGGATCGGGGTGTCGTTCCCGCTTGGCGCGTTCACGGCGGTCACCGGAGTATCCGGTTCGGGGAAAAGTACTCTTGTCTCCGACGTTTTGTACAACGCCCTCACCATGCCAGACGCGAGACGCTCTTTTGCGTACGAGAAGATCACCGGCAGGGAACAGGTGAAGAAAACGATGCTCGTCGATCAATCTCCGATCGGAAGGACGCCGAGATCGAATCCGATCACCTACATCAGGGGATTTTCCTTTATCAGGGACGTGTTCGCCGGCGAGAAGCTCTCGAGAAAGCGGGGGTATTCTTCGGGACGGTTCAGCTTCAACGTGCCGGGCGGGAGGTGCGGCCGCTGCGACGGGATGGGGTACGAGAAGATCGAGATGCATTTCATGGCCGACATGTTTGTCCAGTGCGCCGAATGCGAGGGGAAGCGTTTCAACCGGGAGACGCTCGAGGTGGCTCATAAGGGGAAAAACCTCTCGGACGTGCTCGATCTCACCGTTGACGAGGCGCGCACGCTTTTCGGCGACGTCAAACCGCTTGTCGACCGTCTCGCGGTGCTCGCGAAGGTTGGGTTGGGGTATCTTCAGCTCGGCCAGCCGTCGACGACGCTCTCGGGCGGCGAGTCGCAGCGGGTTAAGATCGCCCGCGAGCTTGCCGAGAACGTCGAAGCAGACTCCCTCTACCTGCTCGATGAACCCACGACGGGGCTCCACGTCGACGACGTCGATGTTCTGGTGAGGGTGCTGCGCGAGCTCGTCGATCAGGGAAACACCGTGATCGTCGTCGAACACAACCCGCAGGTGATTCTTCAGGCCGACCACGTCATCGACCTCGGACCGGGGGGTGGGGAAGAGGGCGGTTTCGTCGTGGCCGAAGGTCGCCCCGCGGAAGTCATGAGAGCGAAGGATTCGCACACCGGCGCGTATCTGAAAAAGCTTCTCGATCGAGAGAAAAGGGGGAAGGCATGAAACTCTGTGTGACCGGCGGGGCCGGCTACATCGGATCGGTTGTCGCTCAGGCGCTCATCGACGGCGGGAGCGACGTCACCGTGATCGACAACCTCTCCACGGGTCACCGGGCGGCGATCCCCAAGGGGTGCCGATTCGTCGAGGGCGACATACGCGACGGAGACGCTCTCGACCGGGCCTTTGGGTCCGGGACCGAGGCCGTGCTCCATTTCGCCGCGTTCAGCGTCGTCGCCGATTCGGTAAAGGAACCGGTCGCGTACTTCGACAACAACATCGGGGGGACGATCCGTCTTCTCGAGAGGATGC
>Ga0315286_10001209_pt1 | contig 23221 bp, 15 predicted proteins | sample YL17G10_0_MG_FD_205038 | JGI IMG/M metagenome (GOLD analysis project Ga0315286, IMG submission 205038) | Sediment microbial communities from Yellowstone Lake, YNP, Wyoming, USA - YL17G10_0 | ecosystem: Environmental > Aquatic > Freshwater > Lake > Sediment | place: USA: Wyoming | collected...
CCCGACTTCAACATCGCCGCTCGCCTTGGTGTCGTTCGGTAAGGACGCCAGCGGGCGGTCTCGCGAAACTTGCTCCCAGTCAGGAAGACTTACGCGTCGAGCCTGTTTGCAGAAACTGCGTCCTCCGGCCCAGCTCAAGTACGCAGTTCCTTCCGCGCGCCGCCCCCATCCTGCCGAGACCGCCAAGGAAACCGGCATTTTGCTGGCTCGTCGCTGACCTTCCTCCCCGGCACGAGCGGTGCACCTCGACGACCGGCTGGCCGGCCGCAGACCGCCGGGGTCCGTGGCTCTTCACTGATTCACGTGTGCACGAGAACGCATCCCGGGGGCTGGGCAGCCGGACGAGAGGCCGCCAAATGCATGTATGATATACATACGTCAATCGCCCGGAGACGAGGGAGGGTTCGAGTGGGACGCCGACAATGTCGCGCACATCGCCCGCCATGGCGTGCGGCCTGCCGATGCGGAGCAGGCGCTCTCGAACGATCCCGTCACGCTTCAGTACGCCGTCACCGATAGCGGCGAGCAGCGCTGGGTTGGTGTCGGCCCGACTGACGCGCGCCGCCTGCTGGTCATCGTGTGGACGATGCGGGCGTCCCTTGTGCGAGTCGTGACGGCGTACCCGGCGCCTGGACGTTTGCGGGGAGCGTATGCGAAAGCCAAGCAGTTCGGCAAAGCCGGCGAAGAGAACGATTCCTCGGTTCAAGACTGAGGCCGAGGAAGCCCGATGGTGGGACAAGCAGGGCTCGCGGATCGCGCGCGACTTCGAGACGGCGGCGCGTGCGGGTCAGGATGTGACCGCTGTTCCTCCCGCGCTCGCCCGGGCAACGGCCGCCGCCAGAAACATCACGATCCGGCTGCCGCTCGATGACCTGGAAAAGGCGCGGCGCCTCGCCGAACGGCGGGGGCTGCGGTACCAGACCTACGTGAAGATGCTGCTGCACCAGGCACTTGAGGCGGACGAACGGCACCTGGTCTGACGACGGGAGCGCACGCGCTCACACACAATCCTGACACGAGCGTGATCGCGACCGCGACATCGTCTGAACCCTTGACACACCGGCCCGGCGCGCCTTCGTGCGACCGCTGGTTCTGCCCGCCACGCCCATCGGGAAGGCCAACTGGTTTGGGATCGGGACGAAATCTGAACAGAATCTCTGAGAGCTTACACAATTGCAGGCGTCGTGGGGGACTGCAAGACCGTCAGGATTTCAAGACTGTGTCGATACTCCATCCCGACCCCATGTCACGCGGATAGGGAGCGCTCGAGCAGCGGGGACACCTTTGCCAGGACAGGATAATCGCGGTCCCGGTGCAGCACCGTGAGGCCGTGGCGAATCGCGCACGCGGCGATGAGGCAGTCCACGCCGGACCGCACCGTGAAGCCAGCCCGGCGTGCGGCCCGGTAGAGTGCGGCGGCCTCCTCGAAGCGCTCCTGCCGCAGCGGCGATTCGACGCATTGCATCGCCAGCATGGCGTCGCGCGCCACGCGAAACGCGCCCTCGTCTCGGAAGCCCTGCAGGACCTCCTGCACGACGGGCAGGCAGGTCACCACCTCGTCCACACCTCCGATGTCGTCGAGGTCGAGACGTGCCGGCTTGCGAAAGACTTCGATCCAGGCGGAGGTGTCAACGAGCAGCATGCGCTGCCTGCCGTTTCGACTTCTTCGGGACGTCCCGGCGCACGACGGAAAGGTCCCCGTCCCAGAGTCCAGATCCGGCGAGCGCGAGGATTGTGCCTGCCCGCGCGCGGCGGACGAACTCCGACAGCGCCAGATTCACTGTCTTCGAGTAGGTACGCTGCGCCGAGAGCCGGGTAGCCTCCTCGAGCAGCGCCTCATCAAGCACAAGATTTGTACGTTTCATGTGTACAATGTTACAAGCTGGCGCGAACCCGGTCAACCGGGACCGGCAGTGTCTCACACAGCCTCCGCACAGCGCCGGGGATAGTCACTCCCGGAGATCCGAGCGCGATTCTGCCAGCAGTAATCACGCCGGAAGCCAGCGCCAGAACTACATCATGATGGTGGATGGGTGTGTTATAGTGTCACCATGGTGCGGACACAGATCCTCCTGACCGAGTCCCAGGCCCATGAATTGCGCAAGCTGGCCGCGGCTGAACATCGCTCAATGGCCGACCTGGTGCGCGACGGCGTCGACTCGCTGCTCAAGGCCCACGGCGGCGGCACCCGAAGCGACGCAAAGACCCGCGCGCTGGCTGCGGCGGGCCGGTTTCGGTCGGGCGTCCCCGATCTCGGAACCCGGCACGACGATCATCTGGCCGAGGATTGGAAGCGGTGACGGTCTTCCTCGATACCTCGGCCCTGCTCGCACTGATTGACGCCGACGAAGCGCGGCACGCAGACGCCCGCCTCATCTGGAAGCGGCTGCTGGACAGCGATGTGCCGATCGTGACAACCAACTACGTGCTGGTTGAAACGTACGCGCTCGCGCAGCGCCGGCTCGGCAGCGCAGCCGTCCGCGTGTTGACTGACGATCTCCTGCCCGTCGTCGACGTGGAGTGGATCGGACGCGAGCGGCACGAGAAGGCCGTCTCCGCGCTGATTGCCGCAAGCCGACGCGACTTGAGCCTGGTTGACGCGGTGAGCTTCGAGACGATGCGTCAGCGTGGGATCGACCGCGCCTTCGCCTGCGATCGTCACTTCGAGGAAACCGGCTTCAGCCTCGTGGTGCCCGGCTGAACGGACTTGTCCGCGTGGGCACCGGCATCGACCCGCGCTGTCGGGAGTCTCAGTGCCGTCGCCGAGGAGGCTCGTGTTCACCGGTCCGCCTCCTGCATGACGCGGCTGGGACGGCGGCCCGCCCGGCGCTGGCGCAGGAACACCTGGCGGGCAGCCGCACAGCCCGGTGCCGCACAACGTCCCGGCACCTCGACAGATCTGCAGTCGCCGTTCCGGCTATTTCGCCGGGGCCGCGCACGGTCCGTTCGCGCGCGTCAGTTCCGTTTCGGCCCCGATGTAACCGAACGCGTTCCAGTGCGCGTCGTCCTGGACGAGGCGGCGCATGAGGGTGCACGCCTTCGCGGTCTGTCCTTCGGTCAGGTAGAAGTTGGCGAGACCGTACCCGACGCTGACCCCGGTGTTCTCCTTGAACGCCTCGGCAGGCAGCACCTGCGCCTCGGTGCGCGCGCCTTTGTAGAAGAGCAGCGCCCGGTAGTACGCCTCGTTCTCCTTCACCGTGAGGCCGTCGCGGATGCCGGAAAGCAGGACCATCGCCTCCTCGGCCCGTCCGGCTCGCCGGTACGAGCGATACAGCCAGTCGCTGACCCCCATCCGCGAGTCGTCGTCTGATGCCGGGGCCGCGGAGGCAGCCGCCCCACCGCCCGCAGCAGCCGCCCCGCCTCTCGCAGCAGCCGCCCCGCCGCCCGCGGCAGGCGCGGCACCGCCAGAGAGCGTCGCGCAGTCGCGCCAACCCTCGGGCAGTTTGGGTCCGGGTGTCTGACGTTCCAGGCAGGCACGGTAGGTCCAGGCCGCCGCCGGGAACTGAGCGGTCATGAAGTACGCGAGCCCCAGGTGATAGGCCACGTCGTAGCTCGAAGGAGCCAGTGCGATCGCGCGCTCGAGGTCCTTGATGGCGAGATCGAACTTCCGGGTCGAGATGTAGCGGTGCCCGCGGAAGCGATAGGCGCGCACGTCATTGGGCGCAAGGCCAATCGCCTTCGTGTACATCGCGATCGACGCGTCGAACTGCAGGGCCGTGTCGCGGGCGCGGGCCGCGGCGATCAGCAGATCGAGATTGTTCGGTTCCGCGGCGAGCGCGGCGTCGGCCTTCGCAATCGCGCCGTCACTATCGGCCTTCGCGAAGAACTGTTTGCCAAGCGGGGATACGACCTGCGGTTTCTGACCGGCTGGTGTCTGCGCGCCGCCGCCAAACGCGACCATGCCCGTCGCCAGAATCACCATCGCCAGGATCACCGAGCCAACATGCCGTGCTCTCATCAATGCCTCCTTCGTGACGGTCCGATTATAGGCGCAGTTGGCCTCGCGCGCGCGACGGTCTGAATTCGTTCACCTGGCCCGATGGCGACGCGTAGACGTTGGCCTCGCGCGCGACGGTCTGAAGCCCTTTGTTGTCGTCGGGGCCGCGCGGTGGAGGCCGGGGTCTGCGTGCCAGGCGTCAGTCGCGGGGGCCGCGCGTTGGAGCCTGGCGGCTGAGTGCCGGGCCTGAAGGCCCGGCCTCCATCTCGGAACACTCATCGCCGGGGCCGCGCACTGGAGGCCGGGGCTTGAGCCCCGGCATTCAGGTTCGGCTAGCGCGTGGTGCCGACGAGCGTCAGGATCTGTTTTGACGACTGGTAGCCCACCGCACGCCCCAATTCCTTGCCATCGGGACCCAGCACGATCATCGTCGGATAGCCGACGACGTTGAAGCGCGTGGCGAGCGCCTTCTCGAGGTCGCCGTCGAGCTTGACGCCGACGTAGCCCGCCCCGAGCACCGACGCCACCTCCGCGTCTGACCACACCCACTCGTCCATCGTCCTGCACGGACCGCACCAGTCGGTCCAGAAATCGATGATGACGCGCTGGCCAACCTTCTTCGCGGCCGCCTGCGCCTCTGTCAGTTTCGTGCTCCACGCAAACGGGGTCTTCGTGCGAGGCCGCGCTCGCTCCTCGCGCAGGCCGTCGTCGCCGGCCCGGTCTTCCGCCTTCGTCACGGGACGATCGACGACCGAAAGGGTGACGGACCGGCCGTCGGGGCTGAAGCCCTGGAACTGCAGGACCAGTTCCTTCGTGCCGGTCTTGACGAACATCAGCCGGCCGGTGCCTTTCGCCTCGTCGATCGAGAGCACCTTCTTCGGCGCATCTGGCGCGCTCGCCTCGAGCACGCTCCACATGTCGGCCTTGTCGAACATCGCGTCGCTGTTCGAGTCCATCGCCGCGACCAACGCCTCGACGCCACCGATGGTTGTCGTGCCGCTCCGCCATGACGACACCGAGTAGCGCAGGATCTCCGGCACGGCGTCGCCCTGACGCACGATCCAGATCGCCACCATGTACGGCTCGACGATCTCACCCTGCAGCGCGCGGCCGTACGGCACGCTCAGCTCGATGCGCGAGAACGAACTCCACACATCGCCGGTCTTCTCGCGCGGCGTCGGCTTCGCCACAACCGCCGGCCCATCGTCCGCGAAATTGCCGTTCCGATTGCGGTCGAGGTAGACGCGGCAGAAGTCCTTCGGGTTGTCCGCGTCCGCGGTCGCGAGCACGCCCATCCACGACGCCTCACCCGGGCCGACCTTGATGGTGCCGGTCCTGGCTGGCCGGACGGCTCCCTCGGGCAGCGGCGCGATCGCGGCCAGATCAACCAGCGGCACCTGCGTACCCTTCGGGCTGAAGTTCGGCGCCGGGCCGTTGCCGGGCGCGCGGTACGCGAGGTCAACCCGCACGACCTGCTGCGCCTCGGCCCCTGCCACCGCGCCCAGAGCCACGACCACTGCGGCAACCCGCACCACACGCGTCGTCAATGTCCGCACTGCAGTCCTCCCCGCTTCCCGTTGTGTGCCCGGCGGGCTGAACGTCTGCCCGCTCTACGATACGCCTGCCCACTCTACGATACAGGGGTCAGGAAGAACAGTCGTTTCGGTCCGAGTCACTTCGGTTCCAGTCACTTCGGTTCCACCTTGTCCGCGCCGCGGCTGGAGTATAGAGTGCGGAAAGTCAATCGTCCCCCGGATACGTCGTCCCCCGGATACGCGAGGCCTGTGTGGGAAAGCAGATCAGAAGGGCGCTGCTGGTTGCGTTGTGGACGATGGTCCTGGCATGGCCGTCTCCGGGCGCGGCAGCTGAGAAGCCGACGAAGGAAACGCTGAGCTTTGAAGGCCAGAACCGGACCTACTACCTGTTTGTCCCGGCCAGCGCGTCGCAGAAGCTGGCACCGCTCATCGTCCTCCTCCACGGGTCTGGGCGTGACGGCCGGTCGTTGCTCGACAGGTGGCAATCGCTGGCGAGCAAGGAAGGCATCATCCTGGCTGGACCGGAATCGTTGGAGCGGCAGTTCTGGGCCGTCACCACCGACGGACCTGCGTTCCTGCACGACGTCATAGAGGCCGTCAAGCTGAAGACCTTGGTCGATCCCAAACGCGTCTACCTGTTTGGCCACTCGGCTGGAGCGGTCCATTCGCTGAGCATGGCGGTACTGGAATCACAGTATCTGGCGGCGGTCGCGGTCCACGCTGGCGTACTGGACTACCAAATGGAGCCCTTTCTTCAGCGCGCAGAACGGAAGATCGCGATTGCCATCTGGGTCGGTACCAACGACTCGCTGTTCCCCGTCGCACCAGTGCGCGCGACCCGCGACACGCTCGCAGCGGGCGGTTTCCCTGTCGAATTGACCGAGATCAAGAACCACACGCACGCCTATTACGACCGCGCAGACGAGATCAACAAAGGCGTCTGGGCGTTTCTCCAGAAGCACGCGCTGCCGGCCGACCCGGTTTACAAGGCCTACGTCATCGCTCGGTGAGCGGTCCTCGCGCCTGGGGTCAGATCCAGGACACAACCTTCTTCGGAATATTGGATCGCCTTCGCCCTCGTAGCCGGGCGCAGAGGCCGGTTCGTGGCCGGCATCTACGACATTTTGGAGAATGCTGTGTTTTGGGGTCTGACCCCAGGCTGTCTACTGCTTCCCAATCCCGCGGCGCTTGAGCATCGGCTCGATGCTCGGCTCCTGGCCCCGGAAGTCGCGGTACATCGTGGTGTAGTCCCCGGTGTTGCCGCGCGACAGGATCATGCCGCGAAACCGGTCCCCGTTGGCCCGCGTCAAGCCGCCGTGCTCCGTGAACCACGCAAACGCGTCATTGTCGAGCATCTCCGCCCACAGATAGGCGTAGTACCCGGCCGCGTAGCCGTTCGCCCAGATGTGGAGGAAGTAGCTGGACCGATAGCGAGGCGGGACCTGGGGCAGGTCGAGGCCGGTCGCCTTCAGAGCCGCTGTGTCAAAGGCGTCGACGGTCTGCTCCGGCGAGCCGACGGGCAATGCATGCCACCGCATGTCGAGCTGGGCGGCACCGAGGATTTCGGTGAGGCTATAGCCCTGGTTGAACGTGGCGGCCTTCTTGATCTTGTCCGCAAGAGCCTGCGGCATTGGCGCGCCGGTCTTGTGATGCGCAGCGTAGTGCGCGAGCACTTTGGGCTCGAGCGCCCAGTGCTCGTTGAACTGCGCTGGCAGTTCGACGAAGTCGCGCGCCACGGCCGTCCCCGAGAGGCTCGGATACTGCTGGTTCGCGAAGATCCCGTGCAGCGCGTGTCCGAACTCGTGAAACACGGTCGAGACGTCGTCGAGCGAGAGCAGCGCCGGCTGGCCTGGTGCGGGCTTCGCGAAATTCGCGACGTTGAAGATCACGGGCTTGGCCCCGAACAGCTTCGACTGGGTCACGAAGTTGTTCATGAAGGCCCCGCCATTCTTGTTGTCACGCGCGAAGTAGTCGCCGTAGAAGAGCGCGATCGCGGTGCCGTCACGGTCGATGACGTCGAACACGCGCACGTCGGGGTGGTAGACCGGGAGGTCGTGCCGCTCCTTGAACGTCAGGCCGTACAGCTGGTTCGCGGCGTAGAACGCGCCGTCACGAAGCACGCGGTCGAGTTCGAAGTACGGCGCGAGGGCGGCGTTGTCGAGATCGTACCTGGCCTTGCGAACCTGCTCCGCGTAGAAATCCCAATCCCAGGGCGCAAGCCGGATGCCGCCGCGCTGATCGTCGATCAGCTTCTGGATGGCGAGCGCCTCGGAGCGGGCGTTGGCGGTGGCCGGCGGGATCAGCCGCGCGAGAAACTGGTCAACGGCTGATGGCGTCTTCGCCATCTGGTCTTCGAGCACCCAGGCCGCGAAGTTCGGGTAGCCGAGCAGCCCTGCCTTGCGAGCTCTCAGGTCGGCCAGCGTGGCGATCGTCTTGCGTGTGTCGTTGGCGTCGCCGCGCTCGGTTCGCATCCACGACGCGCGAAACAGCTTCTCGCGGGTGGCGCGGTTCGTGAGCGACGGCAGCATCGGATGCTGCGTCGTGTTGACCAGCGGGATCAGCCACTTGCCGTCAAGGCCCCGGGATTTCGCGGCGAGGGCCGCCGCATCGATCTCGTCCTTCGAGAGGCCGGTCAGTTCCGCGATGTCGCCCACCACCAACGCGGCCTCTTTCGCGGCGGCGAGCAGCAGGCTGATGTACTTGGCGCTCAACGCGGCGTCCTGCTCGTTCAGCGCCTTGAGCCTGGTCTTGTCGGCGTCCGACAGGCGCGCGCCGGCGCGAACGAAGCGCTGATAGTAGTAGTCGACCAGGTGACGCGACTCGGGGTCGAGCTTCAGCGTGTCGCGCTGGTGGTGAATCGTGTCAACCCGCGCAAACAACTTCCCGTTGAGAAAGATGGCGTCGTCTTGCGCCGCGAGCTTCGGCGCGACGTCCTGCTGGATCTTCTGCAGCGCGGGATTCGTGTTGGCGGAGGTGAGGCCGTTGAACACCAGGCTGACGCGCTCGAGCAGTCGGCCGCTCTTCTCGAGAGCGACGAGCGTGTTCTCGAACGTGGGAGCCGCGGGATTGTCGGCGATCGCGGCGATCTCCTCCAGTTGGCTCTTCATGCCGGCCTCGAACGCCGGTGGGAAGTCGCCGTCCTGAATCTTGTCGAAGGGCGGTGCGGCAAAGGGCAGCGTGCTCGGCGTCAACAGCGGGTTCGTGCGGGCGGCAACCGGTGGCGGAGCCTGTGGCGTCATGGGACCTGTTGACCAGGATGAGGTGGACAGGGTGCCGAACACAACCGCGCCGGCAAGAACGAGAGCAAGGTGGCGAACCATGAGGAATACTAACTCGCATCGCTCTCGAAGAGCGGAAACGGGGTCGGACCCCATCTTCTGACCGATGACACCACGGTGACAGGCGCGTGACGGGATGCTGGCTGCAGCGGGATACACAAGCCGACCCGTAACCTGCCGGGACGAATCCCTACTGCCCTCCCCGTCCGCCGCGACCGGCGGTGGCGGGCACCGGTGTGGCCGGCGGCGCGGGCGGCACGTAGGCCCAGTTCAAGATGGCGTTGAACACCATGTTGAACTCACCGTGATTCTGCCAGCGGTAGATCGGGTTGTTGGCGAACAGGATGACGCGTCCCTTGCCGTTATTGGCGTTTGGAATGTCGGCGGCAATCACCTTCTGCCGCAATGCGTCGGCGCCTGTCATCGCACCGCTCATCACCGACGAGTCGCCCCCCACGTAGCGCGCCAGGATGTTGCCCTGATCAGCCAGTCCAACCCTGAGCGTGTTCCCGCCCACGTATTTCATCGGTAGCGTCTTGTCGGCATACCCGTAGAACACCGGATGCTCGGGCCGCCCGATCTCCGCCTGGACAATCGGCCGCTGGGCGGTGACGCCGGTGATGGGTTCCGCATCAATGGTGTGCGCCCACCCGAAGTCGATCGGGAACCGAATCGCCGCCCCCGCCGCGATCAGCGTCCCTCCGCCATCGAGGAACTTCGCGAACGCGTCGACGCCTTCCTGGCCGAAACCGCCAGACATATCCGGCGTCTCGCCGTACATCCCGAGGAATTTGTACTTGTCGCTCTTCTGGTACGGCTGCGGACGCGCGGCCGCAGGCTGCAGCGCGCTCAGACGCGTGATGCTCTGCGCCGCCATCACGATGACGTCGTACTTGCCGCGCAGGTCGCCCTTCTTGACCTGCTCCTTGTAAATCAGGTCGTACGGGATCCCGAAGTTGTCGAACGTGAGCCGGTACCAGCCCAGGTCCTGCGTGCTCGCCCACTGCGAGTAGATGGCCACGCGCGGCGCCGGCGCATCGTGCATCGCCACCTGCGGCATCGTCGTCAACGCTGCTGCCGTCAGCCCCAGTTCCTCGACGGCCGCGCGCACATTGGCCGCCGCCGCGCCGGCTATGACAAACGACCCGGCCGGGAAGTCCACGCCTTCGGCCGAGAAGCTCTTCTCCGCGATCTTCATCGCCACCGACTTGACTCGATAGCGGAACGCGATCATGTTGTTCGACCCGAGGTGCGCCACGGCCAGCCCGGCCGTGCCGGCGCCCGCGACACGGCCCTTCACGCTCACCTGCTTGACGGGCGTGGTCGCCACCTTGAGGACGGCGGCGTCGGCTATCTCCTTCACGTCCACGAGCATCAGCAGGCCCATCGTCCACCCGCTGTCGTCATACGTCGTCAGCCGCGTGTCCGGATAGAGCTGCTTCTCGAGCAGGTTCTTCGCGAGGCGGCCGTACGGCTGATCGCGCTTGATGAGGTACGAGCCGACCGGATACGTCGCGTCACCGATCTTGAATTCGCTCGCCGCCTGACCAACCTCGATGCCCTGGACGCGCAGGATGCGCACCAGTTCCGCGGCCTTCGTCATCTCGCGCTGCACGGGAATGACGAACCCGTACGGCGGCTTCGTCCTGCCGTCTTCGATGGCGTTCCTCGACTTGATGTAGAAGTTCTCGACGATGGTGCTGGGGAACATGGAGGTGAGTTGCAGCGACGAGAGGACGCCCGTCTCCGAGTAGTTGGCGTTGTCGCGTCGCGTGAAGCTGGCGGCCGCGTTCGGAGGAACCGGCAGTCCGCGATACCACTCGCGATCCTGCGCGCCGCCGCGCCCCGTGGGGAACGCCGATCCACGTCCGCCTGCCGCCTGCCCTGAGCTGGTCGAAGGGCCGCCTTCCGGTGGTGCTCCGCGGCCAGCTTGCGGTGCCTGCGCCGGCTCTCCACGCCCGCCTTCAGCCGCCGGCGCGCCACCCCGGCCAGTCTCTGGCGCCTGTGCGGCCGCGCCTCGCCCAGCTTCCGGCGCCTGCGCAGCAGCGGCGCGTCCGCCTCCAGCCGCCGGCGTGCCACCCCGGCCGGGCTCTGGCGTCTGCGCAGCAGCTCCGCGGCCGGTCTCAGGCGGCGTTCCGCCTCGTCCCGACGCAGGTGGCTGAACAGTTCCGCGCCCGCTCTCGGCGGCTGGAGCACCGCCGCGTCCGGCCTGCGATGGCACATCGCCTGGGCCGGCGCCACCTCCCCGTCCGGCCGGAGCCGCGCCGGGATCGCGGCCCGACTGCGTCTCGTACATCTTCATCAGGCCGTTGTGGTTGTACGCGACCGACGCGTAGTAACCCGGCGACCAGCCGTCCATGAAGGCGTGCGTGTAGACGCCGGGCATGCCCCACTTCGTCATCTGGGCGAGCTCCCAGTTGGAGAACCACGGCAGTTCGGCAAACAGCAGCGGATCCAGATTCGGATTCTGCGGAGGCCCGCCGCTGTAGGTGTACATCAGTGCCAGCGATTCGTGCAGGTCGTGCATGATGGGCGGATGCGCGGTGTAGTACCAATCGGTAAGCGCGCGCATCTGCATCAGCGAGAGATTGATGTCGCGATTGTTGTCGTGATAGACGTACTTGCCCCAATACGGCAGGCCGCCAATGCCGGCGGCAGCGCCACCGCCGCGTCCACCGGCCTCACCGCCGCGCCCACCCTGCTCGCCGCCGATCCCAGGCGTCTGAACGGCACCACGGCCGCCAGCCTGGTCACCACCCCGACCGCCCGCCTGTCCCGCGCGGCCCGCGTCGGTTGCACCAGCCGCCGTCGAGGGTGGTGCCCCCGCCGCCGTGGCGGCCGCCGCAGCAACCGCCGGGGGCCTGCCTGCTGCCTGTGGGGTCGCTGACTGTGCCTGTGCCGTGGTTGCCGGAACGACCGCCGTGGGTTTTGCAGCGGCCGGCGCTGCGCCCGCCGGCTGTGCCGGAGGGACAGTTGCCGGCGCCGCAGTCGCCGGGACGACGGGCGCTGCCGGCACCGCACCTGGCGCCGCAGTGGCTGCGGGCGCTGCCGCCGCCTGCTCGGCCACTTCGAGGCCGCGGTAGAACCAGTCCACCTGGCGATCGCGGCCATCGGCATCAGCCACCGGCGTCACCGACAGGTACACGTTGTTGCGAATCTGCGTGATGAAGGGCGAGGTTTCCACCGCCACGCGGTAGACCAGTTCCATCAGCATCTCCGGCGGCCCCGTCTCCGAACTGTGCAGCCCGCCCGTCACGTGATAGTGCGGCTTCGTCGTCGCGATCAGCTGCTTGATCTGCGCATCCGGCAACCCGCGCGGATCCGCCAGCTTGGCCAGGTTGTCGCGATTCTGCGCGAGCGCCTTCATGTTGGCGTCGGATGACACCCACACGACCACCATCTCGCGGCCCTCGTCAGACTTGCCAATCGACTCGACCTTGACGCGCGGCGTGGCGGCGGCGAGCGCGCGGTAGTACTTCAGGATGTCGGCGTAGTAGGTGAGCTTCTTCGGCGCGCCGATGTAATAACCGAGCACATCCTTCGGCGTCGGAATCCCCTTCACGATCGGCAGATGATCGACCAGCGGGCTGCCGAACTTCGCATCGCCCGTCCACTCTGTGTAAAGCTTCGCGAACGCCTGATCCTGCGGCTGCTTCGGATCCCTGAGGTCCGGCGTCATCTGCCGGGCTTGCATGATCCCGGCAGCGAGCATCAGCAGGCATGCGCCGACCAGCACGACAGGCAGACGACGACGGATAGATTCAGCGCTCATCAGATGTGGCTCCTCGGAGCAAGCGGACCAGAGAACTTCGTGGGAGTGGACAGAACCATAGCACAAATGTGCCACAATTCTCTCGTGGGCGATTCCGACGCACATCCGAACGCCGCGTGCTGCCGCGGCCTGAGAAAGCGCTACGGCACAGTCGTGGCCGTCGACGGGCTCGATCTCGACGTGCGCACCGGCGAGTGCTTCGGCCTGCTCGGGCCCAATGGTGCGGGCAAGACGACGACCATCGAGATTCTCGAGGGCCTGCTCAAGCCGGACGCCGGCGAGGTCGAGATTCTGGGGCTTCGCTGGGGCGTAGACGACCAGGCGCTGCGCCAGCGGCTCGGTATTCAGCTGCAGGATACGCAGTTCAGCGACAAGCTCTCCGTCGAGGAAGTCGTCCGTCTCTTCCGCTCGTTCTACCACCGCGGGCCGTCGGTCAGCGCCGTGCTGGCGATGGTGGGACTGGAGCCGAAACGCGGCAGTTGGGTGAGCAAGCTGTCGGGCGGCCAGAAGCAGCGGCTCGCGGTCGCGTGCGCCCTCGTCAACGAGCCCGACCTGCTCTTTCTCGATGAGCCGACGACGGGGTTGGACCCGCAGTCGCGGCGCCAGCTCTGGTCGCTGCTCGACGGGTTCCGCCAGCGCGGCGGCACCATCGTGTTGACGACGCATTACCTGGATGAGGCGGAAACGCTCTGCGACCGGGTCGGCATCGTCGATCACGGACGGCTGATAGCGCTGGGCACGCCCCGCGATCTGATCGCTACGCTTGGCGCCGAGCACGTCATCGAATTCGAGCTGGATGGCGGCGCGCCGCTCGCTACCGAGATGCTGAAGCAGCTGCCGGGCGTGCAGGATGTCCGCCGGCTGGACGGGGCGACCAGCCTGCAGGTGAGCGAATTGCACACGGCCGTGCCGGCGCTGCTGGCCGAGCTGGAGCGCGATCACCGGAACCTGTCCCGGTTCGCCACGCACCACGCCACGCTCGAAGATGTCTTTGTCGCTCACACCGGACGGCACCTGCGCGATGAATAGCCGCCGCCCCACCCGCCATCCGCTCGTTGAGCTGATTCTTGCCCGCCTGCGGGAGTTCGTCCGCGAACCCGAAGCGGTCTTCTGGGTGCTCATCTTCCCCATCGTGCTGGCGTTCGCACTGGGCGTTGCGTTCCGCACGAAGAGCGACGAACCCGTGTACGCCGGGGTGCTGGCCGGACAAGGCAGCGCAGAGATGTTGGCGGCGCTCGGAACATCCCGCGGCATTCACGCGCGGACCGTGCAGCCCGAGCAGGCCGATCGGGCCTTGCGCGATGGCGAAGTGCAGGTCGTCATCCTGCCCGGCACGCCGCCCACGTATCGCTTCGATCCGACCAGGCCCGAAAGCCGGCTGGCGCGACTGGCCGTTGATGGCGCGTTGCAGCGGCTCGCGGGCCGCACCGATCGCTTCACCGCCGCGGAGCAGCCGCTTCAGGTGGTGGGCGCACGCTACATCGACTGGCTGATCCCGGGCCTGCTCGGCATGAACATCATGGGCACGGGGCTCTGGGGCATCGGCTTCGCCATCGTATGGGCCCGCACCAAGAATCTGCTCAAACGGTTCGCCGCGACGCCGATGTCGCGCTCGCACTACCTGCTCGCGCACATCCTGGCGCGCATGGTCTTTCTCGGCGTCGAGGTCGGCGCGCTGCTCATCTTCTCGTGGCTGGTGTTCTCAGTGTCGTCCCGCGGGTCGCTGCTCCTGCTTGCGGCAGTGGCCGTGCTGGGCGCGCTGGCGTTTGGCGGAATTGGTCTGCTGGTGGCCAGCCGGGCGCGGACCGTCGAGGCGGTGTCGGGTTGGATGAACGCCGTGATGCTGCCGATGTGGGTGCTCTCAGGGGTCTTCTTCTCCTCCGCGAACTTCCCGGCGGTCACCCAGCCGTTGATTCATGCGCTGCCGCTGACCGCGCTCAATGACGCGTTCCGGGCGGTGATGCTCGACGGCGCGTCAGTTCCCGCCATCGCGGGCGAACTGCTCACGCTCAGCGCCTGGACGGTCTTGTCATTCAGCATTGCGCTGCGCGTGTTCCGCTGGAAGTAACAGCCCGGGCGTTCGCCGCAATCGGGAGGTTCGCTGACGCCTCGACGGGATCGCCCGCCAGAGCGCCGGGCCGGCCGAGGGCCGCGCCGATTTCCGGGCTGGTACAGGCCGCCCGCCTGGGGGGACGGGGGCGCCCTGCAAGAGATCAGGCCCAGCCCGTTCTATGATCGACGACCTTCACAAACGCACCGTTTGACGAGGTACGCCCCCGCCACGTGGGAGGAACTATGCGCCGTCCGATTGCCGTGCTCACCCTCACGCTCATGTGCGCCGCGCCGGCCGCCGCGCAGGTCACCGTCATGCCCGTCATCCGGGCCCCATGGCAGACGCGCGACAGCACGCCCATGCGGCTGCAGTCGCTGCGCGTCGACGTCAAGATCGTCGGCCACCTCGCGACCACCACGTGGGACATGTCCGTCTTCAATCCCCAGCGCAGCGTGCTCGAAGGCGAGCTGGTGTTTCCCATCGGCGACGGCCAGACGATCAGTCGCTTCGCGATGGACGTGAACGGCGCCTTGCGAGAGGGCGTCGTCGTGGAGAAGGATAAGGGCCGGCAAGTGTTCGAGGACATCGTGCGACGCGGCGTCGACCCGGGCCTGCTCGAGAAGACCTCGGGCAACAGCTTCCGCGCCCGCATCTATCCCATTCCGGCCGGCGGCTCCAAGCGCGTCGTCATCGCCTACGAGCAGGAGTTGGGGGACGCCGGCAAGGGCACTGCCGCAGGGCTGCTCTATCACCTGCCACTGACCTTCACCGACAAGGTGGACACCTTTACGCTGCGCGTCGAAGTGCTGGACCAGGCCGAGACGCCGCGCGTGCAATCGTCGCCCCTCGCCACGTTTGCCTTCAAAGCCTGGCAGCGCGCCTTCGTCGCCGAAGAGACACAGCGGGACATCGTGCTCGACAAGGCCCTGACCGTCGTCGTGCCCAGAGGCGATGAGGGCCGCGGCGCGTTTGTAGCCACCGAGCAGGGTGATCGCTACTTCTACGTGACCGTCACGCCGCGCACGAGCCGCCAGCCCAAGGCCCTGCCCGCACGTCTGCTCATCGTCTGGGACGCTTCCTACAGTGCGCGCCTGCGTGACCGCAAGAAGGAACTCGACGTGCTCGACGCTTACGTTCAGCGACTGGGCGCCGCGAAGATCCGGTTGGCAATCCTGCGCAACGAACTCGAACCCGTACGGTCGGGCACGTGGGCCGAGTTGAAGGCGGCTATCGAGGGAGCCCCGGCTGACGGCGGAACCAATCTCGGTGCACTCGACCTGTCGAGGGAATCGGCCGACGAGGTGCTGTTGTTCTCGGATGGTCTCGCCACCTTCGGCGGCGGTGAACCCAGGTTTCCGAGAGGTCCTGTGACGGCTGTCAGTTCGGCGCTGGCGGCCAGCCACGGATGGCTGCGGGGAGTCTCCGAACCGACCGGCGGCGAGTACCTCAATCTGACAACGCAGACGGCGGCCGAGGCCGTGCAGGCACTGACGTCGCAGCCCGTCGCGTTTCTCGGGGCCACCTTCGACGCGGCCCAGATCGAACAGGTCTATCCCAGCAGAGGGGCGGCGGTTCGCGGGTCCTTTGGTGTGGCCGGCAAGCTGGGCGCGGACCGCGCCAGGCTGGTCCTGCACTTTGGGTACGGCGCGAAGGAGTCGTACTCCCGCACCTTTGACCTGGACGCCTCGGCTCCGCTGAAGGCCCCGGTGGCGCGCATCTGGGCTCAGAAGAAGCTGGCGGAACTGAGCCAGGCTCCCGCACGCAACGCCGCCGCGGTCCTTGCGCTCGGGCGCCAGTTCGGCATCGTGACCGAGGGCACGTCGCTGATCGTGCTCGACACCGTCGCCGACTACGTGCGCTACAGGATCGAGCCGCCCCAGGAACTGCTGGCGGAGTACCAGCGCCTGATCAAGGAGGACGCGGGCCGGAAGGTGCGCCGCGACAAGGACCTTCTCGACAGGGTGGTCGCGCAATTCGAAGAGCGCAAGACCTGGTGGCGAACCGAATTCAAGACCGATCTCATCACCGCCACGCCGCCCACGATCACGGCGAACGAATCGCTGGCGGTCACCGGCGACCGCCAAATCGACGCACGCACGCAGGTGATGGCTCCGTCTGCCGCCCCGATCGCCACTCAGGCAGCCGCCATGCGTGTCGGGGGCATAGCGCCGCAGGCTGCTGAGAAGAGCGGCCGCGGCGAAGAGCCCGTGATGACCGGCACGATTGAACTCAAGGCCTGGACGCCCGACACACCCTACCTCAAGGCACTGAGGGCGGCATCCATGGACCAGCGTTACGCGCTGTATCTCAAACTGCGCGGCGAGTACGGCACGACGCCGGGGTTCTTCCTCGACGTGTCCGATGTGTTCCGCGAGCAGGGCGACGCGCGGATCGCGTTGCGCATTCTGACTAATCTTGCCGAGCTCAGGGCAGACGATCCGACGTTGCTGCGAGTGCTTGGCTATCGGCTGCGCCAACTGAAGCTGTCTGGGCTCGCGGTCTGGACCTTCGAGCAGGTTCTTGCGCTGCGCGAAGACGAGCCGCAGAGTCATCGGGATCTGGCGCTGGCCCTCGCGGATGCCGGCGAGACTCAGCGCGCGGTAGATCTGATGTGGGATCTGATCGCCCGGGAATGGGACGGCCGTTTCCGTGATATCAACCTGATCGTCGTCGGCGAAATGAACGCAACCATCGCCGGTGCCACAACCCGGCTCCATACGTCCCGGATCGATGCCCGGTTGCTGGAGAACCTCCCCATCGACGTCCGGGCCGTGCTCAACTGGGATACCCCCAACAGCGACATGGATCTGCACATTATCGATCCGCGCGGGGAGGAGTGTTTCTACAGCCACCAGCGCACCGCGATCGGCGGGCGCATCAGCGCGGACATCACGACCGGCTACGGCCCGGAGGAGTTCCTGCTCAAGAAGGCGATTCCCGGCAAGTATGCCGTCCGGGCCAAGTTCTTCGGCACGAGTCAGCAGACGGCGGTCGGCGCGACGACGGTGGTGCTCGAGCTGTACCTGCGGTACGGAACGGGCCAGGTCGAAAATAAGTCGATTACGCTGCGCCTCGACGGCGCGGGGCGCATGGTGGAGGTGGGGACGTTCACCTTCGAGGCACGAACGAAGTAGGAATGTGGCCGCCCGAGCGCGTCGCTTGGGCGGCGACGCCCCCTGCGTGAAGTCCGCGTAGATCCGCCAGTCGCGTGTCTCGTTGGCGTCGGCCAACGTCGACCGGGACACGCGCGCGCGAATGCCGACGTGGTACAGCTTCGATTGCAGCGCGCGCAGGCACGCTTCGACGTCGCGCAGACTCTCGCGATAGGTGAGCTGCGCGAAGGCCATGCACAGGTATTGATCCCGACACGAGAACCGCGAGACCTTCGCATCGCCCGCGTAGCGATCGACGCAGGTGCGGAACTTGCGAGGCGAGACGTGGGACATCAATTCGGCGAAGACGGTGCGGCCTGGCAGCATCCGGCATTCTGGCTTGAAGCGCCAGACCAGCCGCATTCGGGCGGAAACGGCGATCCGCCGAAGATATCGTTGCGGTGAGATATTGCTCGCATGTCATGCGCGATCAATCACTTGCAGCTTTTTGCGTCAACGATGACCGGACACTACTGGAGCTGACACCATTCGTCGGTTGTCCAACGCGCGTCCGCTACTTCTTCGAGACGGTCTCTTCCTTCAAGACCTTCTTGGAGAAGTAGAACACGAGACACGCGACGATCAGGAAGTCGATGCCCGCGCCGAGCACCGGCCCAATGAGGAAGTGGATCGGACCCAGGTCGAACGTGGCCGTGCGCCAGGCGCCGCCTGGAACGAAGAAGGTCACAATCGGCATCAGGATGCCGTCCACTACCGTGGTCACCATCGCGTTGGCCTTGCCACCGATGATGACCGCAATCGCCAGGCCGATCACGCCGTACTGTTTCAGGAACGCGATGAATTCTGTCATGGGTGTCTCCCTTCCGGCGCAGTGTACACAGATATTGGCTCTCAGCGGAATTGGGGTCAGACCCCAATTTTCATCCCATGTGTCATCAGTCCAGCGCGCAGCCGTACAGGAGCAGTTCGTCGCCACAGTCGGTCAGTCTGATCGTGGTCTCGGCCCGGAAGTCCATCTTCTCGAGCAGACGAATCGACGACGTGTTGGCGGGAAGCACAATCGCCACAAGCCGCTTCACGCCGAGCTCGGCCGTCGCCCAGGCTTTGACGCCCATCGCGGATTCGATCGCGTAGCCTCTGGACCAATGCGCCGGGAGGAACGCAAAGCCGATGTCGATGTCGTTCAGCGTCTCCCGCTTGAGCAACCCGCAGATGCCGATGGGCGTTCCGGTCTCCTTTAGCGCAACCAGGAACAGCCCGAAGCCGAACCGCTCGTACATCGCGACGGGGCCGTTTGCGATATAGGCCCGCGCGTCGTCCAGCGTCCGCACCTTCCGGTCGCCGATGTTCTCGATGAACGACGGGTCGTTCAGCAACTCCACGATGAACGCGGCGTCGTCGCTGCACAGCCGGCGGAGCCTGAGCCGCTCGGTGTCGAGCACGTGGGACGGCGCGGTCAGCGTGGGATGCTCGACATCGCCCGTGTTGCGGACACCGGCGGGCTCGAACAGCAGCGCCGACGCCTCTTCGTCTGCCACCGGCCGGTGCTCGACGCCGCGCGGGACGACCAGGCAGGCGCCTGGCGCCAGCACGACGACGCGGTCGCGGAATTCGATGCGAAAGGTCCCGTCGACGCACAGGAACAGTTCGTCTTCGGCCTCGTGGCGGTGCCATACGAACGCGCCCTTGAACTTGACGAGTTTCACCTCCTGCCCGTTGAGGCGCGCGATCACCTCCGGACGCCAGTGCTCGGTGATCCTGGCCAGACGGTCGCGAACGACGATGGGCTCGATGATCATGCGGGTCGAACAACAGCGCGAATGACGACAAACGAGGAGGACCCCGGTAACCGGCGCCCTCCTCAGTCAACTGTCCAGCTCGGATGCGCCCGAACTACTTCGGGTCGGCCTTCTCGGCCGCCTTCTTCTTGAACATCGGCGCGACGTCGCGCTTGCCGCGGTCGAGGAAGCTGACGCCCTTGTCCATCCACTCCGGCCGCGCCTTGCCCAGCAGGTAGTGATCGAAGAACTCGTCCATGTGCACGGTGAAGTGCTTCATGTTATCGCGGTTGCGCAGGCCGTGCAGTTCGCCATTGTAGGTGAACATGTAGGCTTCCTTGCCCAGCCGCCGCAACGCCGTGTTGAACTCAATCCCCTGGTACCACGGCACCGCATCGTCGGCGTCGTTGTGGATGGTGAGATACGGCGTCTTGATCTTCTTCACCCAGAAGATCGGCGAGTTCTCGATGTAGAGCAGCGGCTCATCCCACGGCGGCGCGCCTATGCGGCTCTGCGTCTTTTCGTACTGGAACTCGCGCACCATGCCGGTGCCCCAGCGGATGCCGCCGTAGGCGCTGATCATGTTCGACACCGACGCGCCGGCTTCCACCGCCGCGAAGATATCGGTCCGCGTGATCAGATGCGTGATCTGATAGCCGCCCCACGAGTGGCCCTGGATTCCGATGCGTTTCGGATCGATAAAGCCCATCGCTACCACCGTGTTGACTGCCGGGATGACGCACTTCTCGGCGCTCTCACCCGGGAATCCGGTGTTGTAGACGATGTCGGGCCGGAGCAGCACGTAGCCGTTGCTCACGTAGCGCGTGACGTTGATGCTGGTGCCCACGTTGGGGGCCGAGTAGCTGTGCAGCCCCTGCGTCAGCTCCTCGTAGATGTACACCATCAGCGGGTATTTCTTCGTCGGATCGAAAGGTTCCGGCTTGGTGAGAATCGCGCGCAGCCGCTTGCCATCGGCGTTGATGTACTCGATGAGCTCGGAGCGGCCCCACACGAAATCCGCCTGCTGCGGGTTTGCGTTCGACACTTTCTTCATGTCGCGGAAGGTCATGTCGCTGCTCGTCCACACGTCCGGGAACTCCTCGAAGCGCGAGAGTGTGAAGACGATGGTCTCGCCCTTGGCGGCCTTGGTGAGCGCGCCGAGCGCCTTGTCCTGCATCACGATCTTCCCGGGCGCCGCGAAGAACAGCACAAATGACGCGGCGATCTCGCCCTTAACCGCCTTGGCGGGCGCGCCGGGTGCCTTGGCCGGCGTGCCGGGTGCCTTGGCCGGCGTCCCAATCGGCTCGGGCGGTGCCGCGTCGGCGAGCGCCATGCGGTAGAAGCCCGTCGCACGCGTGCGCTCGTTGGTCGCCGAGAGCAGCATCGGCTTGGTCGCCGGCACGACGCGCTCTTCGGGATCCAGCGAGCGGTACCGGAAGATGAGGTTCTGCTTGCGCCCCTCGCCGCTGGTGATGATCCTGGCGCCGGTCCCGTCGGGCTTGACCTCCCAGATGTCGAACTCGTCGTAGAGCAGCACCGACTGGTCGTTGGCCGTCCATCCGCCCGCGCCGTAGGGCCCGGGGAGATCGGGTGTCGTGAAGTCCTGCTGGAAGCGCACCTTCAGCTTCTCGGTGAGGTTGGCGCGCGCGCCGTCGGCGATCCGATACGTCCACCAATGGCCGGCGCGCTCGTCGAAGTAGATCACGTACTTGCCGCCCGGCGACATCGCCGTGCCGGCGCCGCCCCAATGCTCGAGGACCTGCTTGGCAGCGGCTGTCTTGAGATCAACAAGGTAGACGTCGTTGTACGACTGATCCCAGGAGATCTCCTTGCGGTATGGCAAGTCGGATGTGCCGATCGCTCGTGCGCTGTCGTCGCCCGGATTGACGGTGGGCAACTCCGGCGTCGCCAGTTGCACGAACTTCTTATCGGCCAGGTGCACGACTGCTCGGTAGTTGCGCGATCGTTCCTGTTCGGCGCGCACCTTCTGCATCGGCTGGATGATCTGGTCGTTCGACGACCACAGGTCAACCGCGATGGGTGCGGGCGTCTTGTCGTTGGGATCGGCAGGCGCAACCGGCGGACGGCCGGTGGCCAGGAGGATTCGCGCGCCGTCGCGTGAGAACCGCGGCGCGGAGTCCGCGACCACCATGTCCTTGGGCATCCCGACAGTCGCACCCGAAACCAGTTCGACCGCGTCGCCGGTGGGCGGCACGGGAGCGGGCTTGGCCGGAGCGGCTTGCGCAGCCGGCGCGCCAAGCGCCGCCTGCCCGGCGGGCGCGTCCTGTCCGGCTGGCGCCGCAGGAGCAGCGCCCGGCTTCGCCGGTTCGGCCGCCACGGCGGGCGCTGCGGGCTTCGCCTTCTCGGCAGCAGGCGCTGGCGCCGTCGTTGGTTTCGCAGTCGTCGCGGCCGCGGCAGGCTTCACGGCTTCCGTCGCTGGCTTGGCTGGTGCGGCGGGTTTCGCCACCTCCGTTGCGGGCTTGGTCGTTGCTGTCGCGGGCTTGGGTGTCTCCGTCCCGGATGCGGCAGGCTTTTCCCCTCCGGATGGAGGCCGGGGCTTCAGCCCCGGCGTGGGGGCGCCAGCCTTGGCCGGCATCGCATCCGGCGACCTCCAGTAGTACAGCCGGTACGGCGACACGGGCTTGTCGTACTCGACCGCATCACTCAGGAACGCGATCTGCTGTCCCGCTTCGTCAAACGTCAGGCTCTTGTAATGACCGCGTCCCGACAGCAGGGTCTTGACGACCCCATCACTGAGATGACGGCCAAACGCCCCATCCTTGGCCGCGTCGGTCGACGAGGTGGCGTAGGCAAGCCAGACGCCTTTCGTATCGAACAGGTACTCGACCACCTCGGGAATCGTGATCTCCTCGCCGGTCGCGAGATTCCGCAGAATCAGATCCCAGCCGGCGTCCTTGCGCTTCTCGCCGGTGGCGGTCTGCGTGGCCGCCCCGCCTCCTCGTCCGCCCGCCGCAGGCGCGGGAGCCGCTCCACCGCCCCCTCGTCCGCCACCCGCGCCGCCCCGACCGCCGGCCGCGCCGCCGCCCGCGCCGCCGGAGCCCTTGTAATACGCGAGCCACGCCGACGATTCAGCCGGCGCGCGGAAGCTGCCGATCTTCTCGACTGTCGTGACCTTGCCGTCAGCGAGCGTCATCACGCCCATGCCGGTTCGCGGCTCAGTGCGCGCGGCCACGCCGCCGGCGGTTCCCCCCCGACCTCCGCGTCCTGCGCGACCTCCCGTCTGGCCGCCGCCGGTCGCCTGTCCGCCAGCCGCCGCAGCCTGCCCGGCGCCAGCCGCTTGCGCCCCGGCAACCGCCTGTCCTCCCGCTGCTGCAGCCGCCTGCGCGCCGCCAGCCGCCGCGGCCTGTCCCCCGGCGGCTGCCTGTCCCCCGCCCGCGCCCCGACCAGCGCCGGCGGGTTGTTCGCCGCCGGTGCCTGTCGCCGCCGCAGCTTCAGTGGCGACTCGCTCCTTTTCTTCCTCAGCCTTCGTCTGCGCGATGCTGAAGATCAGGAACTTGCCGTCCTCGGTAAACGTCGGTCCCGTCCCGCGCGGATGGCGAAACTCCTTGCCCGTCGCCAGATTCCGCACGACGAGCTCGCCGTCTTCGGCCTGTGATGTCACCGAGTACGCGAGCCACTTCCCATCGTTCGACAGTCGCGTGCCTTGAATCGATTTCCAGTAGTCCACGACGTCGTAGGTGAGCGGACGTTTGCTGGCGGACGGCGCCTGCGCCGACACGACGATGCCAACCACA
>Ga0315286_10001211_pt1 | contig 23215 bp, 26 predicted proteins | sample YL17G10_0_MG_FD_205038 | JGI IMG/M metagenome (GOLD analysis project Ga0315286, IMG submission 205038) | Sediment microbial communities from Yellowstone Lake, YNP, Wyoming, USA - YL17G10_0 | ecosystem: Environmental > Aquatic > Freshwater > Lake > Sediment | place: USA: Wyoming | collected...
TGCCGCCCGGCTGGCCGGGTTGGAAGCGGCGCGACAGGCCGGTGACGGGATCCCAGTCGTAGGGCTTGGCGCCCGGCGGCACGGGGGTCTGGTCCACCGGCGGCGCGAGCCAGTCTTCGCTGAACACCGGCCGCGGAAAAGGCTGCTGCGCGGTCGACAGGCTGGCGTCGGACAGCACGACCACGACCATGCCGAAGGTCTCGGCGATCTTGCGCGCGGTGATCACCGAATAGAAGCAGTCCTCGATGCCGCAAGGCGCCATCACGACCTTCGGCGCGTCGCCATGGCTGCCGAAGATGGCGGCGAGCGCGTCGCCTTGCTCCACCTTCGTCGGCTGCCCGGTGCTGGGGCCGCCGCGCTGCACGTTGACGACGACGAGCGGAATCTCCGCCATCACCGCCAGGCCGATGGCCTCTTGCTTGAGCGAATAGCCCGGGCCCGAGGTGATGGTCACCGCGCACTTGCCGGCGTAGCTGGCGCCGATGGCGAAGGCGCAGGCCGCGATCTCGTCTTCGGCCTGGTGCACCAGGCCGCCGACCTTCTCGAAGACCTCGCTCAGGTAGTGCGAGGCCGAGGTCGCGGGCGTGATCGGGTACATCGCACAGATGTCCATGCCCGAGGCCATGACGCCGAGCGCGATCGCGGTGTTGCCGTTGATGACGATCTGCGCCTCGGTCGATTTCTGCGCAGGGATGCGGTACTTGAAGTCGAGGTTCGCTTCGCCCCAGGCGGCACCGGCGTCGTAGAGCGCGACGTTGCTCTTGATGACCTTCTCGTCCTTCTTGCCGAAGATGCGCGCGATCTGCTCGCGCGCCAGCGCCGGGTCGAGCCCGTACAGGTTGCACAGCAAACCGAGCACGAACATGTTCTTGCCCTTGCGCGGGTCGTTCACCAGTTCCTTGCAGCGCTCTTCGAGCGGCGCCTCATGGACCTTGAAGCCGTCGTCGCGCAGCGTTTGCACCGTCTTCACGTACGAGGCCACGACCGCCGGGTCGCGGTGCGTGCGCCACATGCTTTCGAGCAGAACCGTCGCGCCCGGCTTCAGCTCACCCGCCTGCACGCGGCCGAGCAGCACCTGCTCGTTGAATGCCACCACCAGGTCGGTCTGGTCGCCGCCGTTCGTCACACGCTGCGAGCCGATGCGGATGCGGATGCCGCTGGCCCCGGCCACACTGCGCGCCGGCGGCTGGATCTCGGCCGGGATGATCTCGGTCGTCCAGATGCCGTTGCCCATGCGCGCGGCAATTGCCGCCAGGGACTGCCCGCAGCGCTGCGCGCCTTCACCCGAGTCGCTGATGACCTCGACGATGTGCTCGGCGATGGGCACCGCGGGTCGCGTGGCCTGGGCCTGGGTCTGGGTAGGGGGCTGGGTATTCGGCGGGGAAAGGGTGGCGCTGTGGTTCATGGCTGTGCCTCAGGCGACATGCACGCGCGCGAAATTGCGTTCGCTGCGGGGGATGCCGAACAGCCTGTCGGCCAGGTCGTAACTCTCTGGCTGGTAGACGTCTTCGGTGTCGCGCAGGCCGAGCCAGGCCTTCATGCCGCGCGCCGCCTTGCGGCCCGCGCCCATGGCCTGGATCACGGTCGCGGCACCGGTCACGATGTCGCCTCCGGCAAACACGCCGGCGATCGACGTCGCCAGCTGCTCGTCGGTGGCGATGTAGCCGCGCTTGTCGAGCTTCAGGCCCGAGGTCTGGCCGAGGATCGGGTTCGGATTGGTGCCGATCGCGTACACGACCATGTCGCACTCGATCTCGAAGGCGCTGCCCGGCACCGGCAGCGGGCGGCGCCGGCCCGACGCGTCGGGCGCGCCGAGTTCCATGCGTTCGCAGCGCATCGCGCGCACGTTCTTCGCGGCGTCAGCCAGCAGTTCGAGCGGGCTCGTCAGCCACTGGAAGTCGACGCCCTCTTGCTGCGCGTGGTGGATCTCTTCGGCGCGCGCCGGGGCTTCGGCCGCGCTGCGGCGGTAGATGCAGCTCACCTTCTCGGCGCCGACGCGCAGCGCCACGCGCATCGCATCCATCGCGGTGTTGCCCGCGCCGATCACGGCCACGCGCTTGCCCGGTTGCAGGGGAGTGTCGAAATTCGGGAAGTCGCGCCCGCGCATCAGGTTGCAGCGCGTCAGCCACTCGTTCGCCGAGAGCACGCCGCCGAGCGATTCACCCGCGATGCCCATGAAGCTGGGGTAGCCCGCGCCGGTGCCGACGAACACGGCGTGAAAGCCCATCTCGCGCAGCATCTGCTCGAGCGTGAACAGGCGCCCGACGAGCGTGTTGCATTCGAACCTGATGCCGAGCTGGCGCAGCTTGCCGATCTCGGCATCGACCACGCTGTTCGGCAGCCGGAAATCCGGAATGCCGTACTTGAGCACGCCACCGGGCTCGTGGAAGGCCTCGAACACCGTGACCTCGCAGCCGGCCTTGGCCATGTCGGCCGCACAAGCCATGCCGGCCGGGCCGGAGCCGACGATGCCCACCTTGAAGCGCGTCGGTTCGATGTACGGGATGTTGGCCCAGCCGTGATCGATGGCCATGTCGCCGACGAAGCGTTCGAGGCGGCCGATGGCCACCGGTTCGAGCGTCTCGCCCACGGTGCACACGCCTTCGCACTGGTTCTCCTGCGGGCAGACGCGGCCGCAGACCGAAGGCAGCAGGTTGGTGTCGGTGATGACGTCGTACGCGCCGTGAAAGTTCTTCGACGCCATCTTCCTGATGAAGCCCGGGATGTCGATTCCCACCGGGCAGCCGCGCACGCAAGGCTCGTCCGCGCAGTCCAGGCAGCGCTCGGCCTCGACCAGCGCGTCCTCAATCCTGTAGCCCTGGGCCACCTCGTCGAAGTTCTTCACCCTTGCCTCGGGCGCCTGCTCGGGCATCGGCGTGCGCGCCTGCGGGATGGTGCGGATCGTCTTCTTCTTCGCCATCGCGCGCTCCTCAGTGCCCTTGCGCGGCGGGCGACGCCGGCGCTTCGTTGCGGATGCGGCAACTCTCGTTGAAGGCCTCGAGCGCCGCCTTTTCGGTGGGCTTGTAGCGGCCCAGGCGTGCCATGAGGTCGTCGAAATCGACCTGATGGCCGTCGAAATCGGGGCCGTCGACGCAGGCGAACTTGACGCTGTCGCCGATCTTCACGCGGCAGCCGCCGCACATGCCGGTGCCGTCGACCATCACCGGGTTCAGGCTGACGATGGTCTTGATGCCGAACGGCCGGGTGCAATCGGCGCAGCCCTTCATCATGATCGGCGGGCCGATCGCCACCACCTCGTCGATGTCGGCATGTGCCGAGATCGCCTGCTTGATGCCTTCGGTGACCAGGCCCTTGATGCCGGCCGAGCCGTCGTCGGTGCAGACGATCAACTCGTCGCAGCAGGCGCGGAACTTATCCTCCCAGAACATCAGGCCCTTGTTGCGAAAGCCCAGCACGCCGATGACGTAGGCACCGCTTTCCTTGTAGGCCCTTGCCTGCGGATAGATCGGCGCCACGCCCAGGCCGCCGCCGACACACACCACCTTCTTCGCCTGGCCGATATGGCTGGGGATGCCCATCGGCCCGACCATCGCGTGCAGCTTCGTGCCGACCTGGCAGCGCTGCTGCATTTCCTTGGTGGTCTTGCCCACGGCCTGGATCACGAGCGTGATGGTGCCCCGGTCGCGGTCGAAATCGGCGATGGTCAGCGGGATGCGCTCACCGTGCTCGTGTTCCATCACGATCACGAACTGCCCGGGCCGTGCCGCCTTCGCCATCAATGGGTGGCGGATCTCGAGCAGGTAGGTGACTTCGGAGAAATCCGCGCGCGCGACGATCTCGAAATCAGACATGGCAACCCCCGATGCTGCAGCGCCAAGCCATCGTCGACGTTCGGATTACCGGTAGGTGTAGGTAACGGCCACTGCCCACGTGAGCTCTGCTTGCCCATAGCGTAGCGGCGCGATGCCCACAGCGATTGCGGTACATCAAGTCTGCGGTCGAGAGCGTGGGCCGCGCCGCCGCAACATGGGCCTGCGCGCGCACAATGCTCAGGCCGATTCGCGCTGGGGCGATGCTCGGCGAGCGCGGGAGATTCGCCATGCCACAAGCTTTGTTGCCGGTCCTGAAGAAGCATCCGTTCGTGGCCGAGTTTCGCGAAGCACATGTCGATCTGCTGGCGTCGCTGGCGAAGGGGGTGCACTTCGACGCAGGCCAGGTCATCTTCCATGAGGGCGACGTCTATTCGGTCTTCTATCTGCTGGTTGAAGGCATGGTCGCGCTGGAGCTGGAGGGGTCCGACCATGTGCTGCGGGTGCAGACGCTTTACGCCGGCGACGAGCTCGACTGGTCGGCGGTGCTGCCGCAAGCCGGCAAGCATTTCCAGGCGCGCGCGCTGATGCCGGTCACGGCGCTCGCGTTCGAAGGCGAACAACTGCTCGCCACCTTCAAGCGTGACCCGGAGTTCGGGCTGGCCTTCATGCTGCGCCTGATGGGCGTGGTGTCGGAGCGGCTGCGCGCCACGCGCGTGCAGTTGCTCGACATGTATTCGCCGGTGGCGAAGCGCGCCGGGACTTGATGCCGATTCGGTTTCAATGATTTGAAAGGCGGTCGGCGATCGGCCACTATGCATAGATCTCAACTAGGCGTAGGTCGTGCGTTGGGAAGGCGCGTGACGCGGGCGCGGCGCGGCGCTTGGCAAGGGCGACGAGCGAAGTTCTAGACATAGTTTCTGCTTCCGAGTCTAGTGGTCCTCCCACTTCAGGAGACCGCTATGGGTAAAGTCCAATCGCCTCGGATCAGTTGCATCGACTGGCTCGACGAGGGTCCTCTCGCGCCTCACGGCCAGGCATACAAGCAGTACCTTATCGACCGCGCCTGCGCGGCGAGCACGTTCGGCAATTGCCTGGGTGGCGTTGCCCACTTCGTGCAATGGCTTGGCCGGCGTCGTATTCGGGTTCGGCGCATCGATGAGACAGTCGTCGCCGAATTCCTCAATGAGCACCTTTCGCACTGCAGTTGCGCCGAACCTGTGCAGCGCGATCGACGCAACTGCAGCGCCGCGCTGGGTCATCTGCTGGTGGTGCTTCGTGCCCAAGGCGCAATCGCTGCGCCGGCATTGAGCGCCACACCGGTTGATGACGAACTGCGTCACTACGACGAGCACATGAACCACGTTTGTGGCCTTGCGCCGAAGACGCGCAGCGCCGCGCTACGCATCGCCGGGCGGCTGCTGTCGCAGCGCTTTGGCGGCGGTGCCGTCGACATCTCGGCAATCAGGGCCGAGCATGTGCGCCGCTTCTTCGGGCAACAAGCCAAGCTGTACAGCAAGCCCGCCAGCGCCGCGGCGGTAGTCGCGGCGTTGCGCGGCTACTTCCGCTATCGCGCTTCGCTCGGTGACACCGTACACCGACTCATCGGTGCCGTGTCTTACCCGGCCAGCTGGCGATTGGCCTCGCTGCCCAAGACATTGACTGCCGAAGAGATCAAGCAATTGATCGACTCGCTCGGCCAAGCCGGCCGTTCTATGCGGCGCGCAGATGCTATCGTGCGTTGTGCACTCGATCTCGGACTGCGCAGCGGTGAGGTCGCCCTGCTGAGCCTCGACGACATCGACTGGCGCGCCGGCACGATCACATTGCGCCGCACCAAGAGCCGCCGTGAAGACGTGTTGCCGCTGCCGGCGACCACTGCCGAAGCCCTCGCCGCGTACCTCCAGTTCGAGCGTCCCAAGACCAGCAATCGCGCAGTCTTTGTGCGTCACATCGCTCCTCGCGATGAACCCGTCGGCCCGGACCTGGTGCGCAAGACGATCCGCCAGGCCTACGCGCGCGCCGGGTTGCCCTACACCCGCTCACACCTGCTGCGCCACACGATGGCCAACCGGCTGCTCGCGGGCGGCTCGTCGCTCAAGGAAGTGGCCGACGTGCTGCGCCATCGTTCGCTCAACACGACGCTCATCTATGCCAAGCTCGACAGTCGCAACCTCGTCGAGGTCGCCTTGCCGTGGCCGGGGAGCGCAGCATGAGCGCGACCACCGTACGGACCCTTGTCGAGCGCTATCTGGTCGAGAGGCGGCGCCTGGGCTTTGACCTGCGCAAGTCGGCTTACGCCTTGCGCAGCTTCGCGAGCCACGTCGGTGCCGCCGGCCACCGCGGGCCTTTGACTGTGGAGGTCATGGCCGACTGGGCGCGGCGCGACAGCCACGGCGGTATTGATCCTCGCACCTGGGCGCGCCGGCTCAAGCTGTTGCGCTCGTTCACGCGATGGCTGCAACAGTTCGAGCCGCGCACCGAGGTTCCCGACGATGCGATCTTCGGCCGTCTGCCCGAGCGACAGGCCCCACACATCTACAGCGAGCAGGAGTTCGTCGAACTGCTTGCTGCCGCGCGTCGGCTCGGCCCGGCGCCTGGCTTGCGCGGCGTTGTCTTCGAGACGCTGTTCGGTCTGATCGGCAGCTGCGGGCTGCGGGTGTCCGAGGCGGTGGGGCTGCGCAATATGGACGTCGATCTCGAGCACGGGATGCTCACCCTGCACCGAACCAAGTTCGGCAAGTCGCGTCAGGTGCCGATGCATCACAGCTGCGTTCAGGCATTGCGTCGCTATCGATCGGTGCGCGACCTGTCGGGCGAATCGGCGCAGGACGAGGCTGCGTTCTTCGTCGGCACGCGAGGGCAACGACGAGGCATGCCGTTGAGTACGCATGGCGTAGAACGTGTCTTTGCCGGATTGCGCGAGCAACTGGGCTGGCGCAACAGCGGCGCTCACCATGCCCCACGCATCCACGACTTGAGGCACACGATGGTCGTCCGTCGGGTGATGCTCTGGCATAGCCAGGGCGTGGACATCGATCAGGCAATGCTGGCGTTGTCGACCTATGTCGGGCACGTGAACGTGACCAACACCTACTGGTATCTGTCGGCGGTCCCGGAGCTGATCGCGCTGGCCGCGCAGCGCTTCGAGTTGTCGATGCACCCGTCGGAGGTGTCGCATGCGTAACGCCACCGGACCGAAGACACCGTCGTTCGCCTGGCTCGTCCAGCAGTTCTTTGCCGCGTACCTGGTTGAGCAGCGCGCGCTCAGCCCATGCACGGTGGCCTGCTACCGCGATGCCATGATGCTGTTCCTCGACTTCGCCGGCCGCATGCTGGGCAAGGGGCCGAGCGCCCTGCGACTGGTCGACATCCAGCCCGATCTGATCTTGGCCTTCTTGGATCACCTGGAGCGCGAGCGGCACAACGCGGTTCGCAGCCGCAACCTGCGGCTGACCGCGCTGCGCGCCTTCTTGAAGTTCGCCGGCCGGCGCGACGTGTCGGCACTGCACGTTGTCGAGCAGGCGCTGGCGGTGCCGATGAAGCGCTCGGACACACCGATGCTGGGCTACCTCACTCGAGAAGAGATGCTTGCGGTGCTGGGGCAACCCAGTTCAGGCTGGACCTCGCAGCGCGACCATCTACTGCTGGCGATGCTCTACAACACTGGGGCGCGGGTATCCGAGATCATCGGTGTGCGCGTTCTCGATGTCGTTCTCGAGGGGGCCGCATGCGTGCATCTGCATGGCAAGGGTCGCAAGGAACGGTCTGTCCCGCTGTGGAAATCAACCGTGCAGGAGATCCGTGCGTGGCTGCGGATCAACCCACGCCTTCGCGGCGAAGCGGCCTTGCTGCCCAATCGCGATGGCCTGGCGATGACGCGATGCAACGTCTCCCAGCGCCTTGACCTCGCTGTCTCGCTCGCGGCTACTCGGCTGCCAAGCCTGACCAAAAAGCGAGTCTCCCCGCACGCACTGCGCCACACCACGGCGATGCATCTGCTGCAGTCAGGCGTGCCCTTCAACGTGATCGCGCTGTGGCTCGGCCACGAGAGCACGAACACCACTCATCGCTACGTCGAAGCCGACCTCGCGATGAAGGAGAAGGCGCTCGCACGGCTCGAGGCGCCCGAGACCAAGCTGCGCCGGTTCCGCGCGGCGGACTCATTGATGCGCTTCCTGCAAACCCTGTGACCAGGGACTATGCATAGAACTCACCGGCCCCCTGTGTTCCGCGCCGCTGGGGTCGGCGCGACTCGGCGTGGAGGAACTACTCCTAGTTGACGTCTATGCATAGTGGCCGTCATGGATATCTATGCATGACAGCCATCACCCGACATCCGCGACCGGCTGCTGTCGGCAGGTCATATGCCAAACCCGCTGAACCAGAGATACATCCGACTGCGATCGATTGGCCGCCGACACAGGCGGGCCCAATCGGACCTCTGGCGCGAGTGAACTGCTCGACGGAACGGCCGACCCTCGCCAATGCCCGCCCGGCGGTGTGTTGCTTCACTGCTTCTGCAAGGTCGAGATCAGCGGACAGGAGATCGTGCCATGGCTCGCACAGCAGTCGCGGACCAGCGCAGCCAGCACCTTCTCGATTCGCCGCAGATCGGCCATCTTCTCGCGTACGTCGGCGAGCTTCGACTCGGCGAGCTGGCGCGCGTCATCGCAATGGGCTCCGTCGTCCAGGGTCAGCAAGCCCGCCACTTCGTCAAGGCTGAAGCCCAGGCGCTGAGCCGCCTTCACGAACCGCACCCGCGCGATATCGGCCGGCCCGTAGCGGCGGATGCTGCCATAGGGCTTGTCGGGTTCGCTCAGCAAACCCCGCCGTTGATAGAAGCGCAGCGTCTCGACGCTGACCCCGGCCGCCTTCGCGAACGTGCCGATGGTCAAGCCTGCTGTAGTCGTTTCCATCATGCTTGACTCCGTATCTATGTACAGCAATAAGCTTATGCAATGAACTCGAGGCACGCAAGCCAGCGCACGGCACTGAACCACATCTCGTCGGGAGTCGTGTCGGCGCCAGAGGTCGTCGCGGTTGACAGGACGAGCCCACTTCAAGGCGTTGCACTATCAATGCTCCGCCAGCGTCTCGTTCGACACGCACGCTTTGCCCTTGGCGACGATGCAACGGCCGAGGATCTCGTGCAGGAGACTTTGATCGCAGTGGTCGCGCGACTGCCGCAATACCGGGGCGACGCCACGCTCACCACCTGGGCCACGGCAATCCTTAAGAACAAGGTGGCCGATTGGTATCGATCCCCCGCACGTGTCCGCGTGACTCGAATTGACGATCGGGACGGTGCACATGCTTGCAGCCCGACGTACGACGCCGACGGCGGGCTGACTGGTGTGCCGCCTTCATCGCAAGAGCCCTCAAACCTGGTGGCAAGCCGCGAGATGATGCAAGCGCTCAGCCTCTGCGTCGGCGCCATGCCGCCTCGAACCGCACGCGCCTTCCTGATGCACGACTGGCACGGCTACCCGACGGCTGTTAGTGACGATGTAAATCCGCTTCTATTTGGCTGTGAGGTGGCGGTTTTCGTTTGACGCGACCAGCGTGCCCACGGCGCGGCGTTGCCAAGCGCAGCGGGCCTGGCGAAGTGGGCGATTGGGTTGGAGGCGTATTTCGACGAACTGAGCGGGCGGGTTCTGCATCATGGCCGGCGATTTCGGGAGTATGAAGGTGAACGAGAGGCGTGTTTGTGCGCCGCGTCGTCTCGCGCGATCAGAACGGTTCGTCGGGATCGAATGTGGGCAGTTCGCCGTTTGGGACGATCTGATCTCGCCAGGCGCGCTGGATCTGCGGACCGTAGATGTTCCACAGCGCTACTCGTAGCGCATGCAGGCACTCCAAGACGGCCAACGCTTGCTCGGGCGACCAGTGTTCGGGCAGGCTGGGCGGTGGGGCCGAGCCAGGCCTGCGCCGCCTCATGGGGTCGACTTGCGCGGGCGTGGCGCCGCGCCCCTGGCGGCGCGCTCGGCCTTTTGCAGGGCGGCGCGTTCCTCGGCCTCCTTCTGCCGATACGAGCGAGCGTCGATGCGCACCACCTGCGCGCGATGCATCAGCCGGTCCACCAACGAGACCACGCAGGCCGCGTTGGGGAAGACCTCGCTCCATTCGGCGAAGGCCCGGTTCGTGGTGACGACAATGCTCTTGTGCTGGTAGCGCCGGCTCACGAGTTCGAATAGAAGATCGGCGTGGCGGTTCGAGTACGACAGGTAACCCACCTCGTCGATCAGCAGCAGGTCCGGCGCGGCGTAGTGGCGCAGCTTCCTGCGCAGGGCCGAGTCGCTGTCCAGAGCGGCGAGTTCGCCCAGCAACGCACCGGCCGTGATGAACCGCGCCGTGTTGCCCGCCAGCACCGCCTGGTAGGCGATGTTGCACGCACACATCGTCTTGCCCACGCCGTTGGGGCCGACCAGCACGACGTTGCTGGCGTCGTTCAGGAACTCCAGCGTCATCAACTCCTCCACGGCCGCGCGGTCGCACTGCGTGGGCCACTTCCAGTCGAAGTCGGCGAGTGGCTTGAAACGCCCGATATGGGCCTCGCGCACGCGCCGCTCCAGGCTGCGCCGGGAGCGTTCGGCCGTCTCCCAGCCCAGCAACTCAGCCACCCAGCGTGCGCGCTCGGGCTGGCCCATCACCTCGGCCCAACGGGCCAGCAGGCCATGCAGCCGAAGCTCAACGGCCTGCCCGCGCAGCCCGGCAGCCGACCCGGTGTTCTCGCTCATCGTCGTTCTCCTTGTTGTTGTCCACTCAGTCGTTGTTCACTCGGTCGTAGGAAGCCAGGTCGTGCGCACGCACCGGCGCATCGCGCCGGGCCACATGCTCGGGCAGCACCAGCGCCACTGGCGGGGGCTGGCCCGATTCCTCGCGCGCGCGCTCCAGCGCCAGGCGCACCGCGTTGGGATGGGGCACATCGCCGGCCAAGGCTTCGGCGATTGCCGCTTGCAGCGCGCTGGCCCCATAGCGTTGGAGCAGGCGCAGCAGCGCCGTTGTGATCGAGCTCAGGCTGTGGCCACGCTCGGCGGCGCGCTGCAGCAACACGGCGCTGGCGGGCGCGGCCTGCGCGAGCTGGTCGCAGGCGCGGTGTGCGCGCGCATTGCGCTTGCGTGTGACCAATGCCTGCACATGGGAGGCATCCTCAATCTGCATGCCACGGTCCCAGCTGCGCGGGTGCCCAGCCACTTCCTGCGCGCCATCGAAGATGCGCAAGCGCTGCTCGTCGGCCAGCACGCTCAGGCTGCGCCGCACATGCTCGTGAGGGACCGAGTAGTCGTTCAAGTCGAAGCGAACATAGGGTGTCTTGCCCACCGCAACGGCCACGCGCTCGCCCAGAGGGAAGTCGTGCGCGGGCTTGGCCAGCAGGCTGGCGCGCTCGGCATCAAAGGCCTCGCGTACGCTCATGCGCGCGTCCTCGGGCCAGCGCCGATCCGCGGCCTGGCCCTCGCACCAGACACGCGCCTGGGCGTTCAGATCGGCCAAGTCGGTGAAGGCTCTGGCGGCGAAGAAGCTGTCGCGCACATAGCGAATCGCGCGCTCCACGCGGCCCTTCTCGTTGCCCCGCGCCACCGCCACCGGGCGCGGCTCGTACTGGTGGTGGCCCGCGAACGCCAGCAGCGCCGGGTTGAAGCGGATCGCCTCTCCCACGCGCTCCAGCACGGCGCTCTTGAGGTTGTCGTAGAGCAGTACCCGCGCCACGCCGCCGAACGCGGCGAAGGCTTCCACGTGGCCGCGCAGGAAGGCGTCCATGCGCGCGTCCAGGAAGAAGCGCAGGAAGATCAAGCGCGAGTAGCTCAGCACCATCACGAAGGCCATCAGCGGGCGCTTGGCGCGGCCGATCTGGATGTGCCCGAAGTGGGCCCAGTCGACCTGCGCCTGTTCGCCGGGCAGGGTGCGCAGCCGCAGGTACGCCTCGGCGGCCGGGCGCGGGCGCAGGCCGGCGATGAGATGGCGCAAGTGCGAGCCGCTGCCGTGGTAGCCACGCTCGCACACCATGGCGTACAGCCGCGCGGCCGTCAGGCTGGGGAACTTGGCCAGGATTTCGAGGATGAAGGGCCGGTACGGGTCGATGCGGCTGAGGCGCAGGGGGGTGGGCGCGCAATCGGGCTGGGTCGCGGGCACAGGGTCGGCGTCGTGCTGCGCGGCGTGTGCACGCAGGACGCGCCGCACGGTGTCGCGGTGCACGTGCAATTGGCGCGCGATGGTGCCCACGCGCCACTTCTCGACCTCGCGCAGGCGCACGATCCGCGCGCTCAGCTCAGGGGCTATGGTCATGGCGCAGGGCAATGTGTATGCGTTGGCTGGCGAATCGGCCCAGGAAGCCCAGGCGCACCCGGGGCAGCAGCGCAGCGCCACAGCGCCGGCAGCGCGCGGGCCCCGCATTGGTTCCGAGCCGTTGCGCGCCAGCGCCGGGCGCGGATAGGACGGCGGCGCATGCCTGAGTGACAAGGCGCAGGTTCGTTGCGGCGGTGGCGTGGCTCCATGCAGCCAGTGGAGCATCGGCAACGCGGTCTTGGGAACCCTGATGCGTCACGATATTTCTGTCCGCTTCATTGCTGCTGGCTTGGGACTGCCACGCTTGAATCGCGCGAGCGCCGATTCGGCGACCGTGGTGACGAATGCGCCAGCGTTGTGCGCGTCTGGCGTGGGCCATCCGGCCGGAGCGGCTGGCTTGGTAGCGGCGCTGCGTTTCGCGCTGCGCGGCATGTCGGGCCTGGCGCGAGCAGCTTCGGGTGCAGTAGCGCTGGCCGCGGTCGCAGTGGCTGCACAGCACAACCTGCACCCGACACCGTACGCACACGAACAGACGGGCTGGACGGTCCATGCGCACCCCGACAAACCGAAGGTGCTGGACGGATTCGTCCCAGGGCGCCACACTGCTGTGGCACCTCCTTCATCGGCACGGTGCAGGGCGCGGCGCGGTTCTCCTCAGCTGACCGGCATCGGGATCGCTGCCGCGCCCACCTGCTTCGGCAATGACGAGGTTGTACCGCGCAGCGCTTGCGTGTGTCACGGGCCGCGCTCACCCCACCCTCGAGCCAGACCCAGCCCAAGCCTCGCGCAACGCCCAGCCCAGGCCGGTGGCGTTGCGTTCGCCCTCCTGGCCGCCCTCGGGCGGCCAGGAGGGCGAAAGACATCACACGCGCTGGAGCGCTATCGGAAAGCAACCTCTGAACATCGACAAACTCAAAACCGCCACCTCGCCGTCAGAAAAGCGCGGTTCTTGATCGTCGTTCACAGACGGCCGAGATCTGCGACCAGTTGAAGCTCAGCGCAGGCAACGTCCGCCAGATGCTGTTCCGTGCGCGAAGGGTGCTGCGCGAATGCATTGCGCATGGCTGGGCCGACTGCAAGGGGCGACGGGCGCTGCACGAGCGCGCCGACCTCACGCAGCACAAACTATGACCGCCGCAACGGCACTTGACACCGTACCGAAGTACGGAAATAGACTGAATTCCATGCACTCGAATCTCAAAGGAAAAAACGCGTGAACGAGCAACCCAAGGGCCGTGGTGCCCTCTTCGCCGGCGGCCTGGCCGCAATCCTCGCTTCGACCTGTTGCCTGGGGCCACTGGTGCTCGTCGCACTCGGCTTCAGCGGCGCCTGGATTGGCAACGTGACGGTCCTGGAACCGTACCGACCGATCTTCCTCGGCGTGGCCCTGGTCGCGATGTTCTTCGCCTATCGCCGCATCTTCCGGCCGGTGCAGGACTGCAAGCCAGGGGAGGTTTGCGCGATCCCCCAGGTGCTCAGTACCTACAAGATCATCTTCTGGGTCGTTGTCGCACTGGTGCTTGTCGCGCTCGGATTTCCCTACGTCCTTCCCTTGTTCTACTGATCAGGAGTTCACCATGAAGAAACTGTTTGCCACCATCGCTTTCGCCGCCATCGCTGCCCCCGTCTGGGCCGCCCCTCAAACTGTCACGCTGGCCGTGCCGGGCATGACCTGTGCGGCCTGCCCGATCACCGTCAAGCATGCGATCGCCAAGGTCAACGGTGTCAACAAGGTCGACGTGAACTTCGACAAGCGCGAAGCCGTCGTGACTTTCGACGATACGACGGCCAGCGTGCAGAAACTGACCCAGGCCACCGAGAACGCCGGATATCCGTCCAGCGTCAAGCGCTGAGCGTTTCGATCGAACCTTGGAGAAACGCAATGGGACCTCTCAATTCCATCGGCAACAAGGCCGGCGGGCTGGGCGCCATCGTGTCCGCGATGGGCTGCGGTGCCTGCTTTCCGGCTCTCGCCAGCTTCGGCGGCGCCATCGGCTTGGGCTTCCTGAGCCAGTACGAGGGCCTGTTCATCACCGTGTTGTTGCCGCTGTTTGCCTCGCTGGCCCTGTTGGCCAACGCGCTGGGCTGGCTCAAACACCGCCAGTGGCACCGCAGCGTGCTGGGCATGGTCGGGCCGATCATCGTGCTCGTGGCCACCTTCACGATGGCCGAGAAGCTGCTCTATGTCGGTCTGGCCGCGATGGTGGCCGTCTCGATCTGGGACTTCGTCTCGCCCGCAAGTCGGCGCTGCGGCCCCGAGGGCTGCGAGCTTCCTGCCAAGCAGGCATAACCGGCGACCGACCGGATCATTTGCATCAACTCGAATTCAGAGGGAACCCATGACCCAATTGCAGATTACCGGCATGACGTGCGAATCCTGCGCCACGCACGTCAAGCAGGGGCTGGAGAAAGTGCCCGGCGTGCGCGCGGCGAGCGTGTCCTATGCCAATGGCACGGCGCAGTTGGCGATGGCCAGCGACACGCCTCTGACCGCGCTCACGGCCGCGGTGGCCTCACTCGGCTACCGCGCCGCGCTGGCTGATGCACCGACCCCGTCGAAGGGCGCAAGCCTGCTGGACAAGGCACGGGGTCTGCTGGGCGGCAGTCTCAAGTCCACCGGCAAGGCCGGCGAGTTGCACGTGGCCGTCATCGGCAGCGGCGGCGGCGCGATGGCGGCGGCGCTGAAGGCGGCCGAGCGGGGCGCGCGCGTCACGCTCATCGAACGCGGCACCATCGGCGGCACCTGCGTCAACGTCGGTTGCGTGCCATCCAAGATCATGATTCGCGCCGCCCATGTCGCGCACATGCGGCGCGAGGGCCCGTTCGACGCCGGCGTGTCCGCGTCGCGACCCATCATCGACCGCGCCAAGTTGCTGGCAGAGCAGCAAGCCCGCGTCGATGAACTGCGCCATGCCAAGTACGAAAACATCCTGGAAAGCACCCCGGCCATCACCGTCCTGCGCGGTGAAGCGCGCTTCAAGAGCGCCGACAGCCTCGACGTGCGCCTGAACGACGGCGGTGAGCGCGAGTTGACGTTCGACCGCTGCCTGATCGCCACCGGTGCCAGCGCGGCCGTGCCGCCGATTCCGGGTTTGAAGGACACCCCCTTCTGGACCTCGACCGAAGCGCTCGTCAGCGAGACCATTCCGCCGCGGCTGGCGGTCATCGGTTCGTCGGTGGTCGCGCTGGAACTGGCGCAGGCCTTCGCCCGCCTCGGCAGCAAGGTGACGGTGCTGGCGCGCAGCACCTTGTTCTTCCGCGAAGATCCTGCCATCGGCGAGGCGATCACGGCGGCCTTCCGCGCCGAAGGCATCGACGTGCTCGAGCACACCCAGGCCAGCCACGTCGCGCACGTGAACGGCGAATTCGTGCTTTCGACCCCGGGTGGCGCCGTGCACGCCGACCGGCTGCTGGTGGCCACGGGCCGCGCTCCCAACACGCGCAGCCTCGGCCTCGATGTGGCGGGCGTCCAGGTCAACAAGCAGGGCGCCATCGTGATCGACACCGGCATGCGAACGTCGAGCGCGAACATCTTCGCCGCGGGAGATTGCACCGACCAGCCGCAGTTCGTCTACGTGGCGGCGGCCGCCGGCACGCGCGCGGCGATCAACATGACCGGCGGCGATGCCGCGCTCGACCTGAGCGCCATGCCTGCCGTGGTCTTCACCGATCCGCAGGTGGCCACGGTGGGGTTGAGCGAAGCCGAGGCGCGCCTCAAAGGCATCGAGACCGACAGCCGCACACTCACGCTGGACAACGTGCCGCGCGCGCTGGCGAACTTCGACACCCGCGGCTTCATCAAGCTGGTGGCCGAAGCGGGCAGCGGTCGGCTGCTGGGCGTCCAGGCCGTGACCCCGGAAGCCGGCGAGCTGATCCAGACCGCGGTGCTGGCCATCCGCGCGCGCATGACCGTGCACGATCTGGCCAATCAACTGTTCCCGTACCTGACCATGGTCGAGGGGCTGAAGCTCTGCGCGCAGACCTTCACCAAGGATGTCAAGCAGCTGTCGTGCTGTGCAGGCTGAGGCCATGACGAAAGTGGGCAACCAGCTCACGCTGGCCGAGGCGGCTCGGCAGGCCGGAGCCACCGTGCATCAGGTTCGGACCTACGTCGCATCAGGCCTGGTCCGCCCGTGCGCGACGACGTCCGGCGGCTACCTGCTCTTCGAGGAACGGTGTGTGATGCGTCTGCGCCTGATCACGTCGGCCACCCGTGTCGGCATGCGCATCGCCGAGATCGGTGTTCTGGTCAGGGCACTGGACGGCAACGATCAAGCGGCCGCCGAGGTTGCCCGGCGCTCGGTCGCCGCAGCCATTGGCACCCGGCAGAAAGCCCTGCGGGAATTGCAAGCAATGCTGACGGACATTTGCGGCCGGGCCACATCCCCGGCAACTGCATGAGATCCACCGCACCCCCGCTGTGCAGCACGCCGGCGTCGGCCGTGGTTCGTCGACGCACGGCGCCAGCGGCGCGGACGCGCCCGATGTCGGTACCGGTCCAGACTGATCACATCTTAGACGTCAATGAGTCTTCGACAATTGTTTGAGCGAAGGCTTTTCACGCTGTGGTTCGGCTGGGGCCTGCCACCTGTGCTAGCCGGCGCGCTGGTGATCGCCTTCGCCGACAGCTGGCCGTTGGGCGTGGCCGCGAGCTCCGTCTTTCTGGCGTGGTTCTATGAAACCGGGCGCACCACCTGCTCGCGCTGCGCGTACTACGGCACGGCCAAATGCGGGCTGCCCGGTCTGATCGCGCCGCTGCTTACGCAGAAGAAACCGGCTGAGTCGCTGTCGCCCGATCGCATCCGCAGTCACCTGTATCTGGACCTGTGGATGCTGATTTTCTTCACCGGCCTTTATGTGCTGCAACCCTGGGCGCTTCCGGTGCCCCTGATCTGGAGCATCGGCGTTTGGTGCATATCGCTCGGGCCGAAGCGCCACCATGGGCTGTTGGTGCGGCTGCGCGAACCGACAGGCGCGGCACGTGGCGCAGCTGCGACCGATTCAGCCAGGAACGTCATATGGATGAAGCGCAGCAGGACATGATTTGCGCAGGCATACGTGCCCTTCGTGTCCGTGAAGAAGGGTACGTGAAGGGTCTGATCACGTTGGGGCCCCGCGTGACATGGGCGTCGTCTCGATTGACATGAATCGACGCGATGCCCCGGCACCACGCAGGGCACTGATCCTGTGCGGCGGGGGCGCGCGCGGTGCGATGGAGGCCGGCTTCTACCAGGCCATCACCGATCTTGGCATCTCGTTCGATCTCGTCGTCGGCAGCTCGGTCGGTGCGCTCAACGGTGCCTGCATCGCAGCCGGCATGCCGTCATGCGAGCTGGCTGACTTGTGGCGGCGCATCCGTCGAAGCGATGTCCTCGCCTGGAACTGGCGGGCACTGTGGCGCGGCGGCGGACCGATGACACTCGATCCGCTGCGACGCCTGCTTCGCAAGACGCTGCCGGTATTTCGATTCGAAGAGCTGAAGATCCCGTTGGTCGTGGCGACCACCGATCTTCAGCTCGGCATGCCGGTGCATTGGCATGACACGGGGGACGTGGTGGAGCCCGTCATCGCGAGCATGAGCCTGCCCGGCATCTTCCCTCCGGTGGTCATCGCCGGGCGTCAGTTGGTCGATGGCGCAGTGGCCAACAACGTGCCGTTCGCACCCGCGCTGGAGCGTGGCGTGCACGAGATGTTGCTGATCTTGTGCACTTGTTGCCCCGCCGCAAACCGTCGCTTGCGATCTCCTTTGCGCATCCTGTTGCGCAGCTTCCTGATCTCGCTCGATACGAAGTACAGCTGCGAGCTTGATCACCTTCGACGGCAGGGCATGGCGATCCTGATGGTGGAGCCTCGACTCGACCGCGACGTCGGACTGCTCGACTTCAGCCATGCCGACGTCTTGATCCGCTCAGCCCATGACCAGACCATCGCGGCTTTCGCCAAGCCAGGCATCGCCGCTCGCGCTGCCGCATGACCGGTAACCAGAGGGCGACACCATGAACATTCCGACTGCAATGCAAGCCGCACGCCAGCGCATCGGCGCATACCTGTTCGCCGCGCTGGCCCTGGTGACCTGCCCCTGTCATTTACCGATCTGGCTCGCGCTGCTGGCAGGCACGACGGCCGGCGCCTATCTCGGCGAACACTGGGTCATCGCGGCACTTGGTCTGACCACCCTGTTCGCGCTGTCCGTCACAAGGGCACTGCATGCCTTCGGCAGCAAATCGTGAGCGCTGCCCAACCGCAGGTTCCGGTTCGAACGGATTCCCAGGAGAAGCGAACATGACCAAGCAATACGATCTCGTTGTCATCGGCACCGGAACCGGCGCATCGAGCGTCGCCGCACGATGCCGCGCGGCCGGATGGACCGTCGCGGTCATCGACCATCTGCCCTTCGGTGGCACCTGCGCGCTGCGTGGCTGCGACCCGAAGAAGATTCTGGTCGGCGCAATCGAAGCGATCGACCATGTTCGCCACATGCGCGGCCATGGCTTGGCAGGTGACGAACCGGCCATTGCATGGGGCGATCTCATGGGATTCAAGCGCGGCTTCACCGAGCCCGTGCCGGCGATGAAGGAGAACGACTTCGCAAAGAGTGGCATCGACGCCTACCACGGACGCGCCCGGTTCTGCGGGCCGCGCTCGGTCGAGGTCGGTGGCGGGGTACTTGAGGGCCGCTTCGTCGTGATCGCGGTCGGCGCGGTGCCGATGCGTTTGGGTATTGCCGGCGAGGAGCATGTCATCACCAGCACCGAGTTCCTCGAACTCGACCGACTGCCCAAGCGTATCGTCCTGCTCGGCGGTGGTTTCATCGCCGCCGAATTCGCCAACATCGCAGCGCAGGCCGGGGCGCAAGTGACGGTGCTCGAACAGATGGACCGCATGCTCGGCCCGTTCGATCCGGACCTGGTCGGCTGGCTGATGCAGAAGTTCCAGGAAGTCGGTATCGAGGTGCGGCTGCAGACGCGCGTGACGGCGATCGAAAAGCGCAACGACGGTTTTTCCGTGATCGCGTCGTCGAATGGAAAGGACGAGCGGTTCGAGGCCGACATCGTCGTGCATGCGGCCGGGCGCGTCCCCGACCTCGAACCGCTCGACCTGCCCGCCGCGGGCGTCAAGAGCGAAAAGGGCCGCCTCGCGCTGAATGAGTTCTTGCAGAGCGTGTCCAACCCCCATGTGTATGCAGTGGGCGACGCGGCGTCGAGTGGCCCGCCGCTGACACCGGTGTCGAGCCATGACGCAAAGGTCGCAGCAGCCAACATGCTCGACGGCAATCACGCCAAACCCAACTATCTTGGCGTGCCGAGCGTTGCGTTCACGACACCGCCGATCGCCGCCGTCGGCATGAGCGAGAAGCAGGCACGCGACAGCGGGGTCAAGTTCCGGATGAAGAGCGAGAAGGCGTCAGGCTGGTACACAGCGCGGCGCGTTGCGGAGACCACCTATGGGTTCAAGGTGATGGTCGACGATGCGTCTGACCGCATCCTCGGGGCGCACTTGATCGGTCCACACTGCGACGAAGTGATCAACATCTTCGCGTTGGCGATCCGCAAGGGCCTGACTGCGGAGGACTTGAAGACGACGATGTTCGCGTACCCGACCGCGACCTCCGACATCGGTTACATGCTTTGACAAGCCGAACAGGCAACGGGCCCGATACAAGCACCAAGGAGCAGGCGACACAACCCGAACCAAAGGATATCAATCCGACTGCGATGCCAACCGAGGGACTGCGCGTCAGCGCCTGCCAGTTCGCCGCCGGCCTCGGTGACCTGCCCCAGTCATTCGCTGATCTGTATCGGCTGCTGGCCCGCACGACAGCCTGCGCCTGTCTCAGCGAGCACTGGGGGCATCGCGGCGCTTGCTCTGACCGTGTTGTTCGTGCTGTCCGTGACAAGAGCGCTGCGGTGCTTCGACAGCAAGCGATGAGAGGCCAACTGCACAACAATCAGTTCAGCGGCGCACTGCGATGAGTGGCCCGAATATCTGGTTCATGTTCTCATTGTCAGGCCGTCGTGCCGCTGGCCAGGAACGGTTTGTCCGCAGCGCAGAGACTTTGCGTCAAGCCTCGGCCACGAGTGTCGGCTTCAAGACAGCGATTCTGGCTGCTCGTGCGACGGCTCAGGGTCGACAGGCGCCCCTCGCTTCACAAAGTTCGCCGCCAGAAAGCAGCCCCCCAGGTTAAGCAGCCAGGGAGCCGCATGTCACGAGAGGCAGTGCTCGACCGGATCCGGAAACTCGTAGCGGGCCGCGTGCAATCGTGGAGCGGCGCAGGTGGCCCGGGGCACGTTCTCCGGCCCACGCTCGCCGGGCACCGTCTTCGCTTCGCAGGCGTCGCCAAGACCCCCTACATGCTGAACGATGTGTCGTGGCATGGCGATTTGATTGGTTCCAGCAGCTCGCCTTCGATCGTCGGATTCCGCAACGACGAAGGGCACAACTGCGCGTTGGCTGGAATGCTGGCGTCTGGTGGCGCGCAGAGCGCGCAGTTCATCAGGATCAGCCTGATCACCGAAGCGCTCAAAGGCTGAAGCGGGGCGAAACTAGCGTGAGCTCTTGGCAGGTGCCGCTTTGCGCAGCAAGCAGGCAGCGGTTGAAGAAATACCTCGCAAGGATGTACTTTGTACGGTACATATGGCGGATGCAGAGGAATGGCCAAAGACCCAACGCAGAAGACGCCGCTGGTCTTCTATCGCAGCACCAGCGGCAAGGAACCGGTGCGCGAGTGGCTCAAGGCTCTGGACGCGCCGGATCGGCTTGCGGTCGGCCAAGACCTTATGCGGGCACAGTGGCGCTGGCCGGTGGGCATGCCGTTGTGCCGCGCCATGGCGCAGGGGCTCTGGAAGATCCGCACCGAACTGCCCAGCAACCGTATCGCGCGGGTGCTGCTCTGTTTGGATGAGGGAACGTTGGTGGCGCCGCATGCCTTCATCAAGAAGACGCAGAAGACGCCCGCCGACGAACTGGCATTGGCGCGCAAGCGCCAGAAGGAGTTGAAGTCAAGAGCAAGAAGCATCACGGATCGAGTCTCCACAGCCTGCTCAAGGAAGAAGGCGTCTTCGAGGAAACCCAGGCGCTGGCGATGAAGGAAGTCGTGGTCTGGCAACTGCTCGACGCGATGGAACAGCAATCGCTGAGCAAAGCCCGCCTGGCCACGCTGCTGAAGACCAGCCGGTCGCAGGTGGACCGGCTTCTCGACCCGACACGCGACGTGACCCTCTTGACCCTGCAGCGCGCCGCGGCCCTGGTTGGCCGCAAGGTGCAGATCGAGTTGGTGTGAGCCGTGCGATGGTTCGGCCGGGCCCGGTTGATCGTTCAATGGTGGCCGAGTCCTGTCCGCGAACTGCCGAGGCGCGGTGACGGTTGCGAATCGCATTGCCGTCATCCAGGCCTCTTGGTCAGGCATGGGTGGCCGGTGGGATAGCAGCCGATCAGCCGTGCCGGCTTTGGGTTCCGGCTTCGGCACCTGCCTGATCTCCAGCACGTCGGGCGATCCGTAGCGTGTGTTGACGGCTGCTCTCATGGTTGCTGGTCCCCTGGCTCGATGAACAACTGCTGGACGCCATTGCGCGACGGCTCAGACGCGAAGACCCTTCCTGCAATGGATCAGCCAGACGCTTCGATCCCGTCAAGACGTCCACCGGCACGGTCTCGCGCATCCTTTCATCCATGCCTCACACACAAAATGCAAGACAAGGTCGCGCTACGAGCCACCGCTGCCCGGCCGTGACGTCCGGCGCATCGTGCATCCGGCCGGACCGGCTCGTGGCCTCCCGCATCGGTAAGCCTGCGTCGATGACGCGCAGACGGAACGATTCGCACCAGCAAGTCTGCGTGCGACTTTTCAGGCGGCTACCGAGTGCGCCTCGAAATTCACGTTCAAGCCCTCACGGATCGCATGAAAAATGGCAGCGAGGTTGTCCATGCTGGGGTTGCCGGTGGACGAAAGCATGCGATGCAGGCTCTTGCTCGGCTTGGCGGTCAGCGTCGCAAGTTGCTCGAAACCGATGGTCGCATTGATCACGTCGCGCAGGATCAGTCGTGCCGTCTCGGGCTCCCCGTTGAGGAACAGCGTGGCGGCTTCGTCCAGCAGCGCTCGAGCGAATGCCGGATCGCGCTCGACCCGTTCGACGACCGTTTGCTTGAAATTGCGTGTCAGTGCCATGGAATTCACCTCTTTTTCTGGCCGACGCCGGCCTTGCGGATCAGGGCCCTCTTGCGGGCCTTGTACTCCGCGAACAAGGCCTTGGCACGATCGATGTCGCGCTGCTGACCGCGCTTGGTGCCACCGCCGAACAGCACGATCAAGGTCTCACCGTCCTTCGCCAGATACAACCGGTAGCCCGGCCCCCAGTCGATCACGTACTCGCCCATCCCGTCGAACCACTTCACGCTGGAGGCGTTGCCCAACTCCAGCCGCAACTTGGCCGTGGTGACCTTCGCCGCAGCGCGCGGGTCAAGGCTATCGAACCACGCCTTGTAGGGGTTCGAACCGTCTTCACGCAGATACTCATCAACGCGGATGGTCATGGAAGTATGGTAACTTATAAGTTACCCACTGTCCACACTCAAGGTCGGACTGTTCTAGCGTGCCGCGGCGATGCGAGTCGGATTCCGCAACGACGAAGGGCACCACTGCGCGTTGGCTCGAATGCTGGTGTCAGGTGGCGCACAGCGCACGCAGCTCATCGGGATCAGCGTGATCACCGAAGCGCTCAAAGGCTGAAGCGGGTCGAAACTACCGTGAGCTCTTGGCGGGTACCGCTTTGCGCAGCAAGCAGGTAGCGCCCGAAGAAGTACCTCGCAAGGATGTACTTTTGCTGGTACATATGGCGGACGCTGAGGAATGGCCAAACACCCAGCGCAGAAGACGCCCGCCGACGAGTTGGCATTGGCGCGCAAGCGCCAGAAGGAGTTGAAGTCATGAGCAAGAAGCATCACGGAACGAGTCTCGACAGCCTGCTCAAGGAAGAAGGCGTCTTCGAGGAAACCCAGGCGCTGGCGATGAAGGAAGTCGTGGTCTGGCAACTGATCGACGCGATGGAACAGCAATCGCTGAGCAAAGCCCGCCTGGCCACGCTGCTGAAGACCAGCCGGTCGCAGGTGGACCGGCTTCTCGACCCGACACGCGACGTGACCCTCTTGACCCTGCAGCGCGC
>Ga0315286_10001212_pt1 | contig 23208 bp, 27 predicted proteins | sample YL17G10_0_MG_FD_205038 | JGI IMG/M metagenome (GOLD analysis project Ga0315286, IMG submission 205038) | Sediment microbial communities from Yellowstone Lake, YNP, Wyoming, USA - YL17G10_0 | ecosystem: Environmental > Aquatic > Freshwater > Lake > Sediment | place: USA: Wyoming | collected...
AAGCGCGACCTGCGCATCAACTTTTATTTCCATCATCCATCTCGTTTGCATTTGTGAAAATTAATGACCCCAGGTTCCAACACTTTTTTATACATTAAGAACCTGACAAAGCCCTGACAAATCAACCAGATTTGTAACTGTTCTTGTGTAAGATTTTTCGGAACAGCACCAAAAAAGAACGAGGCCGACATATCTTTAATTTTATCTAGGTCTTTGATTGATACACAAACATTGTTGACAGACATACTTATCATCCTTTGTTCGTTTGCAAACGTGATAACAAAATGCAATAAGTATAGGATATCATTCACTGAGATGGATGTGCGTTAAAAACAAGTTAACAAATTTTGTTAAACGGCAACCTTTGCTGGTTGTTGACGTCAATGCGCGATATCTCCGGGCCAGATGGTGAAGTTTTTAGGGAAGAATTGGTAAGTATTTGCAGCCAGTTGAGATAGGAGAACAAGCCAAAAAGCTATAAGCGACCTTGAACAGTCTAAGCTCGTTCCCCACGAATGAACTATTTATCAAAAACCCCCCTAAGCATTTTCAGCCCTGTCGAATGCCACCCCAGAAAGAATCAACTTTTCGCGTAGTTGAGCCCGAACATTGGGGTTTTGCTTTACCCAGAGTTTAAGTTCTGGGTAAGTAAACCGCTCCGGCATGTGCAAGGCTTTCGGATCAAACTGGTCGGTAGTAACGAATTCGTACTTGCCAGCAACGGCGGCTGCTTTCTCGCTCTCACCTTTTGTCGCCTTCTTTAAAAGCTTTACCTCGCTTAAAAAGGTGAAAATATCAAACACCGGGTCTATACCATGTCCCATAGCTCCGTTTTCTTCGAACTGTATTTTCATCCAAGATACTTTAAATGGCGTGTAGACTTTGTTCTTAATAGTCTTAACAGAAGTATAAATGTAGCGGTCTTGCCCCACAATCGTGCCGTTGTCATCCCAGTGTGGTTCTTCCCATATGCCGCCCGCTTTTGGCTTTGCTTGACTCCAATTGTTGTCCCCATCAACAAACGGATGTACCTTGTCGTGAGCAATCCATAGGGCCTTGGGTTTGCTTCTATCCAAGTGCATTCTTATTGAGGAAAAATACTTAAGCGCATTACCGGCTGGTTCTCTTTTGCCATCACCAAAAGTTACCATCACACCTTCACGGAGCTGGTTGGTATAAATAAATGAACAGCCGGTGCGAGCCAGAAATCCGTTAATGATGGGCATCATTTCCGCGTACATTTTGGCATGCATCGCTATTTTGTTGCTATCTACGTCCTCCGAGACAGCGTCGGAAATAAGGGCCACCACAGAATCAAGCAGGAAGATGATGGGGGGAGCTTCTGGGTTGCGGTTTTCCGGCATGGCATACATGAGGGTGTGCATGTAGTTCAGCACCTCATCACCAGTGGTAGGCTGGTAATAGAAAATGCTATCTCGCTCTTTGGGTAGAAGGTCCCCATTCTTATTGCGACGGCCCCTAAAGTCTTCGAGTGAATGCCCCCTTGATTTAAGAAACAGAGGGTCTGTTGACCCCTCTGCGTCGTGCGCCACTGACACCCTACCCGCGAGAAGCTGTTGGAACATAATGTCCCAGGCCAGGAGCGTTTTCCCGGCCCCCTCTGGGCCTACTATACCAACGATTCTTGATGGCGGAATGCCACCACCCAAATTAAAATCCAGCGTCAAGGACCCGGTACTTGTCGCTGTTTTTGCAAACGATTGTCTTTGGAGGAATATGGGGGTAAGGCGGCTAGCCTTTTCTGCCTTACCCACTGTGCTGTTGATAATGTCTAGTATACTTGATTCTTCAACTGCCTCAGCTGTTGTTTTGGCTTGTACCATGTTGCTTTCTCCTGATAGCCGCTTTTATTTCCGCAGCCTTTGGGATACCATTAAACTGTCCAACCTCTCCACCGTCATGGTAGATCAACACTGTCGGATGAACACCAACATCAAGCGCAACAAAGTCATCTTTTGTTAAACGAACAACAGAAGTTGGGTATTCAAAATGCTGCAACCAACTATCGCCCTGACTGAGATGCTGATATTCTTGTTCGAGAAGGAGCACAAAGACCCTAAAGCCTTTGTGCCCAATCTCCTCAAGAAACTGGTCGTAGTTCAAATCCAAGACCGGTTCCCCTATTTTGGTGGTCCTTGCAAACAGTAAGTTCTTGTGGGGCATCTAACACAATTTTGGTCGCCTATGTAGTCGCCAAAACATTTAAATACCTCCAAATCGGCAAGTTCCCCGCTGTCCGCTTTTGTCAGGGGCGATAGCCGCTGACCTTTCCCGCTTTCCGAAACTTGGCGATGGAAAGTGCTAATTATTTCTTGCATTTCCTCAAAAGACACACCCCCAGGTTTTTTTGCTACCTTAAACCTTTTCCCAGCTGGCTTTGCCGGTTTGGGTGGTGCCTCATTAGGAGTAGCTCTTTGACCGCCAAAGATCCCGTTTAAAACGTTTGAGGCGGGGGCAGGCATTGAACCTGCCCCTACGCGAAAGGGATATCATCCTCTGGTGCCTCCACGCCATAACCAGGGCCAGAAAACTGACCCATTGGTGGGGCAGGCGGGGCTGGAATGTTTGGAAGTACTCCAGCAGTGGGAGACGTGAATGGTTGCAACGCAGGGTCTGGTAATCCAGAAAACTGGGTCCCACCCGATGACGGCAAGGGTGGTGGCAAGTTAGATGTCTGATAGTGACCGTATTCAGTCCTCTGCTGTGAGAGCTGGGCGGGTGGTGGAAGCGGCGCATGCCAATCCTGAGCTTGGGCCGTTGTCGGTGGAAGCGGAGCGGGGGCCCATTGCTGCGCACCTGTTTGTACTGGCTGTTGCGGCAGAGGTGCACCACTAAAACTTGGCACGGGAGCATGACCGGGCGGTGGCGGTGGAACTGAAGGAAACATCGACGGTGGAACATAATTGCTTGCTGTTCCAACTTGGAACCCACAAGACGTCAAGGCATTCAATACTTCCTCCCTGGTTGGGTAGGTAACCAGGTTTTTCCAGTTATATGCCTCAGCTTTATACGCTCTTTCCTCCCTAGTGAGGGGGGTCAATCCAGGGGCCAGCTGGACCAGGTACTTTTCCTGTGGTGTTTTCCCATTCGGGTTGTAATAGATCTGGATATCTCTGCCATAGTTATCATCTGCAACATCCGCAGTGTATTCTACCCCGTTTATAACCACTTTGTTCATAGCTGACAGCTGCTTTAGAGCCACCGCTACCACCATTGGTAGTCGCATGGGTCTCCATGGCTTATCCTGCGGGCTTCTGAGCGGCAGCCCCCTAATAATAGCATGCGTAAGTCCGCTTTTTCTTGGGGCAAGGGATTTAATCACTTGATCCGTTGCATTGAATGGGTCAAAGAGTTCTAGGATGGGATCCCCAGGTTTATCGTATTGACCTGTTTCATTGTTCCATCCAAGAGACATTAGTGGAAAGTTTTTTCCGCTTCTGGATGGGAGCCAGTTCTGTGCGATAACATGGATTTGCCCGTAGATGCGAATTTGAATGGCCTGTCTTTCTGGGATTTTAAACCACGGAATGTTGCTATCCCATTGTTTCTTCATCTTGTCCATTCCCATAAACCCAGCTGACTGGTCTGGTAATGGGGCATTTGGCTCTGAAACCTGAATAGAGCTACCAGGGAAGCCTGATGGCGAGAATGTCTGTGTTTGTTGCTGTTGCTGTTGCTGATACGGTGGTTGATTCTGGTACGTCATTCTTTCGACCCTTTTAGAGTAGTGTTTCCTGCATCGTTACCGACAATGTCGGACGCATCTTTTTTTACTACGCTGCCTAAGTGTGTTATATGTCCTCCTTAAATTCTTTTGATTATTTTTTAGTAAGACAATGGAGATATTGTGTTAACAGTCAAACAAATTTTGTCAACAACTAGAGCAACACATCCTCAGATTTTTACTAATGCACGCTCTATTCGCGTCAAATACGAAGTAATAGAAAAAGAAGATGAAGACGGCGATGTCTACCGAGAGGTAAAGGCAGTATGCCGGGGGGCAACTATCCCGAGAGAAGTTACAATGCGTCTTTATGGTCGCGGTGGCGATGCCCTGGCCTGGGTTTCCTGCACATGCGAGTGGTTTCTTTATCACTGTGAGGTGGCCCTTTGGACCAAGTTCAGTTCAGATATTATCCACTCCAATGGCCAGGACCCGGTAGTGACTAACCCACGCCGACTTGCTCTTGCATGCAAGCACTGTGTCGCCACTCTTTTATCCGGGGCTGCTACCGCTGCGCCAACCAAAAAACTCAAAAAGTAAATTTTTGCTCTAAAAGGAAGGAACCCAAATGCGTCTTCTGATCGCTGCACTTCGACGAGTCATAGCTGAGTCGTATCAAATAGGTACGGTGTACGATTACGACGCTGTTGTCAAATCTGCACAACGTTTCGGCAACCCTGATATAGTCAGCCACGGATCTGGGTCTCTATTCTCTAGCCTTTTCAAACCCGACCAGAAGTTTGTGCTTAGGGAAGTTGATATTAACAAATTGGAAGCTGGGGATTCAAAAAAGGAATACCCTAATGAAGTAATGTGGCTGGAAAATGGTCCAGAATACGACGACGACGGCAAATTGGTTGGTGGGGACGAATTCTATGCTCAGCGGTTTGCGGACAAATACCAGACTGGTACTTCGGCTGACCCGATTATTGTGAAACCAGCGGGGTCAAGGTTTAGGATTATTGATGGTCGTCATAGGGCCAGGGCGGCGTTCCTTAGGGGTGAGAAAAGAATTAGAGCATTTGTAGCACAAGACTGACTTACTATTTTGCTACCAATGACAGAAAATCAAAGAATTGCTCTTTTGGGGTAACCTGGTAGGCTTTTTTTAGCGCTCTGGTTTGGAGAAGCTGGTGGTACTGTGTCCTTATCGCCGGTATCCCGTGGATAAAGCACGTATCTACCACTTCGTCAAGGACCATACCCAATGTGTGTTCATCGGAGATGAGAACGTTGACGGGAACGCTTTTGGTGTCGCATGTATTGCAAATGGAAATTATCCACTCTCTTATATATGGAGCAGTAGCCCCAGTCTTTGATGCCACTTCTGAAGCACTAAGCTTACCCCCAGCTTCTGCCATCTTTGCAATCTTAACCGCGTCCCTTGCATGTCCACCAGACAGGCGATGAATCTGTTTGGCCATTTCATCGGTGGCACCTGGCCAAACGTGTTTGACCAACAGCTGCGTGGCACCGGCGTTTAAAAGACGAAACTCAAGTTTTTGGCAACGCGAAGCCAGAGCAGGCAACAAACCGCTTATTTCGGTGGTGCACAAGAAAAAGTATGTGCTCCTTGGTGGTTCTTCCAGCACCTTGAGAAGAGCCGCTTGGGCATCTTTTGTTAGCCTGTGCAGTTCGTCTATTATAAAAACTCGCGCATTGCCGATGGGAGAGAACCTAGCCATCTCAGCGAGGTTCCTTGTATCGTCTATGCCACGGAATCGCGCCGCATCTATTTCTTGTAAGTCTCTCTCATGGGAAACCAGTTTACTGGCCAAGATTCTAGCTACCGAGGTTTTCCCTGTCCCGTAAGGTCCGTACAAAAGAACTACTTGTTCTGTGCTTTTCGGATCCTTTTCCCACTGCCCGAGAGTATTATACAGGTGCGGCTGACCAAACACCTGATCAATCACTTGCGGTCTAAACTCTGCCACATTCTACCCTTTCTGCTAGGAACAATACTGGCTAAGTGCCTGTCACATTGTGTGGTACTGCATGTCGATTGCGTCACCGTTCCCCCCGACACAAATCACGTTGATGTGTTAACCAACCACGCTTTAATTTCGCTTTCTTCTTTGCTTAAAAAACCAGTTTCATGAAGCCCGTGCATGAGGTAAATACCGGGTGTCTTTTCTGACCGATACCAGACAGCAAAAGGCTTTGCGGTGTCCTTACAATGCTGAATCTCAATGGGCAACCCAAAAGATGGCGCATCGTTCCATAAAAAGACAGCCAGGTCAGCTTCGGTTAGTGCTTTTTCGTTTATTTCTACCACAAACGAACACAGGTCCTGTAATTTGGAAGAGGCGTTAGAAAAGGCCGAAAACGGGTTATAAACCACAGCATCAGGGATAGCATCAAGAACTACTTTAGTGAGTAACTCGAAATTGACCCTGGGCCCCCCAGCGTTATCAATAGCGGCACCAATGTATACTCTCATGTTTCATCCTTTATCGTCTCTTCATCACTCGTGTCTTTTACCGCTTTCAATCTGGCTTCTCTAAGCTTTCTAAACCTATTTATTTCTTCTTCCGAATAAGTGCTACTCTGGGCGTTGGTATTAACCCACAGGCGCTGAAGCCTCAATTCTGTGGATACTCTTTTGGCTTCTGCATCGCCCAATTCTGCTATGTAATTGTCTTTTGTCAGGGGACTAGTTGATGTCTCCCCCTTTGGCACCTTTTTAACCTCAACACTCCCCTCCCCCTCCTGCATCAGCGCGGCGCTGAATTTGAAGGCATCAGGAGCACTAGGGAAGGACCCCCTAATAACCCCATCTACAACAACTTGAAAGTCCATTTCGTCACTACCCTTATTTTCGTCATCTCTCGCTTTTACTACTTGTGGCGCAAGGTTCTCTATTTTCCTGAGAGCCCCATCAATATCAAAACGTTTCTTGGGAGTTGGTGGCGGCGTTGGTTCGTCTTCTCTTTCGTCATCTTCTTCTTCTGAGGCATCATGCCACCCTTTGTACCACCAATCTGGTACCCCGTCCCCTTCTGGTTCTGGGGTAAATGGCTCGCTTATGGCTTCTGTCTCAGCAAAGAGCTTGGCCCTTGCCTCAGCCATTTCTTTTAACATTCTTTCTCTGTTAACAGCTCTTTGTTCTTCCGTTAGGGTGCAGTGCCACGGTCCAACCGTCTTGAATTCTGGCTTTTGCAGTTCTCCATAAGCGTCATAGTCCAACGGATTAGCTCCCGGTGGCAGGACCAACGGTGGGAGCGGCACATCCACATCCATAGACGTGTCGTTCTTCATGGCCTCTATTTCTTCCAGCCTTTGCTTCCAATTTGGACCCAACATTTCCTGGCCGACCTTATCGTGCAGGGCCAGAACCATCTCAATAGGCGGCAGGTTGTGTTCGCTATAGATGCCTAGTTCTTTTTCTCTTTCAATTTCCCTTAACGTTTTCCCACCAACGGTAGTGCGACATTTTAGTGGCGACGGGGTGAACTTGTTGTTCATTTCCCACTGGTGTTGGTGAAGCCCAAGGTTGCTTTCTAGAATTATGTGTTTTCGCGCTCTCTTGAGCAAGTTATCGGTCTGTGCGTGTCTGATATGACCAGGTGCATTCCCCGGATTCGGCTTTGCTTGTTCCTTGAACGCAACAGAAAGCGTCCAAAGCCTGGCGGATGCTACTGTGCTTATTTCCCCGCCATGCGGTAGCTTTTTGGTACTCGGTCTCAATTCCCGCACAGAGGAGAAGGACGGGGTTATCCCGGATACTATCCCGTTTGTTTTTGATATTTTGCTTCGTTTTACAAAAACGACTTTGTCGCGTTTGCATTGGTATGTGGGGGAGCGCCGCAAAACACCAAACTTTTCCAGGTCTGTGACAAACGAATAAATCCGGCATCCGGATACCTTGATTAGCCTCTCCATAGGCACAAAGGCACTATATTGCCAATCCGATAGACCGGTATTGTTATCAGCGAAACATGCCATAACATTCGACAGCGCGGCAATTGGAAGAATTAGTGATGCCAGCTTTTTCGGGCCGTAGCCCTCTTGACCAAGGCGAAGCAAAAACTGCTTAAAAATGTTTCTTCTTTTGGTGTCAATGGCTTCCGGCGTTGGTTTAAGCGGGTTTATTACCTTACCGCCCCTGAAAACCTTGGAATTCTTAACAGACGCTTTGAAAGACCGATAGCACCTGTTTATACCACTTTTTTTATCAAGGTCCCCAGACTGACAAGTCTGTAAGAATGGTTTGACAAACTCATTCCAGTAGTTATCCACTGCTGTTTTATCTTCGCAATTAACATGGTAGTGGATATATCTAGTAAGGTCTAGGATAAGCTCGTTTCGTTGTCCGTTATAGTCCGTTTTCCCTTCTTCCAACACCTTAAACTTTCTATTGCCCTGGCCGGACCTGATATAGCTGCCAATGTCCGGTATACCAAGCCTAGGCGGCATTTCCCATTCGGGACCTGTCTTTTTCTCCTCTGGGTTAACCCAATCTGTTACCTTCGCTATTTGGTCCCATAGGTCGGCGTCCGCAAGGATGGCGTCCGCTACCATTTCCGCGTTGGCTGCCTCCACCAACCACTTTTCGATGTGTCGTTTTAATTCGAAGCTTTTGGATTTGCAGTTTTGGGTCCGCATAGCCCTGGCTATGGGTGGTGTTTCTCCTAAACCAAAAAACCCTTTCGGCTTTACGCGTCTCAGCCCTTTTTGCAGAATCCAGCTGCCACACTTTGGCGAGTAATCTAGCAAGTGTACCGGATAGGAAAACGACTCCGGTATACTTGGGTATCTATATCCTGTCCCTTCCAATTTTTCACGCAATAGGTCTGGAAGGGTGGTATTGTTCTTGTTTTTTTCTATGAGAAGAAGGGCTTGGTGTACAGTTAGAACCTTTGACTCGTTGTTAGTAAAATGCACCTTTGGTGTGGTCCACTTTGCTTCGCTTCTTGACCAACGCGGATAAATAGGCAAAGCAGCCTCTTTCATCCCGGACACTGCCGACATGTCACCGCCAAACATAGCGTTTAGCTGGTGCCAGCAATGGAAGTAGTTGTGAACCACATCCGGTCTTGTTACAAAGTCCTTGCCAATCCTGTGTCGCTTTGGATTTTTGGTATAGCAGACTTTGTGGGTAGTATATTTTCGGGCCTTCCCTACCCCCTCGCCAATTGGTAGCAGCCAGGAATTGGCTGATGAATACTGAACTTTTTTGCTGGGGTCGTCACCCATAAGGCATTTGTTTATATCGGAGGCGGACACAAACAGCGGTTCGTCACCATGGTGACCGTTAAACAGCGGTGTAGCCTTAGTATAAATATCATCTTCTTCCGATGTCCCCATTTTGTCTCGGTCCACGCGCCACACTGTGTCTTTTGCTGTGTGTGTAGCTATGTGCTGGGTAGCAAAATATAGGTGGAAGCGACCAGGCGATGTTTCTATAATGGCCCGGCAATAACCGTTAAGCCCAATCTCGTCGATTCGCTTAGCCATAATATCATATGTCAGTATGGGTTTACCATCCACCCTTGGGAAGTCAAGGTCAAAGAAAAAGAAACGGTGTCCGATAAAGTCTTCGTGGTTTCTATTGAGGCGAGGGGCCATATCCGGGTGCTTTGCAATAAACTTTCTTGCAACCTGTTGATAATCACTTCCCTTTTTGAAGGCATCCTTATATGAATAACCCAAGTCCTTCATGATGGACCCATTATCCCGCTTGCGCCTTCTCGCAAACTCCTGGGTGGAAGTGACAGCGTTTACAAACCACTGTAGCTTTACATCATCTCCATCCTTGACATCTACAAGTTCTTGATACAGCTCTTTAGGTGTAAATGTTCGTTCTTTGGCACTACCGTTCTTGATAAGCTTTAAAACAACCTGGCCACCAGCACCGAGTTTCGGGTCTTTGAGATTCTTACTAAACCCAATATCAGCAAAAAAGCCCATAAGACTATGAAACAGATGTTTTGCCTGTTTGCTTTCCCCCTTGGTCAGAGGTCTAGGTGCCGCTTTCGATTCTGTCATATGAACCCACCCTAAATATCAAACTTCCTCACTGCCTTTTACGAAGAAAAGCCACTCCAAAACAAGATTCAACAAAAGCACATGAAATCCGGATTAGCACAGGAAAACTTCGTTTTTAGTTTAACGAACAGAACAGCCCGCGTCGGACGCGGGCTCTGAGGCGTACCCGAGGTCCACGGTGAGCAACGTGCTAGACACACTGCCCGAAACAGGCAAGAAGGTGGGCATATACCACACATTTGACACCAGCATATGTTATAATAGTCCGGGGGTGAAGCATGGGTAAAAAGTATGTCTTTCCCATAGCATATAGAAGAAGCAAATGGATAGAAAGCGTGCGTAGCCATTTATTGGGTGTATTTGGGGAGTATTGTAAAGAAACCATCAGAAAGTTGCCTGGGGTCAAACTTAAGTCCGGACTGGATCATAGCTGGGACCCAGAAATCAAAAGACTTTTTTCAAAGTTGGACACCTTCCTTGATCCAGCGAGGGTCAAACTAAAAGGAGAATACTCCCGCGAAAAAATGCTTGTTGAGTCTTATATGGACCTCTCACCAAGTCTGCAGTCGAAGCTAAATTCTTCCAAGCGCGAAATGTTATTAACCGTTGAAGATGTGATAATATTAGAAAAAGCCTACGAAGAGTTTGCAAGTAAAACGGATACGGACGACTTGTTTCTCGAAATGCTGGAAGCATTCAGGTATTCGCATCAAAAACAATATGGTGCATGTCGATAATTAGTAAAGAAGAATGTTTCAACCTGTTGAATTCGCTGTGATAGTCTTTTTGCGAACAACAGCAAGCATTGATTGAATTAGCGTTCCTGACACAGAATTGACCATCCACGCCCTCTTGACAGACCGTAGCTAACCGTGTTATCATCGACCCCTACTAAAATCTAGCCTTTAAACCCAGGGTGCTCTATGACAGTGTTATCCGACCTTTTGTTGTTTTTTGGGTACTTGTGTATGGTGGTGGTTGCCGGGCTAGCATGCTATTCTCTTGGGTTATTAGCCCTTGTCTGGATATCCAGGGTAGTGATGTGTTTGTTTATTGAGGACCGCTTGAAGATGAAGAAACAGAAGAATAGTACTGAGAAAGTCTTTTAAGGCTATTAATTGGCGGACAGACCCTCTTCCAACATAGCGAACATTGTTGGACCTGAATGACTAACTTAGTTTTATGCTGCTGGCAGCAGTTTGTACAAATTGGGTGACTAATATCCCAAAATCAAAAAGGCTAGGAATATATGAGCTTTGATGACACAAAGAAGATAGTTGACAAATTCGCCTCAGAACTATCTGAATTAGCTTATGAGTTCGATCTCACTTTCTATCGGAACAAAAAGCCTACTCCAGATGAACACTGGTCCAACTTGGTTGAATTGAACAATAAAAAAAAGGCTTCTTATATCCCAAGACAATCATTTACTGTAAGCCTTAATAATGAAAATGGTTCGATCTACGTATGGCACTCCACTCCTAATGGTGGTGGGACTGGCAAGGATGTCGAAATTGGTAAATTAGACACCACTATCACCAAAGCTCTCAAAGATTTCAAGAAATTCCTCAAAGATGTTGCTTCAACTGATTTAAAAGAAACTGCCAAAAAAGATATGGGTACTAAATACCTTTGGGAATGGGAATACGAAAGCAGTTCTGAAGAGGGTAACTGGACTTGCGAACTAAAAGACCGTGACCTTTTCGCTAATCTACAAAATTTCGGTCGCGATGATACATGGTATGTCAATTTAGCCTCTTTGAAAAACGATGATATTAGTTTGGAAGCTCACGAAGTTCAGAAAAAAGCTAAGGACATCATCAAAAAACTTGAAAAGCTACTTGATATGGACATAGAAAAACTCAAGAAAATGACTGATGCAGAATTTGAGAAGGCTGTAAGCTAAGGCGTCCACCCACAATACCTGTTTTTATCCTAGCAAACCCACTTTTAGAGGTATGGGATATGATGCACAGAACCAATCTGACGCCAATCACCCCAGAATTATGTGCGGATACTGTCAATGTTCTTTCTGAGGCTGTTGAGTCAGCACTTGATCAATACAGTGCTCATGGTAGCGTGTACAAGTTGGCAAAATTGGCAGAAAAAGAACTAGCGGCTGTTGCGGCTTTCACTGAGACTAAGAAAGCCAAAAGACTTAGGATCAACAAATCATTAAACGGCTCACAAAAAGCCGTTAACCTTGATAACATTGCAACCGGAAGTCCAAATTTATACTCCGGGGTTTAACTAGGGGAATGTCATGAAAAAAGATATTGAGAAACAACTCGTTGCTGCAGGCATTGAAGTTGTGGATGGAAAAATTCGCAAAAGCGACGCCATAAAATACATCAACACACATGGAATAACCCATGACAGTGAAGGGTACGGTTTGCGGTGGTTTGAATTCGACAAGTCTAACCGCAAAATACAAAAAGAAAAATATTTCAAACTCGAAAAAGACCGCGACAAGTTTGTTGACAAACTAGTTGAAAAAGATAATTTTGCAGAAATGGGCGCTTTTTCTGACCCAAAGACCGACTGAGTGGGTGGTGCGGTCGCTTGATTAGTAAAACCGAGCATGGCTAAACTAACAGACCGTTGCATATTAGATTCTAGCTTTTGGGTACCAGAACATATGGTGCCCATTGATGCCATTGCCGCTTTCAAGGCCACGGTCAAAGACCGTGATAACGAAGTTATTTCTTTTTCTCCGGCGCGAGACCCACTACGGTGAAAGCAGCATATAGAAATTTTAGTTGAGCAAACCGGTCGGAGCAGGGGTGGAGAAGTGGGCGTCTATAGAACTGGTAAGATGTTCAAAAATTGCGGTGATAGCGTCCACGTAATTTCTGTCACATTTGATAGTAGCGGTGTACACCACCCTTCCATCAGTATTGCTGATAACACATTCTATTCCGTTTGGCTGGTGGGAGATGCCGGTTATTGACAGAATGTGTTTGTCTTTCTCTATCATGAGCCCTCACGCCAACAAAATAAAACAGACATTGTTTTTATATCTTCCGTTGCTTCCTTGGTACTTCCTTTGCACTTAAGCCTGGTTGGCAATATGAAAGTACCGCACTACCTACGTTGTTTCTTTTTTACTGTCCTTGGTTTTTTCTAATCTAGCGTATTCAAGGTCTAGTACTGTTTGGGCGCTAGTCCATGCATCGAAATCTGCTTTCCACTGTTGAACTCTGACCGTTAATGAGTGTCTCAGGTCTTTATCGCCGCCGCCGATGAATATGTGGTGGTACAGGTTTGTTATCTGCACCGCCTCCAAAATCAATTCTTTCCTTAACTCTGCTAGACCTGTTTGCTTCTCCAGATGTTTTCCTATCTTGGTGATATTGCGCCAGTCACAATAGACAAGAATTGTTTGTATTGTGGCAGCTATCAAAATCAGTATCATTGCGGTTATCCAAACCAGTGTCATTTGCCCCTCCCCACCCAAAAAAGGGAGGTGTGGTGTACCACACCTCCCCCAAAGGTAATCCAACTCATTTTTTACCACGGTCGTATGCAACTTTTGTTTGGGCCTTCACTTGGCTCTTAACTAGTCTTTCGGCAGCAGACGGTATTCCTTTGTTTTCCGCAACTATTTGAACGAGGTTAATCATATAGGAACTATCTGTCATCCTAACCACAATAGCCAAGACCTTATAGTCCTTTAAAACCTGGATTCCCTGTTCACTAATCCTAGTCATTACTACCAAGTTGTCTGATAGTTTGAAATACTCATACCGTACCACGTTTTCTGTTACTACATCGATTATTATAACCCGTTGCTTGGTCGTAATATGTAGGGAGAACCCATGGGTTCGGTACCCATCGACCCCTAGTTGATTCAATGCCTCGAAACCGGTGAGGGTTGTCCCCGATGCCTTGGCCACTAGTTCTGCCACCTCTTTTGTGTCGTCCTTCGAAACAACATCCTGGACATAGGTATCAAGGTCAACCGGTAGCATTATAGCAGCCCCAAACAAACCGGATGTGAGCGGACCGTTACTAGAAACGGGTATCACTTCAGTGAGGCTCAGTTCTCCACTCCCATTATATACCTTCGTTAACAACTCTGACTTCAAAAGGCTGGTCGGAATCCCGTTGCTATCGCACAGCTTTATTAGCACATCACTCAAGTCTTTTTTGATGGTATCTATGCTAGGGGACTTGGTGCAAAAGTCTATGAAAACGTCTGGCGCACCGGGGATTGGCGCTGGTGCGGGTGTTTGGGGAGTGCTTGGTTGTGGTATCGTGGTAGGTGGCTCTAGCTCTTGTTTGCCTTCTTTTTTCTTTTGACCGCAAGACATTAACACGAATAACACACATAACACACATAGAAGCCATAAGGACTTTCTCATAACGTCTCCTGCATTTTGTGTTTGGGGCAGACATAATCTAAGCACTTCCTATATCCACCCTTCTTCCCCACCTTCCCTTCTTCCCCCTCCACGTACCAACGGGACATATAGACACTTACCATAGATTCTCCCCTTCACACCCGGATTAACACAGGAAAACTTCGTTTTTAGCTTAACGAACAGAACAGCCCGCGTCGGACGCGGGCTCTGAGGCGTACCCGAAGTCCACGGTCCGCATTGCACCTGACACATTGCTCACGCGATCCCGGATAAGGGCGAAGGTGTTTTTTGTTTTTTGTGAGTGGTGTGTTTAAGACAGCAGGGGTGAAGGCCTAACCATCATGAGTTGCTCGTAATATTCAAGAATGCATTTAATAATCTAACCCCTGCGCAATGTCGTATAGCCTTATTACCATGATAGTTTGATAAAGTGACTGAAAAAATAGCCCTATTCGATTCAGAAATGGGTTTGTAATTAACCGCTCTGCGTTATGAGGCTCGGATGATTCCGGTTGGCCCGCTCTGTTTTCTCGATTTTTCCAAAACATCATATAGTACATTGGCAGCTTTCGCTAAAAGCATTCACATTATGGAGTATCTATGCTAAGAGACCAGCGTTTAGTTTATGCGCCTTTTGAATATCCGGAGGCATATAACTACTGGACCCTGCAGACAGACGCGTTTTGGAAACACACTGAAATAGCAATGGCAGACGACATTCTCGACTGGGAATTCCATATGACAGATGTGGAACGAGCGGTGGTAGGGATGGAGTTGAAGGGTTTTGTACAAACAGAGGTCATTGTGGGTGACTATTGGACGTCCAAGGTAGCCAAATGGTTCCCAAAACCAGAGGTGGCTTTAGCTTGTGCGGCATTCGGTTCCATGGAAGGAATCCACCAAGCCGGGTATGCGTTTTTGAATGATACACTGGGACTAACCGAGTACGACGCTTTTCTAAGAGAACCAACCATTAAAGCCAAAATAGACAGACTATTGGAAGCTCCCGGTAACAGTGACGAAGAAGTAGCTAGGAGCTTGGCGGTATTTTCTGGTTTTACTGAGGGAGTGTCCCTTTTTTCATCCTTTGCTGTCCTTCTTAATTTTTCACGGCGTAAAAAGTCAAAACCTGTTCTGCAAGGCGTCGGTCAAATAATTTCATTTTCAATTCGTGATGAATCATTACACTCTCTTTTTGGCTGCTGGCTGTTTAGAAAAATGATGGAAGAGTATAAACATCTGAAAACACCGAAGTTGAAAGAGGCCGTTTATGAAGCGGCAAAACAAACAGTGGCCATGGAAGACGAGTTTATTGATGCCGCTTTTTCCAGCGGTGAAGTTGCAGAATTTTCCTCAGACGACCTAAAGCAGTTTATCCGGCACAGAACAAACACTAAACTTTCTGATCTTGGATATAATGCGTCAGCTTATAACGTGGATGCAGACGCAATGAATCGAATGAGCTGGTTTGACGCATCGTCTGCTGCACAGGAGCACGGCGACTTTTTTGCTACTAGAACGACAGAATACAGCTTGTCTAATCAAAGCTGGGATAACATGTGGGCATGAGGAGCACAAATGTCAGAGAAATGGGTTAAGGGGGTTGATTATCCAGAATGGTTAACCGAAGAGGGTCTTCTCACTCTTAAATCAGGTTACTTACAATCTGGAGAAAGCCCCAGCGGCTTATACCGAAGGGTGGCCAATGCTGCAGCATCTAAACTGGCACAACCGGACTTAGCCGACATATTTTACAGCTATATGTGGAAGAATTGGCTGTGTTTATCCAGTCCGGTTGCAGCAAACATGGGCACTGCCAGGGGGCTGCCTATAAGTTGCTATGGCTCTCGGGTTCCGGACAGTGTTGACGGTATTTATGACACGCTGCATGAAAATGCGGTGATGTCCAAGACCGGTGGTGGTGTTGGGGTGTTCTGGGGTAAAGTACGTGGTAAGGGAAGCTCCATAACCGGGAACGGCATCTCTAAAGGCGTTATCCCATGGATGAAAGTCCAGGATTCTTCTACCATCGCTGTGTCACAGGGGGAGACCAGGAAAGGTGCTTCCGTGGCTGTGCTCCCTATAGACCACCCTGATATCCATGAGTTCCTAAGAATCAGGCAGGACAAAGGGGACCCAAATCGTAAGTGTCTTAACATTCACCATTCCGTGACCATTCCGGATTCTTTCATGAGAAAGTTGGTGGAGGGTGACAAAGAGGCAAGGGACCTTTGGAGCACGGTGCTTAGGATGCGGCTAGAAACCGGTGAGCCATATCTTATCTTCATTGACAATGTAAACAACACTAGGCCAGAATCTTATGTGAAGAACGGCCTTTTTGTCGAAATGTCACAACTCTGCAGTGAGATTTTTTTACATACAGATGATTATCATAGCTTCGTGTGTTGCTTGTCCTCGGTAAACTTGGCAAGGTACAAAGAGTGGAAAGACACCCCATTCATAGAACACGCCATATATTTCCTTGATGGGGTCATGGAGGAATATATACAAAAGGCTAGGAATGTTCCAGCCCTGGTGAGAGCCGTGCATTTTGCAGAGAAGTCTAGAGCACTTGGTCTCGGGGCCCTGGGCTGGCACTCCTTGTTGCAAAACGAGGGCACCCCGTTTAACTCATTAAGGGCCTCTCTGTTAAATAAGGCCATTTGGCATCACATTAGCACCCAGGCTAAAGCAGCGAGTCGAAAGCTAGCAGAGAGATATGGTGAGGTAGAATGGACTAAGGGGGTCGGTGTTAGGAATACCCACGTATTAGCCATAGCCCCCACCGTTACAAACGCCATTCTCAGTGCAGATGAACACGGAGAGCCCGTATCGCAATCAATTGAACCGTGGGCATCTAACGTATTTACCCAAAAGTCGGCAAAAGGCAACTTTATAAGGTACAATCCCACTTTGAAGCGTTTACTCGCCACTAAGGGCGCTGACACCTCAGAAACATGGTCAAGTATTCTTGAACAGAAAGGCAGTGTACAGCACCTTAGCGTTCTTAGTGTAAAGGAAAAAGAAATGTTTCTTACCGCCCACGAAATAGACCAGCTAGGTATCATAAAACAAGCAGCCGACAGGCAAAAAATGCTGGACCAGGGGCAGTCCTTAAATCTCTTTTTGCTCAGTGATGCAGACCCGGCGTACGTAAACAAACTCCATTTGGAAGCGCACAAACAAGGTCTATACAGTCTTTACTACGTGCGGTCTCGGTCGGCTATATCTGGTGATGTAGCATCCCGTAGTGGAGTTACTTCAAGCGATTGCACAGCTTGCGAAGGTTAAGCTCTGTGGTTCTGGAAATGAGCAAGCCACAAAAGGTGTTTGTTTATAGAAATCTGACCAAGAACTGCTGGTCTGTACGCGACTGCAGTACCAGCCTTGTCATCGAGCACAGAGACTTTTGCGTCATTGTTGGCGCGGCATTCAAGGTTTCGGCTGCTGGCCGTGAACGAGTGCGTAGGAGCGGACACAAAAGCGTTCACGCCGGAGTGGAAGGTTGGTTGGTCCCAGGCTACGAGCCTGCCCTACCTTTCGATGAAGAGGTGACGTACGACCCATATAAGCATATGTCTTTTGTAAGGAAGGCGTCTGGACGCGCCGTGAAAAGCGCCGCCGTGGTCTGGATGCAATACCCTAAAGTCTTTATTTGAGTTATTGAATGCCTATTTTTTGCTTAGCTTCAAAAACCAGTTACTTCCATGTGGGTATTCTATTAATTGGCAGTGCTGCCATTTTTTGAGAAGATGGTATTCTAAGTTTTCGTCGCCATTAGCTGCCTCGCAAAGGGAATTCAACCATTCTTCCCTGGTAAATCCGCGAACTATTTTCGCCTCGTACTCTTTCTGATTAGAGTAAGCGACTTTTTGTAGCGCCGTTGTTGGGTCCTGCCCAAAAAGCGGGATGTAAATGGCACTTTTATCCTCTGGTAAAAACCCTTCTTCCCATATCTCATCATCGCTACGCCGAAGCGACAATACTGGCATATTCACCCCTGTCTGAGTGGATTGTGTGATTCCATTATAACACGGCATGTTTTTAGCGTCAATTAATAAAATTACGTTTCTTAAATCATAAAAAAGCTGGTAACAAACCTTTTATACAGGTCAATAAATGGCAAAAAAGCGACGAGCGCTTGAGACAGAAGACATAGTCTTTGCAGAGGAAAACGACAGCGAAGAATCCGTTAGGGAGTTCGTTGGCAAACCAAAAATATCCAAAGAAGACGATGTTGATGCACTCGGGCAACAAGAAGCCATTGCTATGCTAGCGGGTTTGGAGCAAATTGAAGAAAACCTGTATGCAAGTATGGAATATGATGAAGATGCTGAGCAGTTGCACCCGGCTGAAATTGCGGCAGCTCATCAAGCCAATCAAAAACTAACGCAAGTCGGTGGCTCTGACGAACAGATATTGAAAGACCTCCGAAAGTTAGTATTTACTGTACCGCTTTTACATAGGCAAGATGTCCACAACCATTTTCTACAAATAGACCAAGTTGTGTTCCCGACCGTTTATGCTATCCTGGAATGCAGCCAGGTGTTTCTCAATGATGTGATACAGATTATTACCAAGGTTGCAGCCGGTAATACATATGGTAAGAACATTTATGAGAAAGAAGACAACCACGTCAGCAAAGAGTCAGAAGCGAAAAGCACCTACCGAAATCATGAAATAAAGTTTCTAGAAAACGCCTATGATTTGCTGCGCTACCACGCTCACGTGTCTTCTGGAGTAGCACCACAAACCACTGTGAAAGCGGCCATGGAGCGGTGTGCTTTTATAAGGGGTGTTTATGAAGATATATTGAAAAATTTTATCGACTGCACACGCGGATATGACTTACTTCACTGGAATGCTATAAAGGCCAAAATTAACAACGACACTGATGAATATGAAAAGACCATTCATCTGATCTCCCTCATGGACAAGAAATACAAACTCAGCAAAAATGCTTTCTATATCGTAAGGGAAGCGCAACGTGTGTACCAACGGTATACAGAGCTTAGGTCGTTTATAATAACACCATATTTGCGAACAGTGTATTCAGAGGCAAAAAACATAGCTAAAAATGCCCATCAAATGCTTGACAATTTCCAGAATGGCTCGATAGGGTTGATGAGGGCAGTATCCTGTTATTCCACCAAAAGGCAAGCCTCCTTTTCATCGGTTGCTAAATGCTGGATAAAACAGATGATGTTGCTAACCATCAAGGAAAATGCAAATTTTGTTAAGCTCCCGGTTTCAACCTGGCAAACCTTTACGCATCTTGAAAAGATTCGAGCAAAAGTAGGTGTTACAGACGATAATTACGACCTCATTGCAAAAGCAGCCGGAATGCCGGTGGAAAAAGTAAAGAACATTTATCGCACAGTCAAGATTTCCCAGGTGTACAGCCTAAACAAGACGTACGATTCTGATGAGCGGTTGACGCTAGAAGACATCATGGCTGAAACCGATAATTTAGGAGGTCCGGAAGACCAATATTCCGTGATGCTCCGTGAATACTGCGCATCCGCCAGTCTGTCTAGTGATGAGATTACCGTTATAGCGTTACGCCACGGTATGCCAGACGTGATAGCGGAAAAAGAGACCTGTCAAGCAGAAGTGTTTAAGGAAGCTTTAACGCAGTGTTTGGCGAAACTTGGCTATGGGTTTGAGGTGGCTTAGTATTGCAAATAAACCTTTTCGTAAGCGGCCTTTAGTTGTTCAAAACTCAAATCGAAGTTGTCTAAGCAATACGAAGCAAAGCCTTTCCCCTCAAATGTTTCGACAATACCGGCCATTGATTCATCATACTCGCCATTTGTTTGGATAGGGACATACCATAAGACACCGTCAAGCATTTTTACGCCTATCCCCCATCGTTCTAGTTTTGTCCACTTCATGTTTTAAACCCCCAAGGTGTTATAGTAACATTATAACACATTTGGCCATGTCCTGTCAATCTAATACCGTTGTTAATTTGAAATTGTCTGATTTCCCCATTACATGACGGACAACTAAAGATGAATATTGAGCATCTGAAGCCATATTTTCATGTGATTGCTGTTGTCTCAAACCCTGTTCGATACCAGTCTAGATACCGGTTGTTTAAAGAATTCGAACAGCATATGAAAGAGTCTGGCGCAAACTTGACCATTGTTGAGGTGCAAAATGGTCTTCGTTCATTTACGGTTACTGACCACTCCAACCAAGACCATGTTCAACTTAGAACCGAGGATGAACTCTGGATTAAAGAGAACATGATTAATCTTGGTATCCAGCATATTTCCAGGAAGTACCCATCTTGGAAATACGTGGCTTGGGTTGATGCTGATATACAGTTTGTTAGAAAAGACTGGGTGGAAGAGACTATCCAGAGGTTGCAAACTTGCCATTGGGTTCAGATGTTCCAGACTGCCATAGATATGGGGCCAACTGGGGAAGCATTACACATCCATCAGGGGTTTGTTTGGTCATGGTGGCAGGGTCATGTTTATAAACCGGGTTATGTCAATTGGCATCCGGGATATTGTTGGGCAGCGACTAGGGAGGCGATAACAGGCGTCGGCGGTCTATTGGATAGGGCCATTCTTGGGTCTGCGGATAGGCACATGGCCATGTCTTTGATAGGTAGAGGGTCTGAAAGTTACAATCACGGGGTTCACTCAAATTACAAGCACATGGTTAAAACGTGGGAAAACAGAGCAAAGTGCTATGTAAAGCAAGACATAGGCTATGTACCAGGGACTATCCTACATGCCTTCCACGGCTCCAAACGCAACAGGCTCTATCAAGAACGCTGGAAAATACTTGTTGATAATCAGTACGACCCGTATGTCGATGTTTATCCGGACCCACAGGGGGTATTACGTTTGGAAGATGATAAGATCGAGTTAAGGGATGCTATAAAAAGATACTTCCAGAGTCGTAATGAGGACTCGCCGGAAATATGACGCCTGAAGAAACTGCGGAAGAAAAAAAGCGAAAGAAACGTGAATATTACCTGCGGTACAAGCAAAGCGCTCACTACCGTGAATTAAAGCAAGCAAGGGACAGCAGATTCCGTGCCAAGAAAGCGCAGGACCAGGAATGGTTGAAAAGAAAGAATGAAAAGAACATGGAATCTTGGTACAAAATTCCTGCAGAAGAACGTAGCCGACGACTGCGATTGGCTTATGAGAAAGCCAAAAGTTATCGTTTGGAATGGCTTAAGCAAGACCGGCTACTGAATCCAGAAAAACATAGAGCCTATAAGCATCGAACTTACACCAACAATCTGCTAGCGAACCGCGAACGTAGTCGCCTTTGGCGCGAGCAAAACAAGTCATGGCTAATTGCCTGGGGTGCTGCTTACAGAAGTGCTAACAGAGACAAAATTAAAGAGTGGATGCAAGCGTACAAGCAGCGTCCAGAATGGAAATTACAATCCAAGGTTTATTGGCTAAAGCGTCGTGACCAAAGAAATGTCTACAAGCGAACGCCTAAGTATAGGGAATGGGCCAGGTCACGGGATAGGGAAAGACACAAGACGGACCCGCAATACATAGCAAAGAAGCGATGCAGGTCACGCTTACACACAGCGTTGCTTCAACAAAACACTGCTAAACGTGCCAAAACATTCGACCTCATCGGCTGTTCTGTTTCGGAATTTGTTGCACATATGGAGGCTCAATTTCGACCGGGTATGTGTTGGGGAAACATTCACATCGACCACATTAAACCGTGTTCTGAATTTGACCTATCTAGTTTAGAACAGCAAAAACTGTGTTTCCGCTATGCAAACATGCAGCCTTTGTTCGCGGAGGAAAACCTTCAGAAGGGTAGCCACTGGCCTTGGTCGGTTTTGTCAGAGAACGAGTCAGACGAAATGGTAGTGGCGGGTTAACCCGCCACTCCTTAGTCTATTTGCGGTACCATCTTGATAATCCAAAAGTCGTCAGATAGTCTATTGTCGGTTACATATTGGTATGGCATCCAGAAATACCCTTTTTGCCCCCAGTTTACACTCCAGCTGTTTCTGACAAGGAACATCTGCTTGGCGTCGTCATAGCCGACTATCGTTACTGCGTGTCCACCGAGAGATTTCTCATTGGGGCCTGGCATATTAACAACACCGGTTCTGGCTATTGTTTCACTTTCAAAGTTGGAATAAACAGCAAACCCAAAAACAATGGGATGTTCCCCAGCAAGCGCCGTTTTTAGTGAATTAATGTTTTGCGGTACTCTCTCATAGGATGAAACTATGCAGTTCTTGGCGTCATTATAGGCTGTTGTTGGAGGACGGGCTCTGAACTTAGCTATCGCATAGGGCCAAAGATTTTCTTCGCAATAGCCAAAGGTGTTAAGTGATTTTATTCCATCGCGAATCATGGCTCCAGCGTCATAATTGACCGTGCCCTCCATCGCTCTTTCATTGTAGTAGATAAAAAGGCGGGAAGGGGTACAGGGGTTCTGCTTCTTCTGTTTGCGCTCTGTATACTCCACCACAGCGGCAATGGCTTGCGCCGTGCAGCTACCTATGGAGCCTTGGTCGTAACAGGGCGGCATATGTTCCCTTAGGTCGACTGATTTAGGTAAACCGGTAGGTCTAGACAGTGCACACACAAAGTCTCTATGATCAGGTACATCCGGTATCCATTTATATACTTTCTTCTCGGTCATATACCATTCTCCTTTATACATGGCGGAGGTGCACATGTTTTGTTAATACCACATATTTCAAGATTCAAAGGAAGTAATTGCTTGAATAGGGCAGCCGCTTCTGGTACATCAAGTCTTGAGCTAAGACTTTTGTCTACAATATTTCCTCTAGAATTGATAGCTATTACATAATGCTGCTGCTGGTGAGCGAGAGTGGTGGGCCCACCGGAATCACCGAAGCATAGAGCCGGTTTCCCACTAAAGGATATGTATTGCGAGTCCAGACCATCAACTTTACCTATCCCGCTTCGTAGGGTACCAAAGTCATTTTCAGAGCCGTTTCCAGTGCAGCCATAGCCAAACACTTCTATGGGTTCCCCGATCTTCGGCACGGCGGTGTAAACAGATGCATAAGGACCAGGAACGGGTGACGGCAGTATAACAACCCCAATGTCTAAGGATGGGGCCAGGTAAAAAGTC
>Ga0315286_10001213_pt1 | contig 23189 bp, 21 predicted proteins | sample YL17G10_0_MG_FD_205038 | JGI IMG/M metagenome (GOLD analysis project Ga0315286, IMG submission 205038) | Sediment microbial communities from Yellowstone Lake, YNP, Wyoming, USA - YL17G10_0 | ecosystem: Environmental > Aquatic > Freshwater > Lake > Sediment | place: USA: Wyoming | collected...
GCACAATCGTTCCAGACCTTCATAGGCAATGAATCCTTGTTAGCCACCTGGAAGCCAAGTTTGCCGAAGAACTCCGGCTTAAGAGTCAGGCCGAATACCTTTGGCACTCCCAGCCGACGCGCCTGCTCAACCGCGGCGTTTACGAGCATCGCCCCCGCCCCCCTGCTCTGATGCGACTCATCGACGGCCAACGATTTTATCTCCGCCAGGTCCGACCAGATTACCTCGAGCGCGCAGCAGCCGATTGTCTCACCATCGAGTTCAACGACAAGAAAGGTCTGGAGATTTGTAAAAATGTCGGCCATCGAGCGAAACAGCATCTGGTCTCGCTCCGCGTAACAATTTATCAGGGCGTGTATGGCCTTAACATCGGTTACATTTGCACTTCGAACTTTCATAGCGAACAAGTATAACATACTTCGAAAACGTTTCCAGAGTTCAACTCCGTTATCTCAAAGTAAAAAATGCTGGAAAAATCCGGCCCAATGACTACAATTGCCGCAACAATGAGATTTATACTGATTGATAAAATTATTGAAATCGAAAACGGCAAGCGGATAAAGACGGTCAAAGGCGTAACATTGGCCGAAGAATATCTGGCCGACCATTTTCCGACTTTTCCGGTGCTGCCAGGGGTATTGCTCCTGGAAGGGCTGATTGAGTCGGCATCGTGGTTAGTGCGGGCGACGGAGAATTTTGCGCACAGTATGGTCTTGTTGGAAGAGGCGAGAAATGTTAAATATAAGTCCTTCCTGGCGCCTGGGGCTCAGATTGAATACTCGGTTGAGGCCAAGACCATTGAAGAAAACGTCAGCAGTTTTTCCGGCACAGGCGTATCCAACGGCGAACAGATAGTCGAGGCCCGATTCGGCTTGCGACATTTCAACCTCGCTGAACAGGATTCGGGCTTAGCCGCTGTTGACGCGAAGATAATCAGCGAAATGAAAAAACGCTGGGAGCTGCTGAAAAAGTAACCACAGATTACACAGATTTCACTGAAGTAAAAAATACTGGAGACAAATATGGCGATGAGTCGGGAACAGGTTTTAGAGCAGGTCAAGACGGTGATGGTGGATGCCCTTGGCGTGGATGATGACGAGGTAAAGCAGGAAGCGACGCTGATGGGTGATTTGGGCGCGGAGAGTATTGATTTTCTCGATATAGTGTTCCGGCTGGAAAAAGCGTTCGGAATTAAAATCGCCAGAGAAGAGTTGTTCCCGGCAGAAACACTGATGAATAACCCTGATTTTGTCAGCAACGGCAAATTAACGGCCAAAGGTGTGGCTGAACTAAAGGCCAAAATGCCGCATACCGACGTAAGCGAATTCGCGAAAAACCCGGAACTGAGCAAATTACCCGATTTGTTCACAGTGGGGATGATTGTTAATTACGTGCAAAGTAAAACGTAGCCCCCATGTCGCGTTTCGCGTAGCGGAGCGGAGCAAAACGATGGGGGGAGAGCAAGCTGAAGGCGTAGCCCCGCCTTGCGGGGCGGAGTCCCCGCCGTCTTGTTTCGCGGCGAACAAAAGCGAAACAGCGGGGACGGATTTCCACCTATTGTTCACTAATCGCTGAACCGCTACGGCACTGGGTTCCATTCATTCGCGAAGACAGCAAAATCATAAAAGTCCACTATGCCGGACGGATCTTCGTAAAGGTTTGCCCGTGAATCGTAGCCCGTATCGCCAGGGACTTTTAACCAGGAATCGCAAATGATAATCAAGCCATCGAAGGCAGTAACTTTAGTTAAACCATATAAATAGCCATACAGGGCCTGTTTGCCCCGCATTGACTGCTGGGGTGTACATTCCGAATGAGCCCATACATATCTTGTATTGAAAGAACCTTCTATTTTCGGCCAGCCGGAATAGGCGGGGTAACACATAGCAGCCAGGACGCTGGGCCTATTCCCAACCATGCCTGAAGAGGACCAATCTTCGGTATTCAAATAGGGTGTATATCCGGGATGAACGCCGGGCGAGCCATCATCTCTGCCGGTGGTATAGGCTTGTTCAATACTGCGCTTACTTGCCAGGTTTGTCGAGGCAGTAGTCATAATAATGGTATTCATGGAATTACGCCCAAGCCCCCAGTCGGCTTCGAGGATTATGGCATTTTCGAATAACTCCCTGTCGGAAGGACTGTCGGCAATAGCGTGAGCAACAATCGAGCGCTGCACCTGCTGTGTGGTCTTAAACCAACCTGTGTCATTGTCAGAGGCCCTGCGCGTCGGCCGAGCGTTAGAGTAATTCGTCTCCTTATTTTTAGCTTCATTAATAATAGAGGCCTTCATCCTGCCGGCTAATGCGGGATAATTAACAGTTCGCCGGGTTTTGAGATAGCCGGCAGACGCATAAAGCTGATTCTTGCTCGAATCAAGTATCGTTGAAGTATTTGTTGTCGCATAGCTCAGAGTATTGACCATGTTTTCATAAACTGTATCTCCTGTCAGATTATAGAGGAACGCAGCAGCCATCATCTTCAAATCCCTACTCTTGATTGACCCATTACCGACGTCCTGCGATGCATCGAGCATCGGATCGGCTAAACCAGAAGCATAATTGTAAGCTGTAATCGCGGCAGTGGTGTACGTATCTTTCAACGTATCCAGTCCTGCAATCATAAAACAATTAGCCAGCATTGAGGCGTTGGCTGCACTTGCCCATGCAGCAATCGGCGTGTTTCCTGCCTGGTAAAAGGCATTGCCGCCGCTGCCGGTAGGGTTAGTAAGTCCGTGACTGTATCCATCTCCATCACGCAATCGAAGCCAGAAATCGACTTCGTTTCTTGCTTCATCGAGAATATCAGGGATGCCGTTGCCGCTTTCAACAATTCCGAGGTCATCATCATTCAATCTGCCGTCGGTAAGAATATAGGGTAAGAGCATATCATAAATGTTTGAAATATGTCCTAAGTGCCTGTCCCAGTCGGCAGCATCGGAGTGTCCACCAATAGCATTATTGTTCTGGGCGCCTGTTTTATAAGGGTCCCAGTTGGCTGGATTGTCCCACTTATCGTTGGGTATACTATTCCAACTTGCGTGAATGGGTGACATAGTAGTTATATACACCCTTGTATTTGTCGGTGATACACTGGGAATATAAAGAGGCCGGCGAGGGACCGGCATCCCAGGGTAATTAGTTTCCTGGCCAATACGCATATAAAAATAGCCAAGCGTGCTGACCCTGTATGGCTCAAAATAAGCATCCGCTTTTATCTCGAAATTTTCGCTGCAGCCGACTCCTTCTATCGCGACACGGTAAGTTCCAGGGGTATTAAAGCCGGTAAAATCAGCTTTCCAGACATTTGATGCCGTGAGGTTGTGATATATCATTTCGTTGGCGCTGGCTTTCCAGAAAGAAACTGTGTTGACTTCCTGCGCAACGGATGTATCGACATTATATATATAGACCTTCTTGCCGACAAAGGACGAGTAGTCACGCGCAACATTGGCATCTCCCGGATTGGCATTTCCCGACCTTCCCATCCACAGATATAAATCGACGGCTTTTACGCTGTCGTCGTTTAAATATCCAACCAGGTTTGTGTGGACTGCTTCTGAGGGGCTGTTGAATATATCGAAATTAAGGGTTTTGCTCGGCGTATCAGAATTCGTATTGGCGTTTACTTCAACGGTATAGGTATTTCCCTGTGTGAGAGGATACGGCAATTGCATATAAATGGTATGCTCCATTGTATATTGGTATATCCAGTCGCCGGAACCCCAGTCCATTTCCCCCATGCCGTTCATTTTTGATTTACGATAGCAGTTGGAAGGATGCTGGCCGGTTGTGCCGAAATTTGCGTCAGTGGTTGATTTTATGGTCCAGTTCGCGGTTGCTACGGCGTTTGTTGTGTTGAGCGCGGTTCCGTAAAGCGTCCTGTAATTATTGGCTGTTTGATGCTCTCCTGTAAAGGCCAAGGTTCCAAGTCCATCGTCTACAAAATTTATATCTCCATCTTTGAATTGGACCATAATGTAGTCCTTGTCAACAACTTTGAGCCAAACAAGCTTGCTTGCGAATGCATCAGTGGAAATGATTATTAATGACAAAACTGAAATGAATAATGCTGTTCTTTTCATAATACGCCTCTCTTTTTAGCCCTCCCCCGAAGGTAACTAATTGCTCTGAACCGACATTTCCCGTTTGCACGGCTAAAAAACATATTTTTTCCGTATGATATCAGGTGTGATACTCATAATTTTACACAAATCCGCCTGAGTTGTCAAGATTTTCTTCAGGGAGTGGCTAACAAAGATTTGCTTGAGAAACCGGGGAAATTGCCTTATTATGCCGGGCTATGCGTTGGATCTGGATAGATAAGTTCGTTGAGTTCAAAACGGGCGAAAGCGCGGTTTCGATTAAGAACGTAACACTGGCCGAGGAGCATCTGCACGACCATTTTCCGGGTTTTCCCATTATGCCCGAATGCCTGATTATTGAAGCGATGGCGCAGACAGCGGGGATACTGGTGGGCGAGGCGAAAAAGTTTCAGGAAAAGGTCATCTTGGCAAAGATAAAAAAGGCGGTGTTTTACGATTACGTCAGGCCGGGTGATACTTTGAAGTTATCTGCAAAAATTGAATCGATAGCTCCTGAGGCGGCCAGTACCACCGGGACAATTACCTGTGCAGATAAACCGATAGCCGACATAGACCTGATGTTCAGTCACATCGACCAGAACCTTGCGGGCAAGGAATTTCCGAAGGAGAATTTCGTGTTCACCGATATGTTCAAATCGCTTCTGCAGGGAGCAGTTTTCCAGAAGACAGGCAAATAGGAGACAAACCCTGTGGGACGGACCCGTGTGGTGATAACAGGAATTGGGGCGGTAAGTTCGCTGGGACTTACGGCAGGCCGGACATGGGAGGGGCTTTGCGCGGGCAAATCAGGCATAAAACGGATAACGAAATTTGACCCCGCAAAGTTCACCTGCCAATTAGCGGGCGAGGTCGAGGAATACAAGATACAGCAGTATGTCCCAAAATCATTCCGCAAAGCTACCAAGATGATGTCGAAGGATATCGAGCTTGCGGTAATCGCAGCGGATGAGGCGGTCAGGGACAGCGGCCTCATTACAAAAGCCATCGACGAACAGAAAATCAATGTCAATCCGCAGCGTATGGCAATCAACCTTGGCGCAGGACTCATTAGCTGCGACCCCTGTGAGCTTGCGCCGGCGGTCGCCAAAAGCTTGACCGACGGCAAATTCGATATTCAAAAATGGGGCAAGGAAGGACTCGACTTAGTAACGCCCCTGTGGCTGCTAAAGTATTTACCGAATATGCTGGCCTGCCATGTAGGTATCATTCACGACATACAGGGGCCGAGCAACACAATCACCTGCGCGGAGGTTTCGGGACATATCGCCATAGCCGAGGCGGCCGAAGTTATAGCGAGAGGCAATAGTGACATCGCCCTGGCAGGCGGTGCTGAATCGAAGGTAAACCCCGTATTGATAATGCGGCAGTGCCTGATTAAACGGACTACTAATCAGCATAATGACGACGCCGAAGGAGCATGCAGACCTTTTGACTCAGACGCCAGCGGCTCAATATTCGGCGACGGAGGCGGAATCGTCGTGCTTGAGAATCTCGACAACGCGACAAAACGCGGCGCAAAAATTTACGCGGAAATTGTCGGCACTGGCCAAAGCGCCTGTATTAATCCGGCGTATGAGCATATCGAGCCGGATGGATATGGATTGACCATCGCGATTGAAAAAGCGCTCGCACAGGCGAACATATCGCCAACAGACATTGATTTGATAATCCCGCACGGCACGGGGATTTTGCAGGATGACCTGGCCGAGGCGAAAGGAATAGAAGCGGCAATTGGCGAAGAGACGAAACGAATACCCGTTTGGCCCACGAAAAGCATGCTGAGTAACACAGGCGCAGCGTGCGGAGGACTGGATATTGTCGCCGCAGTTTTAGCGATTAGAGACAGCATTATACCGGCAGCTAAAAACTGCGTTAAAAAAGCCGTCGGCTGCAATCTCAATATCGTCAAAGAAACAATCAAAACAAATATTCGCTACGCCCTGTGCTGCGGCTATACCTACGGCGGACAAACCGCGGCTGTCGTGATAAAAAAATGAATTGAATACAGAATAGAGAACATAGAATGCAGAATGCAGAAGGAAAACCATACGACCTTAGTAAGCGGCTGTTGGAATTCACTGTCCGGCTTATAAATATGGTTGGGCGAATACCTAACACAAGAGTCGGCAACCATATATCAGGTCAGTTATTAAGATGCGGAACCTCGCCGGGACCAAATTACAGCGAGGCACAAAGCGCTGAATCCAGAAATGACTTTATTCACAAGATGAGAATAGCGTTGAAAGAATTGCGAGAAACATCATTTTGGCTAAAAGTTCTTCACCGTATAATGGCGCAGAAACTGGAACCAGACCTTTTGTGGTTAATAAATGAAACGGAAGAACTTATCTCAATTTTTGTTTCGAGCATAAACACGGCTGATAGTAACAATCGAATACACCATAAACAGAAACAAACATCAGGTTCTGCATTCTGAGTTCTTTGTTCTGTGTTCTTTGTTCAACTTATGGACATCAGGAGAAGAAATTGAATAACAACGAACAGCGTGAAAGAGTAGTTATAACCGGAATGGGAATCGTTTGCCCATTGGGACACGATATCGAAACAATGTGGCAAGCGGTGCTGGCGGGGAAAAGCGGCGTCGCAAAAACAACCATCTTCGACGCCTCGACCTTCCCGACAACCTTCAGCGCAGAAGTGAAAAATTACGACGTCGCTAATTTCGTAAAAAATCCCAATCTGCATAAAGACGGCAACCGGGGAAGCAAGTTCGCAGTCGGAGCGGCTGTCCAGGCGTGCAGGCAGGCGGGCATAAACGTAGAAACCGACAACCCGGCCGACGGCATTGACCGAAAGCGAATCGGGATTTACTTAGGGGCCGGTGAAGGGGCGGCGAATCACGAGGCGTTCTTCGGCGCAATCGCGGCCGGCTGGGACAACCAGACCAATGTTATGGACTGGACAAAGTGGACCGACGTCGCGGCGGTGCAAATGAGGGCGATGCACGAATTAGAGCAGGAAGCGAATATGCCCGCGGCGCACTTGTCGATGCTCACAGGGGCAAGAGGGCCAATACGAAGCTGCCTGACCGCCTGCGCGGCAAGCACACAGGCAATCGGCGAGGCAACAATGATGATTCGCAGGGGCGACGCGGATATTATGATTGCGGGCGGCGCACACTCGATGATTCACCCCCTCGGACAGACCGGCTTCAACCGGCTCACCGCGCTATCGAAAAGAAACGACAGCCCGCAGACCGCGTCGAGACCATTCACCGCCAGCAGAGACGGGTTCGTATTGGGTGAAGGCGCGGCGATAGTGATACTGGAAAACTTAACCTCGGCGAAAAAACGCGGGGCGAAGATTCTCGCGGAAGTCATCGGCTATGGGGCCAGCTCGGACGCGTTTCGAGTTACGGATATGCACGAGGAAGGACGAGGCGCGATTCAGGCAATGGAAGCGGCTATCGCGGACGCCGGCGTAACTTATAAAGATGTAAATTATGTCAACGCGCACGGCACAAGCACCGCGGAAAACGACTCGATAGAAACAAAGGCGATTAAGGCCGTATTCAAAGAACGGGCAAAACAGATTGTCGTAAGCAGTATCAAAAGCTCGATGGGGCACTTAATCGGGGCGGCAGGCGGGGCTGAACTGATTACCTGCGTCTTGGCGATACGCGACGGCATTGTACCCGCAACGATAAACCTCAACGACCCCGACCCGGAATTAGATTTGGATTACGTCCCAAACACGCCGCGAAAAATGCAGGTCAATATCGCGATGAAAGAGTCGTTCGGATTCGGCGGACAGAATAACGTCGTCATTGTAAAAAAGTATCAGGACTAAAGGCGAAAGACGATGATTGATATTAAAGAAATAAGAGAAAACCCGCAGCGATTCAAACAGGCGGCAAAAAACAAACATATCGAGGTCGATATCGACCGATTGCTGGCGATTGACGCGGAGCTGCTATCAGCCAAACAGCGGCTTCAGGAAATCGCCACCGAAAAAAATCGCATCGGTAAATCAATACCGAAACTCACAGGCGACGAAAAGCAAAACGCACTCGGACAATTAGCGAAATTCAAAACAGACGAGTCGCAGTCCGAAGAAAAGGTAAAGCAGTTACAGCCCGAAGCCGATTCACTGATGCTGCTGGTGGCACAACCCGCGGATGATAATGTGCCCTTAGGCAAAGACGACACGGAAAACGTCGAGATACGAAGAGAGGGACAGGTTCGCCAGTTCGACTTCAAGCCCAAAGACCACGTTCAATTAGGCGTTGACCTGGGAATAATAGATGTCGAGCGCGGGGTAAAATTAGCGGGGACGAGAAGTTATTTTCTTAAGGGCAATGGCGCTCGGCTGCACTGGGCGGTGCTGCAATTCGCGATGGACGTGATGGTGGCGCGGGGCTATTCGCCGATGTCGGTGCCGCTTTTGATGAAAGATGAGGCGATGCGCGGAACGGGATATTATCCCGGCTCGGAAGAGCAGACATATCGGATGGAACGCGACGAGCTAAACCTGGCAGGGACAGCGGAGGTGCCGTTGACGGCTTATCATTCCGGAGAATTGCTGCGCGAGGAGGGTTTGCCGATTAAGTTCGCCGGGATGTCAACGTGCTTCAGGCGCGAGGCGGGTGCAGCGGGCAAAGACACCTACGGCCTTTACAGAATTCACCAGTTCGACAAGGTCGAGCAGGTGGTAATTTGCAAAAACAGCATCGAGGAAAGCAATAAATACCACGAGGAGATTTTAGGTAATTCCGAGGTGGTGATGCGTGCGCTGGAAGTGCCCTACCGCGTGGTGGTTGTCTGCACGGGCGATTTGGGCAGGGGCCAGGCGAAGAAATATGATATCGAGGCGTGGATGCCTTCGCGGAACAATTACTGCGAGACGCACAGCGCGAGCAAATTTTACGAGTTTCAGGCCAGGCGAATGAACCTGCGTTATAAGGACTCCGCGGCGAAGAAAAACCTGTTTTGCCACACGCTGAATAACACGGTGATTGCAAGCCCACGGGTATTGATACCGATACTGGAGCTTTACCAGAACGCCAACGGGTCGGTTACTGTGCCTAAGGTCCTGCAACCCTATATGGGCGGACAGGAACGAATAACAAAAACATAATCAGGGGATAATCGCGATGACGAAAGAACAGGTTTTCGAGTTAATGAGAAATAATCCTGTTTTTGCGCTGGCCACTGCGGAGGACAACAAGCCGCACGTCAGGATGATGATGCTCTACCGTGCCGATGAAAACGGCATCATATTCAATACCGGCGAGAACAAGGACGTGCACAAGCAGCTTTCAACCAATTCCAACGTTGAGTTATGTTTCTACAATGCCACAGAGGGACGCCAGATTCGCATTTCCGGCTCTGTCGAAGAAATTGAAGACCTCTCGTTAAAGAAACAAATCGTAAAGGATTTTCCGTTTTTGAAAGAATGGGTCGATAAAGAGGGCTACGATGTCCTCGTTGTTTACTGCCTCAAACACGGCAAGGCAACCACCTGGACGATGGAGACAAACTTCAAGCCAAAAGAATACGTCCAGTTATAGGGCAACTACGCGGCATTTCAATAATCCGCAGTCATTCATCAATTACCCGAGCAGTGCGTCTTTGGCGGACAAGTAGTCGGGAAAGCCGAATCTTTCTTTTTATAGTTCGCCGTCAATATGGCAAAATCGTCATCATATATTTTGTAGTCACGGTTGAAATCGCAGCGTGGGTCATATCCGTTACCTGGATATTGACAGGGCCAGCCGGCGCCGCCCTTATGCGTGCATTCCGAATAACAAGTATTAAAGATATCAATGTCACCACTATATATGCGTAAGCCGCTCTGTGCCTTACCGTCGGCGTCACCATAACATTGGTAAGGCAGGCCCCATGCATAAAATATAGGAGGGTCGGCTGGTATAGAGGCATAGGGACTAAGCCATGATTCAGCAAATACTCTCAGGTCATTGCAGTCCACCTTGCCGTTGCGGTCGAAATCAGTTCCGCCGCACCACCCGGGCGAACCACAGTTGTCGTACCAGTTGTTACCCATATAAGAATAATCGACAAAGCCAACATTGCTATCGCCGTCTAAATCTCGCTTCCAGTGCGCAGGGTCAACGCCAAGCTCTTCGACAACGGTGTAGGTCCAGAAACCTATTTGTGAACCAAACCCTTGGCAATCGCTCTCAACGAGTCCCGGCCAGCCGTCGAGAATTTCAGCAGTCGTATCCGCAAAATTGTCAAACTGTGTGACGTGCCACGACCAGGCACGTTTATCCATTCTGTGAGAACCATTAGGGTCCACTATAAAATGATTAGGGTCAAGATAGTTGCGGTTAACACAGTCATAACTGCAGGTAATCTGCGCTACAACGATTAGCTGGCCGGCAGAGGAGCCATATTTGATTAGGTCTCTGGCGTGAGCAATGTCATTCGGCTCCGTCAAAGGCAAAACGTATGAGTCACTGTGAACTGGAGTTGTTTCTGCTACCAAAAAATAGACGGTTTCGCCATAGAGTTGACTTACTAAACAGACAAGGGCTAATACCACGGTTAGAATTGTAAGAGTACGTTTCATTTTCACGTCCTCCAAAAATTGACCTATCCTCTAATATGTAATATATTATACCTCGTCATTAACCGATGTCAATCAAAAAAAGTTGAAAATCAGGCCGGGAAAATTGACAGTGGATTTAAGAAGAGGACAATAGCTTGGACAACATACAGCGAAGATTAGCGGAGATTGACAGGCAGTTCGACCGCAATCCGGCATATTACTACAAGCAATCCATCAGCACCGCCCCGCTTGTATTCTGCGCCACAGGTCTGATTGCAGGAATAATCATACAAGACCATTTACCCACGCCGGTTAAGGTTTGGTCTTCGCTACTGATAATCTGCGCGGTAATACTAATCGCGTTACCTGCAATTTTTATTATATGGCCCGTGATAAGGACAAAAAATCTCGTTACATTACCCTTTCTTACAGTTGTCCTTTTCATTTGCCTTGGTGCGATTCGCCTGGCAAGTTTTAATAGCGCACCGCCAAATGACATTCGCAATTTAGTTGGCAGCGAATCGATACCGGCGGCAATTCGAGGCATAATTGCCACTGAGCCGTATATTGACGGCAACGACTGGAAATTCTCAAAATTCACATTCACCGACAGAAGCAGCAGTTTTTATCTGGAACTCACTGAAGCCGAAGCGACCACCGGCTGGGCAAAAACAAGCGGGCTTGTCCGGGTAAGGGTCAATGAGCCGATTTTCGACCTGCGGGCGGGCGACCGCGTCCAAACGTATTGCCTGCTGAATAAATTCAATCCACCCACCAATCCCGGCGAGTTTGATATCGCCAAATATATGGCTCACAATGGTGTTTTCGTCGCCGGCTCAGTCGATTCACGACAGGCAATCGAGATATTAAGCAACGATACTACGGGGTTGTTTACCAAAGCAAAATCGTGGTTGCGAAAGTTTGCTGTTAATGCGCTTTTGGGCGGACCGTTTCCGCAGACACAATCTGAAAGTTTACTGCTCGCCCTTGTCCTGGGTTACAGGACCAATATCGACAAAGATACATATACAGCATTTCGCAAAACGGGTCTGCTGCACTTTGTTTGTCTTTCGGGAATGAATTTTGCGATGGTTATTGGATTTGTCTGGTGGGCTTGCAAAACGGCCGGCCTTATGAAGCCGGGCCGCGCGATTGTTTGCACGACTACCGCCGCGATTTTCCTTATGGTTGTCCCGGAAAATGCGCCTGCGTTACGGGCCGCGGTGATATGTTTTGCATTTTGTGCGTCGTTCATATTCCGTCGAAAGTCAAATCCATTTAATTCGCTCGCACTGGCGGCGATAGTCCTGCTGCTGATTAAACCCACCGGCATCTTCCAGGCGGACTGGCAGCTCTCGTTTGTTTCGGTCCTGGGCATCCTGCTGTTTTCAGGGTCAATTCAAACCTTCCTGAATGAAAGAGTTTCCGCATGGTTTGTCGAACCTGAGAATCGCACCCAACTGAGCCTGGGTCTTTTCAAAATCGTTTCGCTTATCGTCCCTGTCTGTTCGGTAAGCGTGGCTGCCTGGTTCGCAAACGTCGGCATACTCCTTTATCACTTTTACGGCATCCAGTATCTCACCAGCATCTGGACGGTGCTCGTATCTCCGCTCATTGGATTGATATCTCTTTTAGGATATCTGAAACTAATTGTGGCGTTCTTTCTGCCAAGCGTATCAGCGATAATGGGCATAATAGCAAATTACCTCTCGGATTTGCTGATTTGGATTGTCAAACTTTTCGCAGGCCTGAATATATCCGAAATACTCACGGGTAAAACAAATATAGCGGTGATTCTTTTGTTTTACGGCTTGATAGTGTTCGCGTTCTTCTTCCGCCTGCGGCTTCCGGCAATCAAGAAGGCAATTTGCGTAACGGCGGCGCTGGCGCTCGTCGCAATGATAGCGATACCGAAATGGCAAAGAACACACGGGGACAATCTGACCGTTACCATCCTCGACGTCGGCCACGGGCAGGCGGTACTCGCCCAGTTGCCGGGCGGGGCCAATATCCTGTTCGACGCCGGCTCATTGAGCAGAAGCGACGTGGGGACAAGAGTTATTGAGCCATTCCTGCGATACAGCGGCATGGGGAAAATTGACGCGGTCGTTATAGGCCACGGCGATATTGACCACATCAACGGCATACCGGAAGTAACAGGGGACACCCGGACAAAAGCCGTCTATGCAAGCAAGGCATTTTTCGAGGACAAGCGGCAAACAACAAAATTCCTGCGGGACGAGCTGCAACAAATAGCAGAAATAAATGACCTCCCGCAAAAATTCGGCCCATCGAAAATACGGGCGCTTTGGCCAATTCCGGATATACAGGAAAATAATTCAATCAGCGACAACGACAAATCGGTAGTAACATCGATTGAATACGCCGGCAAACGAGTCCTGATATGTTCGGATATTGAAAAGTTCGCACAAAGAGAAATCCTTCGGCTTTATCCCGACCTGAAAGCTGACGTTTTAATAATGCCTCACCACGGTTCTGCGAAAACCTCGGAGCCGTCCTTCGCGGATAAAACCGGAGCCGTCGTCACCATCGCCAGTAGCAGCGAATCATCTTACGAAAAAGGACAGGTCATCGGGCAACGGCAAGGCCTGAAGTCATACTACACAGGAAAAGACGGGGCAGTAACAGTCCACATCAGCAAACAGGGTATTATCAACACCGCCTCTTTCATAAAAGAAAAGCAGCCCGCTTATTAACGGGCTGCTTTCATATACGTTTGAGTTTTTCGCAGCGTGCCGATTGTGTTATTTCATCATATGAACAACGATTTCGACCCTGCGGTTTTTCTGTTTGCCGGAGGCGGTGGAATTTGACGCCAGCGGCCTTGCGGAACCATAGCCGGTCGCGCCTATCCTGTTTTCAGCAACACCTTTGTGTATCAGGTATCTGGCAACGCTCATAGCTCGCTGCGAGGAGAGTTCCAGGTTGTCCGCCCACTTCGACTTCTTGATTGGGTCGGAATCGGTATGCCCCGCCACCTCGATATGCCTGCCGGGATATTTGGCCTTCAGCACGGAATAGATATGGTCAAGCTCATTGCTTGTGGCGTTTTTCAGCGTGGCCTTGCCGGGGTCAAACAGAATCGCGTCCGGAAGTGTTACGGTAATGGTCCCGGCAGCGGCGTCAAAGTTCACGTCGTAACCTTCGCCGAAGCCGGTCGCGTCAGCGGGGCTTCTCTTCTTATCAACAATTTGTTTTTGCAGGTCCTGGATAATCTGCTGGTCTTTGGCAAGCTGGTCGGCCAACTGGCCCTTCTCGACTCGTTCTCGCTCCAGCAATCCTTTTGTATTCTGGTTCTCCACGTTCAGCGCATCGTGTTTCTTTTTCCAGTCGGTGCAGCCAGAGAACGTCAGGACTGATAATAGAGCGAGCAACAACGCCACTTTACTTTTTGTAAACTGCATTTCTGTGCCTCCTTCAAAATATTAAAGCGATTCCTTTCTTATCTGCCAAACACAACTTTCAGATAGCCAATAATACCATCGTGGAAAATCATAACAACAACTATTCCCATTGACAAGAAGGGACCATAAGGAATTTGCCTGGTTTTTCTTGAAAACATTTGCACCGCTGCCCAAACAAGTCCAAAAAACGGCGCAACAAAAAAAGCGATAACTATAAATAACGGCCCAATCACCGTCCCCGCGGCGCCCATCAGGTGCACGTCGCCCAAACCCATTGCCTCTCTGCCGAAGACCAGTGTGCCAAAAACCCGGGTCGCCCAGACAATCGCACAGCCGACGAAATAGCCCGCCAAACTGCCCATAAACCCTTCAACAACAGGCCTTTGCGAAAAAACCAGCCACCATTGATGCAAGGCGGGGCATTGATTGACAACCTGGCTGGCTGCCAGCGCGCAAACAATTATGGGCAGCAGAAACAGGACTTCCCGAAACATCTCAAAACGGTCATTGAATCCCTCTTCAGCTTGCGGTGAGTTGGCTGAACCATCCGGGTTTTCAGAGCTTGAAGGATTTTCAGACGAACCCCGAACCCCGGAAAAATCGTAACTTCTTTTTAGAACCCCCGTGGCCAGCAGCAACATCGATATGCCAAGCCCGATTGTTGCGCCTGTGGTCAAGGAAGCGACCGTGGTATGATTGATAAATATCAAATCAGTAGTCGTTGGCAGCAGGAAATAATGACGAATGGTCGCTGGATGAATAAGCAGAGGCGCAACTGCCCCGCCGAGCAGGCCCGCCGCCGTGGCGAACCAGCAGATGGACAACGGGATAATCCACATCTCCAGGTCGATTGCCGAGCACGCGATAAGGGAGGAAAAGAGAATGATGGAAATCAGATACAGAACCCACCCGCCGGATAAAAACTCCGGTATGCCGTGGCGCAAGCCGGAATGAAAGTAAAGCGCGAAGGCGCCGACAAAAACCAGGCCGGTCAGCAGTTCAATAACAAAGTAACGGGGCGAAATACGCGTCTTGCAATACCGGCATTTGCCACACAGAAACAGCCAGGAAAAAAGTGGTATGTTGTCATAAAATTGAATGTGCTTGCCGCAGGATGGACAGGATGACGGCGGCCTAACGAGGGATTTATCACGCGGCAAACGGTAAATCACAACGTTGAGAAAACTGCCCATGCAGCAGCCGATAGCAAAAAGAAATACTATCCAGAACCAGCTCGGAATTAATATTTCGCTTCCCTGCATTTATTTCGCTATTTCTTCTTAATGCTTCTGCTTACTGTCCCGGCCACTTGCATTGGTAAACCAAACAGGCGGATAAAGCCGATGGCGTCGGTCGGATTATATTCGGCGCCCATTTTGAAACTGGCTAAAGCGCCGCTGTATAAGCTGAACGGGCTTTTCACTCCCGCGGGCGTGCACCGTCCCTTGAAAAGCTTCACTCGCACTGTGCCGGTAACGTTTCGCTGGGTAACGTCGATGAAGGCGTCGAGCGCCTCGCGCAACTGGCAAAACCACTGGCCATAGTAAACCATCTCCGCGTATTTCAGCGATACCTGCTGCTTGTAGTGCATTGTCTCGCGGTCCAGCGTCAGCGTCTCCAGCGACTTGTGAGCAGTCATCAGAATCGTTCCGCCGGGCGTCTCGTATGCCCCGCGTGACTTCATTCCGACAAGCCGATTCTCGACCAAATCAATCTGCCCGACGGCGTGCTTGCCTCCGATTTCGTTCAATGTCTCGAGCAGCTTTACGCCGTCGGTCGCCTTGCCGTCCAATTTGACGGGAACGCCCTGCTCAAAACCAATCTCAACGTAATCCGGCTTATTGGGCGCCTTCGAAATCGGATTCGACATCACCCACAACTCGTCTTTCGGCTCATTCGCCGGGTCTTCGAGGTCCGCCCCTTCGTGACTGATGTGCCATATATTCCGGTCTCGCGAATATATCTTCTTTTTGCTTTGGTCAATCGGTATCCCGTGCTTATCCGCATAATCAACCGCCGCCTCACGACTGGTCAACTTAAAATTAGGGTCTTTCCACGGCGCGATTATTTTCAGCATCGGGTCAAGGGCCATATACGTCAGCTCAAAACGAACCTGGTCATTGCCCTTGCCTGTCGCGCCGTGAGCGACGCCCGTCGCGCCTTCGGCGTGAGCGACATCGACCTGGTGCTTTGCAATCAGTGGACGCGCAATACTCGTCCCGAGTAAATACCCGTTTTCGTAAACCGCCCCTGATTTAAGCAGCCGCCAGAGGTATTCCTCGACGAACTCTTTTCGCAAATCCTTGACGATACATTTTGACGCGCCGCTTGCGAGCGCCTTCTTCTTTATACCCGAAAGCTCATCGCCCTGGCCTAAATCAGCCGCGAACGCGATTGTATCGTAACCATACGTTTCTTTGAGCCAAGGCAGAATAACACTCGTATCCAGCCCGCCGCTGTACGCCAATACTACTTTTTCCTTCTTCGCCATTTTCGTCCTCAATTAATGTTAGCAAAACGGGGATTATACACACTTGGCCATTGAAAGACAATGGCAGTAGGGCTGTTGAAAAAATCAAGATTGCTTCGTCGCTTCACTCCTCGCAATGACAAAAAGCTCGTTCCTCTGTCATTGCGAGCGAAGCGAAGCAATCTAAAGCTCTGAATGTAACGTTTTTCAACAGCCCTACAGTAACTTTCAGAAAAGTTTTATGCTGATATGAAAACGCCTTCTCGACGTTGATTTTAAAGGTTGGCCGGCTTTGCTCGCGTTACCCTGTATAAATCGACTCAACAGCTTTCAGGATGTGCCGTCGGCGGATATAGTTCTCGCTTTTCTCGACGGCCTGACGCTCTACAAGGTCAACGTTCTGACCAAATATCTTCGTCAGTTCATCCTGCATTTCGCCTAATTTGACTAATTCGGGCACGTGCTCCTGCTTAAACCCGACCAGCACGCCGATTCCGCTGTTTGGGCGAAAATCATCGTGCAGAACCGTGCCGAAAAGCCCGAGGTCGCAGATATGGTGCTGCTGACAAAATGCTTCTATCTTATCTTTTTTTATCGCTATATGGGTGCTCATATATTCACCGCCTTTGCCATCATTATACCACAAACCGCCGCCAATACAATGAAATGAAAAGAATTGGAAATTAAAACCTCGATGATTTAGGGGGTTATCGTAATACCCTCGCGTCGGGCGATTTCGAGAATTGGCCGACTTTCGTCGGTCTCCCATTCCCTCTCTCCGCACGGAATCGGCTCAATTCTGCTGTCTGCCTCCGTTGCCCGCCAAAGTGACTTGATAAGAGAAACTTCTCGCCGACCGTCAAATTCCGGCGCAATTACTATCACATCAATATCGCTCCACTGGTCACCGCCGCCTTTGGCAAAAGAGCCAAAAAGAATCGCCCTGCTCGCGTGAATCCCAACGGCAGGCAGAGATACCAAATACTGCTTTATCGCATTGGCTATTGTGCTTTCAACCATTCCAACATCTCCTTTGCCCTTGCAAGCTCCTTTTTAACAAAGACATTGTCCATCGGTATCTGCTGTGCGTCAGGATAACGGCCTTCAAGCTGATAAACCCCGAACTCAAGCAGAAGGTCTTTTTGCTCTTTGCTAAGATTCAATTTGGCAATACGAGAAAGACGAACAAGGCCGTGTATCCGAGGTGGAACGTCTTTTGTCTGAACAATAACATGGGCTTTAATCGCCTTCTCAATAGCAAGATGTACGAAGAAAAGACAATGGCGAAAATGCCCCTTCTCCAATAACGGCTGCGCAGCCGCAAAATCCTCTTCCGCTCCGTTCTTCCAGTATTCAATCTGCTTCTGAATATCCATAAACCGTCTCGGTTTTACTTACCGCCTTTAGACGTAATATACCACAAACCGCCGCCAATACAATGAATAGAAAGTGATTTCGCCACAGAGAATGCTTATTTATTTGTGCTTCAAGATTCCCCGCATCGTCTCAACATTGGCACTTTGGCCCGTAAACAATCTAAACTGCTCTGCGGCTTGTTTGATGAACATATCTACGCCGGAGATTGTCTTGCAACCAATCTCTCTGGCGTGCTTCAATAACAATGTCTCAGGCGGATTGTAAACGGTATCAAAAACCGCCATATGCTTTTGCAGCAAGTTGACATCAACCGGCGAGGCGTCAACGTGCGGATGCATACCGATACTCGTGCAGTTGACGATGAGCTTTTCTTTCAGCTTATGTAAACTGTCTAATGACGCGTAATCACATTTGAAATCGCGGGCCAACTGTTTCGCCCGCTCGACGGTGCGGTTATAGATTTTGATTTTCGCCTCCGCCTCCGCAAGTCCCGCGACGACTGCCCGAGCCCCCCCGCCCGCGCCAATCACTGCGACGGGCATTTTCCGCAGCTCCGCCCTGTCGATACCAAGCCCCGCGGTTATAGCGTCGATAGCAGCGATACAATCGGTATTGTACGCCGACAACTGTGAGCCGTTGATGATGATTGTGTTAGCAGCGCCGATTCTTTCAGCAAGCGGGTCGATAACGCCGTCCTTTTCTTTGACGTAATTGATAGCGTATTCCTTATGCGGAATCGTTACGCTGAAACCGCGAAAACCAAGCCACGGGCGTGAAAGGATATTATCCATAAAGGCGTTAAAATCCGACTGTTCACCTGCCACAAGCAAAGGCACATAAACCTTGTTCAAACCACGCTCGGCAAAACACGTGTTGTGAACAGCGGGACTCAATGAATGCGCAATCGGGTCTCCAATCACGCCATAAAATTCTGTCTGGGCGTTTATCGAATCCCAGCGGTAAAGGTCTCGCAACTGCTCAACCGTCGGTTGCCCTGGCGCTGTCGCCGTCTTTTCGCCGATACTTGCGAACGTAACAAGGCCGTTGAACTTCTTTGTCAAAATCCTCGTCATAAACCCCGGCTCATCCATACAAAACGCAATCATCTCGCCCTTGGCGCCGTGCTGCAAATCCAGGATATCGAAACAATCGTTTATATGATGGGCCGAATAAACCAGCTTGGGTATCGCGCCGGAAAATACGTTGGCAATCTCCCAGTAATGTTTGGTGATGTTCTTGAATTTCGTCTGGAAGTTATGGTCCGACAAAATCAGCCGCGTTCCTGTCCCCGTCGAAAGCGCAAGTGAAATCTTGCTGCCAATAGCCACTGATATGAAATTCTCATATTCGACGTCTATGAATTCCGCCCCCGCCCGAACCGCCGCGGTAAGAACGTCCGTTCGCAAATCATTCGGATGACGCAGAGTCCCGCCCTGCTGATAATCCCGGCAGGTAACGATAATCGGCAGTCCCGGGGCAAGCTGCCTGGCCGCTTTGATAACCCCAAGGGCAAGGTCAACGGACAAATGCACAAGGTAATCGGTGCGCAATTCGAGCAGTTCTGCTCCAGCGGCAACAGCGGCCTGTATCTGCTCCTCGGCTTCCTGCAATGTCTTGGCTGCTATCGGAACCGCTAAATATGTCATATTCGATACTCGATTCTCGTTACTCAACGAATGGATATAATCATCCATTGGGAGACATAATACAAGATAGGACGTTTCATTTCAACCGGGATACAGAATTGACTGGGCCAAATGTCTGTTGCTTTGATGAAGATTTGTCCGCCGAAGTTTACCCGCCACAGGTGAGGCGGATTATTTGAACCGCTTTGCCATTTTGGCAATCTGCGATATCTCAGCAATTGGCAAAAGAGGCGTCAACGAGGCCGAGGTCTGCTGTCCGGAACCGCTGCACGCCGCAATATCCCGCTCGGCTCGCTCAGCCAGTGCCTTCTCAAGCTGACTCACCCTGGTCTTTGCCTGCTCAAGCTCTTCTAATGTCTGCTGAAGCATTCTTTCCATCATTCGCTCCCAGCCAGTACCGCTAACGGCAGGAAGCTCTTCTAATGTCTGCTGAAACATTCTTTCCATCTGCCTGAAACGTAACTGGTCAGCCAGTTTTAAACGATTACCTTCTGGCCGTTCAATATGCGTAGGTTGTGAGGTTGGCTGTTCTTGTCTGAATGCCCCGAGTAACGACATATTGAAATCCCCTTTTATTTCGAAACTTGCGGCTGATGGCCGCTATCCCCCATATCTTGCTTACATAGTATCTTATCACATCCAGCGACGAAATTCAAGCAAAGGCCGGTAGGGAAAGGCATACAGGCGTATCAGTGCCGTAAAATGAACAAAAGGGATAGTATTATAGGCCCCTCTCGAAAAAAAATGCGGTTCAGCAACGGCGCCGGCGAGGTGCGCAAACAATAAAATGAGATAATACGTGAGAAATCGAGACGGTAATGGGTGGCAGCAAAAATATCAGCGGTTAAATCTCGACTCCTCCGGCGGATTCCTCCTGCTGCTTCGAGGCCTCTCCCTGAGTGATTTGTGAGATATTTCAGAAATCCTGAAATTCGGCTTTGGTCGTTGCCTGGGTTGCGGCTGCGGATCGGGTTGCCGCTGCTTTCGTTCATGTTGTTGAGCAGCTTGCCGTTTCGCTTCTTTGTCCAGCGATAGCGCGCGTGCGCAAACCTGACGTGTCCCCTCATTGGAATGCCTAAGACCTTCTTCGAGCAGGGCCATTCCGTTTTTCTTCATCCTGCCGCGCATCTTGCGAAGCCCGTATGCGGCCGCACCCTTTGTGGCCCTGCGGGCGGTGCCGAAAAGGGCTTCCTTGAGAATATCGAAACCGTCCTCCTGCATCCAGGACAGATTGAACGCCGCATGCCGCGCGGTCGACGGATTATCGCTATACACATCCTCCCTCAGCCGCGCAAGTAACTCTATGGCTTTCTGGTCCTTTTCTCTACCGCTCGGTACTCGTTTTTTCAATCTCATAAGCCCACCTCTTATTGAATCGGCAAGTATGTATCAGTTTCTTGAAAAAGCCCGGTTTTGTCAAGCGCCTTTTTTGCATCCAGCGGGTTTTATTACCTGTATTAAAATGGGTAAAAAATCGGCTGCCCTTCAGAATTACCCCGTCCTCCGGGCCTCGACAAATTTGATAATAGCGTAAACAGCACGGTTATAAGCAACGCCGATGTGGTGTTTCTCCGCCAGAGTCAATACCTCGCCTGTGAGCGAATCGATTTCGGTCTTTTTACCCGCCGCGATATCCTGCAAAGTCGATGATTTATGCTTAGCGGTGTCAGGGACCAGCTTGTCGTAAAAAATCTTCAGAAAACCGTCTGCGAAAGGCCAATGCGTCCGAAAGCCGGCGGCGGTCATAACGGCAAAAACTTCCTCGATAATATGATTCATCAAGTCCCTGCTGTAAGTATTTTCAGCAAGCGAGCCATAAGGAACATCGAGAATTGCGCCTAACGGATTAAGCGCGCAGTTGTAAAGCATCTTCGCCCAGAGGTCTTTTTCGATATCGGGGATGGTTTCAGCCGGAATACCGCCTGCGGCAATCGCTTTGGCAAGCGGTTCAACGCAGGCGAGGTCGCAGCCGAAAAGCGAGCCGATGCGAATAGCGTCCGCGTGAACCGTTATCTCAACCTCGTTGGGCTTGTGCCGTGTGAAACCCGTAATCACTCGCGAGCTATAAATGCGCTCTTTTGGAAAATGGGCGGTGAATTTCTCCGCGTTGCCCCAGCCGTTTTGACAAAGAACGATTTTTGTGTTTTGCCCGAAAACGCCCGAATGCCTCGAAAGGTCTTCCGCCGCCTCTGCGGAATCAAACGACTTGACACAAACAAGAATAAAATCAAACGTCGTATTCCTGATTTCGTCTAAAGATTGATACGCTGCGAATGAATTGGGCGAAGCGCAAAAAGAACCGAATATGCCCGTCCTGCTCAGGCCCCCCTGCCTTAACTGGCGGATAGTATCAGACCTGGCAATAAGACAAACCTCGCTGCCTGATTTCAGCAGACAGCTCGCCAGACCCAAACCTACCGCACCGGCTCCATAAATCAAAACTCGCATAGTGACAGCTATTATAAACAAGATGCGTCGCGATGAAAGCACTTATGGATTGATTATTAAACAGATTGCGTTATAAAATAGATGACTTTGGAGTATGCATCATAAGTAAATTAAATTGTCGGAGCGCAAATTGGCAGACGAAAAGCAATACATCGCGGTTGACCTCGGCGCCGAGAGCGGGCGGGTGATGCTGGGGATTGTCTCAGCAGACCCGCCTGGCGGCGAGGCCTCGCCAAAGACGGGCAAAATCCGTCTGGAGGAAATTCATCGATTCATCAACGGGCCGGTCGAACAAAACGGAACCTTGCGCTGGGATTTTTCCCGGCTTATGTCGGAAGTCAAAACCGGTATCGGTAAAGCTGCCAAAGAATCCGGCGACATTGCCGGCATCGGCGTCGATAGCTGGGGTGTTGACTTCGGCCTTCTCGACGACAACGGCAATTTGATTGAAAACCCCTATCACTACCGCGACAGCAGAACAAACGGGATGATTGAAAAAGCGTGCGACCTTTTGACCAAGCGAGAAATTTACGAGCACACCGGCATTCAGTTTATGCAGTTGAACACCGTTTATCAGCTTCTTTCGGTGCGATTATCCGGTTCGCCGGTTTTGGCAAAAGCAAAACGACTGATTTTCATAGCCGACCTTGTCTCATATTTTCTTTCAGGCAAACCATACGCAGAATACACCCTCGCAAGCACAAGCCAGCTTATAGATATGCGCTCGGGCGTTTGGTCACGGGCGATTTTCCAGAAATTGAACCTGCCGATTGAGATTATGCCCGAAATCGTCGGCCCGGGAACGGTAATCGGAACACTTACGAACAACGTCACCAAGGAAATTGGCTGCCCACGGATTCCCGTTATAGCCGTCGCCTCACACGACACCGCAAGCGCAGTCGCCGCAGTGCCGGCAGACGAAAAAACAAAATGGGCATATCTCTCCAGCGGAACATGGTCCCTGATGGGCGTCGAATCGGCAACTGCCGTCATAAACGACAAAACATTCGCGTATTCCTTTACCAACGAAGGCGGGGTTGAGGGAACGATTCGGCTGTTGAAAAATATAATGGGGCTTTGGCTCCTGCAGGAATGTAAAAAACACTGGCAAAAACAGGGCATCGACCTCTCATACGACCAACTGACCGAGCTGGCAGCAAAGGCAAAATCCGGTTCCGCAACAATTG
>Ga0315286_10001214_pt1 | contig 23180 bp, 21 predicted proteins | sample YL17G10_0_MG_FD_205038 | JGI IMG/M metagenome (GOLD analysis project Ga0315286, IMG submission 205038) | Sediment microbial communities from Yellowstone Lake, YNP, Wyoming, USA - YL17G10_0 | ecosystem: Environmental > Aquatic > Freshwater > Lake > Sediment | place: USA: Wyoming | collected...
ATCCGTCGCGCCAGCTCCCCCGCCGCCGCGTCGTCGGCCGCGAAGAAGCCGTAGTTGGTCACGTCGTAGACTCGACTCGAGAGGGTCCAGCTCTCCCCCGCCGCGTGGAAGACCCCGGCGGCCGCCAGCAGTGACAACGGGAAGAACTTCACCTCGCGCGGATTGACCAGATAGAGCACACGCCGTCCCGGTTCATCGACCGGGATGCGGACCGACTCGTCCTGCATCTCGCGGCGCAGGTCGTCGGCGAGCCAGTCGAGGGTCGCGAGCAGCTCCGGGCGCGGGATCGCCATCTGATTGCCGGTCGTGATCTGGTTCTCCACCGTTCGTCGGAGCCCCGCGGGGACCATCCCGGCGGCGGCAATCATCCGGCGCCCGGCGCGGATCACCGCGGCGATGTCCAGACCGATCGAGCAGTGCAGGCTGCAACGCCCGCAGGCCGTGCACCGGCCGTGCACCGCCTCGGTGAGCGCGCCCAGCGCATCGGGCGTGATCGCGCGCGCGCCCACCAGGAAGGGCACGTGCCGGCCGAGCAGCGTGTGATGGCGTCGGTAGAAGGCGGCCACCTGCGCCGCCTTGGCGGCGGGGAGGTTCTCCGGCACCGGCTCGGCAAGGTAGATGTGACACGTCTCGCCGCAGAGCCCGCAGCGAACGCAGGCATTGAGGTGCCGCCCCGCGCCGTCGCGCAGCGACGCCTCCAGCGCCGCGAGCGCCGCGGCGAGGCGCGCGGACTCTTCGCGCCCGACGGGGCAGCTAGCGTCGGACGCCATGCAGCGACTCCCGGCGCCGCGGCGGCGGATAGACCCCGCGGTGACCCAGACGCAGACCCACGTCGCCCCGGGCGACCGGGCAGAAGAGAACGTGCCGCAGCTTCCCCAGCGGCAGATAGAGCAGGAACCCGCCGCAGTAGAGCAGGAGCCACCCTGCGCCCTGCGCGGAGACCGTCCCGGCAAGGGCGAGCAGCCCGCAGGTCGCCAGGATCCCGAGGTAGTCGTCCGGGGTGCTGATCATTCGCAGATTCCGCGAGACGATGCGACGGATGATGAGCGCGAAGCCGGCCGCCAGCGCGAGTCCCAGGAGCGGGCGCAGGACGCGGAGCCAGTTCACCCCGGCCGCGGATCCGGCGAGCGTCAACCCGACCTCCAGCAGTGCCGCCCCGGCCCCCAGGTGGAGCAACAGGCCGATCGCGAACTCGATCGGGTGCAGGCGGATCGTCTCCTTGTGCCGCGGAGACATCGCACCGGTGAACGCGTAGCGCAGGCCCCGGACCGCACTCCCCGCCGGACGGCTGTAGTCGTGGCGCCGCGTTCCGCGCGCCGCGCGCGCCTGCCCGGCGAGCGCGAGCACCGCCCAGACGAGGGTGAGCCCGAGGAAGATCCTGGCGGCGAGCAACTGCGCTCTTGTCCTTTCCCGCCGCCTAGACGCAGCCGTCGGGCTTGGGCAGCCCCGCCACGCGGCAGGCGCCGCGCGCCGGTCCCGAGGTGAAGAGCTTGTAGATCTCGCGCACGCTCATCCCCAGCTCAGTGCAGAGCAGCCGCACCGGCGGGGCGAGATCGTGCTCTCTCCAGTAGCCGCGGATGAAGTGGACGATCGCCCAGTGCTTCTCGGTCATCTCCGCGATGCCCTCCTCGCCGGCGATCCGCTGCGCGATCTCGTCGTTCCAGAGAGCGGGATCGGCCAGAAAGCCTTCCGGATCGAATTCGATCGTCGGTGCCGGGTCCACGTTGGGTCCTCCTTCGCGCCGCCCTCGGGCCTGCGCGACCTAGGTCTTCCGCTCTTTCTTCTGCGCCGCGGGGAAGAGCACGTTGTTCAAAATCAGCCGGAATCCGGGCGAGGTCTTGTGCAGCTCGAGTTTCGTCGGCGGGTCCCCGACCCGGTGCTCGTAGTCCTCCGGATCGTGGCCGCCGAAGAAGGTGAAGGTCCCTTTGCCGTAGTTGCCGTGGATATAGCGCACCTCGTCCGGATCGGGCCCGTCGCCCAGCACCAGCGTCGAGGCCTTCAGCGTCTCGCGCTTGAAGCTCGTCGTCTGACCCATGAAGCCGCTCACCATGTTGACGTGGCACTGGGTCAGCATCGTCGGCACCGGGTCTTCCTTGGCCGAGAACTCGAAGAGGGTGAAGAAGTCGCCCGCCGGGTCGATGCCGCGATGAACGTTGGTCATGTCGATGTCGGAGAACTCGTAGACCAGCGGGTCCATCTCCAGGGTGAAGTCGGTGAACGCCAGACAGCGCCCGAAGTCGAGCCTCGCCTGCGCCTGTGGATCGGGCGGGTCGCCGTCGTAGACGACGTCGCAGATGTCGGTGTCGCCGGCGGCGAGCGCGATGTCGAAGGCGTCGGTGCCGGAACACATGGAGAAGAGGAACCCGCCGCGCGCCACGAACTGCTTGATCGCCAGCGCCGAGGCGTGTTTGTGCTGCCAGACCTTGGCGTAGCCCGCGCCGCTGGCGTATTGCTCCTCCACCTGCTGCCGGTGGATGTACCAGGGAGCACTGTGGTAGCTGGCGTAGAACTTCCCGTATTGGCCGGTGAAGTCCTCGTGGTGCATGTGAAGCCAGTCGTACTCCGACAGGCGGCCCGCCTGGACCTCGGTGTCGTAGAGACGCTCGTACGGAATCTCGGCGTACTTGAGCGCCAGCTCGACCGCGTCGTCCCACGGCTCGTCGATCTCCGGGGGCGGGATGTAGACCGCAACCCGGGGAGCCTTCTCGAGGAGGATCCGTTCCATGTTCTCCGGCTCGATCTCGGCCAGGATTCGCGCCTCGTCCGACCCGCTCGCGGCCTGGAAAAGGACGCCCCGCTCGAGCAGCGTGCGGCGGTTCTCCTCCGTCTCCTCGATCAGGAACGAGCCGCCGCGGTAGTTGAGCAGCCAGTCGGCATTCTCCCCCTGCTCCAGTGCGTGATAGACGACGCCGTAGGCTTTCAGATGATCGGTCTGGGTGAGATCCATCGGGACCAGCAGGCGTGCCCCCGCGGTCCCCGCGGCGACGACGAGAATCAGGCCCAACGCGGCGCAGCGGATCGGTCCGGGCGGCGCGCCGTGTGCAGCAGACATCCCGCGCCCCCGCCGCTACGACGCCGCGCCCGCGGTGCGTCGCGCCTCGAACCAGGCGCGCGCCAGCCGGGCCTCGAAGGAGCTCGGGTATTCGAGCACGATGCGTTCGTAGTAGTCGCGCGCCGAAACGCGGTGCGCCGGGTCCACCTCGGCCAGCTTCCCCAGGGCGAGGAGAGTCGCCGGCACCGCTCGGCTCACCGGGTGGGTCGCGCGCAGGCGCGCCAGCGACGAATCGGCCTCGGTCCACGCCCCCCGCTCCGCCTGCAGGGTGATCTTCACGCGCCACAACTCCGCGCCAACCGAGGTTGAATCGAACTGCGCCAGACCCTGCTCGCAGAGGGCGAGCGCCGGGTCTCGTTGCCCGGTGCGGAGTTGGTACAGCGCTTGGGCCAACGGCTCGAGCGCCGGCTGCGTCGCGGCATTCTCTCCCAGCAGCAGCGCGCGCTGCAGCGCGTCATTGGTCCAGGCGCCTCCGGGGAACTTGTCGGCTACCTGGTAGTAGGCCTCCTCCGCCTCGCCGAACCGCCCCTGGAAGAAGCTCAGCTCGGCGCGCTGGAAGGCCGCCTGCTCCCGCGCCTCCGCGGAGGACGCGGTTTCAACGAGCGAGGCGTACGCGCTGTCAGCCCGGGCCAGCTCGCCCGAACGCAGATCGCACTCGGCGATTCCCAGACGCGCCTCGTCCCGGAGTCCGCGCGTCTCCTGGCGCGGAGTACGCCCGATGCGCGCCAGGACGCGAGCGTACGCCGCGCGCCCCCCCGGCGGATCCTCGAGTCGGGCGAGGAGCAGATACGCGCGCCGCAGCGTACCGCGGAGCGCGATCGCGCCGTTGGGATAGCGTCGTTCGCATTCGGCATACGCATCGGTCGCCTCCCGCCAGCGACTCAGGGTCTCGAGCAGCCGCCCCTTCTCGACCAGCGCCTCCTCGCCCCGGCTGAGATGGGTCGAGATCGCCTGAGCCGAGTCGTAAGCGGCGAGCGCCATCTCCGGCTGGTTTCCGCGAATCAGCGCCTGGGCCAGCTCGATGAGCCGCAGCCCTCCGGTGCTCTGGCGCCGCTCGAGCCGGAGCGTGAGGGCGAGCGCCTTGGCCCCGTCGCCGGCCAGCGCCTCCGACTGGGCGACGATCTCGCTCCACGCCAGCGGGCTTTCGGGCGCGCGCGCCGCGGTCTCGAGGGTGGCCCGAGCTTCCTTGCCGACCAGACTGTCGGAGACGAGGAGCTGGAAGGCATCGAGCAAGTGAGGGGTCGTGTCGGGTCGCCGGCGGCTGCACTCGAGCAACGCCTCGACCGCCGGGCGCCCCTGGCCGGCGCGCTGAAGGGCGCGGGCCAGCTGGATCCAAAGGCCCGGGTCCTCCTCGCCGCGACGCTCCGCCTCGGCGCGATAGAGCGCCGCCGCGTCGAGATGACGCCCGGCGCCGCTGTAGGCCTCGGCCAGCATCAGGCCGATCGTCGTGTCGGTCGGATGATCGCGATGCAACGGCTCCAGCAGCGCAATCGCCCGGTCGGGAAGGCGCAGACGCACCCAGTCCTCGGCTTGACGCAGTGTCGCCTGCAGCACCGCGGCCGGATTCTGCGCGTCCGGCAACGGGCGGAAGCCCGGTTCCGGCGCCCCGGGCGCAGGGCTCACCCGCGGCGCCTGCGCGCCGGCGGCGAGCCCGCCCGCCATCAGGAGACAGAGTCCCAGCGCCGCGTCCCGGCCGCGAAATCTGCGGAGCACCCCGTGCCCTGCCGACCGCATCACGATTCCACCGCCTCCCTCACCGCGGCTACGGCGTCCGCAACAACGACCGCATATAGCCGTCGACCCAACGCCGGTACTCGGGCGGCACCGGGTCCTGTCCGCCGCGGAGCATGGCGCGGCGCAGCAGCTCGACCGGGCTCTGGCCGGGATCCACCGCGGGCGGGCTCACCCGCTGCACGGCGTCGACCCCGGGGCGTGACTCGCGTTTCTCGTCCTCGTCCTGCTTGCGCAGACTTCGCTGCGCGGTGAGCAGCCGGCTCAGGATCCGCTCCTGCCGTTCGACGATCCGGGGATCGGTGTGGCGCCCGCGGAGCTCGCGCGCCACGTCCTCCATCTCCTTGGCGATCTTGCCCAGATCCCCCATCATCTGGGTGCCCTGCTGCGCTTCCTGGCGCAGGTCCTCGAGCCCCTGCTGGATCATCTCCTGGCGCGCCGCGAGACGCATCATCGACTCCTGCTGGCTCATCGTGGGTCGCGGCGTCTGGCAGGAGCCCATCAGCTGCTGCGTGTCCTGGTTGAGCGCGTCCTGCTGGCTGCTAAGCGTCTGCATCCGATTGAAAGGGTTTGGGCAGTTCGATGAGCACTGGGACTGGGCCTGGAGCGCCGCCTCCATGAGCTGCTTGACCGCGGCATTGATCGCCTGCATCGATTCCAGCGTCAACGTCAGCCCGGTGGCGCGCCGCCCGCCGTCGAAGGCGTCGCGCGCCCGTCCGGTCACGTCGAGCGCCTGGCCCAACGCCCGCAGGTGGGAGTTGTTGACGATCGGCGTCTCCCGGGAGACGGCGAAGAGCGAGTCGGCCAGCGCGGCGATTTCATCGCAGTGCTCCTGCTCGCGCAGGGTCAGCTCGCGTGGCCCGAGCGTGGCGTTGTTGGCGGTCAGGTTCTCCTGACGCAGCGAAACGTCGATCAGGCGGTTGGAGATGTTGTAGAGGGATCGCGCCAACGCCTCGAGTTTCTGAATGTCGATCTGCTGCCGCATCTGACCCAGACTCACCTGGAGCTGGTGCAGTCCCTGGCCCGCCTTGCGCCCGAACTTGAGCGACGGCTCGCGTTGCGACTTCGACATCGCCTCCATCGCCTGCCGCATCTGCTCCAGCGTCTGCGGCGCGGAACTGCTCTGCTGGAGCTTCTCCAGCGCCTGCTTCAGATCCTCCAGCCCCTGGGCGCCCTGGGAACGGAGCTGATCGAGTTCCTGCTGGAGCTTCTCCAGCGCCTGGGCCAGCTTTTCCTGCTGCTGCCGCAGCGCCTGCGCTTCCTCCGCGCCCAGGGGCTTCGCCCCCCGGTTCGCGTCGGTCGAATCGGGCGGCATGCCCATCTCGAGCTGCCGGTTGATCTCCGCCTGCTGCGCCTCCAGCTCGGCGGCCTGCTGCTGCAGGCGGTCGAGCTTCTCGTCGGCCAGAAGGCGGCGCAGCATCTGGAGCGTCCGATCCAGCGATTCGCTGAGTTCCTGTTGGCTCAGCTTCATCTGCTCCATGGCCCGCTTCAGCGCCTGCCGGTCGAGGTTCTGCAAGGCACGCTGCATCTGCTCCAGCGACTTCCAGAACTCGGTGCTCTGCACCTGATGGACCAGGTCCTGGATCTCGCGCACCTTCTCCAACACCTCGGTGGAGAAGAGGCCCTGGTTCTCCATGCGCTCACGGGAGGCATCGAGCGATTGGCGCACCTCGTCGACGCTTCGCGACAACTGCTCCTGGCGCGTGAGCAGGTCCTTGATCTCCTGTTGCTTCTCCCAGGAGAGGTCCTTGTCGGCCATCATCTCGCGCGCGACCTGCTCCAGTTCCTGCCGCAGCTTCTCCTGCCCCTGCAGGGTCTCCTCCAGCGAGTGAATGTCCCCCTGCCGATCCTGCTCGGCTTCGGCGTACAGCTCGGCCATGGTCGGGAAGCGGATCGTGGCGATCGGGGTCTCCGCCACCTTCGGCCCGCGCGGGTCGTTGTCGACGACCTGAAGGTAGTAGTGCATCTCCTGGCCGGGGAGCATGTTCAGCTCCTCCAGATTCCAGTTGTAGGTGACCTTCGCCTCGCCGTTGCCCGGGCGGGCGTTCCAGCGAGCGAGCGTCACCCGCGTCGGATCCTCGCCGGGTCGCGCATGGATCAGCGTGAGCTCGGTAAGACCGAAGTCGTCCGCCGCGTCCGCTTCCAGCGTCACGTGCAGATCCGGCGGCAGGTTGATGAGCGGCCGGGGTTGCGTGACACGCACCGTCGGCGCCAGATCCGCGGTGGTCTGCACGCGGAAGCTGTCCGACAGCCAGGTCTCGGTCTCCCCGTCATCGCGCAGCTCGACGCGGTAGGTCCCGGGCGTCTCCAGGGTCCAGCTCGCCTCGAGCCGATCGGGCGCGACGTCGGCGAGCGCGAGCGGATCGCGCCCGTCGGAGAAGAGCAGCCGGCCGCGCGCGCCGGGACGCCGGTGCTGGACGCCCAGGGTGACGCGGGTGCCGATCAGACCGGCCAGATCCCCGGTCGAGGCCGACTCCTTCTGCACCGCCAGGCCGGTGTAGTCGGGCGGCTCATACGTTTTCCGGTAGCCGACGGCGCGCAGGCGATCGATCACGCGGAGCACGTAGGTCGGACTCTCGGCCCAGCGCGCCCGCACGCGGTATTCGAGGTCTCCCCCCAGCGACGCGACCAGGAACGAGTAGCGGTCCGCGTCACCCAACGCGCCCTCGGGCGTCATGCGCGCGCGCGTCCAGCGCCCCTCCGGCGCGCGGAGATCGATCTCCGCCCAGCCGGGGCGCCGCCGGCCCTCGACCGCGGCCCGCACCGTGACCGAGGCGCCCCGCTCCAGACGCTGCGAGCCGGGCTCGACCCGCAACGTGATCCGCGGCACAACCGCCTCTCCGCCGGCGGCGCCGATCAGACGCGCGGCGTCCCCGAAATGCACCGGAGCCAGCCACGCGAGCAGCGCCAGCGGCGCGATCGCAAGCAGTCCGCGGGCGAGTGGCGGCGTCAGGCGCCGCTGCGCGTGGAGCCGACGCAGCGGAAGCCGGTCGAGCGTCTCGCCCCCGCGCGCGACGCAGATCTCGAGCAGATCCCGCGAAACCGGATCGTCCGCCCAACGGCCCCGATCGCGCTCCAGTGCGAGGGCATTGGCGAGCTCGTTGCGCTCCAGACCGGCGCGCTTCTCGAGCCAGAAGGCGTACGCCACGAGCGGCAGCGGTCGGGCGAGCGGCAGAACCAGGGCGTAGAGCGCGGTGCCGAGCGTCCAGAGCGCGGTCGCTGCGCCCAGGATCCCCGAGGCGACGCGCGCGGGAGGGAGGATCGCGGCGACGAGGAAGATGAGGACGATCCCGGGCAGACCGAGCCCGATCCAGCGCGCCAGGCCTTCGAGTGCCTGTCGCACGCGGGCGTCGCGGCGCGCCCGCGCAAGCCGCCCGCCGACGCCGGTGGTGGCCGTCATGCCTCCCCCATCGCTCCGGTGCCGCTAGGAGACACCCGAGCCTCCGACGGCGCTCGAGCGACCTCCGGTGAGCGCGTAGACCGCGACGTTGATCGCCATGCGCAGCGCCTGCTCGCGCTTCTCCGGCGGATCGCGGTGCACCTCCGGGTCCTCGAGCCCGTCGCCGATGTCCGCCTCGTACGTATAGAAGACGACCAGCCGGCCGCGATCGAAGATGCCGAAACCCTGCGGCGGCTTGCCGTCGTGCTCGTGGATCTTGGGGGGACCGCTCGGGAACTCATAGAACGCGTGGTAGATCGGGTGGTCGAACGGCACCTCCACCAGTGGCCGGTCCGGGAAGACCTGCCGCATCGTCATCCGAAAGGTCTGATCCAGCCCATAGTCATCATCGGCGAAAAGGAAGCCTCCCTCCAGCAGATAGCGACGCAGCCGCTGCGCTTCCGCGTCGGTCAGCCGGATCGTGCCGTGGCCGTTCAGGAAGAGAAAGGGGTAGTCGAACAGCTCCTCGTCGAGCAGCGCGACGTTCTCCTCGCGCTCGCGGGCGATCGGGATCGTGGTGCGCTCCGCGAGCCCCCGCGCCAAGTTGCGCAGCGAGGTGGCGTCGCCGTACCAATCGCCCCCCCCGCCGTACTTCAGGTGGGCGAACTGCAGGCCGGGGCCGGCGGGCGGAGCGGCCGAGGCGGCGCCCGCGGCGGTCAGGGCCGCCAACCCGAGCCAGAGGGCCAGCCGACGCATCCGTTCCTCCGACGCCATGGTGCAAAACCGGCGCCCGACCCCGCGGGGCCCAGGGCGCCGATGAGAGAAACCCTCTCGCCGAAATGCAGTTCCGGCCTCCGGGGGGCGCTAGGCGGGGGTTTTCATCTCCCGGCCGCGGCGGATGTCCAGGGCCAGGGCGCTCGCCACGAAGACCGAGGAGTAGGTGCCGACCGCCATGCCGAAGGTGATGGCGATCGCGAAGTCGCGGATCACCGGTCCGCCGAAGACCAGCAGCATCGAGGAGGTGAAGAGCACCGTCAGCACCGTGATCATCGTCCGAGAGAGGGTTCGGTTGATGCTGATGTTCATGACGTTGATCAGCGGCTCGCGGCGCAGCTTGACCAGCTCCTCGCGGATGCGGTCGAAGACGATGATCGTGTCGTTGATCGAGTACCCGGCAAGGGTCAGCAGCGCGGCGATCACCGGCATCGTGATCTCCCGCCCCAGCAACGACAGCAGCGTCAGGGTCATCAAGATGTCGTGGATCGTCGCCACCACCGCCCCCACCCCAAACCAGAACTCGAATCGGATCGCGACGTAGATGAGCAGCAGGCCCCACGCCAGCAGGATCGCCCAAAAGGCCTGGTTGCGGATCTCCTTGCCCACCTTCGCGCCGATGTTCTCCTCGCGCAGCAGCTCGACGGTGAGACCCGGGTTGCGCGCGGCCAGATCCTGGCGAAGAACCGCCGACGGGGAGAGAGCGCCCCCCTTCTGGTCCGACGCCACCGGAATGCGGATCAGGAAGATGTCGCCCTGGCCGCTGCGCTGGATCTCCGCCGCCGCGAAACCTGCGTCCGCCGCCGCGGCGCGCACGTGATCCACCGGCAGCGGAGTGCTGGTCCGGATCTCGATCAGCCGCCCGCCCGAGAAGTCGATGCCGTACTTGAAGCCCCCGTGCAGGATGTAGGAAACGACGCCGATCAGGGTGACGGAGATCGACAGGATGTAGAAGATCCGCCGCTTCCCCATGAAGTCGATGTGCGTCTCCGGAATCAGCTTGAACATCGGGCCGGTCCCTCTTCGCAGATGCCGCGTCCGGCGCGGCACGCCTCCCCTAGATCGACAACTTCTCGACTCCCGGACGGGAGACGTAGACATCGAAGATCATGCGCGAGATCATCACCGCGGTGTAGAGATTCGCCAGGACGCCGATGAAGAGCGTGGTGGCGAAGCCCTGGATCGGTCCGCTGGCGATCCACCAGAGCACCCCGGCGCTGATCATCGTCGTCACGTTCGAGTCGAAGATCGCGCGGAAGGCGCGATTGAAGCCGGCGTCGATCGCCCCGCGCAGCTTCTTGCCCGCGGCCATCTCCTCCCGGATGCGCTCGAAGATCAGCACGTTGGCGTCGACCGCCATGCCGACGACGAGCGCCAAGCCCGCGATGCCGGGGAGGGTCAGCGTCCCACGCATCCCGGCCAGCGCCGCGAAGAGGAAGAGCATGTTGAAGAAGAGCGCGACGACCGCGACCAGACCGCTCCCCCGGTAGTAGACGAGCATGAAGAGAACCACAATCGCCGCTCCAATGAGCGCCGCGTTCGTCCCCCGGCGGACCGAGTCGGACCCGAGTGAGGCCCCGACGGTCATCTCCTGGATGATGGTGACCGGCGCCGGCAGCGCACCCGCCTGGAGCACGGTGGCGAGGTCCTTCGCCTCCTCGTCGGTGAAACTGCCGGTGATCGACGCCTGGGCGGTCGGGATGCGCTCCTTGATCCGCGGCGCCGAGGCGACCTGATCGTCGAGCACGATCGCCAGCAGGCGGCCGATGTTCTGCGCCGTCACGCGGCGGAAGACGCGCGTCCCCTCGGCGTTCAAGGTAATGCTGACCGAGGCGGCATTCGGCCGGGTCGCATCGCCGCCCACCCGGCGCACCGCGCTCGCCAGACCGCGGCCCGTGAGCTGCGGACGGCGGTCGAGAACGTAGAGGATCCGGCCCGACGTTCCCTGGTAGATCTCGGACGTCTTGCCCCAGAGCACCTGGGCGTCGATCGGGAGGATCGAGTCGGCGTTGACCGATGTGAGCAGCGCCTTCGCCTTCGGAATATCCGCTTCGGGCACGAAGCTCCCGCCGTAGGGGAGATCGGGCCAGTACGGCATCAGCTCCGTCAAGGGGTGGGTCAGCCCGATCAGCTCGGTGTCGGCCGGCGCGCCGGCGGTCTGCTTCGCCGCCAGCACGCGGTCGAGACGCTCCAGCGCCCGATGGCCGTCCTGGTCGTTCTTGACCAGCTTGAACTCGAGGAGCGCCGTCTGGCCGACCAGGTTGATCGCGCGGTCCTTGTCGAGCAGACCGGGAAGTTCGATCAGCATGCGGTCGGTTCCCTGACGCTGGATGGACGGTTCGGCTACCCCGAAGCGGTCGACGCGGTTACGCATGATCTCGATGGCCCGGGCCATCGCCTCGGGGACTTCCTCGTCGCGGAGCGCGCTCCGGTCGAGTTCCAGGACCAGATGCATGCCCCCCTGAAGGTCGAGCCCGAGCTTGAGCGCGTCGGCGCGCAGATCCCCAAGTGCCTTCGGGTCCATCGCCTTGCGCTGGGGTTCGCTCATCGAGTAGTACCGGATCGTTGGGTAGAGCGCGTAGATGGAGAGACCGACCAGCACGATGAGGCTGAGCAGTTTCCACCGGAAATTGGAGCCCATGCCTGATTCCTCCGCCGCGAGACGGTTCAATGACGCAAGTGCCAGATTCTACGGGAGCCGATGTCGAGGGGTCAACCGCATTCTGCCCGGCCGGGAGGACGCGGCAAGTGACACTGGCATCAGAAGGTTGGCGGGAGGTAGGGGGACCGTCGCGTCTCAACGACGACGATCGCCAGGACCGCCTGCTCGGTGCCGACCTCCAGTGTCAGCCGCTGCAGCGTCACGCCGCCCGGGCGGTCCAGCAGCTCTTCACGGCCGTCGCGCACCTGCAGGCCCGCCCCCTCGATGGCGCCCGAAACTCGAGCGTTCCAGTGGACGAGCGCCTCCCCGTCACGAAGCTTGCCGCGCCACTCGGGTGGCTGTCCGATGCCCTCGCGCTCCCACTCCGCTTCGCCGTGCAGCACGGTTCGCAGTCGGACGAGCATCTCGGCCGGCGATGGGGCCGTCGGCAGGGGCGGGGCCGCGGGCGCGGGGGCGTGACGCGGAAGGAGCGTCCACGGCCGGACCACCGCGACCAGCGCGACGAACGCCAGCCCGCCCAGCAGCGGCAACAGAAAGGCCCCAGAGCGCCTGCGCCCCGAGGCCCGCTTTCGTCTTCGACCGCCCATCGGACTCCCGATGCCCGGCGCGCGGCCGGGGGTTCGTTACTGCGGGTTGTCCTCCCACTTCACGATCGTCCAGATGCTGTCATGCTGGGCCCCCGTCGTCCAGGGGTTCTTGCGGAACCAGAACTTCGAGCGGCTGTCGCTGACCCGGTACTCCTTCGTCTCGGAGGGGTGCCCGGGGGTCGAGCCGAAGAGGTAGAGGTTCACATGACTGATGAGCACCGTATACATCCCGTCGGTCGGATCCCAGAGAACGTCCCCGACGGCGAAATCAAGCGTGAGGGTCTGGACGAACTCGGAGTCGAACATCCGGGTATGGATCTGGATCTCCGTGTCGCGTCCCCACTGATCCGGCATGTCCGGCTTCCCCTGATCCTCTAGCGAGAGGACGAAGGTGAAGCCGGTCTTCGCCAGGAGGCTCTCGTACTCCGCGATGATACGCTTCTCGTAGCTCTTCTTGAGGTTGCTCAGCAGGTTCTGGGGCGACGTGCGCGGCAGGAAGTCCGGCGGCGGCGGTGGGGCCTCGTTGTGGCCCGGCATGAAGGGGCAACCCACGATGCCGATCGTGGCCAGGAGAAGGACGCCCCGGGCGACGCCGGGCCAACGCTGCTTCATGGTGACTCTCCCCTTCGGGCGCTGTGCCCCATCGGGTCAGAAATCGTCTCCCGGCATCCATGCCTTCACCGTCGGATGAAACCCTGGGGCACCTGGCAGGTTTCCGCCAATCCGAGATCAACGGAACCTCGGGATCAGAAAAGCCCGGGGAACTCGACCCGGTTCCGTCCCCGGAGCCATCCCCAGCTCCGGTTGGCCGACTCCGGATCGCGCATGTCGACCCACTTCGTGATGTACCAGGAACCGGTCCCGTCGTCGGTGAAGTATAGATCGACCAGCCCCGAATAGACGGCCGAGCGCCCACCCTGACTGAAGGTCAGGCGATAACCCAGGTTGTGATAATACCTGAGACCGGGCGAATCCTCCAGGGAGTCCCGGACCGTCCAGGTGACGCTCAGCGACAGCGTCCCCTGGCTCAGGATCCCCTGCATCCGCTGCTCCTCCTGGTTGGCGCTCCAGGGTACGAACTCGTTGTCGCCGAGGTCCGACAGGTCGGTCGGGTCGAGCACCATCTCGAGAATAGCATCGCTGAAGGAGCGGCCGTAGTTGGTCAGTACCTTGTTCTCGAGCGATCGCTTCATGTTGCCGAGCGCGTTGCCCAAGGACAGCGGCTGGACCCAGGCCGGCCCGGTCCCGCCCGTCTGCTCCGCGGTGCGCGGCTGGAAGATGCAGCCCAGTCCCAGGCAGGCCAGGAAAAGCCCGAGCCCACCGGCGCGCGCCCACCCCACCGCCTTCCGGCGGCTAATTGAACCTTTTCTCCACGCGTGCATCGATTGTCCAGTAGTCCTCTTCGGTATTGCTCGAGGTACGCTCGAAGCTGGCGTCCAGGTCCAGGCCCCGCACCCGGCGGTGCAGCGCGACCAATCCGGAGAAGGTGAGCTTCTCGCGGCGGGTCGGTGCGGTACTGTCCACCGTCTGGCGCGTCTCGACGTTGAACGCCTGGGTCGCCTTGATCTCGACCATCCCCCAGAGGCGGTAGTTGGCGACCGCCGATAGGTTCTGTCGCAGGTTCTCCGCCCCGGCGCTGTACCCGCGCGCGCCGGTTTCGACGGAATAGGTATAGAGGCCGTTATCGGAGCGCAAGTAGATGTGCTCGAGGTAGAGACTCGAATTGGGCCAAAGCGGCAGGTCGACCTTGGTCGTGACCCGGTTGGTGCGCGTGAGCGTGTTCTTGGTCGAGTCGGAGACAAAGTACGTGTAGGTCGCGCTGATCTGGAAATTCTGCCGCAACGCGATCCCGGCCGGCATGCGGGCCGTGTAATCCAGGGTCACCCGGTAGTCGTCCTGCACCTGATTCTGGCCGGCACGCACGCTGGGGATGTTCACGTCCTCCGTCCGGCTGGTGGCGTAGGAGGCGAGCGCGCGGAACGGATCGCCCCGGTCGTAGGTGAGCGAGAGGAAGGTGTCGCTGCGCAGCCGGTCCTTATCCAGCGTGAGGTCGTCGTAGAAATCCTGGGTGAGCGATTCCGTGCCGCGGAGCTGCAGGTTAAAGCGGGGGCCGAAGGGTCGCTCGAACTGACCCTCGATCGACTTGCTGTGCGTGCTGTAGTCGGGCGTGTTCTGGTTCTCGGTGCGGTGCTTGCCGAGCTGCACCGCGCCGCGGAGCCGGCTGCCGCGCAGCACGGGCAGAGCCGGCCGGTACTCCGCGGAGTAGCGCCCCGAGCGGTTCGATTCCAGCTTGTCGTTCGGATCGACGCGGTAGTCGAAGCCGCGCAGATCGGTCGTCAGGTCCACTCCGTAGGCGACCGAATCGACCGGGTCCCCGGCCAGGTGCAGTTCCAGGGAGCCCGACCGGCGACCCTTGGTTTCCTGCGCCTGCCGCGTCGCCTGATAGTACTGGGCGAACCCGGTGGTGTACTTCGCCTCGAGGGCGACCTTGGCCGCCGCGTGGCGGGTCCATTCCATCGACGAGCTCATGTCGACCGTGCGGGCGTGGTCCGTGGCGGAGTAGACCGTCGTTTCCTCAGCCTCGATGTGCCGGCTCTCCGAGGACTCCAGCGAGCCGTCCCACGAGGCCCGGCTCTCCACCTTGAGGTCCGGCGCCGGCTCCCATTGACCCTGGAGCAGCGCCTCCCCCTCCCAGCCCCCGGTGCGGGTGCGGTCGACCGTGCGGAGCTTGCCGATCTGGCGCTCCTTCACTTCACTACCCCTGAGCCAGCCGCCGGAGAGCTGAAGATCGAGCTGGGACGCGGTGCGACTCAGCAGCCCGACCGAGCTGCCCAGGCTCATGTGATCGTCGTCGATGGCGGTCAAGGAGCGCAGGTCCTGGTTCCAGCGGCGCCGCGAACTGCCGTCGAAGGAGAGATCGCCCAGGGAGCTCTTGCGCGAGAGCTGGAGATTGAAGCGATTGTCCGCCTCCCGGTAATCGTTGCGACTCTCGTCGTCTCGGGACTTGATCTCCAGCGCCGACTTCAAATCCGCCAGCCCGCCGCGGCGGTCGAGCGCGAACTTCTGCCACCAGCTGGTGTCCCGGCGCCCCACGTCGTAGGTCGAGGAGTAGACCGGGCTTAGGTCCCAGCGGTCGAGCAGCGTCGTCTCCTCGCCCCCGGCGGCCGGGGCCAGCGTGCCGAGAAGACCGAGCAGCAGGCCCGCCAGACCGGGGCCGGGACCGCACGACCGCGTGCGCCGCCGGGTCATTGCCCGATCCGCTCCGTCATCCACCGGACCGCCGGGATGCCCTGACGCTGCGCCACCAGCAGATTCGCCCGGAGCAACGATTCGAAGGTCCCCGCGTCGGTCCACCAACCCTTCAGGAAATCGAACGTCAGCCGCGAGTGCCGGATGTAGGCGTTGTTGACGTCGGTGATCTCGAGCTCCCCGCGGTCGGAGGGGCGCAGGCCGGCGATGATGTCGAAGACCGAGTCGTCGTAGAAGTAGACGCCGGTGACGGCGAAGCGGCTCTTCGGCTGCTTCGGTTTCTCCTCGATGCCGACGACCCGATCGCCGTCCAGCTCCGCGACCCCGAAGCGTTCCGGGTCGACGACCTCCTTCAGCAGGATCTTCGCCCCCTCCGGCTGGCGGCGAAAGCTCTCGACGAAGGGCGTGATGTCGTCTTCCAGGATGTTGTCGCCGAGCACGACGACCATCCGCTTGCCGGCCGCGTAGTAGCGCGCCAGCCCCAGTGCCGCGGCGATGCCGCCCTCGCCTTCCTGGTAAACGTAGTCGAGGTGCGTCAGGCCGAACTCGCGCCCGTTGCCGAGCAGGCGGAGGAACTCGCCCGCGCTGTTGCCCCCGGTGACCAGGAGAATGTCACGCACCCCGGCCTCGACCAGGGTCCGGATCGGGTAGTGGATCATCGGACGATCGTAGACCGGCAGCAGATGCTTATTGGTCACCTTGGTGAGCGGACTGAGTCGCGTGCCGAGCCCTCCCGCCAAGACAATGCCGAGAATGCCCTGATTTCCCAGCTGGGTCATGACCCTCCCCCCCGATTGGAGCCCCGGAGATCCTAGCACGCCTCGGGAGTGGTCGCATGCGGCTCCGCAGCGAGTGCCCGCGCCAGCGCCGCGAACTGCGCCAGCCCGCACTCCTCCGCCCGCCGGCGCGGCCCGATCCCGGCCTCGCCGAGCGCCCGTTCGACGCGCTCGCGGGGAAGCCCGAGACCGTGGGCCAACGCCCCGCCGATCACCTTGCGCCGCTGTCCGAACGCCGCGCGCACCACGCGCTCCAGGGCCGCTTCCCCGGAAACCTCGACCGGCGGCCGGGGATGCGGCACGAGGCGGAGCACAACGGACTCGACCTTCGGCCGCGGCCAGAAGTTCGCCGGGCCGACGGAGTGCTCGCGACGCACGGCAAAGCGATACGCCGCCCAGACCGAGAGCGAGCCATAGGCCCGGCTCCCCGGCGCCGCGATCAGCCGCTCGCCGTATTCGCGCTGCACCATGAAGGAGGCCCAGACGAAGCGCTCGCGATGACGACCGGTCCACTCGAGGATCGGGGTCGTGATCGCGTAGGGCAGATTGCCTGTGAGAAACCAGGCCCGCGCCTCCGGGATCCTCCCCACGATCTCCGGCAGATCCAATTCGAGGATATCGGCCGCGAGGACGTGCAGCTCCCCGGCGGCACACTCCGACTGGGCGCGTCGTTGCAGCAGATCGGCCAGCGCCGGATCGCGTTCGACGGCGACGACCCGCGCCCCGCGCATCAACAGCGGCAATGTGAGCGAGCCGGCGCCGGCTCCGATCTCGCAGACCGCGGCACCCGGTTCGAGCGCCCAGCCTTCGACCAGCCGTCCGGCGACCCGGGGGTTCACGAGGAAGTTCTGACCCCAAGCCTTGCGCGGCCGGATGCCCGCTTCGCGCAGCCACCGGGCGGTCCCGCGCGTCGGCACGCTCACGCCCCCGCCAGTCCGAAGAGGGCGCGCGCGTTCGCGTCCGCCGTGCGCTCCAGCTGGTCCGGGTCGATCTCGAGCAGTCCGGCGATGAACCGCGCGGTCTCGAAAAGGAGCGCCGGCTCGTTGCGCGGGCGGCGCTCGGGTGCCGGGCTCAGGTAGGGCGCGTCGGTTTCGAGCAGGATCCGCTCCCGGGGCAGGGCCCGCACCAGCGGTCGCCAGCGAACCGGGTCGTAGGTCACCGCGCCGCCCAGACCGACGTGGAAGCCGCGTCCGGTGACGGCCCGAGCCTCATCGAGATCGCCGGAGAAGCAGTGGAACACGCCGCGCCAGGGACCGCGCGCCTCGCGGTCGAGGATGCGGAGGATCTCGTCGAAGGCCTCGCGGCAGTGGATCACGATCGGCAGTCCGGTCTCGCGGGCCAGATCCAGGTGGGCGACGAAGAGACGCTCCTGATCCTCGATCGCCGCGTATCGCCGATGGCGGTCGATGCCGGTCTCGCCGATCGCGACCACCCGCGGATGCGGCAGTCGGCGGGCCAGCGTCCGCAGATCGCCGGGCGCGCCGGGGCCCGCTTCGTGCGGGTGGATCCCGAGTGTCGCGTACACCCGCGGGTCCGCGTCGGCCAGCGCAACCACCTCGCTCCACCCACGCGCCCGGATGTTGATCTCGACGATCGCGTCCAGGCCGAACGCGAAACCCCGCGCCAACACGTGCCAGCGGTCCGAAGCGAAGTCCGGCAGATGGAGATGCGCGTGCGTGTCGATCATTCGGAGACCGCGCCGGCATCGCCTCCGTCGTTCGGGGCCGCGTCCGGAGGGGAGTCCGGCCCGGCGCCGGCCGGGGACAGCGTCTCCTCCTCGCCCCCCGCGTCGATCGGGCGCGCCCCGCGGAAGGCGGACAAGTCGATCGCCTGTGCCGTCCCTTCGGCGTCCTCCAACCAGACGCGGTAGTTGCCGATGTCCAGCCGGCTGACCACCCACTCCTGGCCCTGGTAGCGCCAGCGCGTGCCGACGCGCGGTGCCTCACGCTGCGCCGACTGGTACGCCTGCGCCTCGTAGTTCATGCAGCACATGAGCCGGCCGCAACTGCCGGAGATCTTCGCCGGGTTGAGCGGGAGATTCTGCTCCTTCGCCAGTTTCAGCGTGACCGGTTCGAAATCGCGGAGGAAGGTCGTGCAGCAGAGACGGCGCCCGCACGGCCCCATGCCGTCGGTGCGTCGCGCCGCGTCCCGCGCGCCCACCTGATGCAGTTCGATGCGCGTGCGGAAGATGCTCGCCAGATCGCGCACCAGCTCGCGGAAGTCGACCCGGCGATCGGCGGTGAAGTAGAAGGTGAGTCGGTTGCCGTCGAACTGAGTCTCGGCGTCGATGACCTTCATGTCGAGACTGAAGTGCCGCACCCGGTCGCGGCAGATGTCGTACGCCTCCCGATCCTCGCGGACCAGGATCTCGACGCGCGCGATTTCCTCGAGGGTGGCGTGACGCACCAGCGAGCGCACGGGCTGCTTCCGGCGCCGCGGGAGGGGTGCCGCCTCACAGACCGTCACCCGGCCCAGATCCGTTCCCCGCTCCGCCTCGACCACCACATAGTCACCGCAACGCAACACCAGGTCGCGGCTGTTGACGTAGCCCTCGCGGCGTCCGCCGCGAAAGGCGATGTGCACCACCGGGATCTCCGAGCCCTCGCCTCCCGGCCCCGGCGGCCCGCACGGGGCGTCGGCAAGCGCGGTCTCCGCTGCAGGACGCGGCCGGGTCTCGACTCTCTCCCCCGGACCGGATCTTCGGAATCGACTCATGGCGGTATTCTACCCCATCCGCCTAGAGGACGGGATGCTCCTCGATCAGGCGCTGGATGCGGAGCAGGGTCGCCTGCAGGGCGAGCGCCGGGTTGACGTTCTGCTCAATCGCTTCGAGCATCTCCTCGAGAAGACCGATTCGCCGACGGATTTCGCCGGGCGAGAGGCCGGCGGCCGCGGCTCTCAAGTCGCCCAGACGATCGGCGTGCACCAGCCGGTCCGGCGTGAGCCCCTGCCGGACCGCGACCAGGTCGCCGTACCAGGTGATCATCAGATCCACCGTGATCCGTGCCAGATCCGGGTTCCAGGCCGCTCCCAACGCCTGCACGCGTCGCGCCACCTGACCGGCGTCGGGAGCAGGTGTCTCGAAAAGCGCGAGCGCGCGATTACGCAATTTCGTGGCATCCAACTCCGCCAGCCCCACTGCGCGGCTCAGACTCCCTTGCGCCAGGCCCGCCACCAGACGTGCCGCTCCGGGTTCGATCGAGAAACGCTCGGCGACCTGACCGGCGATGAAATCGAGCGGCAGCGGGCGGAAACGGAGCTGCTGGCAGCGGGAGACAATCGTCGGTAGAAGATGAGAGGGATCGGCCGCGGTGAGGAGCAGGAACGTTCCCGGACGCGGCTCCTCGATCAACTTCAGGGCCGCCTGCGCCGCCTCCGGCGTCATGCGTTCCGCCTCGCGAAGCACGATCACGCGCCGGTCCCGCTCCACGCCCGCCTTGGCCGACTCGAGCTTCAGACCGCGCACACGTTCGATGCCGATCGTCGCCAGGCGCGGCAGACGCAGGCAGGCGCCCAGATCCCGGGCGTACGTTTCCAGCTCGGCGGAAGGATCCCCCGCCTCGACGCGCAGCGCGGGCAGCACCAGGTGCAGATCGGGGTGCGCGAGACGCGGCACGCGCCGGCAATCGGCGCATTCGCCGCAAGGCGCCGGGCTTCCGGTGCAGAAGAGCGCCTGGGCGAGAGCCAGCGCGGCGCGCGTCTTCCCCACCCCCTCCGGGCCCCAGAAGAGGTGGGCGTGCGCCAGGCGTCCGCCGGCGAAGGCTCGTCGCAGCGCGGGAATCGCAACCGGCTGGTGTGCGAGAACATCGAAGAGGACCACGTCGCGCACCCCTCACTCGAGCCAGTCGGTCGGATCGAGCGCCTCCGACCCCTGGCGAACCTCGAAGTAGAGCCCGGGACCATTCAGCGCATCCGTGGCCCCCACGCGGACGATCTCGCGCCCGTCACGCACCTCGTCACTCTGGCGCACCAGGATCTCCGAGGCATGGGCGTACAGGGTGAAGAAGTCGCCGCCGTGATCGAGCACCACCGTGTTGCCGTAGCCTTCCAGCCAGCCGGCGTAGACGACCCGCCCGGCGGCGACGGCGCGCACCGGGGTCCCTTCCGCCGCCGCGATCTCGATTCCCTTCTGCAACACCCGGGTGCCGTAGCGGGGATTCACCTCGGTACCGAAGTGCGTGACGATCCTTCCCGCGACCGGCCAGGGCAACCGACCGCGCTTGACCGCCAGGCCGGAGCCGGCGGACCCGGTTCGCGAGCGCTGGGCCTGACGGATCAGATCCTCGACGCGCCTCTGCGCCTCGACGAGTTTCCGCGTCTGGGTCTCGTAGAGCGCGACCGTGCGATCGACCTCGGTGCGATCCCGGCGGCGACCCGCTTCCTCGCGCACCAGGTGACGCATCTGCTCTTCCCGCTCGGTCTTGATCGCCAGCATCTCTTCGCGCCGCTCTCGGATCTCCGCCAGCTCGCGCTCGATCCCGTCGCGGGTCGCGCGCACCTGGAAGAGCCGCTCGCGCAGATTCTGCACCGTGCGCGCCCAGTACTGCCCGCGGGCGAAGAGCTCGCTGAAGGTCGCCGACGAGATGAGCAGTTCGGCGTCCGTTACGCGGCGTTGTTTGTAGTAGTGGACCAGCGCCTGGCCCAGCTCGTGACGCACGGTTGCGCTCCGCTGTTCCTGCGCCGCCAGGTCGAGCTGACGCGTGGTCAGGTCCTGCTCCAGGGCCGCCTCCTGGCGCTGCAGCGTGGCGAGATATCGCTCGGTCATGCCCCGCTCACGTTCGAGCTCGGCGACGATCCGTTCCAGGTCCTGACCCTGCCGGCGGAGTTTCTCGATCTGCCGTCGCTTCTCCTCGATCTGGGCCTTGAGGGTTTGCAGCTCGCCCTGGCGCTCGACGATGCTCGGGCCGCCCTTTGCAATCCCCGAGCCGATCACGGCAAGGAGACCGATCCCCAGGAGCCATCGCGCTCGGGCCGGACCACCGCGGGCCCGGCGTCTTCCGCCGGGCTCCGGCCGGGGGCGCCCTTCACGCCACTCAGGCACGGTTCGCCCCTCCACGGCGCTCGAGATTGAGGATCGAGAGCTCGACTGTGAGCAGACTGCCGATCACCCCGACGATCACCGCGCCGGCGAGGAAGATCAGCACCCAGGTGGTGGGCAGGAAATGCAGACCGGGGAGAAAAGCGTGCGAGGCGGTCACCCCGACGTAGAGCAGCACCACCGCGATCAGCCCGCCGGTCAGACACAGCAGCGCGCCCGCGGCGACGAAGGGCGCGCGCAGGAACGCGTCGGTCGCGCCGATGATCTTGAGCACCGCGAGTTGATCGTCGCGCATCAGCACCAGCAGGCGCAGCGTGTTGGCCAACACCAGCAGGATCGCCAGAATGGTGAGGCCGGCGGTGACCGCGTTGGCGCGCCGCACCAGGCCCAGGCTCTGGTCGAGCACCTTGACCCAACGCGCGCCGTAGATCACGTCCTCCACGCCTTCGTACGCCTGGATCTCGCGCGCCAGCTTCTCGAGCGAAGCCGCGTCGCTGGCCCGGGCGGAGGGCTGGATCAGGAACGCGTCGGGCAGCGGGTTCTCCCCCAGCGTTTCCTCCAGATGCTCCGCGCCCAGATCCGCCTCGACCTCACGCAACGCCTCGCCGCGGGCGATGAAATGCAGCGACTTCACTTCCGGGAAGCTGGCGAAGTGGTGATGCAGTTCGGCGACGCGCTCCGGCGACAGGTCCATCGCGAGGAAGGCCGTGAGCCCCTTGCGCTCCGCCAGACGCTCGGCGAGCACCAGCACGTTGCGGCTCATCAGCAGGAGCAGCAGGAGTACGAAGAGCACCGCGCCCATCGCCGTGACCGCGGCCAGGCTCGCGGCGAGGTTCCGGCGGAGGGAGTCCCAGCCCTCCTGCAGAAAGAAGAGCAGCGCCTTCAATAGATCTCCGTCCCGTGCGGGCGCAGGAAGAGGTCCTCGGCGACCTTGCCGTCGCGCAGGGTGATCATGCGCGTGGCGTGCTGCTGCGCCAACGCTTCATCGTGGGTGGCGATCAGGATCGTGGTACCCGCCAGGTGGAGCCGCTTCAGCACCGCCATGACCTCCGCGCCGGTCGCGTCGTCGAGGTTTCCGGTCGGCTCGTCCGCCAGGAGCAGGGACGGCTGGTGGATCAACGCCCGTCCGATCGCCGCCCGCTGCTGCTCGCCCCCGCTCAGCTCGTGGGGGAAGCTGTTGCGCTTGCCGTAGAGGCCGACGTCGTGCAGCACGCGCGAGACCGCCCGCGTGATCAGCCCGGAATCGAGAGTCCCGGTCATGCGCAGGCAGTAGGCGACGTTTTCGAAGATCGTCTTATCGCGGATCAGCCGGAAATCCTGAAAGACGACCCCGCAACGGCGGCGTAGCTGCGGGATCTCGCGCCGGCGGATCGTGTCGCTGCGGAACCCGGCGGCCGAGACCCGGCCTTCGGTCGGCCATTCCTCCAGGGTGATCAGCTTGAGCAGCGTCGTCTTCCCCGCGCCGCTGGCCCCCAGGACGAAGACCAGCTCGCCCGGGTCGATGCGCAGCGTCAACTCCCGCACGGCCCACTCGCCGCGCCCGCTGGCGTACTGCTTGCCGACCCGCTCGAAGGAGATCATGACGCGTCGCGCGTCGCGCCGGTCGCGAGGAACCGGTAGTACGCGTGCGCCTCCCGGCGGCTCAGCTGGCCCGCTGGGAGGTCGATCAGCTCCAGTTCGGTCGATCGGTCCAGCATTGGGTCCTGCAGGGCGATCCGGTCTCCGACGCGCGCTTCGTGCGAGGCCCGCACGACGTGGCCGTTCAGACGCACGCACCCCTCGCGGCAGGCGCGCGTCGCCAGCGACCGACTCTTGGTGAGGCAGAGCCAGTGAAGGAGCTGGTCGACCCTCACTCCTCCATGCGCCTCTCGATGTAGTGGTGGGCCTTGATCCCGTCCAGCCATTGCCGGTACTGCTCCTCGAGCTGGCGCT
>Ga0315286_10001215_pt1 | contig 23175 bp, 26 predicted proteins | sample YL17G10_0_MG_FD_205038 | JGI IMG/M metagenome (GOLD analysis project Ga0315286, IMG submission 205038) | Sediment microbial communities from Yellowstone Lake, YNP, Wyoming, USA - YL17G10_0 | ecosystem: Environmental > Aquatic > Freshwater > Lake > Sediment | place: USA: Wyoming | collected...
GAAGTGGGCATCGAGCCCTCAGCCGACCTGACCGACCCCTATGAGTACTTCCGGAAGGCCCTTTCTATCCCGCGCATGCCGCGCGGGCTGTGGGACAAGATGGTGCCCGTGATGCAGGTCTCCCGCCAGCGCATGGAGCAGCTTCTGACGATCCTTGCGTTGCCCACCCCCTTGCTCGAAAAGGCCAATCGTTCGCGTGTGCCATACCGGGTGCTCAGCGCCATCCTATCCGAGTCGCCCGACAAGTGGGAGGCTTTGGTGGACGCGGCCATCGCGGGTGGCCTGCGAGGCGAGGACATCGCAGAGGCGGCCGCGGCCCCCTCCTTGCCGCTCTCACCGGAAGGCAACCCGCCTCCGGTGAGCCGCCGGCTCCAGCCGGCGGACGCTGCGTTTCGCGGTATTCGGGGCTTTTCACGTGCCCTGGCGCGGGTCCCTGCCCGGGGCCGTGCGCAGGTGATGGACGATTTGGCCGATGAGATCGCGGTCAGGGGCGACGCCGAGGCGATGCTTGGCCTGTTCGACGAACTGGCGCAGCTGCTCCGCGCCCGCGTCAAGCGCAAGAGGTGAGCCGCCAGAGTGCAAACGCGTTTGCACTTCCCAAGCAGGAGGCCTGGTGTACCGCCTCCTGCGTTACTTTTGTCCATGAGCTGGGGGTTTATTGGAGCCGGGGGCTGTCCCGCCCTGTGCGCCTAGACGCCGGGCAGGAAGGGCAGGTCCTTCCAGGCGAATTCCTTGTAGAGCTTGGACTCGACCGCCCCTGAGAAGCGCCCATGCGACGAGGCGCAGTAGACCTGGTCCGCCCATGGCCCCGCTTCAGGCACCAGGATCTTGGCCATCTCGGCCTTGGAGGCCGCCTCAGCAAAGACGGTGCTGTACAGCTGCCGATTGTAGAAGGCCGAGGAGTCGTGAGACTCCCTCTTCCCAGTACCGAACGACGACGTCGTGGTTCTCTTCATCCGGCTTCCTCTATCTGAGGCGGTCTGGGGCAGGGCGATCATGGTGCAGGCACCCTCTACCCAGGCCTCAATCCCCGCCACGCAAATGCCGCCCAGTGCCCGACACCCATGCCTGGGCTGTAGAGTGTAAACGCGTTTACACTTTCCCCGCTCCCCTTCGGGCTGATCTCAGCTGCCCAGCCCCACTAACCTGGGGTCGGAATTGAAGGCCTGCGGCTCCTCCACCCGCACCCGCTTGAAATCCGCATGGGCAGGATTGAAGAGGTAGTTGCGCTCGATCGGGAGCACCGCACTTGGCACCTCCAACACTACGGAGCGCTGCGCCTCGATCCATTGGTCCCCAAGCTCGCGCAGCTCAAAAAGCGGCGGCGAGGAACGCCAGGCCCCCGGCAGCTGCTCCGCCCGCACCCGCTCGACCATCTCCGACTCGAATTCGCACCGGATCAGCACATACGCCGAGAGGACGGCGCTTGACCCCAGGTGGACCAGCAGCTCAAGCACCGCCAGCGAGGCATGTTCAGCGGTGTACACCAGGGGGTAGCCGGGACTGTTCCAGCGTCCCCCGTACAGCCTGGCTCCCTCACCGCTCAAGGCCTCGCTGGCGACCTTGCCCTTCACCAGTCGCCAGGCATCGAGCTTCACGCGAAGACACCATGCTCCAGGCGGCCGATCAGGTCCTCAACCTCCCGGGCGCCGACTTCCGTGCGGGCGAACTCGATCGGCTTTCGGCCCTCTAGGGCGGCCGCCGGCGTGCGCATCCATGTCAGCGCCGCCGCTTCGTCGCCCTCGAACAGGCCGACCGCGCTGTCGTAGATCCTCGAGACGCGCAGCAGGCGCTCCGACTCATCTGGGTGCAACCGCCCCTCGCTCTTGCGCCGGGCCAGCGTGCGCGGCGAGATTCCCACCAGGCCCGCCAGCTCCCGGCTGGTCACGCCGATGTCCGCCTGCAATCGCTCGAACGCGCTGTAAGGGAGGCCCCGCCGGATGGACTCCACCAGCTGGATCGTGTTCTCGGCCTTGAGCCCGATCCGCGAGGCGTACGGCAACGCCTTCACTTGGTCCATGGGCACCTCCTCAAGTCCATCCCCGGCAGATACCTAGCCTGCCATCTGGCATCATTGTACACGCCATGTGGCAAGAGCGCAAGCCCCACCGTGGGGCCAATCCGGGGCGACGCCTCGCCTCTCTAGCGTTGGCCCTAGCGGACCGGTTTCAGGAGGCGCGCAGGCGAAAGCCGCTCGCCGCTAGGCAGGGTGTGGGCCTGGAGGAGCCCGGCCATGGCGAACACCATCCAGACGGCGATGCCGGCGAGGAGAACGGCGCTCGGCGTCACCTGCCATGCCGGCAGGGAGGCTGACATGTGCATCGGCATGGGGGCGGACAGGGGGAACAGGCTCATCCCGACTGGCAGCGCCCGTTTGGGCCGCTGACCGTGGCGGGGCAGAAATACGGCGGGGCCATGAGGGGCAGGGTGATCAGTAGCACCCACGCTCGCGTGCCTTAGTTCTGGGGTGCGAGGGCTCCGACACCTGCCATCAACCCGGGGTGCAGCAGGTAGCCGCCGAGGGCGAATGGGATGAACAGGAGCAGCTCGTGCCTCGACAGGCTGATCGGGGACACCAGCCGCTTGTGGTCTCCTCCGACCAGGAGGGACAGGGCGATCACGAGGCAGATCCCTTAGTGCGCGATCGTCACGATGGTCTTCGGCAATATTGACAGCCGCTGCGCCATCTCCCAGGCCTCGGCCGATCTGCTGGTCGAATCGGTCGTGGGCAAGACGCTGGACGAGATGAAGGCCCTGAGCAAGGACGACATCCTCGGAATGCTGGGGATCGAACTTGGACCGGTGCGCCTCAAGTGCGCGCTGCTGTCCCTGAAGGTCCTCAAGGCCGGCGTGTACGGGCTGGAAGAGATCGAGGAGGAGCTCCGCTAGGCGGCGCCTGGGGGTGCCCGGCCGTGTTCAACTACCGGCTTCCCGATCGCGCGGGTGAGCTCGAGTACGTGGGGGTCGCCCAGGTCTCCGAGTTGGGCAACGGCCAGCGCCTGCTGGTCGAGATCGACGGCCGGCCGATCGTCGCGTTCAACATGGGCGGCGGGTACTTCGCCGTCGCCGACGTGTGCTCCCATGACGATGGCCTGGTGGGCGAGGGCGAAGTGGAAGGCTTCGAGTTCGAGTGCCCGCGGCACGGGGCGCGCTTCGACCTGCGCACGGGCAAGGTGCTGTACATGCCGGCCATGGTCGACATCCCCGCCTACCCGGTGCGCGTCGTCGGAGAGGAGATCCAGGTCGGCGTCCCCCTTCAGTCCGCCCCCGTGAGCCGCCCCTCTTCGCGCTGGTACTACGGTCATACCCCTCCCATCGTAACAACCCACGCGCCGTGACGTTTGCCCATTCAGAAGTCATATCCTGCCATCAGGGTCTGTCTGAGGCTTTGGAGAGCTGGGACAAGGAGGATTGGGCGATGCGTACCAGGGCAACTGCTGCGGGCGTTCTCATTCTGGCACTTCTGGCGACTCCGGTCGCGGCCACGGCGCAGGAACCGATCGGCCTGGAGGTCACGGTTCAGGCCGCCTGCGATGCCGTCACGTACGGCATCACGATTCAAGGCGGAGCTCCGCCCTACGTCGTCAGCCTGGATTACGGCGATGGGATCGTGGAAGTGGGTGGGGGAGACGATGTGTTCAGCCATGTCTACACGGCGGCCGGCGAATACGCCTGGAGCCTGATCGTGACCGACTCGGCCGAAGCGGAGATGACCGCGGAAGGCACGTTCGAGCTGGCGTTCCCGTCTGTCAGCCTCTCCAGCGAGCCCTACCCGCCGCTTCTGACCCACATGGAAGGTGAGGCCAGCGCCGCGTTCACCGCCTCGGTCGAGGGCGGCGTCGAGCCGTTCACCTTCGCGTGGGACCTGGACGGCGACGGCGCGCCGGATGCGGACGTGACCGGACCCACCGCCGCCCGCACCTACACCGAGGCAGGCGAGTACCAGGCCGGGGTGAGCGTGACGGACGCGCTCGGCTGTGGGGACACGGAAACGCTGGCCGTGATCGTCATCGACCCGGAAGAGGATCCAGACGCCGCCTGCCATCCGACGGCGCTGCGCATCGCCGAGGCCGTCAGCAGCCTGTTCCCGACCCAGGCGGAGCGGACCTACACGTGCGAGGACATCCTGGCCATCTTCAACGGCGAGATCTTCGGGTTCCAGGTCGGCTTCGGGCGCATGTGGCACGCCTACCAGCTCACGCAGGCGATCGATGACCTGACGTGGGAACAGATCCGGGACTGGCATCTGGACGGCGGAGGCTGGGGAGCCCTGCTCCAGCTCGATCGCTTCGCTGATCTACTCGAGGAGCACAGCATCCTCGATCTGATGGAGCTCGTCGCCAGCGAGGAGTACACCCTGGGCGACATCCGCACGGCGGTTCGGTCGGTGACACGGTACGATGCCGACTTTGAGGAGGTCCTGGCCCGGCTGGATTCGGGCGCCTCGGCGGGCGAGATCGGCCAGTTCTACCGCCTGGCGCAGGATCTGGGTGCGGACCCGGCGACCCTGGACGGCTACCTGGGAGAGGGCGCCTCGCTCTCCGACCTGCGGCACGCTGCCGGTTTGGCGGACCGGCTGGGCACGACGTGGACCGCGGTGATGGATGCGAGAGGTGACTCCAATGGGTGGGGCGATATCACCCAGGCATACCGGCTGGCGGGCGACGGGTATTCCCCCGAGGACATCCTGGTGATCGGCGTGCACGAGTTCCGGACGCAGGAGCGGGAGCAGGATCGGGCTGCACACGAAACCGAGTTGAACACGCGCGCGGCCGAACGTCTGGCGGAGCAATTCGGGGTGGAGATCGCCGAGGTCACGGCTCTGTTCAACGGGGACTGCGCCCAGAGCTGGGGGTGCGTGCGGGACACGCTGCGGAACCAGGCGCAGGGCAGCCCCGACCGGAGCCAGCGCAGCGCGGCCCAGATCGCCGCACAGTACGGTTACTCCGTCGAAGAGGTGCTGGGGGTGTTCAACGGTACCTGCGCGGGTGACTGGTCGTGCGTCCGTACGCACTTCCGCAACCTCTCGCGAAGCGGCGGTGGGCGGGGGAACAGCCACTAGGCTGCCCTCCATCAGAGACCCTGAGGGGCTGACCTTTCCGGTCAGCCCCTCTTCTTTGTGCGCCCAGCAGGGGCGTTGACATGTGATCGGCTGCCGGGCGCGCATGGGACCAGCAAGCCGTGCCGGCGCCTGTCTAGGTACCTCTATGGTGTGGCGTGCGGCTACCCCGTTACCTATCGAAGTGCGTGCTTCCAAGATGCCCGCTCCAACCAGACAACCCAATGGATCGACCCCCTCGATAGGCAGCACAGCTACGGCCCTGGAGTGGGCGTGCAGTAATGCGGGTGTCCGGGCGAAGCATTGCACGTCTGGGGTCTGACCGTCGGGTCCGAAGGAGGTGTGGCAGTCATGGCTTGAGTCGCAGTAGGCATGGTGGTTGGGGTCGAGGCCGGCCCGGGGCTCGGCGTTGGTGAGGGCTCGTCCGTAGGTCCAGCGGTTGGAGCGCCAGGCAAGGTCCCGGCAGGTTCTTGAGAAACCCGGGAGGTTGGGGTGCTCCAACTCACGCCTCCACCAGTCTCGGTCTCACCTCCGCCTTCGGCGGGAGCCGCATCGGCACCATCGGAAACGGCCACTTGGACCGTGCCAACCAACGTTCCGGCCTCGGTCGGCAAAGCAGGAGCCTGGCGGTCTGGTGCCGGGGCTGTACAGCTCGGTTCTGCCGCACCAGTCCCAGTGAGCTTTGACCACCCGGCGGATAGAGCTGGATAGGTGAACACCACGCACAAAGCGCCTGCCAAGAGGCCGGCCACGGCGAGCATGGGCTGGGTACGCCGACGACGAGTGGGCCTCGGTCTGGTTGGAGGGGCCGGATGCTCCTCGGGTGTCGTCTCCAGCCCCATGGCCACTCGAAGCGCTCGATTCATGTCAGCAACGGAGGCGAAGCGTTGAGCTGGATCCTCGGCTAGAGCCCTCTGGAGGACTCGAACGACCGGCGTCGGCAGGTTGGGACGGATCTTCTGAGGCTGAGTTGTGGGTCGGAGTCCGGCTCCAGAAGTTGACTGGAGGACCTTGAGCGCCTCGGTCCCTGGGCAGCCTGACAGCATCTCGAGCACGATAAGCGCCAGAGAATACTGGTCGGACGCCGGGAGGATCTCCGCTCCTGCCGCGACTTCCGGCGCCAGATAGGTGCACCTTGGTTCGTGTGGCTCACTCTCTTCCGACGGTGGAAGCTCGCGCAGGACCGATGCCAGACCAAGGCCCGCCACCAGGACGCGGCCTTCCTCGTCGAAGAGAATGTCCGTGGGTTTGAGGTGCCCGTGGACAACCCCCTGGGCGTGGGCGTGATCCAGGGCGGCAGTGATCATCTCGACCGCACCCGCGAGGTCCAACGCTGCGAGCGCGCCGGCCTTCAGCCTGTCTTGCAGGCTGCCCGCTTCAGCATAGGGGGTGACGATGTATGGTCGTCCTTCCACTATGCCCGAGCCGATGAGCGGGAGGATGTTGGGATGCTGAATGCGCGCGACAGCCCGCTGGCAGTCGACCAGCCGCTGGAGAAGCTGCGGGTGACGTGCGACGGCAACCGGGAGGACTCTAATGACGACGCAAGACTCGTGATCGGGCCCAAGAGCCTTGAGGGTTCGCGATCCCGCTCGGCCCCCGATTTCCCCTAGGATCCGATAACGTGCAAGTCCCGATCCTGCCATTTCGGCTCCCGCCTGCAAACCCCAGACAACGCTATAGTCGATCCATGCGCAGCCGCGAACCCTCTCCTGCGCGACGAGAGATCTGAGCCTAATGGGTTAACCGATTATTCCGCGCAGACGTTACCTGCGAGGCATGCCCGTTTGTACTACCCTGCAGGCGCCCCCAAGGCGGAGCGGTAGGGTCCTACAGAAGCGAGGGCGAAAGCTCAAGCACTTCTACACCGATCTTCACATTCGTTCGACCACCAGTGGCCCCCTCTTGCCGTTGAAGCCCCTGTCAGCTATGGTACTCTGGCCCTGGGTGCACTGTAACAACCGTTAATGGAAGCCGTTGTCATCGAGGAGACGCCGTTGCCCGAACCGAGCGACGCGACGCTGGTGGCCCGAGCAAAGGCTGGAGACGTCGACGCCTTCGGCCGGCTCTATCGGCGCTACGTCGAGTCTATCTACCGCTACCTGTTCGTCCGGGTGCGCAATGAACAGGATGCGGAGGACCTTACTGAGGTTGTATTCCTTCATTCATTCCAAGCCCTTGGCCGCTACCGCGAGCGTGGATGGCCGTTTTCGGCCTTCCTCTACCAAGTGGCGATGAATGTGCTGGTCGACCATTACCGCCAACGAAAGGGGGAGGAGCAGCTTTCAGCCGCGGAGCACAGGGAGATCCCATCCCACCAACTGGACGATGGGGTCATCCGAAGCGCGGAGGCGGCCGCAGCTCGGCAAGCGATGGCAGATCTGCCGGTTGATTACCAGGAGGTGATTCGCCTCCGGGTGTTGTTGGGGATGCCGACGCCGAGCGTGGCAGCCTGGATGGGGCGCAGCCAGGGAGCCGTCCGGGTCCTGCTCTTTCGGGCGTTGAGGTTCCATCGCCATAGGCTGGATGATGAGCGGGAAGGGTAGTCTGCTCATGAACAACGAGCCGGCACGGTCGAAGGTCCTGGACAACTGTCTGTGGCAGATCCAGAGCGGCCGGGCGACCGTCGAGGACTGCCTGCGGCTGCATCCTGACCACGGCGACGAGCTGCGCCAGGCGCTGCAGCTCGCGACGCTGGTTCGCGGCTGTTTGGCCCCGGCGGCGCAGGCCGAAGAAGTCCGGGACCGCCTCGAAGCACGTATCCTCAACCGTCTGCGGGGAAGCGGCGGAACGGAACGGGCAGTGCGGCGCCAAGCAGCCCGTCCCCAGGCGCGGGTTCGACGCCCAGCCTTCGCCATGGTGGTCTTCGCTGTCATCCTGGCCGTTCTCGGTCTGACCACGGGTGTGGCCTATGCCTCGACGGAGGCCCTTCCGGGGGATCTCCTGTACCCCGTCAAGCACGGGCTCGAACAGGTGCGGCTGGGGTTCTCCACGTCCCCGCAAGGCGAGGCCGCCTTGCGGGCGGACTTTGCCGATGAGCGCCTGGCTGAGGCGGAGGCGCTGGTCGCGGCAGGCCGGCTCGCGGATCTCGAGTCAGCGCTTCAGGGCTACGAGAGTGAGATCACGGCTCTCGTGGCCCTGGCCGAGGAGATCCCTGCCGGGGCCAGCGCCGGGCCGCTGGAGGATCTGGAGAGCCGGCTGTCTCACAACCTGGAAGTCCTCGCCAGGGTCAGGGCTCATGTCCCTGCCTCAGCTCAGGAGGCCATCGGCAATGCCATCGAGCGCGCCGGGCAAGGTCGGGCGGTCATTGAGCGCGTGCGGGGAGGCGGGAATCCAAGCGAACTCGCCCCGGGCCAGGAGGGAAGGCCGGACGACCAGTCGCCGGGGAGCCCGCAGGGTTGGAGAGACAGGGATGGCAAGCCGGGAGGGGGATCACTGGCTCCGATCGCGCCAGACAGCTTCGCGCTCAGAACGGGGATGTAGTTAGGCCAAGGACGCGACGTGTGCGACCGCTCGAGAGGCTGTCTTCCAGGCGTCCTCGAAGGTCACTCGATTGGGTGATGGGACGAGGTGGCTTAGATTCTGAGACCAGTCGCGCTGGAATTCCCCCTTCCTCGCGTTGAGTGCTGCAGGGTCGATGGAGCCGATACTTAGCCTCTTCGCGGCGAACTTCGGACCCAGCACCGAGTCGACGGCGCTCAGGGAAAGCCCGCCTTGCGTCAGAAGGTAGTGGAGGTCGAATAGGTCGCGGGAGACAGCATGCTTTCTCTGGCCTGAGATAGCCCGCAACTTCTCGGCCAATACTTCGCGGAGGTCATAGCAAAGGACACGGGCCGGCTGGACGAGATGGCTGTCGTCGTAGGGGTGGTGAAGCGGGCGGACGGCCGCCGGAAACACAAGGTGTTCCTGCGCGCTAATATGGAGCCGGATTGCGCGAGGGGCCCCAGTTCTCCTGAGAGGACCACGGTAGTACAGCCTGGCCTCGAGGGAGGCTTCCTCATCCTCCTCGGTCATCCTCCTGAGTAGTGGCGGTACCGCGGCCAGGTCGATACCGAAAGTATCGCCGACCCTTTGGATGAGTCTCTGCACAAGGCGATCGGCCCTCTGGATGTCGAGCTCTTCTTCGGCGGTGAAATCAAGATCCTCAGAGAACCTGTACTCGGCGAAGTAGCACTTCCGCAGACAAGTCCCCCCCTTGAAGCGCATCCTTGATACAGTCGGTTCGAGGCTCCACTGACTCAAGAAGCAGCCTAGAACGTAATCCAGATCGACGATCATGGGGTCGATGCGCCACACTGCTGCCGCATGGCGCAGTTGGTCTTCCGAGATCACCGCGTCCTCCGCAGGGCTCGGACGTTGACCCGGATGCGCCAATGGGTGTCGACGGGACCCTCGTGCGATCCGCCAGGATCCAGCATGGCAACCCCTTCTGTAAGGGACAGACGCCACTGTCGCAGCCTCTCATCTCGCTCCCGGATTGGCAGGTCAAGCCTTTCAATCAGAAAGCCGAGCCGCTTGTAGACCGCCCCTGATTTGAACCTCGACAGGTAGTCGTCAACCTTCTCCCAATCCAGTTGTGGACTCGAACGAAGAGCGGCCACAAGCTGCTGGACGCCACCGCAGAGGTCCGGGCGATCGCAGGCGTCGATGATCGTCTTCTCGCGGTCCGTGACCCTGAAGGGAAGCCCTTCGCTCGTCTGGGTGACGACCCCGAAGATCTTCCGAGGCGTCACAACCACAAACCGGTAGTGCACGCCCAGGATTTCTACACGCGGGCTGAAGCGGCGGCGCGCAGTCTGGACGAAGGTTGTCCTCGGCAGTTGTTCCGTCATGCCCCAGAAGCGAAGAGCGCTCCAATAGGCGACCGCCGCCCCCGGATCAAGCTGGATAGCGATCACGAAGGGGTCTTCTGTCCATGTGCGTTCTTGACCGGCCTCAAGGGGGACGATCAGGTAGATGGCTCTTTCGAGCCGCAGGAGCCAGCCCTTGCTCTCTAGCCTGCTTAGGGCCTTCCGAGTCTGGTGCCGGCTGGGCCAGTAGGGGAGGGCATCCTGAAGCTTGAATACGCGTTTCCCAGCCCCGGCCAGCCCAGTGAGGAAACGGCGTTCCTGTGGACCAAGCCGGTCAGTCTGCTCAAGCATCACATTATCCGTCATGAAGATACCCTTTCAACGGGTATGTTCATTACAAAGAATATCACAGACTGACGACCCGTCAAGGTCTCCTGCCCGACATCCATGGAACCTCGGGACCGCACCCCGCTCAGGCCACGGATGGCAAGTGAAGCGCGCCCTTGAGCCGGAGGAGAGCCCATGCACGAACGGCACTACGTCATTGGTGACTGCGGGTCAATGGACCTGCACACCGTTGTCGAAGGCCTGTGCGAAGACACAGGCCAGAAGGAGGTGAGACTCACGCCTAAGGTCGTCAAAGCCACACACCTGCTGGCCATCGGCAAGCTAGAGGATCACGCCGAGACGCTAGCCCGCTTCGCGGACACTCCGGACGTACCCCTGTTGGTGCTTGCCGATCGGTACAGTGAAGTCCTTCGTACCACAATCAAGGAGGCCTTGGTCTCAATCGAAGCATTTGAGACCGGCTCCGACGCGGGCAATCCAAACGGAGGTGAGACGTGAACGTCACGATGATCACAGGCCGTCTAGGCCGCGATCCCGAGCTGCGTCATAGCGGCGACGGGACACCCTGGGTGACCTTTTCGGTCGCCGAGGGACGGAGAAAGGAGGAGCCGATCTGGTTCGAGTGCAAGGCCTTCGGCCGGATGGCCGAGGTCATCGGCCAGTACGGCGCGAAGGGCCGCCTCGTCCTGGTCCTGGGCCAGATGGTCCAGGAGAACTTCGAGACGAAGGAGGGCGAGAACCGTCAGGCGTGGCGGCTCGTCGCCTCGTCTCTGGAGTTCCTGGACCCGCGCCGCGAGTCCGCTGAGGACTCGGTGGCTCTTGAGGGGGGAGCACTCCAGGAAGCCCCCTTCTAGCCCAGCGTCCCTAGCACCTTCTTTCCCGTTGCTCGCCTCACCATGAGGCGAGCATTCGAGCCCCAGTCTGATGAAGGCAATTCAAACGGAGGCATGTCATGCGCACGCTAGTGGAGGCGATGCCGCTCCGCGACCGGCTGGCCTGGCGGGCCGAGTTCCGTCCGGAGCACTGCAACACAGAAGAGTTGCTGGCCGCGATCGTCGGAGGCAAGAGCCAAATGGAGATCGCCCTTGGCATGGTAACCCGGTTCGGGACTCTCAAGGCTCTCGTCGTTGCCACGACGGAAGAGATCATGTCGGTCCAAGGCGCAGGCCCTGCGACGGCTGCCCGGCTCCGAGCTGCTCTCGAGTTAGGGCGCCGTCTGGGAACGGAGGTGGACCAGGACGCGCCAGTGGTCGGTTCGCCCGACGACGCGGCAGCGCTCCTGATCCCCCGAATGCAACACCTGGAGCAGGAGCACCTCGTCGTCCTGATCCTAGACACCCGCAACCGGCTGATCAGCGAGCCTGCGGAAATCTATCGGGGATCGCTCAATCAGACGATGGTCAGGGTGGGGGAACTGCTTCGCCCGGCCATACGGGCGAACGGGGCCTCGATCATTGTGGCTCACAACCACCCAAGCGGCGATCCGACGCCGAGCCCCCGTCGAACAGCAGGTTCCTCCCGTTGTTCGACCATGTCTAGCTCACTCCGCCCACGCCTGTCAGCCGGTTGCCCCTCCGCTTCGCTGCAGGGCGCTTCGCGGCGCTACGGTGTGCTGCGCGGAACCCCCGGTCCGTCTGGCTGATCCCCGGCGCCAGGCGGGCTTGACCGAACGGGCGATGCCGTTGCTCGCTCACTACAGTCCCGGTTCCGTCGAGCACCGCCACCACCGACCCCAGGGATCAGTTGACGGCCTGAGCAACGAGGATGCAGTCTATCCGGACCATCGGCGAGATGGCGCTTGCGCCACCGGTAGAACTGGCTGCGACAGGTCCCGGATTTGCGGCACGCCTGGTTCATGCACTTCGAAGCCCGGGCACGGGGTATCAGTCGCAGACGAAACGCGTGACCACAGCTTGCGAGGGTCACGGGCGCGCCTCCACGTCCCCCCGGAAGGAAACGTCGTTCAGCCACGACCTATCTCAATGGATCAGATAACGGTTTGACCGTGCTTAACCGAATCGGGGTAGCTTCACGCAAGAACGAACCCGCACCACCCACGATCAGCGCAAGCCCAACCACACTCATCGACAAGTGCCAGGCATCAGCGTAGTTCACGCCGGCGATTGTGTGCGTCGGCGCCATCAGGAACTGGATGGTCAGCGCCAGCACCCCGCAAGCACCCAGGGCGATGGCCGCGGCCTGTTCTCCGGTCTTCTTCTCGCCTTCGGGTTTCTCGAAGTTCACGCCCTGCCAGAGGAAGGGCAGGCGGAAGAGCAGGAAGATAACCAGCGTGATGACGGTGGTGTAAACGACCATGTCCACCGGCATCGACCCACCGCGCAGGATGCGCGAGGCCGCGATGTGAATGATCCCGACCGCGGTGCCTGCAACCAGGGCGATGAGTGAATAGCGATACGCGTTCTTCTTCCCCTGGATGAGCAGCACGACCGCCCGCACGCCCATCACGCCAATGGCCACCGTGAGGATCACGAACAGGATGTACAGCCACTGGAAGGGCGCGATCCCGGCGAACTTGCCTTCGTAGCCGGTCGGATTGAGTGCCACGCAGGTTGTCCCCGCGCCGCCCATCAGGGTGAAGAGCGCCGTCAGACTCATGAAGACGATCCCGACGATGCGCAGCAGCTTGGCCCACCATTTGTCTCTCATACGTTCCTCCCCTTTCAGAATTAACTAGCCAAATTTGAAACCGGCCACGAATGCCGCCGTCATGAGCAGCAGCAGGCTGGGCAGGACCTTGAGGATGGTGGCCCGCGAAAGGAGCGGTTTCCCCGCCTTCAGGAAGGACAGCAACAGCCCGCCAATGCCGATCAGCGCCCCGCCGACGCCCACCAGGGCGAAGCCGTGGGTGGCGCGGCCGGTGAAGGCCCAGATGATCGGGAGCAGGAAGATCGTCAGCCCGGCGATTCCGTGGACGGCGGCCAGCATGAAGACTGGCAGCTTATTCTTCAGCGGGAGCAGGCGTGTGACCAGGATGGCGAGGAAGCCCAGGATGACGAAGACCAGGTACACGGTCCGGTAAGCGGGCAGGTGTTCCCAGACCAGTCCCAGCGACAGGCTGAGCGGGATGACCGTCGAGACGATGACCACAATTGGGCTGTCCAACACATCGAATCCCAGGATGATGAGCAACAACCCGGCCACGAGCAGGATGCCGAATGCGATGGTGTAGGCAATGATGGGCAGGGTCGCCAATCCGTCTATCCCGACGGCGATCTGGTAGGCCGCCAGGAGACCGGTGATAAGGAGAAGAATGCGGTCAAGGATGGTCATTTTCATAGGACCTCCTCTACTGTCAATCAGAAGGCCTTACGGAGTCTTGGGCCTTCGCAAGGGTGTCATCTAGATGGACAACAGAATCATCGCGCTGAGCATGTACAGGGAGGCGTACTTGAACAGCCCGAAGTTGAGGCGCTCGGTCGGGCGGAAGACGCTGGCAACTGCCAGCAGGAACAGGCCGGCCGACATGACGGCCAGCACCCGCACGAAGCCCCACTGTATCCCGATCAGCACGCCCGCCGTGGCGATGGCCAACGCGGCGATGACGCTGGAGAGGGCGATGGTGAAGCGCGTCGCCGGGAAGCCGTAGGTGGAGGGAAATGTCGGGATCTTGGCGGCCTGGTAGTCGTCGAAGTAGCGCATCGAGAAGGTCAGGATGTGGGTCGGGATCCAGAACAGGACCGCCAGAGTCAGCAGGATGCCGACGCCGTCGATGGAGCCCATGCCGTAAGCGCGCCCGGCCAGGACGGGCATCCCGCCGGCGATGCCGCCCCAGACGATGCTCCAGGTGGTGCGGCGTTTCAGCCAAAGGGTGTAGACGACCACGTCGAAGTACAGCCCGGCGAAGACGATCAGCCCGTAGAGCGGGTTCATCGCCACGGCCAGCCCGACGCCTAGGACGGAGAGGACCAGTCCCAGGTGCATGGCCTCGGCCGGGGTGACGCGCCCGTCGGCCAGCGGACGGTGATGGGTGCGGTTCATGACTGCGTCGATATCGCGGTCGTACCACATGTTGATGATCATGCTGCCGGCGATCGCCATGAACAGGCTGATGCCCAGGCCGAGGAAATCGTACCAATGCATCACCGGGCAGCGGGCGCTCATGTAGCCGGCCAGGCCGGTGGAGAGCAGCAGGCCGGTCTGCAGGGATTTGGTCAAAGGCCAATACAGCCGGAGTCTGGCAAGAAAGGCTTCCACGCAATACTCCCCGTCGATGCAATCAGGCAATGGCGTGGCTGGATCGGTCAGGTTTTCCTGATTGCCCGATTTCCGAATAACTAGCTTGCGGATCCCTTGCGCAGCGGAAGCCGACTCCCGGGCTGTACATTGGTTGATTGGCATCTACCATTGTAGCGGGAGGTGCAGCGCTTTCATATAATCAACTCGCCAGACTGTGTGAAAACTCGGGCCTGTGGGGCGCCAGCCCCAAGAATGGCATTGAGGGAAGCAAGAAGTGGGGGCGATCCGCGTGTGCTCGCCAGGCTCTTGGGGTCGAAGTGGGAACGCGATTGGCGAATTCGGGGTTTTCACACAGCCTCTCGCTGCATTAGACTGGACCGAGCCGGCGCAATGGGATTCATGCAACCACTTTGTCAGCGCGCCGCCGGGGCGCGCTCGAGGCCTTTCGGAGGAGAGGCTTTGAGGGCGCTTCCATACGCTCGTTGATAAGTGGTTCATGCGACGCGGGCGGATGGAAAGCAGAAGCGAGAAGACGATCCGAGAATGCAGAGGGTCGTCTCGTCGTCCGGCGTTGCCTGCCGTTGATTCAGAGGCGACGGTGGCACATGAACCCACGAATGAGGGTTTTGCAGAACCCGGCAGCGGCAATTCAGACCCTTGCTCGCCTCTCGCCGGATTCCCTATAAGGGTCTCGGTCTAGCGTGGTGCCTGGCCGGCCCACGACCCTTGACCGTCCTTGGGAGACAGGCAACGGACATGACGGGGCACACGCGTGGATCGCGCATGCTACCCCGAGGACGCACACATGACAAGGTACACTTGCTCACAAGACACGGCCGACAGCAAGGTTGGTATCGTCGCCATCTCAATTCCCGTCGTCTGGGCACGCGCTGGGCCGGGGCGGGTGCTTCGTACCGCCAGGCTCTGCCAGTGGCCGCACACTCTTGAGCGACGCTCCCGGAAGGTGCTTTCCCTGAATTGCCCCTACTTACTGTACCCGAGTCTTTGTCAGTTCTGGCCCCGGCGTACCAGTGAGCAGCAAAGCCAGCGGGGGGACCGCGATGGCATTGGGTGCCGGCGGTGGGTTGCCCAGCGAACTGTGTGGTCGTGGGCCGGCTCGCAGCACCCCACATGCGCTCCATCGCATCGGCGCCCGGGCCCGGTTTCGGCGAGGAACTGGAAGAGCAGGCCGGACGAGAGGGAAGACGAGGCATCTTGATCACCCAAGGCAAGACGAACCCTCGCATGCAGGGGATTGATCCGCAAAGGAGCTCGTCAATCGGAGTCCCGAGATCTCCCCTGCTTGGCCGCATGCGCCTGCGCACCTGGCACGTGGTCGAGGCGATGGGCGCCGAATGCCACTTGACAGGCGACGGCCTTGCACGTAGACTCCTCGCCAACAACTGAATACACACAGACAGGGTGCCCGCTCCCCCGGAAGGGAGGGCTCAATGGCGAAGCCGGTACAAGTCCGGCGCTGACCCGCAACTGTAATCCGCGCACGCGGAAAGCCAGGTCGCCCGCCCCGTCTGCTTCCACCACGAACCTCGAGGAAAGGGGGTGGGGAAGGGCACACGACCTGTTGTGCTTCACCGCCCCCTGCCATCGATGGCAGGGGGCTTGTTTTCATCATCTCTCGCGACTCAAGGAGGCCCTATGTCGCCCAAGGCTACGCGCATGTTGGCGCTTCTCATTCTGCCGCTCACTCTGCTGATCTCCTGCGGGCGTGTACCGACCGTCGGCACACCCGCCATCGAGTCTACGGAAGTCTCCGCCGTGGTGACGGCTACTCCAGAGTCTGCTCGGGAGACGCCCACTCCCGCCGGCGAAATGACCATCGTCGATGGCCTGGGGCGGACAGTGACGCTGGCGGCCTCTCCACGGCGCATCGTCTCCCTGGCGCCATCCAATACCGAGATCCTCTTCGCCATCGGCGCGGGCCGGCAGGTTGTCGGGCGCGATGATTTCTCCGACTACCCGGAGGAGGCCGGCGGACTGACCAGTATTGGCGGCCCCTGGGGCGAGCTCAATACCGAAACCCTGGTGGCACTGCAGCCCGACCTGATCCTGGCGGCCGGGATCAACACCCCGGAGCAGGTTCAGGCAATCGAAGACCTCGGATTGACCGTCTACTACCTGGCCAATCCGCTGGACTTCGAGGGCCTGTACAAGAACCTGCGTCTCGTCGGAGAGCTTACAGGCCACGCGGCAGACGCCGAGGCCCTGGTGGCGGACCTGAGAGCGCGGGTGGACGCCGTCAAGAGCACGGTCGGTGAAGCCGATCGTCCGACCGTGTACTACGAAGTCGATGGTACCGACCCCAATGCGCCCTGGACGATGGGTGCGGGCACGTTCCAGCAAGTCCTGATCGAGACCGCTGGCGGCGAGAATGTCTTCGCTGACCTCGAGGGCTGGGTCCAGGTCAGCCTGGAGGAGATCGTCGCCCGCGACCCCGAGATCATGATCTTCGGCGCAGGACCTTGGGTGCCGACGACGCCCGAGTCGGTTGCGGAGCGGTCGGGCTGGGAAGGGATCACCGCGGTCTCCAGCGGCGCGGTTTACGGGATCGACACCAACTGGACGGACCGCCCCGGCCCGCGTCTCGTGGACGCCTTGGAGGCGATAGCGGCCCTGCTGCATCCGCGCGTGGTCCCATGATGGCGCACCCGTCGACGGGCCCGCTTACCCCTTCCGCTGCGGTCGCACGGCCGGCGAGCAGCCTCCGCCTGGCGGCCGACTGGGCCTGGGCCGCCGGGGCGCTGCTCCTGTTCGCCGGCCTGAGCGTTGCCCTGGGTGCAGTGCCGATCCCACTGGCCATGGTGGTCAAGGCCCTGGTGGCGGCACTCTCCTTCCGCGCACTGCCGGCCGGATTGCCGGAGACCTACACTACCATCCTGTATCAGATCCGCCTTCCGCATACGGCACTGGTCGCCCTGACGGGAATGGCACTGGCAGGAAGCGGTGCAGCCTATCAAGGGCTGTTTCGCAACCCGCTGGCGGACCCCTACATCATCGGCGTGGCTTCCGGGGCGGGTCTGGGCGCCGTGGTGGCCATGGCGCTGCACTGGCCGACAACCTTGCTCGGCGCAGCGGCGATCCCCCTGGCCGCCTTCGTCGGCGCCATGCTCACCGTGGGGGCTGTGGTGCAAATCGCCCGCGTGGGGCGCACGACGCCGGTCACCACCCTGATTCTTGCCGGGGTGGGCATCGGGTCGCTTATGTCGGCCGCGACAAGCCTGATCATGTTGACCTCGACCGATCAGCTGCATCGAGCCATCGGCTGGATGCTGGGTGGCTTCTCACTTGGGGGCTGGAAGCCAGTGCTGGCCTCGCTTCCCTATCTTGTCGTCGGTCTCTCGGTGCTCTCGCTGCTCGGCCGTCAGTTGGATGTCCTTCAGTTCGGCGATGAACAAGCGTTGCAGCTTGGTCTGGATGTGGAGCGGGTGAAGCTCGTTGTTGTTGTGGCCGCCTCGCTGGTGGCGGCCACCGCCGTGGCGTTTTCGGGGATCATCGGTTTCGTCGGCCTGATCGTGCCCCACATCGGCCGCCTGCTGTGGGGCACGGACTACCGGCGCCTGATCCCTCTGGCCGTCCTGGGTGGCGGCGCCGCCCTGCTGGGCGCGGACATCCTGGCCCGCACGGTCCTGGCGCCCAGAGTGATCCCCGTCGGGATCGTTACGGCCATCCTGGGGGCACCGTTCTTCCTCTGGCTCCTGCGGCGGGCGAAGCAGGTTTGGCACTGGTGATGGCATGCTGCGTCTGACTCGAGCAACTTTCGGCTACGGCAGCCGGCCCATCCTGCATGACGTCAGCCTGGAGGTCCGTCCCGGTGAAGTGCTGGCGGTGGTGGGGCCGAACGGCGTGGGTAAGTCCACCCTGGTCAAGGCATGTTGTGGCCTGCTGAAAACCGCTCCCGGAGCCGTGGCCATCGACGGTCAGGACCTGGCACAGATGCACCCGCGCGATCGGGCACGCAGCGTGGCTGTCGTCCCCCAGGCCGCACCGCTTCCGGCCGCCTTTCGGGCATTCGACGTGGTCGTCCTCGGACGCACGCCCTATCATGGATGGTTCGACCGCGAGAGCGGACAAGATCGGGCGATCGCCTGGCGCGCCATGGAGCGGACGTCCACCGCGCACCTGGCTCATCGACCCGTCGGGGAGCTCTCGGGCGGCGAACAGCAACGGGTGCTCATCGCCCGTGCCCTGGCGCAGACCCCACGCGTGCTCCTGCTCGATGAGCCGACCGCTCACCTCGACCTGAGATTCCAGGATGAGGTGCTCAGGCTTGTACGCAGCCTGGCATCCGAAGAGCACCTGGCGGTCCTGCTCACTTTGCATGATCTGAACCTCGTGGCGCGGTTTGCCAACCGTGTGGCCCTGCTCTCCAACGGCTCGATCTGCAAGCAGGGCCTGCCCTCCGAGGTGCTCACGCCGGAGGCGCTGGCGCCGGTCTATGGAATGGAGATACATGTGACCAGACATCCGATCCACGGTACACCGCTCGTCCTGGCGTAGCTCCGCCGGGAGCGTGGTGAAGAGGGCATCCTTCCATGCCGATGTCTTCTCAGACCGAGTTTCGCGCTGATCACTCTGCACGTCGACAGACGAGGGTACAAACATGCCGAGGCTGACGAAGATCTACACCCGGACGGGTGGCCAGGGAGAGACCGCCCTGATTTCCTGACCGCGCGTGCCCAAGGACTGCCTGCGCGTGCGCGCTCTGGGGACGATCGATGAGCTCAACGCACATCTCGGGATGGCCGCGAGCATGGGCCTGACGCCGACGCTCGTGGCGTTGCTGCACGAGATCCAACAGGACCTGCTCAACCTGGGGTCGGACTTGGCGGTGCCGGGAAGCGATCCCATTCGGCTGCCGATTCCGAGTGTCGACGCAACGCAGGTACAGCTGCTGGAGTCGATCATCGACATTGCCCGCACCGTCTGCCGGCGCGCCGAACGTGAGGTGGTGGCACTGGCGCGCGCCGAGGGCGTCGGGGAGCAGGTCCTACCCTATCTCAACCGGCTGTCGGATGCGCTCTTCGTGATGGCCCGCTACGAAAACCACTGCCGGGGCACCGAATCGCGGCTCTGGGAAATGCCACTCTCTCGGTGACACCGGGCGGAGTCGCGTATGGGGGAGGTGAGGAATCCGATGCGCCGTCGGACTAACGGCAAGGTGCTCATGATCCAGGGAACGGCCTCGCACGTCGGCAAGAGCGTCATTGTGGCTGCGTTCTGTCGGCTGTTTGCGCGTGCCGGGTATCGGGTTGCGCCGTTCAAAGCGCAGAACATGTCCAACAATTCCTTCGTCACGCTCCAGGGTGGGGAGATCGGAAGGGCACAGGCCTTTCAAGCGCAGGCGGCCGGGGTCGAGCCGCACGTCGACATGAATCCCGTGCTCCTTAAGCCCAGCGCCGACACCGTAGCCCAGGTGGTCCTCCTGGGCCAGCCGGTCGGCGACATGGGCGTGGGGGCGTATCACGCGTATCAGTCCCTGGCCTGGGGGCACGTCGTGGGCGCACTGGAACGGCTGCGGGCGCAGTACGACCTGGTGATCATCGAGGGTGCCGGGAGCCCGGCGGAGGTCAATCTGCGGGATCGAGATATCGTCAACATGCGCGTGGCGCTCCATGCCCAGTCGCCGGTACTCTTGGTGGGCGACATCGAGCGCGGGGGCGTATTCGCCTCGCTTTTCGGGACGATGGCCCTGCTCACGGAGGAGGAACGCCGGTGTGTCCGAGGTTACCTGATCAATAAATTCCGCGGCGACGCCTCGCTCCTGGCTGAGGGCCTGGACTTCCTTCGGCATGAGACGGGGATTCCGGTCCTGGGCGTGCTCCCCTATGTCTTCGGCTTGCCGGTGGACGAGGAAGACGCCGTCTCGATTCCACATCGGAGGCCTGCGGAGAGGGTGGCGGAGCTCGACGTCGGTGTGATCCATCTCCCGCACATCTCCAACGCCACGGACTTCGAGCCGCTAGCTCGGGAGCCGGACGTGTCGGTGCGGTATATCGACTCGGTTGCAGCTTTCGACCGGCCGGATCTGGTAATCCTGCCTGGGACCAAGAGCACGGCGGCCGACCTGGAGTGGATACGCCGCCAGGGCCTTGCCGCAGCGCTGGATGACCACGTCCGAGGCGGCGGATGGCTGATCGGAATCTGCGGGGGATATCAAATGATGGGAAGCCGAATCTGCGACCCGGAGCGGGTCGAATCTCCTCGGCCTGTGCTGCGCGGACTGGCCATGCTCCCGGTCGTCACGAACTTCCGGCGGCGAAAGCGGCTTGTCAGGGTGGAAGCGAGTTGTCTCCTAGCGGGAATGGAGGGCGTCCCGGTGCGCGGCTATGAGATTCACCAGGGACGCAGCCAGATCGAGGGAGAGTGTGCGCCCGCATTCCAGGTGCATCGCGAATTCGAAACCTATGTTGAGCAGGCGGAGGGCGCGGCCGCCAGCCCGGCGCTCTTCGGCACCTACTTACACGGCCTCTTCGATCACAGCGGCTTCCGCCGAAGCTATATCAACGGCCTGCGACAGGCCAAGGGTCTGCCGCCTCTGCCGGCGCACGCCCACGACACCCGCACCAAGGACTTCGATCAGCTCGCCGACTGGGTTCAGGACTCGGTGGATATGCAAGCCGTGTGCGAGATCGTCGGTCTGCGCCTCCCGGCGCCGGTCCGCAAGCGGCGAGCGGCGAAGACGGAAGAGGCATGATCCTCCCGGCGCCTGCCGTCCGCCTGTTGGTCCTGGCGTCGGCGCTCGTCCTTGATCTGTCCTTCGGCGAGCTGCCCAACTGCCTCCATCCTGTTGCCGGCATGGGGACCTTCATCCGCGCCTGGGTGCGCCGGGCGCCGGCCGATGGAGCCGTCGTGCCATGGCTGTTCGGCGCGGCCCTCACGATGAGTGGCATTGTGGTGTTCTCGCTCCTGTGGTTCCTGCTCTCCCAGGCCGGGCTGCCTTCCTGGTTGTGGGTTGCCATCGGCGCACTCGGGCTCAAGGCGGTGATTGCCCTCCACAGATTGTTGGAGGCCGCCGGCGAAGTCGAGCGAGCGCTGCAGTCTGGCGATCTGACAGCCGCCCGCCGCAGCGTCGGCTGGAATTCGGTGAGCCGGGAGACGGACGACCTCGATGTAGGTCATGTTGCCTCGGCGGCCGTCGAGTCTCTGGCGGAGAACCCTGTCGACATCCTCGTGGCGCCGGTGCTGGCCTACACCCTCGACGGCCTTCGCGCAGGCTGGGCCTATGGGTTCGTCCAAACGACCGATGCCATGATCGGCTATCGCGATCCCCGCCGTGAGTTCCTGCGGAAATTCGCCGCCCGCCTGGACGACGTCTTGAACTGGATCCTGGCACGCCTGGCCGGATTGCTCGTGGTGCCTGCCGGAGCCATGGCCGGCGGCGACTGGCGGATGGCCTGGCGCGTCATGCTGGAACAGCATGGTCGCACCTCGAGCCCCAACGCCGGGTGGCCGATGGCCGCCGCCGGCGCCCTGGGCGTCCGCCTGGAGAAAGCGGGGGCGTATCGTCTGGATGGTGGGGCCGAACAGCCCGGCTGGGAGACTATCCGCCGCGCCCGCCAACTGGTGGCGTGGGCCGCAGGCCTTGGTCTGCTCGTCTGCTCGACCGTGACGGTTGTCGTCGGAGAGGCCATCCGCCGTGTTTGAAGACCCCCGGCAGATGGAACGACCGAGGCTGATCTGACGAGGCTGGCTCGGGTCGCCGGGGTCTCCAACCGCGAGAGGGCGCGCGGGTCGGCCCGATCTCGGCCCGGGCCATGTGCTGACGACGCGTGTCTTCTGAGGTGAACGGGTTGTGGCGGCGAGTCTCACCCGCATAGCAGCCGGGATACCACAAGGCGCGCGCTCCGCACTACGTTCCTGGAGGAGGAGATGCTGACAACACTGGACGCCATATGTAGGCAGATCGGTCCCCTGGATGAAGGGGCGATGCAGGCCGCCCGAGCGCGGCAGGATCGTCTCACCAAACCGCGCGGCAGCCTTGGACGGTTGGAGGCGCTGGCCATTCAACTGGCAGGGATCACGGGCGCTCCGATCCCGCGGATCCGCTGCAAGGCGGTCGTCATCATGGCCGCCGATCATGGCATCGCCGCCGAAGGCGTGAGCGCCTACCCGGCGGAGGTCACGCGGCAGATGGTCCACAACTTCCTGCGCGGTGGCGCCGCCATCAACGTGCTGGCGCGCCAGGCCGGCGCGCAGGTGCTGATCGTCGATATCGGCGTGGCCGGAGACAGCTTTCCCGACGCCGGGCTGCTGGCGCGCAAGATCGCCCCTGGGACGGCCAACATGACCCGCGGACCCGCCATGAGACGGGATCAGGCGCTGGCGGCCATCGAGACCGGGATCGACGTCGTGCGGACGCACCTGCCGGCCGAAGTGGATCTGGTCGCCACCGGCGACATGGGGATCGGCAACACCTCCTCCTCGGCCGCCCTCTTGGCGGCCTTCACCGGCGCCACGCCGGCTTGCGTCGTTGGACGGGGGACAGGTGTGGACGATGCCCGGCTGGCTCACAAAGTTGCCATGGTCGAGCAAGCGCTGGCGGCGAACCAACCCGTGCCGGATGACCCGCTGGATGTTCTGGCGAAGGTGGGCGGATTCGAAATCGCCGGGCTGGCGGGAGTCATGCTTGCGGCCGCCGCCCGGCGTCTGCCGGTCGTCATCGATGGTTTCATCTCGGGGGCGGCGGCGCTGGCGGCGGCGCGCCTGGCGCCGAATGTCACGCCCTACCTGATCGCCTCTCACCGCTCGGATGAGCTCGGCCAC
>Ga0315286_10001217_pt1 | contig 23172 bp, 31 predicted proteins | sample YL17G10_0_MG_FD_205038 | JGI IMG/M metagenome (GOLD analysis project Ga0315286, IMG submission 205038) | Sediment microbial communities from Yellowstone Lake, YNP, Wyoming, USA - YL17G10_0 | ecosystem: Environmental > Aquatic > Freshwater > Lake > Sediment | place: USA: Wyoming | collected...
ATCGGGCGGAATTGTTGCGCTCAAGGCGGGGAGTGCAAGAGAGGCGTACTCGACTTTGTTCCCCTTGAAGAGCTTCCCTTCGGGATTGCGATAGGTTGGCTGTATGAGGTAAATCTTTTTCTTCACGGTTCAGCTGATTCTCAGCGAGGATTATGTCGGGAATAGAGATGGGACATCGGTGTCATTTGACGAGGACCATTCGCTTCGCTGCTACCAAAGAACCAGGCGAATGCGTCGCGACCGGGTAGACCAGCAGTAGGTAGACGTAAAGGCCGCTTGGGAATTCGTGCGCATCCCAATCCACGGTGTGGATGCCAGCTTCCTGTTCTTCATGGATGAGGACGACAAGCTCTCTCCCCAGCACATCATGTATCGTTAGTTCTGCAGTGGCTCGTGACGGGAGCCGGTATGCAATCGTTGTCCGCGGATTAAATGGATTCGGATAGTTCTGTTCGAGGTTATAGCTCAACAGTTCGTGGCTGGTTCCTCCCGATGGGATGCCGCTCGGCGGTGCGACCGAAATCGACCACACCGTTGAATCTTGCAGCGCGCGTACGAGGTCGGTTTTCACGAAGGCGGTGGCGTCGGAAACTCGCGCAACGATACTGTGCATCCCTGTCCCTAATTGAAGAGCGGAAAGCTCCACGGTTGGGGACGTTGAGTTTGCCTGGATGATTCCATCGATGAACCATCGAACCAGCAGTTCATGTGAGGTTGGCTTCATCGGAACGACCGTCAATCGGACAGTTTGAGTGTCGGACAGCGTGAGACTCGTCGCCGAAGGCTGCTTGGATTCGATCGGTCTCACGAGCTCATACAGAGACCTGACATACGTTTCAGTGCACACCTCGCAGAAAGGGTAGTTCAAGGCGCGCATTTTGCAGTTCAGTTTTGGTCGAAACCATCAGGTTGCATGATAGTGAGCTCCTTCGAACAACCCAACGAGTGTAGCGTAGTCATTGGTGGCAGGCGTTGGGATGGGCGTACTACCAATAATCCAACCTCGCCATTTGATCTGATCGCGTTGCGTTTCGCGGGTCGTGTTGGGCTCTTCGAAATCAGGATAACCTGGATACGCGTCACTGTATTCGTCGCCAAGATGGGCAAAGCTGTGACCCAGTTCGTGGGTGGCGATTTCTGCCGATGAGGTATGCATCGACGAGATGAGATAACTTCCCCCCGAGCCACCGTACTCCGTATCGTTGACAAGGACAATCACAATATCGTATTCCGGCATCAGCTGCTGCAACAGCGCAGAGGCGCGGGCAGAACCGGCAGAATTGATTGTCACGAGGCGCTCCAAGCCGCTCGTCCCGTACGAACTATTGAAGTACGTGTCTCGTGTGATATTCCGTGATGGATGGTCAGAGCCCGACTCGTTCGACGCGACGGAAATCACGAATCCATTGAAGTAGGGGCGGTATTCACTCAAAGGTTGGTTGGTGAGCATCCTGTCGAGGGTTGTCGACGCATCGATGAAAAATTGAGCCAACTGACTGCTCGTGTAACCTTCGGAGAGGACAACGATGTTGATCCGCTTGTCGGTGGGACCGTTGTTCAGTATCTGCTGAAGGGTCCCCTGCGCATAGCTATGATCATTTTCTGCCGTGAAGAAGAAGAACGCGACAAGAAAAGGGAGCGGTCGTAAGGTCATCATGGCATGTGGGTCATCGGAGGAAGCACAAAAGTCGCCAGATAGGTCTTCTGGAGCTTCACGGAAGATCCGGATTGCAGCGTGGCACGGACGCGGTGCACTTCCAAGGCATACATATTTGATTGGTAGGGAACACGAATCGTGAACTCGACATTGTGGAACGTGATGTCCTTGGATTTAATGCGACCGGGATTTTCCGGATCCTCGTATTCGTACCGACGAACGGATGGATCCGAGAGAGTGCCTTCGAGAAGCAACGCTCCGTTTGCCGAGCGGAAAGCATATTTCAGTCCATCGCGGAATTCGTGCGACCTCTGCCCCTTCACGATGCCGGGTCGTACTACTGAATGAATAAGCGTAAGAGTATCCCCTTTCATGCTGAACTGAAGAAACAGAATCTGGTTCTTCGGTTGAGCGAGAGCGGGCATGGTAAGGGCGAAGGAGAGAGCGCAAAGGAACACGAGATCAGTCCCGACAGTTCGCAGAATTCGTCGGCGGATCATGATTTGGTTTTTGGAGGATCTGGTCATTTTGTTGGCGTTTGACTGGTGGGCATTTGGCTCAAAAAGCGATCATGCAAACGGCTCATGGTTACGAGAGACGTTATCGTGCCGCACAGGCAGAAAAACATGTCCAGTTGCGAATCCCACACATCCCCCTGGCTCCCGAGGAATGCATCGGCGGCGGATCCTGTCGCCACAGCCATGCCCCATTCCAGCAGTTCATAGGCGGCGCTGATCGCCAAGCAGATGCAAATGACAAGGAAGACAAGCATCTTTCCGCGACGGAGTGGAGTTGTCCGAAGCAAGATTTCCCGCGCAATTATCGCAGGAATAAATCCCTGAGCGAAATGGCCGAGCCGGTCGTAATGATTGCGGCTGAGATGAAATGTATCGCGGATCCAGTTGAACAATGGCATTTCGGCGTACGTGTAATGGCCTCCGATGAACAGGATTGTCGCATGTATCAGGATCAGAACGTACAGAAGTGTTGTGAGTCGGAATCGATTATACGTGGCGAGAAGGACAATCACCCCGAGAACGGCGGGAAAGACCTCGAGTGACCAGGTGAACAGGTCCTTCGGATGGATCACCGACCAGACAAGTACCGCCAGAAAACAAAAAAGGAGGAAGAAGTGAAAGCGTTCGGATGACGTGCGGGGCTTCAAGCGGATCTTCTCTTTCTGGCAGTCCTAGTCTCTTCGACTACCGTTCCATTGTAAGCCAAAAGGTGGCAAAACTCAATACCGCGAAGATCAACCCATACGGAGAACTCGCCTTTTTAAGCGAAACGTCTGTTTCCTGAAGAAGACCACGCGACGAGAAAGCCAGCACAACGATTCGTACGTGGCGTTCACTCCGCAATCCTGTAGATCACCAACGCGACCCCCAAGAAATAGATCAACGAGAATATGATCTTATTATTCCTTGCAAGCCATTTGGGGAGGAAGATGTCAAAGTTGTCGTCGGTATTGAACGTGTACTGTGCCGCCAACGGAGTAAGCGGACATTTCCCCTTGTTCATCAGAAGAACGATTCCTTCGAATACAATCAAGCCAATGGCAATCCACACGGGTGTGCCAACCTCGTTGGAAATCCCGGCGTACAGGATATACCCGATCACCGAGACAAAAAAGGCCCAAATGAGTGTGTGGACGAGTTTAATGAGGAGAAGTTTGTTTGGAGCGTCGAGGTTCAAATCCAATCCAATTCCTTTCTCCCGGTCCACGTTGTCAGTCAGCGAAGGATAGGTTGAATCTATCGGAACAGCTGATTAATGAGAATCGGTATCAGAAAGTACGCGTAGCACATGCCGGCAAAGACGAATCCTCCCAACGCCACGAAGGACCAGAGGGCCATCTTGATCTCGCCATCTTTCTTTTTTGCGTTCTTGACTGCAAAATAGATTGCCAGTCCGGCAATGGCCAGGGCGACTGTGGAAAGCGTTCCAAATACAATCAACAGTATTCTATCGGGCATGAAACCTCAACGATTATAAGCATTCTATGAAGACGAAGCCCGGCCAGGAAATGGGGGCAATGAAAAACCACTTCCGTTCCCCTCTGCGGTGCCGGTTCTACGAAGGATCGACGACCTTGCCTACGAACAATATCGTTCCGCTCTTCTTTTCACGGATCAGGAAGACAAACGGCCTGTCGACTCGAAAAGAAGATCCGATACTCGTGACACCAACTTCGACCGACGTGACCGCGGCAGCTTCTGTCCCTTCCTCGTTCACTTCCACGTAGGATTTGTGCTTCACATCGGTTATGCACAGCGATAGGCTTGGATTGATCTTGCTGAAGTCGGCGAAGTCCGAGAACGCAAGCGACATTCCCATTCGCGCAAGCATTGGTTTGAGTGAGTTCTTGTACTCGAGCTTGAATTTAGGCACAGCAATATCGATCTCACTTTCCACAAATCCTTCCGATATCTGCGTGAGTGCAGCTTCATTCAAACTACTCACAAAGCTTTCAATATTCTCACCTGAGAGGGGAAGGAGAATCATCATGCTAAAACGGTCAGTACCATACGGCAGATCCAAAGCGACGGCGGCAGTGGTTGCCGCAGTCCGATGCTTCCCCGTCTGAGTCATCATCGGGACGAGTTTTTGTGTCCCATCTGAAAGAGTGAAATAGGAGTCGTGCGTGTCCGTTTTCTTGAACTCGTATGTCCAGGTCCCCTTGTAGTAAACCGCGTTGATTAAGAACATCATTGTCTCGGGCGGTATCGGCGGATCAACAATGCCATCGATCTTCCCGTTCGTTGCCTCCCGAACCCAGGTGTTGATCGTCGTCGGAGCCGTGGGATTCGCGAAATCCAATCCACGCACGATAGCATTGAAATAGAGCTGGTTCGTGTTGATGAAGGACTGCTGGACGGCGAAGCTGTTTCGATGCCAGATGGAGTTGGCGATTTGCATTGTGACGCCGGGATCAATCTGGGTGAGCAACCCGATCAGGGACTGGTACGACTCATTAATATCCTGATCTGACATGCCCGTGAATCCGAGGGTCTTCTGCATCGAGTCCCGCGTTGCCGCATTGGCACCATTGAGCGTCATCCCGAGTGCCATCGAAACGCTCAGTGGAGAAATGAAGACGTTTTGTCCGGCTTGATCTGCGTTGACCTGTTTAAACAAATCGAGGCCGAATGAATTGCCCGATGAGACGATCCGCTTCTCGAGTGTCGTCAGCTCGCGATTGATATCCTGTTGCCCGGGTTCAACGACGTTGTTGTTGCGGCAAGCGAAGAAAGAAAAAACAAGAATGAAGGGAAGGAACCGTGTTGTCGTTTTCATGAGGAACCTCCATGTCACAACGTAAGAGTACCGGTCAGGCAGTCATTGCAGATGTAATCTATCAATTCAGGGGGCGAGAATCAAGAAGAGGAAATACCAGGGAAGAAAGGCGTGCGTACCTGGAAATGACAAAGCCGTCACAAGGTGCACCGTGACGGCTTTTTCGATGGGAATTGGTACCGCTAGTTCGTCTTCTCTCCGGATTTCTTCACCGTCGATTTCGCATCCTTGATGGACTCAACGTTCAGGTTCATTCCCTCCATCGTGCACGCCACGTCGACGAGAATATTGCTGGCCTTCGTCGTCTTGTTGAGGTACTCCTCGGCCAGTTTGTCTCCCTTCGCATCGAACTTGAAATACTTTCCCTTCATTAAGATTCCATAGCCGGTCGCTTTGCATGCATCTTCCAGTGCACATTCCTTCGTGTGCTTCATTCCGCGCTCAGAGGCCTTCGCAAGGTCCAGCTTGGCCATATTCGAACCACACATCTTGTCGACAAGGTATCCGGACATGACATGGGAGGCCTTCGCATCCGTTTTTGCAGATCCCTTTTTCTCCTGGGCAATGCCGAGAGAAAGAACAACGAGCATGAGTACCGCTGCCGTAATTTTCTTCATAACCTGTCTCCTCTGGTTGGTGATAGGACGAGATGTGTCAATGCAATCCTGCTGATACTGTATGAACGCCATGCACCGAAGCGAAGTTCCTGTCACAGACAGTCTGTTGAATCGCCCGATCCTGCTTGTTATTTGAACGCCTGGTAGGTCGCACCCATTTCCAGATTGCTTTCAGCGGCGATTTTGGCGAGCGGATTTGTCGAAACAACTTTCGGAAGTGTGAATTCACGTGTGAGGTCGGGAGGAAGCGTTGGATCCAGATATCCTTCGACAATGACGACATTGCGTGCATCATCCCATTTGAGGACGATCTGTTTCCCAAACGACGGATTTGGCTTGGAATGCGTGAAGCGAACCCCTTTGGGCAACAAGGGCATCCTGATCGCCTGGGCCTCCTCCTGTGAAATCCCTTCGTTGGATTCTTCTTCCATGGGCCATTCCGCCGAACCAATGGAAGAAAAGAGGTAACTCACAAATTGGCGGGGAGTCCCGTTGGGGAGAAGATAGGCATACGCAGACCGTTCGAGGTTCTTTTCCGCCATCATCCATTTGACCACCCTTGCCCCCTGAACAAGCTCCGGAGGATTGCTCTCACCGCTGCATGCGATCCACAGCAGCGGTATGAGAATAGGCGTGATATGGTTTATCGACGACGAAAAAGAAAATGAGACGATCCTCATTGTCTGTCTCTCCGCATCATGAGTGAGAAGATTAGGGATTTTCTGAGAACGAGAGTGTCACGTAATCAGCGTCGAGTAACTTCTGGCTAGCCGCCAACGGCCTTCGTCTTTTTCACAAATTCGCTGGGAGGAACAAATCCGATGATGCGCGAATCGACATGCTCCGTTCCATCTCCCTTCAGGAACACAATCGTCGGAACGCCGGAGATGTTGTACTTCCGTCGGAGCGCCTCCGCTTCCGGGGAATCAAAATGCGTAAGATCCACTTTCAGTCGAAGAAAGTCCTGAGTTTCTTTCACAACTTCCGAATTGGTAAATGTGTTGCGGTCGAGTTCAAGGCACGGGATGCACCAATCGGCATAGAAGTCTATAATGACCGGCTGACCATCCGCCTTTGCTTCCAAGAGCTTCTTTTCGGAATACGGTTCCCAGGACAATCCGGGTGCGCGCAGCGCGTTCGCAAATACCAACGCGAGGATAATGCACGCAGATCCGAACACCCACTGGAACCGTTTTTGAAGCTTCCGGTCCTTGCCCGAATCTTCGATGAAACCCGTGTAGATTCCCCCCACGAAGAGTGTGAGAGGGACGACATACACGGCATACCTGGGGAAGAGAGCGAGCGAGAGATAAAACAGAGCCGCACCCGTCAGGATGATGCCGAATACTCGTTCAACCCAGACAAGCCATCCGCCGGACTTCGGTATTTTCTTCAAGAGTCCCGAGAATGTTCCAAGGATGAGGTATGGGAATCCAAGTCCGAGCGACAACACGAAGAATGCCCAGAATCCGAAGATGGGATCCCCCTTTGATCCTACAAGCGTGAGAAGAGCGATGACCGGCGGTCCGATGCAGGGGGCTGCGAAGACACCGACGACGAGTCCGGAAAAGAACAGACCGATAATCCCCGTTCCTGTGGTTCCGCCCAACTTGCTCGTAAGCCAGTACGGCATCTGAATCTGGTAAAGTCCGAAGGAACTCAATGCCATCCCGAAGAGCAACACCGCGATTCCACCCAGAACCCATGGACTCTGGAGCCAGCTTCCGAAGAGCCCGCCCCCCAGTGCAGCGGTGACACCCAGAACGCTGTACATCGATGCAATGCCGAGGACGTAAACGACCGCTTTCAGAAAGACCTTCAGTGTATTGGTCTCGGTTTGCCCACCGAACAGGGAGACGGTCACCGACATCATCGGATAAACACAGGGGGTCAGGTTGAGTGCGAGACCGATGAGGAAGATTGCGAGAAACGCGACGAATGATCCCTCCGTTTCGAAAATCGCGGCAAGTTCATTCTTCGCAGGAGAGTAGCCGGATACCGCGTTCGAATACGCCGCGAACAGTTCCTGGTTGATGGCGTTTGCCTTTTCATCCGGACTGGCGATCGAAATCGGAAAGAAGATCGGTATCCAGGAAGGGGCGAGGCAGATCTTGTCGTTGCACGCTTGTAACTGGAGTTTGCCGAACAGTGTATCCTGCATGACCGATAGCTTTTGCGATACTCTGACCGAAATGAACAAGAGAACTGTTCCTTCGTACACATTCAGCGAGTCCTCGGAGAATTCAAATTTCATCAACTTCCCTTTGGGATATCGGATATCCGAAACGATGTACCCTTCCTTCGGCTCCAATTCAAGTGCCGTGCCGATCAGGTAGTCATGTGTCGGTGCATGGGAATTCACGTGCCACCCTTCGGCGATCTTGAAGACAACGACTCCTTGAATCGTCGATCCCTTTGATACTTTGTCGGCAGAAAGCCTGGCCTCGGTCTCAACGTGAGCGGCGGTTGTGCCTTGCTGCGCAATCACGGAACGCGACAGCATCATGAGAGCCAGAACAACCGAACATACGCGGATCATTGTTTTCATTGGCATGGGTTTAGATGTCGGAAGATGGAAAGAAAAAAATGAGCAGAAGGCATGGGATGTGAGAGTGTGGGCCTCGATCTCCCCGTTTGTGGCACAATGCCTATGGAACCACCTCAAACGGAATCGCGATCGTGATGGTCGACGGTGCGAGGCAAACCTTGTCGTTACAAGCCTGAATCGTAATCTTTCCAACGGCAGAAGTTTTCCCGGGCGCAAGTTTGTCGGTCGAAGTAAATGGGACAATGACAGACACAGTCCCTTCATAGACGCTGAGCGAATCTTCCGCGAGCGCCAACTTCGCCATTGTTGCCTTGGGATACCGGATGTCCGACACGACAAGGCCCTCCTTCGTCTATAGAAAAGAATGTCAAGAGAAAAAGTGTACCCCGTTGCGAAGGGAGTACCCGTCGTTTCCTGACATTCGGTCTCACTTTCCGATGTCGAACACAGGCCGATGGAACTGCTCCTTGGTGGTCAGAGATCTTTCTTTGCGCGGTCGCGTTTTCTATGCGTCTATCTGAGCTCTCAAGGGCTACGGCAAATTCGAGTATAAACGGGAGGGGCTAACCGACTCCATGGCATATCTCTGCGTGAAGCAGAGTTGCAGTCGAAGGATTGAGCTCTCTCTCCCACTGTCGAGACTCATCGCACGACAAGGATCGTTTGCATTCTGACTGTCCTGATGGTCGTGACACCAGAGCGTGAGGTCTGTATGGATGAGTCTCTTTTAGGCGACGTTGCGCTTGGCTGCCTGGGTCCTCCAGCGATATGGTTCATACGGTGTACCGGTTTTCAAGATGCCATAGGTGATTCTGGCGATATAGCGTGCGACAGCATGGCGCGCATTGTGTTCGGCAACTCCACGGGTCAAGAGATAGTCGTAATATTCCCGTATCGGGTTCTTACCGCCGATAGCTGCCATGGCGGCCGTTTTGTAGACAGCCTTCAGCATGTGATTGTATGGTGCCTTGCGCCGTCCGTAGCTGCGCCCGCCGCTGAGCTTTTCATGCTTGACCAGCCCGCAGTAGCTCAGATACTGGCCAGCTTTCCTGAACCGGTGTGCGTCGATGACGACAGCAAGTATCTTTACCGCAGAGATGACGCCGATGCCGTGGACAGGCAAAAGCATCTTGAGAGATCGGTTGCGTCCACACCATGTCTCGAACTTGGCTTCATACTGTTCTTTGTTCTGCTGATAGAGCTCGATGCTCTTCTCCAGGTACTGGAGGATGAATGCGGCGTGCTTGCCCTGGTCACCATGCCCTCGCTCAAGAGCTTTCTTCTGGTTGAGCGCACAGACTCCGGCTTGGACAAGATCCTGGTATGCGCTGACCAACAATCGTAGTTCATACAAATCGTTCATCGTGTGGAAAACCTCTTTGAGCAAGCCACCACGCAAGAGTACACACAGCTTGCTCGCATCAATCTTGTCTGTCTTTGGCCCTTGACACAACAAACGGTTATGACGCGGATTGCATACAAGAACACGTTCTACGGACTCCCGCAATTCAACATACAACCATTGTGCCGTTGTCGTCTCCTCGAACGTAATGATCGTCCGCCCCTTCAACGAGCCGAGGTACTTCTTCAGAGCTTTGATGCTCGATGGTCGCTCGAACACCTCCGGTTCCCTGTTCCGCCGTCCCATATGTGCGATTGCCATAGTTTTGATCGACCAATCTACTGCAACGAAATGATCAAAATCCTCAAGAGGCAGGCTCTTGCCTTTCCTCTCGGACTGTGTTACTTTGTAGATGTTCATACAAGGTCTCCTTCCGCTGGTGAGATCTCAATTGTCTGCGCGTACAACTTACGCACAACTAGACCACCGCGAAAGTGAGACCTTTTCTAATTTACCGACTCAATCTCGATCGTGGTGGGGATCATGTATTCCTGCGAAGGCTTGTGTGAATTGACATGCCAACCTGCGGCGATCTTGAGAATTATTTCAGCCTCGAACGAAGATCCTCTCTTGACCTGCGTGAGGGACATTTTCGATTCGACCTGTACATGTTTGGATGAGCGAGCCGGCTGCGACAACAGCCCCGAGACACAAAGAGCTGTTGTGAGCAGAACTGCGATGATGCGTGTTCCGTACATCATTTCAGCGGCATGAGTCACAGGATTCCTTTGATCAGGTTTTCAAGGTCTTCCTTTTTCAGACTGCCTACATGTTGATTGACGATCAAACCGGTCTTGTCGATGATGAAGGTGGCAGGTATTGCATCGATCCCCCCATACTGTTTTGCGATCTTATCATCCCCTATGACCACGGGATAGACAATGTTGAATTTTTTCACAAAGGGGGTAATTTCGCTCCAGCCCCCCTGGTCGAGTGAAATTCCAACGATCTCAAGTCCTTTGGATTTGTACTTCGCATAGACTTCAAGAAAAGCAGGGATTTCCGCGCGGCAAGGTCCGCACCATGTTGCCCAGAAATTTACGACAACGGTCTTACCCTTGAGCCTGGAAAGATCGATTACCGTTCCGTCGGCAGTCTTCAAAGAAAAATTCGGAGCCTTCTTAGGCGTTTTTTCCGCTGAATACCCTGTGAAGAAAACAACAAACGCACTCATAACCAAAAACGCTGCGATTCGTTTCATGTGAACTCCTTCTTAATGAACAAAATATACGGTGAATTAAGTCTATTTGAAAACAATTTCGGTCCAGCAAAGATTCCCCTCGGTCGGCCAGCCGGCAACGGCCAGTTCCAGTTCAGAGAGACCCCTTGGCGGTAAACCCCCGATCTTCTCGTTGCTTTTCCTTTTTTTAATAGGTATCATTTTACAGAAAAATTACATCCATATAAACATCAATATAACAAAGGATAAAGAAAGATAGGACAAGGCTGTAAAATAAGGGGTTTTTTCAGGGTAGATCAGTATTTGATTCTACCCTTTTTTATTCTTGTTTGTCTATTTTTTGTTGCATATTTGTTGCACGTTTCTTACCTTGAGAGTGCCCCTCACACCTCAAGGAGATCAAACATGAGCGTAGCCCTACGCAAGCGCAAACTCCCCAGCGGGAAAACCCAACTCTACCTTGATATTTACCGCAATGGAAGCCGCAGAACAGAGGCATTAGGCTTCTTTTTGGACAAAGACCGCTTCCAGAACCGTGAGACAATTAAAATGGCGGAAGAAGTCCGGGCCAAACGACAACTTGACTTCCTAGCAGACACACATGGCCTTGCCGGGACTCATAACCGGAAAGCCAGCTTCATCAAATACCTCAAGGATCAAGCAGACCTCAGAACTTCCCCAAATACGAAAGATTCATGGAGGTATGCCGTTGAACACTTTGAGAACTTTGCGGGTGAAGGGATTGTATTTGGAGACCTCACACCTGACCGGTTCGAGAAATTCAAAGCCTATCTGCTAAACCGCGTAAACGCAAATTCTGCCCACGTATATCTCTCGCGGATCAAGACGGCGTTGAATCAAGCGGTGAATGATAACGTCCTATCGGTGAACCCTTCAAACAGAACCAAAATACGCAAGAAGGAAACCCTTCCAGTCCATTTGTCCATGAAGGAAATTCGAAAACTTGCGAGAGTTCCATGTCCAAACGAGCAAGTGAAACAGGCGTTTCTGTTTTCGTGTTTTTCGGGTCTTCGCTACAGTGACGTGGACAGCTTGTCGTGGGAGAAGGTGAAAGGCGAATATCTTGAGTTCACGCAGAAAAAGACCGGAGAGCCGGAATACCTGCCCTTATCAACGCAGGCGTTGAAGATTTTGAACAGACAGAAGAAGGCCAAACCAAGCCCGAAACTTGAGCGCGAGATTCAGTCAAACACGGTTTTTTTCTTACCCTGTCGAACCGTTGTCAATGCGCAACTGAAGCAATGGGGCAAGGCTGCCGGCATAGTAAAACCGATGTCCTTCCACAAAGCCCGCCATTCATTCGCCACAATTGCACTTTCTTCAGGCATTGATATTTATACCGTGAGCAAGCTACTCGGACACAAGAACCTTGCAACAACGGAAATTTACGGGAGGGTTGTTGACGAAAGCAAACGCAAGGCAATAGGCAAAATGCCCGGACTCTAAAACGGAAATTTCATAAACCACTTACAAAAAGAGGACAATCAATGAAGAAGATATCTTTTCTCATTCTTGCCTTGACCTGTGCAAGTCTCTCTTTCTCGCAGCGAGACTCTACAATGCATGGGGTGGTCATCATTAAAACCTACTCGGGTGACAGCTTCTCCGGCGAATTCATTTCGGCGACCGATACGACCGCAACCTACCGAACGGGAATCGGCATAATAACATTGGCTAAGAAGCTCATCAGTTCGGTTGAAGGGACAGGCTCGCAGACTGCAATTCCAAAATCGGATGTCTCCGGCAATGTTGACGACCTGGGACTTCAGCAGGAACAGCGACAGGAATTCAACCGAAGAAAAATGAATATTGAATTGGTGGGCGTTTCGCTCGGAACTCAAAACGCTGGTTTTGGCTATTCGATATACAAGGATTGGCATAAGTGGGCGGCCTATGAAGGCTTTTCACCAATTTCTGAGGACCAATTCTTTCGACAAACCGGCTATTCGACAGAAGCACAAAAGGCCATGGAATTCCGAACGAGCAATAACGCTACAACCGGAATTCTGCTAACAATTCTTGGCAGCGGTCTCCTTATAGCGGGATATTCTCAAAAGGAAACGGTTGAGATTGGGTCCAGCTCCATCGATGTTGCGAAGCCGAATACGACGATGATTGTCGCCGGTTATGTCGCTGCTGGCATTGGGGCAGGGTTAATTTTATCAGGGAGGACTAAGGAAAATTCAAACTGGGCCCCCTTCTCAACGGTTCAGGGAATAGCCGAACAGTACAATCAGAAATTACTCGTGGCCATTTGCTCTGGCAACGCGACACCAGTTGTTGCCGACCTGGACTCCTCTTCCCATGTCCTAGACATGCCAAAGAGGGCCTTCATCACGTTACGGAATGATAATAGTTATGATGTAATGGTTCTTCGGGAGAATTCAAAAAGCTACATGGTTCATGAAATGGGTTCGAGCGACGAAGAGACGTTTTTGATAACTAAGAAAGACATCCGTCTAATCCGCTGGATCAAGTAACGCCTTGGTGCTTCACCGTCAATAGGGGTAACCGGCGAACGAAAGGTCGTTTATGAGAACAAGCGTAAAGCAATTAGCAAACTACCCGGACTTTAAGATTTGAAATAAAGAACGTTCCAAATGAACAGAACAAAAAAACAAATGCTTCTCTCCGTCACTCTCTCGAAGGGTAGGCCTATTATGTGGGCTTGGACGCGGGGGGAAGCATCTTTGTTTTTGTGAGTGAAACCATGAAGAATCGAAAGGCTGAGCAGAATAACATTGAAGAGAAACGGCTGAATCTACAAAGGATGAAAATCGAGGTTCTCAATATCAATGAGATTTTATCGGTTCCACTTCGTCAGAGGATACGACACAAAATAGGGCACAGGACAGACGAAGAGAGAAAAGAGGAAGCGGAAAAGTGGAACGAAGGATGTCGGCAGGACATCGAGTTGATGAGGAGGCGCCAATTCTTGGCTTCGCAAATTCAAGACCTTGAGAAGGAAGTCAGAAGCTTACAAAGGGAAGTAGCAACGAAGAATCCGCTCTTAAGAGCTTACATTAGAGCCTGTGAGAAGTCACGCAATGCAAAGCCGACCCTTAACGACTTGGTGATGAATAGCAAAATTTCTCGGTCAAAGTGGCAAAGGGAATTAAGGAATCCGACGTTTGTGTATGACCTTGGAAACGAAATCAAAAAGAAGTTGAACCTTGCAAAGGTCAAGAAGCAAAAAGAGTTTTGGGTGAGCGTCTCCATCCACATTCAAGACCTTCAAGGCAAAGCCGCAAAAAGATTGAGCCATTCTTCCCGGCAGAGAACTATTCGTGACGATGATCGGCCCGAACCTCCCGCCAAGAAATGGGACGGCAAACCCTTGATACAACCCGGCGATGAACAAGAGGAAGAATTAGAGGAGAATTGAAACGGTAGTGAAGTAATGTAACCGAAAACACCCCTGTGAATGTTAGACTTATTTGAAATGTTTCGAATGGAAGTCTAGGCAGAATTGAAACTCTCCGCTTAGGATTAGAAGCCCTATAACATTGGCTTCACCGTCCTGAGCGGTAAAAAGTTTAGGCGAATTGGAGAACTCAGGACTCCGGTTCGCCTATTTTTTTGAGGGTTCTTATGGCAAAACAATTCGAAGAGGTTCTCACCCGGCTTGAAAGAATCGAATCCTTGATGCAATCGCAACTGCCTTCACCGCTGACACTTTCCGAGGCAGCCGCATATTTGCATTGCTCGAAATCAACGCTTTACAAAATGACAAGCCAGTCATTGATTGCTCACACGAAACCAAACGGCAAGCGTTGCTTTTTCCTCAAGGCCGACCTTGACGCATATTTACTTCGCAACCGGGTTTCGACACGCGAGGAGCTTGAGCGGCGGAATGGCTAAGAGATTCACAAATAGTGGCAAATGGCAAACGAAATGGTTTCGGGGTTTGAGTCCGACCAACAAACTATTTTGGCATTACCTGAACGACAGCTGCAACCACGCGGGAATATGGGAAGTGGATTTCGGATTGGCTTCGTATCAGCTGGGTGAAGAGCTAAACGAGGAAGAAACCAAAAAGACCTTTGCCGACAAGATCACTGTTTTCGATAACGGCGAAAGATGGATCATCAACGACTTTGTTGAATTTCAATATGGCGAGCTGCAATTGACCAACAACGCTCATAAATCGGTGATGAAGATTCTAAGGAAGCATGGCCTTGAGGGGCTGCTCAGGGGCTGGGCAGGGCACAAAGATAAAGATCAAGATCAAGATCAAGATAAAGCAAAAGAAGTGGATAAGGAAAAGGATAAGGACAAAGCAAGGGTTTACTCTCTTCCCTCTCAGTATTGCAGTAAGCATGACTTCAAGCATAGTGAGACTTTTTGCCCAAAGTGTGTAGAGGAGTTTTGAGTCATGAACGCAATGACCAAGCAAGCAACGAGACAGCCAGTTGAGGACCTCATGTTGAACGCTGCCCAGATGCTCACGGATCAAGCATACGAGCGTTTCACGCAGGGAGACCTGTCAAAGGATCAACTCCAAGAGTTCTATGGCATACTTCGCAATTGGTCGAAAGTCAGTGAACAAGTTTTGGACACAATGAACAAACTCTGCATACGAACATACTGAGAATACTGCAAACAAAAACAACATAAGTGGCACTGAAAGGCTGTTCAAACACATGAAAACGAAGATAACAAACAAGAAACCAACGCTTCCACCTCGCAAAATCAGAGTGGGAAAATTAGATTCAACTCAGGAAGTGGCAAGGTTTCAGGCACGAATGATCAAGAAGGCTGTCAGGGGGCCGGGGGAGGTCGTGAATGACTGCTACAAATTAACTATGATGGCTTCGATGCTTGCCCGGACTCTTGAGACATCGGACCTTGAGAAGCGAATCGAAGCACTCGAAGAAAAGACAAACGACAGAGAAGAAAGGTCATGGCCATGAACATCAAAGAACGGTTGAAGAAATTGGAGTTGCCATTCAAAAGGAAGTATCCCTTGCTCCTCTTCGTGAATGACAAGGCAGAGATCCCAAAGGCAAGAGCTGAATGGGAAGCCAAACATAGAAGGGCTATCGGAGACAAGGACAAGGTCACTGTTCTTATTTTGGACTTTGAAGAATAAATCACCTCAATTCACACTATCGAAAGGATCAATGTCATGTATTCACGAATAGGATTGAACGAGCTTCGAGACTTATGCACGTCACGTAGCGATGCTTTGAAAATGAAAAACATTCTTCACGGTTTGTCTCTGCGTATTCCAACGTGGGATCTTTACAGCGAAGAGAGCAAGGCCGAGGAAGTCAAGAAAGCTTAAACAAAACTTCGAGATTGGTATCATACTAAGCTCAAAGAAATTCAGGCGAAGATTGCCAGCGAAGCGAAGGACACAAGGAAATCAATGGACAAGATCAAGTATCCGCTTCGTTCATCGTACGACATTCAACAGGCAACGCTGGGGAAGCAACAGCAAACGAACGCCCTGCTGTTTCTCAACAGTTCTCCCAGTGTCGAACGGATTGCTTCAGAGATTCGCAACGCTGTTGACGCTGGAAGGATTGACTTCGCTTGGACACTTCTCGAATCTTCACGTCCCGGGATCCCTGTTGACCGGACGTTTTCGGATGAGGAACAGAAACGAGTTGCTTTGTTGAACGAGATTGAAAGCGGATTGCCCGAACACTCCAAACTTGATGAATTGAAAAATGAATTGCAGTCTATCATGGGGATGGCACAAACGGCAAGAGAAATGCAGAAGCATTTCGAAAGTGGCAGTGACAACGAATTCTTCACACGCGAAGAGGTTGAACATATGCCACAGGTGCAGGTAACGGCAAACCTTCAGGCAGTCAACGAGAGTATGTCTTGCTGGGAAGATCGGCAACAGGTTGCGTAAACCTCTTCGACAACAAAAAGGACTGCACTCGCAGTGAGATCATTCAACCTGAGCGCTTGCACAGCACGGTGAACAGAATATCTACTGCAGTCAATGGAAACGGTATTTGCCAACATCAGTTCCTCATAAGAAACTGGTTTCTTCGAGTTGTCCATGACCTGCCTTTGATAAATTATCGAAGCTGAGTTCCCATATTCGCTTGGCGTATAGGCAGACGGCATTAAATGCGAGCACTAACCACATACCCTTTTGTGGAGGGTGCGCTCAGGCATTTGTCCTGTGTCCTTTTTCACCTTGCGGTGGAGTATGCAATCTCAGCTTCTCTTCGTGTTTCCGAAAATGGACTAAGGTCTTACGCTTCCGCACCTGTTACACTTGGCGAGTATCTGGTCATTTTTCTGGTCGCATTTGGGGCAAATCCAAAAATTGAACGAATTACTATCCTCTATAGATTTCTTCTCGGCTTCTCGAACCGGTGCGCCAGCTATGGCAATCAATGCCAAAAAGCCAAAGAACAATCCGAGTAGTGCCCAAATTCCGTCAGAATGGTTTTTTTCACCCGCAAGCCATGCAGCCATTCCTGCGCAAGCCAACGAGTAAACGACCACGATGATGATGAGAGTTTTTTCTTCCATGTCATTCACTCCTCTCAAAATTGAAACGAGGCTGAAACCTTCCCGCCGTCTGGCATTGCCGCCAAGTTAAGCGAGACACGCAATTGTCGGTTGTATTGGTCAACCGCGTCGAAGGTTTTCGAGATCTCTACAATTCGTAAGACCATGAGCCCCCAGAACCAACCACCCAAACCCCTTTCACGACGTATATCGCTCACGGCAAGATAAGCAAGGGAACCCTCACCAATCAAATAGAGAAAGCCCATTTTGTCCTTGCCCGCGTAGAACATTCCGCCACCGGGCACAAATCCCAAATAGCAGAGCGCCGTTGCCTTGTCCAATTTCTGCGCTTCGTACGTGTCGAATTTCGTTGGATCAATCGCTTGTGACCATACAGGCGTGGAACTAAGAACAAAAATCGCGAGCCAAAGAAACTTCATGACTTGCTCCTTTTGGCAGAAAGTTACCTACTTCGCCATCCATTGTCAATAACCGGATATGGGAAATCTGTCCAACTGAACTGAGATCATTCGATCTGAGCGACCTAGAGGCAAAAAAATTGATGTTCCAGAAGGCAGTTAGACTTTGCTTTAGGCAGTTTTGCAAAGTTGTTTTTCAATCCGCCGATTACTACCTTTGCAAAGGGGCAAGAGGAGCAGAATGGAGTGTTTTTGTTGCATATTTGTTGCACGAAACAGGAAATAGAGAAGAAATGCCCTTAAAATAAGCGGTATTTGTATATAAGTGCAATTTTACAGAAAAAATGGACGCCAACACAACATACGTGATCGGGATTGACGGCGGCGGGACGAAAACTGCTGCGCAACTTGCCGACCTGAATGGCACGGTGTTGACCGAATCGCAGGCGGGCCCCTCCAATTTTCAAGTCATCGGCGTTGACATGGCTGCCCAAGCCATCCTCGACGTGGTTCACGCATGCTGTCAGAATATTGGATGCAGCCTTTCCCGGATCGGTTCACTGACGGTTGGACTGACGGGGGCTGGGAGGACCGCTGACCAGAAGCGGATGCTCGAAGGTTTGCAGCGTCTGGCCGAATCACGAAACGTGATCCTGCCGAGGACCACAATCGAGAGCGACGCCCGGATAGCGTTGGAAGGAGCTTTCGGCGGCCGCGACGGTATTATCGTCATTGCCGGAACTGGATCGATCGTCTTTGGGAAAGACGTCCGAGGAAATGTTGTGCGTGCGGGGGGGTGGGGGAGATTGGTCGGTGATGAGGGGAGTGGCTATGCAATTGGCAAAGAAGCGTTTCGCGCTGTTGCGAAGATGATCGACGGTAGGGGGAAGAAAACCAGTCTCGCACGATTGATAGCAGCTCAAACGGGCCTGAAGACGCAAGAAGACATCATCAGGGCACTGTATAAAGAGAACTTCGACATCGCATCAGTGACTCCCCTTGTTACTCGCGCCGCCCAGAAAAAAGATCGAACGGCCGTCGGAATTCTTGATGATGCGGCGTCTGAATTGGTGGAAGTGATCCGGGCGGCTGCGGCACAGATGAACAGGACCAGGGGGAAGGGGCGGGCAAAGCTCCGTCTCGCATTCATCGGCAGTCTGCTTTCGAATGACAATATCTACTCGAAGAAAGTGAGAAGTCTTATTCGCCGCCGACTTCCGCAGATTACGGTACAAAAACCGCTCGCGCTTCCCGCTCACGGCGCGGTCATTATGTCCATCAGGAGCTTGAAAATCATCATTGCCAAGACGTAGCCGGGGATTCGTTGCTCGACCACGGTTTCGCATAACTCAACGTTCTAAACTCGTAACCATTACGTCCTATGAATACCATCAGCGTTGTTCTTCCCTTCAGCAGTCAACCCCATTTTCAGTCAACACTCGGACAATTTGTGGATTCTCCTCTCGTCGAAAAGATCTTTGTTGTTAACGACGGAAGTTACACGCGGCCAGATCCGAAGTGTGAGGCAATCATATCGACGACCCTCACGAATAGCAAGACTGTCAACCACGTCGTTGCAAACACGACGACGGATCATTTGCTGTTCGTCACACAAACGCAGAAGATCGAATTGAATCAGGGTGCGTTGGAGAGGTTCACACACATTGCCGAACAAACCGGTGCAGGAATTGTCTACTCGGACTATTTTGAAATCAAGAAAGGTGTCCGATCGGAACATCCACTGATCGATTATCAGATCGGAAGCGTCCGCGACGGTTTTGACTTCGGTGCACTTCTTCTCCTTTCCTGTGAGCCGATCCGCTACGCGATCTCGAAATACGGACTGATCTCCGATGTTCAATGGGCAGGCCTCTACGAACTACGTCTGAAAATTTCGATCGATGCAGCGGTGTTCCGCATTCCGGAATGTCTGTACACGAGGGAGGAAGCCGATGCCCGCCTCAGCGGTGAAAAGCTGTTCGATTACGTCGATCCTCGCAATGCTGCCGTCCAGAAAGAAATGGAGGCCGTCTTCACGAAGCACTTGAAAAATATCGACGCGTACCTTCCTGCCAAATTTGAAGCCGTGGCAAGGTACGACACTCGTTTCCCGGTTGAGGCGAGCGTCATCATACCCGTGCGGAACCGCGCCGGCACGGTTGCAGACGCCGTGAAGAGCACGCTGAAGCAGGTGACGGATTTTTCTTTCAATGTCATCGTCGTTGACAATCATTCCACCGACGGCACGACAGACATTTTGAAGAAGCTCGCACAGGAGGACAAACGACTTGTGCATCTTGTCCCGGGGCGTCACGATCTCGGAATCGGCGGATGCTGGAATGAAGCCGTCCTTTCGTCGCATTGCGGACGATATGCCGTCCAGTTGGATTCGGATGACATCTACAGCGGAACGGACACGCTGAAGAAAGTTGTTGCGATGTTCCGCTCGGGCGACTACGGCATGGTTATCGGATCCTACAAGCTGGTCAACATGAAGCTCGAAGAGATACCTCCCGGCGTCATCGATCACCGGGAATGGACGCCCGAAAACGGACGTAACAACGCGCTCCGCATCAACGGTCTCGGCGCTCCTCGTGCCTTCCTGACGCCGCTTCTGCGGGAAATCCTTCTTCCCAATGTGAGCTACGGCGAGGATTACGCTGCCGCCCTCGCGATCTCACGACGATTCCAGATCGGCAGGATCTACGAGCCCGTCTATCTCTGTCGACGATGGGAAGGGAACACGGACGCTGCCCTCTCAATAGAGAAGGCGAACAAGAACGACCTGTACAAAGACCGGATTCGATCGATCGAAATCCTCGCACGGCAGCAGCTCAATCGGAAACCTCAGTAAAGCCCTGTGTCGATCCACTATCGTCATTGGACAGTCGAGGATCTCCCCGCCATCCAGAAACTCCTACTGGATACGTGGCTCTCGACCTATGCATCGTTCATTCCCAAAAGCGACCTACGGTTCTACCACGGGAAGACATACAGCCTGGAAGCGCTCAACGCTATGCGCGAAGATCCCGCCATCAAGGGTTTTGTGGCCGTAGAAGACTCATCGGTGGTCGGGTTTGCCCGAACCCGGTATGCACGTGAAGAACAGCGGTTCTATGTTTCCTCCATCTACATTCGGCCGGATTTCCAGAAACAGGGAATCGGCAAGCAGCTGATGGTGATCGCTGCCGACGAAGCCCGCGCACTTGGCCTGGACCGACTGTGGATCGGGGTTATGGAGCAAAACGTGGACGCCCTGGAGTGGTACAAGAAATTCGGCTATTGTGTGGTAGAACAGGCTCCGTTCACAATGGGCGCAACGACCGTGAATCACTTCATAGGGTATGTGCCAGTCCGGTCACTACCACAGCAAGCGGCAGCGCAATCCGCGACACCTTCCAAGGAATAGAATACTCGCGTATGGTCCAAGTGCCGGAAAAAATCTTCGTTCGTTATCCCGCAGACGGTTCGACGGGATTGCTCACCGAGCACGTGAACCAGTTGCTGCAGGACCAGAACACAACGTGGTCGCAACTTCGCGATGGATATGCATCGCTCCGTTCTGCGCAAACACGAACCGTTGAGTGCGACGGATTCTCCGTTGTACTTCAATTCAATCCTGCCCGCATCGTCAGCACGGGGGCAAAAGTGGATGAGCGGTCGATTCGGGAGCGGAAGTGCTTTCTCTGTCTCCAGAATCTTCCCGCAGCGCAGAAAGGCGTCTTGTTCCAGGAACAATTCCTGATTCTGTGCAATCCCGCTCCAATCTTTGATCGTCATTTCACGATCGCCCACAGAGAACACCGGCAACAGGCGATCGATGGATCTGTTGGAACGCTGCTCGACCTCGCCCGTGAGCTCCCCGGCCACACCGTCTTCTATAATGGCCCCCGATGCGGCGCGTCGGCACCGGACCATCTCCATTTCCAAGCGTGTCCGTCGGGTAGTATTCCCGTCGAACGGGATAGTGTCGGCGCACAGTACCGGTCGTCGCACAAGACGCAATCGAATGTTGCATGGTGGACCTTGAAGAACTATGGCCGCCAGGTCCTGGTGCTCGAATCCGAAGATCGGCAAGAACTGGAGTCCGCGTTCCTGCAACTGCTTGCAGCGATGAAACGCGTACTGAAGCAAAGTGATGAACCGATGATCAACATTCTTTGCTTCTTCACGGAAAGTCGCTGGAAGATGATCGTGTTTCCAAGAAGCAAACACAGACCCGATGCCTATTTCAAAGAAGATCCCGAGCGGATTCTGATCAGTCCCGCGGCGGCGGACATCGGCGGATTCATTGTGACACCGGTTGAGAAGGACTACCGCGTTGTCGACGCTGCTCTCGTCGAGAGTATTTTTCGCGAAGTAAGTCTGGACCATACGGCTGTCGACCAAATTCTGCACACACTATGATATCGCAAGAACCGTACATCAAAGTAGGGGTGTTTGAACGCACCCAGGAAGCAAAGGGAACGTTCCAGGGCAAATTCGCCGTGTCGAATGTTATCGGCCTGACCGGAGATTTTCATGTTCGCTCCGAACGCGGCACGATCTTCTTCACGAAATCCGACGGACAACAGATTCTCTCGGCGCGGGAGATTGAGTGCCAGCCACTCGATCAAGGGACCTTTACACTCAAGGATGTGGTGATCGGCATTGGTTTCCACTGGGAACGAAAAGAAAACCAGACATTCGAAGGCCGGCTTCGGCTTGTGGCCCAGGAGAATCATGCCGTTGCCGCTATCAACGAACTGAGTGTGGAATCATACCTCAAGAGCGTGATTTCTTCGGAGATGAGTGCGACAGCGCCGATCGAGCTGTTGAAAGCACACGCCATAACGTCGAGGAGCTGGCTGGTTGCGATGCTGGATCGTCAGTCGAAGCAAAAAGCCTCCGGGCTTGCCGCGCAGCATACACAACAAAGCGGAGCCGAACTCATTCGGTGGTACGATCGCGAAGATCATACGCTGTTTGACGTCTGTGCAGACGACCATTGCCAGCGCTACCAGGGACTTTCCAAGATCATCTCCCAGGCGGCCTCGGATGCCATCCAGGCGACACGCGGACAATTCCTGGTTCACGACGGCGAAATCTGCGACGCACGATACTACAAAGCCTGCGGCGGACTCACGGAAAACTACGAGAATGTCTGGGATGAGCAATCTGTCCCCTACCTGAAATCCGTCTCCGATTCCACTACGAAACACCGTCCTCTTCGGAACGAACAGGATGCTGAACGATGGGTGAATTCGTCGCCCGATGCATTCTGCAATACGACAGACGGTTCCATCCTGAGACAGGTGCTTCCGTCCTTCGACCAGGAGACGACTGATTTCTTCCGATGGAAGGTGGAATACAAAAGGGAAGACCTCGAAGCTCTGATCAAACAAAAATCCGGAATCGATTTCGGCGAGTTGAAAGAGCTCATTCCCGTGAAGCGTGGTCCCTCCGGCCGGATCTACAAGCTGAACATTGTCGGATCGAAACAGACGATGGTCGTGGGCAAGGAATTGGAAATCCGGAAGTGGCTTTCAAAATCGCATTTGTATAGTTCGGC
>Ga0315286_10001219_pt1 | contig 23148 bp, 22 predicted proteins | sample YL17G10_0_MG_FD_205038 | JGI IMG/M metagenome (GOLD analysis project Ga0315286, IMG submission 205038) | Sediment microbial communities from Yellowstone Lake, YNP, Wyoming, USA - YL17G10_0 | ecosystem: Environmental > Aquatic > Freshwater > Lake > Sediment | place: USA: Wyoming | collected...
AGAGGAGCAGAAGAAGAAGCAATTGATGCAGGAGACGTTTCAACTCACCCAGCATATCCTTGAGGAGAGGAATGTCCCGGAGGCCCCGGCGGGTATCGGCCCCGGCCCCGACATCCGCGAAGAGACGCTCACGAATCACATCATCCGTTACCTGCGCCAGATGGCCGACAGCGACCTCGACAATGCCCAGCGGACGGCGGACCTGATCGTACCCCACCGCCGCAAAGCCCTGGTAATCCTGGATCGGTTCGCCAGGAACTACCCCCCCGATCCGGAGCTGGAGGACGTCTCCCAGCCGGTGCTCACGCGATTCATTCGGAACCTGCGGACGCGAATGAGCTGACGTTGTCCCCATCGGCCGGGCCCCATGTATCATTGGCGAAGAATAGGATGATCGCCCCGTTGGGCGAAAAGGTGGCTTTTCGTGGTCCCATGTTCAGGAGGTTATTCGCCATGCGGTATTTGTCCCTCACGCTGATGCTGCTCGTGCCGCTCATCGCCCCAGATTCGCTCGCGGCCGAATCCGACCCGATTGCCCTGCACCGGGAGAACCCCCACTACTTTTTCTGGCGAGGCAAGCCCGCGATCCTGATCACCTCCGGAGAACACTACGGCGCCGTCCTGAATCGAGCATTCGATTACAGGACGTACCTGGAGACACTGCAATCGCACGGCTTCAATCTTACGCGGACGTTCAGCGGCGCCTATTGCGAGCCGGCCGGCGCGTTCAAGATCGAGAATAATACCCTCGCGCCGGCACGGGGCAATCTGCTCTGTCCCTGGGCTCGAAGTGAGAGTTCCGGCTACGCCAATGGCGGCAACAAGTTCGACCTGACCCAGTGGGATCGGCAGTACTTCCAGCGGCTGACGGACTTCGTGGCCGAAGCCGGCAAACGAGGCGTTATCGTCGAGCTGGTCCTGTTCTGCCCGTTCTACGAGGATTCCATGTGGGAGTTGAGCCCGATGAACTCCCGCAACAACGTCAACGGCATCGGCCGGATGCCGCGAACGGAGGTCTACACGCTCAAGCACGCGGACCTGCTGGCCGTCCAGGACGCCATGGTGCGCCGAATTGTCGAGGCCCTGAAGGACTGCGACAACCTTTACTATGAAATCTGCAACGAACCCTACTTTGGCGGCGTGACGGAGGAATGGCAGAATCACATCGCTCAGACGATCGTCGCGGCGGAGTCGGGGTTCCCGAAAAAGCACCTGATCGCCCAGAACATCGCCAACAAATCGAAGAAGATCGAGAACCCCAATCCGCACGTCTCGATTTTCAACTTCCACTACGCCAAGCCGCCGGTTGCCGTGGCGGAGAACTACCGGCTCAACAAAGTGATCGCCGATGACGAAACCGGGTTTGCCGGCGAGGACCGCGTCAAGCCGTATCGGGTGGAGGCCTGGGACTTCATCGTGGCCGGCGGCGCCGCCTACAGCAACCTCGACTACTCCTTCACCGTCGCAAGTCCGCAAGGCAACGCCAAGATCAACGCCCCCGGCGGAGGCGGGCCGGAGCTGCAAAAGCAACTGCAAATCCTCAAGGAGTTCATCCAAGGCTTTGACTTCATCCGAATGAAACCGGACGACTCCGTGGCCAAGGGCACATTGCCCAAGGGTGCGACGGCCAGAGTGCTCTCCCGGTCCGGCCAAGCCTACGCCATCTATGTCAATGGAAATGGTCTCACTGAGCTTGCTCTTGAACTGCCGGCAGGCACATACCGGGTCGACTGGGTAAACACCAAGCACGGCCAGATCGAGAAAACCGAGTCGTTGAAACATGACGGTGGCGCGCGTACACTCCAAGTGCCGCAATACGTCGACGACATCGCCTCACGGATTCGCGCGTCGGCGCAAGACCGGTGAGGCTCTGGGTCGTACGGATCTCCAATATCTCTTGAGGTGGGAGTGCGGCTATGCTATAATTGCTCGTCATGCAGGCGGACAATGACATTCTGAGCTTGCTGGAAGCAAGAGGCGCTCAGTTGGCCCGGGAGACTCACCGCGCCGTGATTCTGCAGCCCGGCGCCCTGGGGGATTGCCTGTTGACGCTGCCGCTGGTCAAGCTCATGAAGGAAGCCCTGGAGTTGGGCGGGGTCGATCTCGTCGGCCACGCCGAGTACATCGGCATTCTCCCGGAGCGAACCTGCGTCGACAGCATTCGGTCGATCGACACGGCCGAGCTGCACCGGCTGTTCACGGAGCCGGCCACCTTCGATCTGGCCGACCGGGACCCGCTCATCCACCTGTTCGCCGACTACTCCTGGATCATCACGTTCCTGGGCGAACCGGGAGGCAATTTCGAGCAGAACCTGATCTTCACGGCCAATTGCAGCCATAGCGCGGAAGTGATCACCCTGCCGCTCAAGCCGCCGGAGGACAGGCATCAGCACATCGCCGAGTTCTACATGGAGCAATTCGCCCGTTACAGCGATTTGCCGCCGGACAAGGCCAAGATCGCCGAGAAAAACGTCCTGGTCAGGGTGTGCGAGGCGGACCGGGACCGAGGCATTGACCTGCTCGAACAGGCGGGCGTCGATCTGTCGCGCCGGCTCGTGGTCATCCACCCCGGCAGCGGAGGGCAGAAGAAGTGCTGGCATCTGGAGAATTTCCTGGGCATCGCCGGAGGGCTGCGGGACCGCGACGTGGAGGTTCTCTTTCTGCTGGGACCCGCCGAGGTGGAGAGACTGCGGCCCTCCGAGAAGGTGCAAATCCACGCCACGGCCAAATGCACGGCGCATTTGGCGCTGACCCAGGTGGTCGGGCTGCTGAGCTGTGCCGACGCGTTTCTCGGCAACGACAGCGGCGTGACGCACCTTGCCGCCGGGATGGGGGTTCGCACAACCGCCCTGTTCGGGCCGACGGCGCCGGCCGTCTACCGGCCCCTCGGACCGGCGGTTGCGGTATTTCGAGATCCTGCAGGAGATTTCGCACACAAGCCCTCTCCCAGCCTCCAGAGAGCCGTCCTCGACAGTCTCATGCGCCCTTTGGGCATGGAAGATCAGAAACCGATTCCTTGAGCCGCTTCATGCAAGAACGAACACTGGGCGAGATCGCAGAATACCTCGGCGGCCGGGTTTACGGAAACCCGAGCATCGTCATCCGGTCGGCCGCCACTCTCAGCCACGCCGGGCCGGGGGACATCAGCTTCCTGGTCAACCCCCGGTACGAGAAGCAGTTGGAGAGCACGAAGGCCGGTGCGGTCATCGTCGGTCAGGAGATACCGCGTGCGGGCGTCGCGCTCGTCGTGGCTGAGGACCCATATTTTGCCTTCACGCGGGCCCTCGTGCTGCTGTACGGCCATCGCAAGCATAAGGAGGTTGGCATCAGCCCCCGGGCCTCCGTCGCAGCCAGTGCGAAGATTGGGATCAACTGCCACGTGCACGATTTCGCGACCATCGCCGACGATGCACAGATCGAAGACGGGTGCATCATCTATCCCTGCGTCTACGTCGGGCCAGGCGTGCGAATCGGGGCGGACACCGTCATCCACCCGAATGTGACCATCTATGATGGGTGCCGGATCGGGAGCCGGGTCATCATCAACGCCAATTCCACCATCGGCGTCGACGGCTTCGGCTACGCCACGCACAAGGGCGTCCATCACAAGATCCCCCAGGTCGGCGGCGTGGTCATTGAGGACGATGTCGAGATCGGCAGCTCGTGCAGCATTCAGCGGGGAACCCTCGACGACACGGTCATCGGGCAAGGCAGCAAGCTGGGCGACCTCGTGACCATCGGACACGCCACGCAGATCGGCCCCTGCTGTCTGCTCGTGGCGCAGGTCGGCGTCGCCGGATCGACCACGGTCGGGCACCACTGCACCGTCGGTGGTCAGGTCGGTGTCGTCGGCCACGTCACGATTGGCAATAACGTCACCATCGGAGCGCAGGCGGGCGTCATCAACAGCATCCCGGACGGCGAGACCGTGTTGGGCGCGCCGGCTATCGACGCGGGCCAGGCACGGCGGGCCTACGCGATGCTGCCCTACCTGCCCCAGATGCGCCAGGATATCCGAGCCCTGCAAAGTCAACTGGAGAGAATCGCGGCCGAGGTAGAAGATCGGTCGAATGGTTCCAACAAGCGACGGGATGTCGAGTGACCGCTTTTCCGCACAATCCCGATGCCGTTGGCTTGATCGCCGGGGGGGGCAGGCTCCCCTTTATGGTCGCGGCAGGTGCAAGAAGGCAGGGGTTGGAGGTCATCTGCGTCGGACTGGCCGGCTACGTCGAAGAGCCTCTGGCCAAGGAGGTGGACGCATTCTACCACGCCAGTGTCGCCCGGCCGGGCAGTTGGATTCGAAGGCTCAGGAAACACGAGGTTGCCAGAGCCATCATGGTCGGGCGAGTGACCAAGTCGCACCTGTTCACGCCCTGGCGTATCGTGCAGTATGTGCCCGATTGGCGGGCCTTTCGGGTATACTACTGGCGCCTCCGGGGCAAGAACAAACTGACCGATACCCTGTTGTCGGCCCTGGCCGATGAGTTGGCCACCGGCGGTATCCATTTGGAGAATTCCACCATGTATTGCCAGGAGCATCTTGCCGAGGCCGGCGTCATGACGAGGCGCCAACCGGGTTCCCGGGTCGAGCAGGATATCGAGTTCGGCTGGCCGCTGGCCAAGAAGCTGGGCGAACTCGACATCGGGCAGGCCGTCGCGGTCAAGGAGCGGGAAGTGATCGCCGTGGAGGCCATCGAGGGAACGGCCGAGATGATCAAGCGGGCCGGCCGGTTCTGCAAGTCCGGCGGCTGGACCCTGATCAAGACCTCCAAGCCGAAGCAGGATATGCGGTTCGATGTCCCGTGCGTGGGGCCGGAGACGATCCGAGACCTGGCGGCCAACGGGAGCAAGTGCCTGGTTGTCGAAGCAGGCAAGACGATCATCATCGACAAGCCTCAGACCATGGAGCTGGCGAATGAGCTGGGGATCTGTGTTCTCGGAAGGTGAATTCCACCGAGCGTCCGGGGGCAGGGGGCACGATGATAAGCACATGAGCCGAGAGCTGACGAATCTGCATCAAAGACCGAACAGCTATTACGAGAGCGAACGAACCGACATGCTCAAGTACATACCGCAGGGCACCCGGACCACGCCGGAATTCGGCTGCGGCTGCGGCGGATTCTCCGCCCTCCTGAAGGCCCGGCTCGGCGTCGAGAGCTGGGCCGTCGAGGTCGATGAGACGGCGGCTCAAGAGGCCTCGCGGAAACTGGATAGAGTGCTCTGTGCCGATGCCCACGCCTCGATCGCCCGGATTCCCGACAACCACTTCGATTGCATCCTCTTTTTCGACGTCCTCGAACATCTGGTGGACCTCTATAGCCTGTTGCTCGCCGTCAAACCCAAGCTGACCACAGCCGGTGTGATCGTCGCATCGATCCCGAACATCAGGTACTACCGCGCCTTCCTGAAACTCGTAGTCCACGGCGACTGGCACTACGAAGACCAGGGGATCATGGACAGGACCCACCTGAGATTCTTCACCCGCAAAAGCATCATCAACACGTTCGAGCAGCTTGATTTTCGGATTCTGACCATAGAAGGAATACACCCCACTTCGAGCCGGGCCTATAGATCGCTGAACGCGGTTCTGTTCAATGCCCTGTCCGACGTTCGGTACAAGCATTTCGCCGTCGTCGCCGCAGTCAAATGACCGGCTGACGCCAGGAAGCTCTCGGCTCCTATTGACAAGGAATCAAGTCCGCCGCTATATTCAGACGATGTCGGGCAGAGCCGGTTGGAGCGAATCACCGGATATGAGGGACCGCGGACCCGGAGATCATCGCGGCTGAGAATGGCTGCGAATCAGGCCAAGGATGTTCGTGTATGCGCGAATTGATAAAAGATTTTGTGAGAATCTGTGCCGAGACGCTTCCGCTGAAAGAACCGATCCATGAGTTCGGGTCGCTCCAGGTCGCCGGTCAGGAAGGCTCTGCGGACCTGCGGCCTCTGTTCCCAGGCAAAGAATATGTGGGGTCCGACATGCGAGAAGGCCCCGGGGTCGATAGAATCCTGAACCTTCACAACATAGCCTTGCCCAGCAACTCCGTCGGGACCACCCTTGTCATGGATACCCTGGAGCATGTCGAATTTCCGCACCATGCACTGGAAGAGATCTACCGGGTCACGCAACCCAATGGCACGGCGATCATCAGTTCCGTCATGCGAATGAGAATCCATGCGTACCCCAATGACTATTGGCGATTCACACCTGAGGGTTTCGCGGTCCTCTTGCGGCCATTTGCCGATTCATTCGTTTCCTACGGGGGAGACAAGAAGTTTCCTCACACCGTCATCGGCATCGGTTTCAAGGGGCCCAGACCGTCGCTGGAGCAATTTGCGGCCGCCTGGGCGAATTGGCAGGTGCGATGGGAGGCGCCAGATCGGGAGTCGATACTGGGAAAGTGGAGTCGGAAGCTCAGGAAGTCATATCAGAAACGATGCCGTAGCATCTCCGGCGGACTCTGACGAGGACCCGGCAAAGAGCGAGTATGAGACTCTCGATTCTGATCGTCAGTTGGAATGTGAGGCAGGACATAGTCAACTGTGTTCGGTCCATCGAGCAAGACCCACCTCAGGCGGAGTTCGAGATCATTGTCATTGATAATGCAAGCGAGGACGGTACCGTGGAAGTCCTCCGACATGATTTCCCTCAGGTGACCCTCATCGCGAACGATGAAAACCACGGGTTTGCCGCGGCGAACAACCAGGGCATCGCCGGATCGCGCGGCGAGTACGTGCTCCTGCTGAATCCCGATACGATCCTGCACCCCCATTCGCTGGATACCCTTTGTGCATTCCTGGACGGCCATCCGGACGTGGGCGCCTGCGGCCCCAGGCTCCTCAACGAGGATGGGACGCTTCAGCCGTCCGCCATCGCAGGATGGTCTTGCGATCTCATGGGAGGCGTCCTCCTGTATCTTGTGTCCTTGCTAACATTCAGCCGGGTAAGACGAGACAAATCGCGGACCACGATTAGGAATTCCGCCATCCGGCTGACCAGATACTCGTGGTGGCTGCTCTTCAGGGCATAGGATACGGCACACCCTACGAGCCCGGATCAGCGATTCGCGTACATCTTCTCGTAGTACTGCTGATACTCGCCCGAGACCACGTTCGCCAGCCACTTCTCGTTGCTCAGATACCAGTCGATGGTCCGGACGATGCCCTGCTCGAAGGTCACGGAGGGCTTCCAGCCCAACTGGCGCATGATCTTGCCGGCGTCGATGGCGTACCGGCGGTCGTGCCCGGGCCGGTCTTTGACGTGCCGGATCAGGGTCTTGGGCTTGCCCAGGTGCGACAGGATGATATTGACGACTTCCAGGTTCGCCTTTTCGTTGCCGCCGCCGATGTTGTAGGTTTCGCCCGGCGGCGCCTGCTCCAGAATCCGCCAGAGGGCCGTACAATGGTCGTACACGTAGAGCCAGTCCCGGACCTGCATGCCGTCGCCGTAGACGGGCAGTTCCTTGTCGTGGAGCGCATTGTGGATCATCAGCGGAATGAGCTTCTCGGGGAACTGATACGGCCCATAGTTGTTGGAGCAGCGGGTGACGTTGTACCGGAGCCCCCACGTGTGGCCGAACGCCCGGACCAGGTGGTCCGCCGCCGCCTTGCTCGCCGAGTAGGGTGAGTTGGGGCTCAGCAGGGTCTGCTCCGTGAATTTGCCTTCCGCCCCGAGCGCCCCGTACACCTCGTCCGTGGAGACCTGAAGAAAGCGATCCACGTTCTTGTCCCGGGCGGCTTCCAGCAGGCTCAGCGTGCCGGTGACGTTCGTCTCGATGAAAACCTTCGGCCCTGCGATAGAACGGTCTACGTGGCTTTCGGCCGCAAAATTCACGATCGCGTCGATGTGATACTCGCCGATGAGTCTCCCGACGAGCGAGCCGTCGCAAATATCGCCATGCACGAACCGGTATTGACCGCGGTTTCGAAATTCGGCGAGATTCTCCAGATTGCCGGCGTACGTCAGCTTATCGAGATTCACGACAAAGCAGTCCGGATGCTCCGTGAGCACCATGCGGATGAAGTTACTGCCGATGAAGCCGGCGCCGCCTGTGATCAGGATATTCTTCATAGCTTCCTCAAGAACTGTTCCATCGGCTGTTGCCAGGGCGCGATCGGCTCGCTCAGAAGCGGCTGAATCTTGCGGCAATTGAAGCGGCTGTTCAACGGACGAACTGCCGCCGCCGGATAATCGCTGGTCCGGCAGGGCTTCAATTCGACGTCCAGCCCCAGATGATCGAAAACGTACGCGGCCATATCGTAGCGGCTGACGTACCCGCCGCTGGCGAAATGGAACAGGCCCTCCGCCCTCTGCTCCAGGAGATCGCAAACCGCCTTGGCCGCCTCCACTGTCGCTGTCGGCGAGCCCACTTGATCCCTGACGACGCTAATCGTCTTGCTGGTCTTGGCCCGCTCCACCAGTTTGGTGACGAAATTCCGGCCGTGCAGGCCATAGGTCCACTCCAAACGGACCAGGCAATGGGAACAGCCGCTCTCCCGCAAGAGCACTTCGCCGGCGAGCTTGCTCTTACCGTACTCGTTGATCGGATTCGGGCTGTCGGTCTCGACATACGGCCGGTCCAGTCCGCCATCGAAGACGAAATCCGTGCTGATATGCAGCACCCACTTGCCGCTCGCTCGGGCAAGCTGCCCCAACCGCCCCACCGCCTCCCCATTCACGCGATGGGCAAGCTCCGACTGACTCTCGGCGCCATCTACATTGGTGAAAGCGGCGCAGTTGATAATGGCGTCCGAAGCCTCGACCGCCTGCCTGAGATGGTCCACGTTCGTGATATCGAACTGGGGCAGGTCGTAGATGCGGACATCGCCGCCCCGCTGCGAGCAAGCCGCTTCCACCGCCGTTCCCAGCATGCCCTTGCCCCCGAGCAGGGCCACTACCTGTTTACCCATCCCGCCGTGTCCAATCATAGGGGATATCATTGTCATGGGGATGCGTGCGGAACTCATCCGGATGCGCAGGGTCGTACGCCTCGGAGACGACGTTGACGATGTAGGCCTCCGTCTCGCCGACGCACATCCATCCGTGCTGCACGCCCGCCGGGATTCGCACCACAGCCGGGCAGTGCTCCCCGAGGTACAGCTCGTGCACCGTGCCACGGGTCGGCGAATCCGGCCTCGCATCGTAAAGAGCGACCTTCACCGTACCGCGAAGGACATAAAAGTGGTCGGTCTGCTTGCGATGATAGTGCCATGCCTTCACCACCCCCGGATAGGTCGTGGTGAAGTAGACCTGGCCGAACTTCTCGAACCACGGATCATCCGCACGCAGGATCTCACCCAGTCGGCCGCGCTCGTCGGGGATCACCTTGGCGCGACGGGCGCCAAAGCCTTCGATGAGTCCGCCCGAGCTGCGAACGATCAGCCCCTCATCCATGAGGACAACCTTCAACGGCAAGACCTGCTTTGTCATTTCGGCGGCTCCCTGGCTACCAAGTCACTGGCCCGATCGAGCGAGTCGAACGTCCCGGCGTCCGTCCACCAGCCATCGATGACGTCATACGACAACTGCCCCTTGCAGAGATAGGCGTTGTTCACGTCGGTGATTTCCAGCTCCCCCCGGCCCGACGGCCTCAAGGTCCGGATGATGTCGAAAACACCTGCATCGTAGAAGTAGACGCCGATGATGGCGTAGTCGCTCTTGGGACGCGCGGGCTTCTCCTCGATACCGAGGACCTTGCCGTCGCGGATTTCGGCCACGCCAAACCGGTGCGGGTCGGACACCTGCTTGAGCAATAGCCGGGCACCAGCCCCCTGGCGGAGGAACTGCTCTACGTATGACTTCAGATTGGCCTGGAAGATATTGTCACCGAGGATCACGGCCAAGGGCTGGCCGTTCGCGAAGTTCTCCGCCAATCCCAAGGCTTGGGCGATTCCCCCCGCCTCATCCTGGACCTTGTAAGTGAACCGGCATCCGAACTCCCGCCCGGAGCCGAGCAGGCCCACCACGTCGCCCATGTGCTCGACGCCCGTCACGATCAGGATCTCTTCGATCCCAATGCCCGTGAGCTTCTCGATCGGGTAGTAGATCATGGGCTTTTGCCCGACGGGCAGCAGGTGCTTGTTGGTCACCTTCGTCAGCGGCCGCAACCGCGACCCGGTTCCACCGGCCAGCACGACGCCTCTAAGATCCATAGGTGTCTCCGAATCAGTATCAGGACACGGCGATTCTATGCGGTCACCGCGGCGCCGTCAACCGGAAGTCTCTGGAATCCCGTGCGTCAATGCCCCTTGAACCACGCATGCACACGACCGGGCCGTGACGGGTGCTCCAGGGACTTTGGCGTTTGCACGGCTGTTTCGTATGCATTAGGAAGAGGTCTTCCTCGCCGTTGGGTGTCCAGGCGAACAGAAGTCCGATAACCCTACAAAAGGCAGTTGATTCGACCTCTCGCGAGATGTCGTTCGTTGTGACGAACCGGCGTATTCACGCCGCTTTTGATTCTGGAGATGTGGGAGGTCAGCGATGGGACCGATGTATGACGATCGTCAGTCACAGCCGGAGCGGAAGGCGACGAGAGAGCCGCTGATCGAGATCAATCCGCCGCCGGAGCCGGGCGAGCCGCAATTGGGCGTCAAGCCGCGACGAAAACGATTGTCCGACACCGAGACCGAGAGCAGCGAGACACAACCGCAGCCGCAAATCAAGACGCAACGTCGCCGCCTGCTGGAAACAAGCGAGTGCGGCTCCGAGGAGGCGCCACCCCAACCGCCGTCTCCACCCAGGCCCAGTCATCCCCGCCCGGTGGATGTTGCGGCCGCGCCCGACGGGCAAGAACTGCGACCACGGGTGGGACGTCCGCGCATCACGATCACGCAGGCCGTAGATGACATGCCGGGACTCCAGAACATCCTCGATCCCCCCCGTTCGGTCAATGACCTGCCGGCCTTGGGACGGGCCGACGCCGCCCGGTCCATCGCCGAGCTGCAGACAAGGCAAAACTTCTCTGTGGCCGCGGTCGGCGGTCTGGCCACAGCCTTGGTTGGAGCGATGGTCTGGGCCCTGCTTGCGGCAACGACGAGTTATCAACTCGGCTGGATGGCCGTTGGCATGGGCCTTCTCGTGGGCGGAGCGGTGCGTGTGCTCGGCCGGGGGATGGACAAGTCGTTCGGTTGTCTCGGGGCGGCCATATCGGTCTTCGGCTGCCTGCTTGGCAACTTCCTGAGCATCTGCACGGCCATCGCCGGCCAGGAGGGTCTGTCCCCGCAGACCGTAGTGACGCACATTTGCGGCAACCCGGCCATGATTCCGGGCGCGATGCTCGCGACCTTCCACTCGATGGACCTGCTGTTCTACGGCATCGCCATTTACGCCGGCTATCGCTTCTCGTTCCACCGAGCCACGGAGACTGAGATCAGCCCTGTGACGTGTCGCCACTGATCGGACGATGACGAGTCGGTGCGATGGATCAGGCTGCACGCCCAACACCCTGGCGTAGCAGTCGAGGCCCGACGTTTGTCAGGTCGCCACCCACTATGTCACGTTGTGAATCATCTGTGAAAATGACCTCGGGCTTAGGATTGGAATTCCTTGACACTTTTCAAGAACAAGCAGATCCCTATCGCCAGTCACGACAAAGTCTGCGCCGGACGCAACCGCCAAACCGAGTATCTTCACATCGTCCGAATCACGGCAAGCATCCAGAGGTAGAGGGACTGGATCGAGCATGGTGCCGTGTTCCTGAAGCAGTTCTCTAATACGATCCACTACTACAGCAGGAAGCTTTACTTTCCGCCGGAGATTTCTCGCGATTTCATCCAGCAAGTCAACACAAAGGACGATCTCATGCCCACTGAGACAGAGTTCGAAAACGGATTCGCACAACCCACGAGAAGCGAATGCGGCGACAATGACATTTGCATCAAGAACAATCTTCATGAAATCGCTTTGAAGACGTCCTCGTCTGTGAGATATCCTTGCGCCTCAGCAAATGGCAGCACCTTTTTCCGTAAGGAACGGAATTTCTCCACAGCAACATAGCGCCGAATGGATTCCCTCACGATGTCGCTGACAGGTTTGCTCTGCTCTTCGCTGAGCTTCTGCAAGTCATCTCGCAACTCGTCCGGCAATCTGATCGTCAGCGTATTCATAGTAAGACATTGTAGCACAGCACGTTTTGTCTGTCAACAGGGTCTGCAGAAAAAAATGAATCCTGAGTCCTGCTCACGCGCCGGACAGCGGGACGAGGCAAAGGAATCGCAGGGTGGAATTGCCTGTGTTCCTGAAGCAGTGCTCGCTGCCGCCCGGGACGAAGACCACGTCTTCCGGCGAGATCGGGTGGTCGCTGCCCTCGTGAACGACGATGCCCGTGCCCTGGAGCACGAAGACCTCGTGCTCGTGGGGGTGGCGATGCAGAGGGGTGTGCCCGCCGGGCTGGACCTCGAACATCCGCATGGCGAAGGTCGGCGCACCATCATCTTTCGAGATCAACGCGCGAATCGCGACCCCTTTGGCTCCTTCGACGTTCACCGGCTTTTTGACGACGTTTGCGCTTTTCTCCACTTTCATCGCTATCCGCCCAACTTTCTATTGAGGATCTCGGAAACTACTTTCGGATTTGCCTGTCCTTTGGTCCTCTGCATGACCTGACCCATGAGGAACCCTCGGGCTTTCTGGCTCTTCTTGCCACCCGCCGTGACATCGGCCACCGCCGCGGCATTTTCGGCGATGACCTGGTCCACCATGCTCTCCAGCTCACCGGCGTCGCTCTTTTGCACCAGGTTCAGCTCCTGCGCGAGGACCCCGGGCTTTTTGCCCGTCTCGATCATCGCCTGGAGAATGACATTCCCCGCCGATGCGCTGACGGTGCCCTGGTCGATCATGGCCGCCAGGGCAGCGACGGCGTTCGGCTCCAGCCCCAGCCCCGGCAAGTCGCGGCCCCGATCGTTGGCGAGCTTCAGGCCCACCTGCGTGAGCAGGTTGCAGATTCGCTTCGGGTCGCCGCCCGCTCCCACGACCTGCTCGAAGAAGTCGGCCGTCGAACGGTCCGCCGTCAGGACACCCGCATCATAGTCGCTCAGGCCGTACTGGCGAACGTAGCGAACCTGCCTCTGCACGGGCATCTCGCACAGCCGGGACCGAATCTCATCCGTCCATTGCGGCGTCGTGACGACCGGGACAAGGTCGGGGTCGGGAAAATACCGGTAGTCGTGGGCCTCCTCTTTCTCACGTTGGAGCACCGTGACTTCATCCGCGTCGTTCCAGCCGCGGGTGGATTTGTTGCCCATCTGCATCGTGCGGCCGGTCTCGAGGAAATCCTCAAGCTGCCTTTGGACCTCGTAGGCGACGCTTCGCTCCAGAGCCCGGAAGCTGTTGAGGTTCTTGACCTCGGCGATGGGCGTCTTGAACTGCTGCCCGGCCCGGTCGATGACCAGATTGATATTCGGTTCGAACCGCATGTGGCCTTTCTGCATGTCCGCTTCGGAGATGCCGAGGTACCGCACGATTCGCTGCAGCTCGACGGCCAGCGCCCGCACCTGCTCCGGGCTGCTCAAGTCAGGCTCGGTGACGATTTCCAGCAAGGGCGTGCCCGCGCGGTTCAGGTCCACCTGTGAGAAGTTGCCCGCCGCGTGCAGGTTCTTGCCGGCGTCCTCCTCCAAATGCACGCGCCGGATGCGAATGTTCTTCGTCGTGCCGTCCTCCAACGGAATCTCGATACGGCCATTGCCGCCCAGGGGCAGATCGTACTGGCTGATCTGGTAGTTCTTGGGCAAGTCCGGGTAGTAGTAGCTCTTGCGGTCCCACTTGGTGAACTCGGCGACCTTGCAGTCCAGCGCCATCGCCGCGAGCATGGCGTGCTCGACGGCCTGCCCGTTCATGACCGGCAGCGCCCCCGGCAAACCAAGGCACACCGGGCAAACCCGGCTGTTCGCCTCCTCACCGAAGCTCAGCGCACAGCCGCAGAACATCTTCGTCTTCGTACGGAGCTGTACGTGAATCTCCAGACCGACAATCACTTTGTATGACACATCGCTCATATTGCGATCTGCACCTAGCAGGTAGGATGGGCTTTAGCCCATGCGGACAATCTCGTCGCATCCCAGGAACAGCATGGGCTGAAGCCCATCCTACAACTTCAAATTCTTCTCAGGTCTTCGGGTGTGCCAGTCCGTCTGGGCCTCGTGCATCCGGGCGATCCGCAGCAGCTTGGCCTCGCTGAAGGCGGGCGTCAGGATCTGCAGACCAATCGGCAGGCCAGCCTCATCGAAGCCGCAGGGAACGCTGATGCCGGGAATGCCCGCCAGGTTGACCGCGATCGTGTAGATGTCCGACAGGTACATTTTCAGCGGGTCGTCCACCTTCTCGCCGATCTTGAACGCCGTGGTGGGCGCGACCGGCATCATGATGCAATCGCACCGCTCGAACGCCCGGACGAAATCGCCCCGGATGAGGTTCCTCACCTTGAGGGCCTTGAGGTAGTAGGCATCGTAATAGCCGCTCGAAAGAGCATAGGTCCCGAGCATGATGCGCCGCTTGACCTCCTTGCCGAAGGCCTCCTCCCGCGACTTGGTATAGACCTCAACGTAGTCGTTCGCCTTTTCGCTCCTGTGCCCATAGTGGACACCGTCATAGCGGGCCAGGTTGCTTGATGCCTCAGCCGTGGCGATCACGTAATAGGCCGCAATGGCATAGTCCAAGTGCGGCATATCCACTTCGACGATCTCCGCGCCGGCGCTGCGGTAGCTGTCCACGGCCTTGTTCACCGCCTCCTGAATCGCCGCATCAGCCCCGGCATTGAACGCGGAGGCAATGCCAATCTTGAGTCCCTCGACTGGCTCATCAAGCTTCTCAAGGTAGTCGCTCACGGGCGCGACTTGCTCATCGACGCTGGTGCTGTCGGCCGGGTCGTGGCCGGCGATGGCGTTGAGCATCAGGGCCGCATCCGCCACCGTGTGAACGACGGGGCCAATCTGATCGAGACTGGAGCCGTAGGCGACCAGGCCATAGCGGGAGACGCGGCCGTAGGTCGGCTTGAGTCCGACCACGCCGCAGAAACTGGCCGGCTGGCGGATCGAGCCGCCGGTGTCCGAGCCCAGGGCCGCAAAGCACATTCCGGAGGCGACCGCCGCCGCCGAGCCGCCGCTGCTGCCGCCCGGCACCCGCGACCGGTCCCAGGGATTGACGGTCTCTTGCAGGCCCGAGTTCTCCGTGCTCGAACCCATCGCGAACTCGTCCATGTTGGTCTTGCCAACGATCACGGCATCGGCGTCGAGAAGCTTGCGAACGACCGTGCCGTCATACGGTGAATGGAAGTTCTGGAGGATTCGCGAGCCGCAGGTGGTCGTCCCGAAAGTGGTACACATGACGTCCTTGATGGCGATGGGCACCCCGGCCAGCGACCCCACCGGCTCGCCGGCGGCAATCCGCCGATCGACGTCCCTCGCCGTCTCCAAGGCCCGGTCGTGAAAAATCGACAAGTACGCCCCGACGGCCGGATTGAGGCGGTCGATTCGATTCAGGATCGCCTTTGTGGCCTCCACGCTGCTGATCCGCCCGGCGGCAATCCGGTCCCGCAGTTCAATCGCTGTCAGGTCCTCCATCGGCATGGCCCACGCTATTTCTTCTCCTCGTTCTTGCGATGGCTCAGGAACCACTCGTAAAGCTTGGGATTGTTGTAGGTCTCGGTCCAGGAATCGTGCTGGGCGTCGGGATAGACGGTGAATTGAACGTTCCCGCCGGCCTTCTTGAGGGCCTCGACCATCTCCGACGACGACTGCAACGGGACCACCGGGTCTTTGGCGCCATGGAATACCCACGTGGGGACGTTCTTGAGCCTGCTCGCCAAATATCGCTCGCCGCCGCCGCAGATCGGCGCCAGCGCCGCGAATCGGTCCGGATAGCGGCAGGCCAGCGTCCAGGTCCCGAAACCACCCATGCTCAGGCCCGTCAGGTACACGCGGCTGGAATCCACCGCGTATTTCGACTGGACATCGTCGAGCAAAGCGACGAGCGCATCGACCTGCTCCGGCCACCAGCTACTCGTCGGGCACTGCGGCGAAACGACGATGAACGGGAACTCCTTGCCCGCGTCGATCAGCTTCGGCGGGCCGTGCTTCTTGACCAAATTGATGTCGTCGCCCCGCTCGCCGGCCCCGTGCAGAAACAGCATCAACGGCCATTTCTGGTCCTTCTTCTCGCCGTAGCCTTTCGGCAGATACAGCAGGTACTTCAGGCTCACCTTTTTCGTGATCTCTTTCTGGAACAACTGCTCGCTTTGCCCCCCGCTTCCAGACTTTTCTTTGGCCGCCATGCTCCGCCCCGATACGCCACAAAGAACCCAAAAAGCCACCGCTACACATGCCAGTTTGAGAACTCTCATGTCAGTTACCTCCCGCTTACCATACAAGGATCGTGCCGGGCTTGGCGCCCTCACGCGGAGCTATCTTCGAGAATCTTGGGAACGATGAAGAACGAATCATCCCGTTGCGGCGCGTTGGCCAGGGTCTTCTCGGTCCCCAGCGACGCGCGGACCTCGTCCGCCCGAAAGACGTTGTGGATCGGCAGGCAATGCGCCAGCGGCTCGACCTCGGCGGTATCCAGCTCGTTCATCTTCTCGACATACGCGAGGATGGCACCAAGCTGCCCGGTGAATTCCTCGATCTCCGCCTCGGTCAGATCGAGCCTCGCCAGCTTGGCGACCTTGCGAACCTGCTGTGCGTCGATCTTCTGCTGCATACATCCCAAAGAAAAAGCGAGGCTCAACCGTGCCCCGCTGGGGAAGGACGACGTTGAAATCCGTTTGCCTACTCGGCGGCTTTTTGTTGCGTCTGGCCCGGCTTGTAGTTGCGTTTCAGGGGCTTTTCGATCAGACCCAGGCGGATGGCCTTGGCCGAAACCCGGACCCGGCGGACCTTGCCCTTGATCACCGCGCGAACTTTCTGGATGTTCGCCTTGAACTTCCGGCGGGTGACGCCGGTCACCTTCTTGCCGACGCCGCCCAGCCGCTTGGCCTTACCGCGGCGGGTGATGGCATTGCCAAAAACCGTCTTCTTACCCGTAAACTGACACACTCTCGGCATAAACTGCTCCTGCATCTCTGCGGCGACGACACCATGGTCGCCCATTCATCCACCCACGCCCGGACAGGCGGGGAAACCGGTATTCTAACCAACCACCGCCATTTTGCAACACTTACCTGCCTTAAGACCGAAAATTGTGTACGGTGGTTCATCTGCCGTTCTTCCTTGGATTGCACGGGCCGGCCCGACTATGATGGTCCCAACGGCGGCCAGAGGGGGACCTCCCATCCGTGCGGCGTACAAGGGCGACGATTTTGGGGAAGAAGCGGGAGACAAGCACCTTCTTTGCGCTGATCCCCGCGCGGGGCAATTCTTGCCGTGGCTTGCCTCACCCGGCGTAAAGACCCGAACGCTCTTGACGACGCGGCTGCCATCCGGCATCTGGCGCCCATCGGCGTCGCCGGCGTCATCGTCGGCCGCAGCCTCTACGAAGGCACCCTCAGCCTCCCCGACGCCCTCGCCGCCGCAGAGCGGGCGGCACCGCTGCCTGCACCCAGCACCCTCGGAGAGTTGGATGCCGCCCGCTTCGAGTTCGCCGGCACATCGACTATTTCGAGTCCTTCACACCCATGCCCGCCGGCAGGAAGTTCTCCAGCACCCAGAGCTCGCTCTTGGACTCCTCGATGGTGCCGAACGCAATGCGGCGGTTGTCCGGGTGAAGGTCGAAGGACGCCATTTTGGGAACTGAGAGGTCCAGCTTCAGCGGCGTCCCGCCCTGCGCCGGAACCCGCCAGACTTCACGGATGCCAGAGCGTGTGTAGGCGAGGGCCATGACGTAACGGCCGTCCCTCGTCCACTTCAGCCCGTAATTCTGCTCCGAACCGCGAAATAGCTCCCGCGGCTCCCCTCCGTTGAGGGACACGGCCTTTACAACGCCTTTCACCTGGAACACCACTTCCCGGCCGTCCGGCGAGAGGTCGTACTGCCCCCCTGCTTTGGCAACTTCCGACTCCTCACTGGTGTCGAGGTTGCGTTTCAGGATTTTCCCACCCTTCGAGAACACCAGGGTCTTCCCATCCGGGCAGAGATAGGGGAACCGGCGGTCTGCATCTGCCAACTTGGTGATCTCGCTTGTTTCAATGTCAACTCGGAAGATTGCAGCTCCCGTCTCCGTAAACCCGGTCGCGATGACGGAACGGCCGTCCGGCGCCCAGGAGGGTTGGTTGACGCCACGAAGACGCGGCGACAGAAAGCGCTCTTCCCCGGTTGCGGCGGACCGGATCGTGAGGATGTTGTTTCCGGGACCCATGGGACCCACACTCGAAAGGTAGGCCAGGTTCCTGCCGTCGGGTGACCATCTTAGAAACATCTGTGCCCCGGTACGCCGCGTCGTGACCGGCGCGGGTGGCACGAGTACCTTGCCGGTTTCAAGGTCAACCGTACCGGTGTAGAGGCGACCTAAAGAGGTGTAAGCCTGGTAATAACAGGAGCCGTCGGGTGCAAAGCCGAGAACCTCTGAATCCCAGCCGAAGTTCTTTTTCAGCAGTGCTGGTTCTCCTTGTTGCTTGCCCCCGGTGATGTGGACGCTCCAGATGTCCCACGTCCCCGAGCGGTCACTGAGGAAGACAAGACTTGTCCCGTCCGGGGTCCATCCCAGCAGTTGATCCTCCGCGGGATGCCCGGCAACAACGACCTCATTGCGGCCATCGGCGGTCATCAGGAAGACGTCGCCATGGGGTGGGCTGCCCTCACGCACAACACTGTACGCGACAAATCGCCCGTCGGGCGAGAATCTGGCCATCTTCAACGTGTACCAGGCCGAAGCAATACTGCTCAGGACGCGCACCGAGCCGTCCGCTGTCGAGATCAGCGCCAGTTCATCCGCCCAGTTGTTTGGCTTACGCTGGAGAATTGCGAGGATGGACCCTGCGTCAGGCGACCAGTCGAAAAGTCGGACGTAAGCCTCTGTCTCACTGTAAAGTGTGCGAAGGCCCGAACCATCCAGGTTTCTAATCCGCAGTTGAAGGGCCCAGTCCTTCTCCTTCTTCGCATACGAGGCGTACACGATTTGTTGTCCGTCGCGTGAGAACAGTTGGTACTCGTACCAGTTCTGACCCTCGCCCCAGGGCCCCGTATTTGTGATTCGGCTCCTCTGTCCGTTGGCAACTTCGACCTGGACCACGTCACCCGTGTCCGTGTCTATACCTCTGATGTACTTGCCATCCGCGGTCAAGACCCCATCGATGCCGGAGGCGTCCGTGAGAATCCGGCGTGTGACGAGTCCCCCGCCGAGAGAGGCCGTTCCGGTGGCAGACACACCGGTCACCTGCGGCGCGACAGGCGCATTCCTGTCCGGCGCTAAGCCCGTCTTTTCCCCCGGCTGGGACGCGGGCTTGCCGCCTTCCGACTTGTTCTGTGCCTCGGTCAAGGTGATCAGCCCCAGAAAGGCCAGGAGCACCATGGCCAGCAACGGTCTACACGTGGTTCCCTTGAATTTGGCAATCATTTGGATTCTCCTTTCGATATGTGAGGGGTTTTCTAAGATCCCGGCCAGAGAGGGCAGATACTGGGGCCGGGAGAAACGTTCGAGAAGATTGACAATCGTTTGGCCGTACCGGCGGGATTCTTCGGTCCCGGCGGCCGAGAGAGCCAGGGCGTCGGCGGCCATCTCCTGGTCGGCCCGCATCCGGCGAAACGCAAACCAGATGAGCGGGTTGAACCAGTGGAGCACCTGCAGCAGGCAAACCAGCCACGCCAGATAAATGTCCCGCCGCCTGAGGTGGGCGAGCTCATGAAGGAAAACGTAGTGCAGTTCGTCGAGGCCAAACGTCCCGATCAATCCCTGCGGCAGCAAAATGCGCGGCCGAATGACGCCAAACAGGGCTGGCGTTCGGACCTTGTCGGTGACGACCACACCTACGAGGGTTCGGACCCGCATCTGCATCTTGCAGTCCTCCAGCAGGTCCAGAACCTGTTGGTCCGTCACCGGCCGCTCGGACGCGACGGCCCGCCAGAGTCCAAAGGCCCTGACGAGGATGTATCCAGCCAGGGCTGCGCCCCCAGCCAGCCACACCCAAGCCAGCACACGGGCGACAAGCGATGCAAGTCGATGGTCTTGGCCGCTCGCTTGCGAAGATCGTTCATTGGCTGGGGCAGGAGTCTTCAAAGGCGGCTGCATTGGCAACGGCTTGGCCGTCTCGTCCTGTCCCGTCTGGTCGGCAGCCGACGTGCGAGCTGCGTTGCTCCCTCGGACTATGTCATCAGGACTAACGCCTGCCTCATTTGGAGGCGGGACGGCAAAGCCCGATGTTGCATCGTGCGATGAGAATAAGCGAGGCACCAGACCGTAGACGCTGATGTGGCTTTGCGGCGCCCAGGGCAGGGCCAGACGCAGCAGTAGGACCAGCCACAGGCAGTAATGCCACCGGGCCGGGAGTCTCTCCCGCAGAATCCCCTTGACCAGCATGATCAGGCAGACCAGGAGGCTGCCCTGAAGGGTCGCCTTGAGCAGCCATTGCAGAAATGCCGCCAGGTTTGCTTCAAACGGTTCCATCGTCTCCCCTTTCCGCTACGGCGTGTTCTTCCTGGACCTGTTCGGTTTAGCGTCCGGATCTTCCCCGTCGAGGATCTGCCTGAGCCGCGCGACTTGCTCAGCGGACAGACGCTGCTCCTCGACGAGCGCGGCCAGCATCGGCTCGATCGCGCCGCCCCGAAATCGTCTCAGCAGCGATCGGGTTTCCGCCTTGACGCACTCAGCTTCCGCGAGGACAGGATAGTAATGGTATTGGCGGCCTCTCCGGTCGAAAGCTACGGCCTTCTTCTGCACGAGGCGGTTGATGAGGGTCCGGATCGTCTCACGCTGCCATCGCGTCCCCTTGGACAAGGTCTCAACGATCTCGTTGGCCGTCAAAGGGGAACTCTCCCAGAGGACCTTCATGACTTCCCACTCCGCCTCCGAGATTTTCGGCGTACTTCGCATGGCTGTCTCCTTTCAGTGTTACATTCGTAACATTATATAATGTTACACCTGTAACAGAAGCAGTCAAGCCCGATTTCGGAATTTTCTGAAAATACTTTTCGCCGGCGTGGAGACCTTTTAACGAGCCAGTTCCCTGCGCAGACAGGATTCCGAACTGTGACTCCTACGAGCGTCCTTTGCGCTCCGCCGACGGGGAATAGCAGTCGCCGGGACCGATCACGGACGGCTCGACGTGATTCTCGAAGAGGAACTCGCGGATATGGGTGCAGAGGTGGCACTTGTCAGCATACGCGGGCAACGTGTCGTAGCCGAGAGCTTTGGCTCTTTCGAGCAGGCCGCAAGGGCCCTTCTCGCACAGAATCCCGATGAACTCGTTTTGCCCCGGATCGAATGCCTTCCAGATCTCCTCAAGAGGCGTCTGGTTGATGTTGCCAAGGATGATGCCGCTGCAGACGCCGCTAAAGACGTTGCCGTAGGGGTCGATGTGGACGCCCTTGGCGCCCAGGAAATCCGCCAGGCAGTCCATATGGGCGAAGGCATCGGCCGGCTTTAACGCGAGCAAATCCGCCACATGGGCCGCCGCCCGGCCGGTGAAGCGAAACGGATAGTCGTGATACGCCTCGACATACGCTCGATCGCGCTCGGCCAATCCGCCATCCGCCATCCGCCATCCGGACTCTGCAAGATACTTCTCCCAACGGACCTGGACGCGGTCCGGGCCGAGTGTCCTTTTCGCCACAGAGGCCAATCGGCGGGCCGGCTCGACATCGACGTACTCCTGATGAAATGGATCGACGCTGATTTTGAGCCTCTGGACACCCAGCCCGTCAAGCACATTCAGCCGGTCAGCGATGAGCGGGTCCTCGGTCGCCCAGAAGCCGTTGGTCTCCACGAGATCGACGGGGCCGAGATTCTGCCTCTTGCCTTCCTGGAGGATTTCGACGAGGTGGTCCCAATAGAGAAAAGGCTCACCACCGGTCAGATGGATCTTGGCCGCGTCGCCTGCCAGGATCTTGAGCGACCGCCACGCGTCAATGCAAGTCTCCACAGGCATCAGCCCGCCCTTCCGCGGCGAGCAATTGTAATAGCAAAACTCGCATGCGGCATTGCACTTGTACGTGAGCATCAGGCCCGCCGACCGCCACAGCTTGAACTTGGGCTCATCGCGCGGCAGATCGCGATTGTACGTGTTCTCAGATAGATCGTGCATGACCGTACTGATGATTCACACTTCCAACGTCACACTTCACACTTCTTCTTGAGGTACACCTGAATCACAGTGATGTCGGCGGGGGTGATGCCGCCGATGCGGGAGGCGTGACCTAATGTCGCCGGCTGGAACGCTGTCAGTTTCTCCCTCGCTTCGGCCCGCAGGTGTTGGATCGCCACGTAATCCAGGTCCGCCGGGATTCTCTTGCTGTCGAGGCTGCGCTGCAGGGCCACGAGCCGCTCCTGTTTGGCCAGATAGCCCTCGTACTTCGCATCCACTACGACGGCCTCCAGGACCTCGCGTCCGTACCCGGCGGATTTGACCTCGGGCCGTTCGGCCAGCCTCTCATCCATGCCGCTGTCGGGCCGGCGCAGGAGGTCCCACAGGCTCGTGCCTTCGGAGCGAGTGCCTTGCAGGCATTGCTTGAGATTCTCGATGGCGGTGAGCTTGCGCTGAAATTTGTCCCAGCGGCTCGGATCGACCAGACCGGCGGACCGGCCGATGGGCGTCAGCCTTCTATCCGCGTTGTCCGACCGCAGGGCCAAGCGGTACTCGGCCCGCGACGTGAACATGCGGTACGGCTCGTCGATCCCCTTGGTCAGCAGGTCGTCGATCAGGACGCCGATGTACGCCTGGTCGCGGCCCAGGACGAGCGGCTCCTGGCCCTGGAGTTTCCGGGCGGCGTTGATCCCGGCGATGATCCCCTGGCCGGCGGCTTCTTCGTACCCGCTGGTGCCGTTGATCTGGCCCGCCAGGAAGAGGCCGGTGATCTTCTTGGTCTCGAGGCTCGGCTGCAACTGCACGGGAGGACAGTAATCGTATTCAATCGCGTAGGCGTAGTGGACGATGCGAGCGTTTTCCGTGCCCGGCATGAGCTTGAGCATCTGTTCCTGCACGTCGCGGGGCAGCGAGGTGCTGATGCCGTTGCAGTAGATCGTCGTTCGGGCCTCATCCTCCGGCTCCAGGAAGACCTGGTGACGGC
>Ga0315286_10001220_pt1 | contig 23140 bp, 15 predicted proteins | sample YL17G10_0_MG_FD_205038 | JGI IMG/M metagenome (GOLD analysis project Ga0315286, IMG submission 205038) | Sediment microbial communities from Yellowstone Lake, YNP, Wyoming, USA - YL17G10_0 | ecosystem: Environmental > Aquatic > Freshwater > Lake > Sediment | place: USA: Wyoming | collected...
TACGTGATCATTGATCTCAAGACCGGCAAGCTCACGCACCAAGACATTGGCCAGCTCCAGCTTTATGTGAACTACTACGACCGCGAACGCCGGACAGAGGGCGACAACCCGACATTGGGGCTGATTCTCTGCGCGGACAAGAACGATGCCGTCGTCCGATATACTCTGGGGAAGGATCAGCAGAAGAAGATATTTGCCAGTCGCTACAAGCTCCATCTCCCCAGCGAGGCTGAACTCCGGGCCGAACTGCGGCGCGAAGTGAGAGCGCTGTCCGCCCCGACGAAGATGGGAGGCGCGAAATGAACCCGAACATCAACGTCATCGCTAACCGCCTGAGCCTCCGCCCGCCGCAGCGCGACTCGCTGGAGATTCTCGCCCGGCTCTGCGACATCGTGCCGCTGGAAAAGAACACCGACGTAGCCCAGGCGCTCAAGACAATTCAGGCCGAATACGCCACGGTCACGGACTTCGAGCGGGACTTCCCGTCGCTCTGCTTCGCCTTGGCGACCGGCGTGGGCAAGACCCGGCTCATGGGCGCGTTCATCGCCTATCTCTTCAAGGCGGAGGGCATCCGGCATTTCTTCGTGCTTGCGCCGAACCTGACCATCTACAACAAGCTCATCGCGGACTTCACGCCCAACACGCCGAAGTACGTCTTCCAGGGAATATCTGAATTTGCCGTGGAACCGCCGGAGATCATCACCGGCGACAACTACGAGAGCGGGCGCGGCGTCCGGGGCGGGCGACTCTTTGAGTCAAACGTGCAAATCAACATCTTCAACATCTCGAAGATCACGAGCACGGAAACGCCCAAGGGAGCCGAGAAAACCAACGTTCCCCGCTTCCGGCGGCTTCATGAGTACATCGGCCAGAGCTACTTCGACTACCTCTCGAAGCTGGACGATCTCGTGCTTCTCATGGACGAATCGCACCGCTACCGGGCTTCGGCGGGCATGAAGGCCATCGGCGAGCTGAAGCCCATTCTGGGCCTGGAGCTCACCGCCACGCCGCACGTGGAACGCGGCGGCGAAACGCAGCCATTCCTGAACGTCATCTATGCTTACCCGCTGTCGAGCGCCATGACGGACGGGTTCGTCAAGGAACCCGCCGTGGCCACCCGGGAGAACTTCAACCCCAAGAACTACGACGCGGCCGGTCTGGAACGGCTGAAGCTGGAGGATGGCGTCCGCATTCACGAGAACACCAAGGTCGAGTTGGAGGTCTACGCCCGCGAAAACGGCAAACCCATCGTCAAACCCTTCATGCTGGTCATCGCCAGGGATACTGACCACGCCAACGCGCTTATGAAGGCCATCGAGGACGAGGCGTTCTTCGAGGGACGGTACAAAGGGAAGGTCATTCAGGTTCACTCCAAGCAGAGCGGCGAGGAGAGGGACGAGACCGTCGAGCAACTTGTCAACGTTGAGAAGCAGGACAACCCGACGGAGATCGTCATCCACGTGAACATGCTCAAGGAGGGTTGGGACGTCACCAATCTTTACACCATCGTCCCCCTGCGAGCGGCCAATTCGAAGACGCTGGTGGAACAGTCCATCGGGCGCGGCCTGCGCTTGCCCTACGGGAAACGCACCGGCGTGGGCGCGGTGGATCGGCTTACCATCGTCTCCCACGACAAGTTCCAGGAGATCGTGGACTACGCCAACAGCGCCGACTCCGTCATCCGGGGCGGACTGAAGGTCATCTATATCAGCGACGAGCGTTCCAAGGTCGTGATCGCCGAGCCGGAGATCATGCAACGCATTTGGCCTCAGGCCGTTGCGGAGTGCAAAACCGGGTACGGGGTTGAGCAGCCAAAGCTGTTGTTCGAGAACCCGAAGGAACAGGAAGCGGCCAAGGCAACGCTGGAGGTCATCCGCCGGGAGTTCGAACGTCTGCCGCGCTCCGCTGACTTGACCAAACCGGAAATCCAGAAGCAGATCGTCGAGAAGGTCAAGGAGGCCATCACCCCCGCCCAGCAGGAATTGACGGGCATCGCTGAGCAGGTGAACGTTGCAGACGTCGTGGCCAAGACCATCACGCTGCGGAATGAGCTTTCGATTGATATCCCCCGTATCACGGTCCAGCCCGTAGGCGATGTGACGCGGGGATACCGGGAGTTTAATCTCAAACTCGCCAGCATCCGTCTCCAGCCGGTGGATAATGAGATTCTCATCCAGGAACTGCACCGTCGCGAGCAGCACCGGCTCATGAGCGGCACGGGAATCGTGCCGGAGGAGAAGCTCGAAGACTACCTCGTGCGCGGCCTCATTGATTTCAACGATATCTGCTACGACGAGCACGCGGGTTTGCTCTACAAGCTGGCCGGGCAAGTCGTGGCGCATCTCCGGTCCTACCTCAAGAACGAGGAAGAGGTTCTAAACGTCCTTCAATACCACCAACAGGCGTTGGTCAATCTGACCCATGCCCAGATGCAGGAACACTACGAGGAAAAGGCGGCGGCTTACGAAGCGCATGTGAGCAAGGGTTTCGCGACGCTGCGCCCCAACAACTACTCGGCTCCTGCCGGGGAAAACGAGCGGGACTTCCACGCGCCTGTGTCGGACAAGCAGGACATCCGCAAGATGCTCTTTGCCGGATTCGGAAAGTGCCTCTACCGGATCCAGAAGTTCGACTCGGACTCGGAGCGGCGGTTCGCCGTGGTTCTGGAGAACGACAAGGAAGCGCTGAAGTGGCTCAAGCCCGCCAAGGGCACCTTCCAGATTCACTATGCGAGGGAGGCGTCCTACGAGCCGGACTTCGTGGTTGAAACGAAGACGGGGAAATTTCTCTGCGAACCGAAAGCCGCCAATGAGATGACGGCGGAGGATGTGCAGGCCAAGGCCAAAGCGGCAGCGGAATGGTGTGCCTACGCCAGCGCGCACGAGATGCAGCACGGCGGAAAGCCATGGACGTACCTGCTCATTCCGCATGACGCAATTTCAGACAACAAGACCCTTCAAGGACTGACCGCGACCTATACTTATCACGGCGGGTCCAGCGTCAAACGTTGACCGGAGGGATGAAGCCTCGATTCGCTTCCTTCACACGGGCGACTGGCAGTTGGGAATGGCCCGCCAATACCTCGACGAGTTCGCCTTCCACTTCAACCGACGTACCTCGGCTTCCCGGGTGGAGTCAACTAAATACCCTCAATAGCGTATCGGGTTTAGTTGTTCGTAGCCTTCGTGGGCCATGTAGGAGCTCCGGACGTACGGGCCACAAACCGCGTAGAGGAAACCGAGCCGATCGGCCTCTTCCTTGTAAAAACGGAATGTCTCCGGGAGGACGTATTCCCGCACGGGGTGGTTCCATCGCCGTGGCCTGAGGTACTGCCCGATGGTCACGGCGTCGCACCCCGCCCGCCGCAGGTCGCTCAGGACCCCGACCACTTCTTCCCTGTTCTCCCCCATCCCGACCATAAGACCCGATTTGAGAAATATGCGGGGGTACATCTCCTTGACGAACCCCAGGAGGGCGAGGGAGCGCCGGTACACCGCCTGAGGGCGGACCTCGGGGTAGAGGCGCGGCACCGTCTCGATGTTGTGATTGTACACGTCGGGACCCGCCTCCGCAACCACCCTGATGCTCTCCTCTCTCCCGAGGAAGTCGGGGGTGAGCACCTCGATCTTGAGAGGAGCATGCTGCCCGCGGTCTTCACGCGCGCCGGTTTCACGACCGCGGGCATCGGGTCCGCGGAGCTCATGGATCACCCGCGCGAACTGCCCGGCGCCCCCGTCGGCGAGGTCGTCTCTCGTCACGGAGGTGATCACCACGTAGGCAAGCCCGAGCTTTCGCACGGCTTCGAGTATCCTCGAAGGCTCTTCCGCGTCGAGGGGAAGGCGCGCGCCGCTCCCCGCCTTGTCCACCGCGCAGAAGGCGCAGCCGCGGGTGCACGAGTTCCCGAGGATCATGAACGTGGCTCTCTTGTTTTGGAAGCACTCGGACAGGTTTGGGCAGCGGGCGCTCCTGCACACGGTATGAAGGCCGAGCGCGTGGATGATCGCTTTCACCTCGTGGTTCTCTTCGGTGTACTCGATCTTCTTCTTGAGCCACGAGGGCTTTCTGAGGGATGGACTCGGGTTTGCAGGGTACGACGCGGGAGAAGTGTCTTGATCCGCCATTGACAAAGAAAATAGCGACGGCCCCGACGATTGTCAAGACCGGGGGGGCGCATCGTTCACACACCGGACCCGCCCACTGAGCGCTTGCGCAATCGAAACATTTCGGCTACAATGGCGCAAAACCGGCAGGGAGGGCGCGTACTGATGAGCTTGATGGGTCTGGACATCGGCACCACGGGGTGCAAGGCGGTAGTCTTCAGCGAGGACGGCCGGGTGCTCTCTTCCCGGTACAGGGAGTATCCCCTCCACATCCCGGAGCGCGACCGCTGCGAGCTGGACCCCGAAGAGGTCTGGCAAGCCGTTCTGTTCGTCGTGGGAAAGGCCGCCTCCGAGGCGGGAGCCGGGGATCCGGTGAAGTGCCTCGGAATCTCGACCCTCGGCGATTCCGTGACCTTTCTCGACAGGAAAGGAGCTCCCGTCCATCGAACCATCGTGGGGGCGGCCGACCGGAGGGCTCTCGCGCAGGCGCGATGGATAGAGGAACGGATGAGCCGGGAGGAGATTTTCAGCCTCACCGGCGCACCGCTCCACGCCTACTCCGTGCTCGCAAAGATTCTCTGGATGAAGGAGGAGAGGCCGGACATCGACCGCCGGGTCGACAAGTACACAGGTTGGCAGGAGATCGTCCACCTCAGGTTCGGACTCGACCCGTCGTTCGACCATTCCCTCGCGAGCCGCACCATGCTCATGGACGTCCGGAAAAAGGATTGGGCGGTTCCCCTCCTATCGCTCTGCGGCGTGCCCGTCGAGCGGTTTTACCCCCTCGCCCCCTCGATCTCGATCGTCGGGAAGATCGGCGCCAAAGCCGCGGAGGCTACACTTCTCCCGGCAGGCACCGCGGTCGCGGCCGGGGGGTTCGACCAGTGCTGCTGCGCCCTCGGGGCGGGAGTCTCAAAGACGGGTACGGCGGCGCTCACGATCGGCACCCTCGAGGCGATCACGCCCGTTTTCGATACCTGCCGCCTCGAGCTCCCCCTCCTCGCGGGGAACCACGGGTGCGGTCTGCACGTCATCGAGGGGATGTATTTCACCCTCGCTTACGTCACCACTTCGGGTGCGGTTTTGCGATGGTACCGCGACACGCTCGGAGGCCCCGAAACCGCCGGGGCGCACACCCTGGGTGAAGACCAACGGGGTTTGAACCCCTATGACATCATCATCGGGCAAACCCCCGACCGTCCCTCCTCCGTCTTCGTTTTGCCCTACTTCGCCGGGGCCGGAACGCCGTGGCTCGACGTGCGCCAGAAGGGGAGCGTGTTCGGTCTCACCCTTGATACCGACCGGGCCGAGCTCGTCAAGGGGATCCTGGACGGCATCTGCTACGAAGTAAAGCTGAACCTGGAATCCTTCAGCAGCGCGGGGGTTCGGATCGAAAAGCTCAGGGCCGCCGGGGGAGGGGCAAAATCGGACAGGCTATTACAGCTCAGGGCGGACGTGACCGGCATCCCGGTCGAGGCAGCGGAGGTGACGGAGGCGGGGTGCCTCGGCGCCGCGTTCCTCGCGGGGCTCGGCACGGGAACCTACGCCTCGATCGACGACATCGGGGAGATCGTGAGGATCAGGAAGACCTTCGAGCCCAGGCCGGCGCACGAAAAGCGATACGCGGAGGGGTTCGAAACATATAAAAAGCTCAGAGCGAGGATGGAGGGGTTGAATATTTAACGCGGCAAAAGAACACCGGGCAGGAACCTGTCAGGAGTCCTTTTTCACCACGAAGGGGTCATTCAGGCCGAAGTGCTTACTCATCGTCGTCATGGTGTTGCGGGCCAGGCTTTTCGTCTCGAAGGGGCCGACCCGCACCCTGTAGAACTGCTGCTCCCCGACCTTGGCCTCTTCGATAGTGACCTTGTAGAGCTGTTTACGGAGACTCCCGGCCAGGTTGTCCGCGTTCTCCGCCTTGGTGAAAGCGGCCACCTGGATGTAGTAATCGCCTTTCTCGATGTACCGGGCCCGGCCGCTCGCCGGCTCACGCGCGGTCTCATGCCGTGAGGGTCTCACCCTCTCCACCGGGGTTTGCTCGGCTTTCGCGTAGGCGGCTTCCGCGTCGAACTCTCCCTGCTCCTGATCGAAGAGCCGGGCGGATTCGATGGTCTTCCTGGAGGACTCGAGGGCGGTTTTTTCCGCTTCCCCGGTGTCGATGTACTTAGTCTCCGCGGTGAGCCCGTTGTCGAAAAGGCTCAGGAAGGGAAGCTCTCCCTTTTTACCGGTGACGGCGCCGACCTCGCCGCCGGCCTGGGAGGGCTTTTCGGCCGTCGTCATACCTTTCTTGAGCTTGCCGCCGCCGACGTAGATCCCGAAGATCAGAATCCCCACCAGGACGAGCCCGAGGAGAAAAGCTATCCAGAAGATCCGCCCCGTGTCGAGATTCACTTGGTAGTACTCCCGTCCCCTTCTGTCGTCTTCCATACCGTCACACCTTCCGCTCTATGCTCTCTATGACGTCCCACACCTTTTCCCGAAACGCGGAAATATCGCCCTTGTTCTCAATAATGATATCGACAAAATGCGATTTCTCCTTTAAAGGGATTTGGGCGCGGATCCGCTGGAGCGCCTCACCCCGGGAGAGGCGGCTTCGCTCCATCCCCCTCGTCACCGCCGCCGCTTCCTCGGCTTCGACGCCGACCACCAGGTCGCAGAGGGGATGGAGGCACATCTCGACGAGAAGCGCCGCGTCTAGCACCGCCTTTTTTTTCCCGGCGAGAAGCTCCTTTACCCTCCTGATCATCCAGGGGTGGACGATGGCCTCGAGCTTTTTCCGCTCCGATGGGTCGGCAAAGACGATCTTCCCAAGCTTCCGCCGGTCGGTCGTCCCGAAGGCACGCACCACCTCGTCTTCCCTCGCGTCGAGCGCCTCGTACCCCGTCCCGTCGACGTCCACGATCTCGTACCCGCGCTCGCGGAAGCAACCGCTCGCGAGGCTCTTCCCCGAGCAAAATCCCCCCGTTATCCCCACCACCATCTCAGTGCGCCTCTTCCCAGCTTTTCCCCGTCGAGACGTTCACCCGTATCGGCACGTCGAAGACGATCGCGTTCTCCATCTTTTCCTTGACGAGCCTCCCCAGCTCCTCCTTCTCCTCTTCGGGCGTCTCGAACACGAGCTCGTCGTGAACCTGGATCAGCATCCTGCTCCGCATCCGCCGCTTATCGAGCTCCCCGTCGATGATCACCATCGCCTTCTTGATCAGGTCGGCCGCCGTCCCCTGGATGGGGGTGTTGATCGCGATCCTCCTGGCCTGTTCGAAGATGTTCCTGTTCTCCGAGCGGATGTCGGGGACATATCTCCTCCTGCCGAGGAGGGTCTCCACGTACCCCGTTCCCTTCGCCTTTTGCACCACTTCGTCGAAGTACCTGGCGACCCCGCTGTACTTTTTAAAGTACATATCGATGAGACCCGCCGCGGCGTTCCTCGGGATCCCGAGACGCTTCGAGAGACCGAAGGGGCTGATGCCGTAGGCGATGCTGTAGTTGATGGTCTTCGCCACACCCCGCTGCTGCTCCTGCACGTCGCCGACGCTCACGCCGAAGAGCAGGGCGGCGGTCTCCCGGTGGATGTCCTTGTCATCGTGAAAGGCGCGGACGAGCCCCTCGTCGGCGGCGATGGAGGCGAGGATCCTCAGCTCGATCTGGGAGTAGTCGGCCGACAGGAGCACCCACCCCTCCTCGGGGATGAACGCCTTCCTTATCGCCCTCCCCTCCTCCTCCCGTATGGGGATGTTCTGGAGGTTCGGATCGCTCGAGGAGAGCCGCCCCGTGGTCGCGACGGCCTGGTTGAAGGAGGTGTGCACCCTGCCCGTCTTTGTGTTCACCATCGAGGGGAGAGCGTCGATGTAGGTGGACTTGAGCTTCGCCAGCGTGCGGTGGCGCAGGAGAAGGCGCGCGATCTCGTAGGTCATCGCGAGCTCCTGGAGGACCGACTCGTCGGTGGAGATGCCCGTCTTCGTCCTCTTTATCACCGGGAGCTTCATCTGCCCGAAGAGCACTTCGGAGAGCTGCTTCGTCGAACGGATGTTGAACTCCTCACCCGAGAGCGCGTAGATCTTCTTCTCGAGCGAGGAGAGCTCCTGCCCGAAGGCGACGCTCATCCGGGCGAGGTGGCCGGTGTCGATCCTGACCCCGGTGTTCTCCATCTTTCCGAGCACAACGAGGAGCGGGACCTCGATCTCCCGGTAGAGCCCCATGAGCCCCTGCTCCTCGATCCGCTTCGTGAGGAGGAAGTGCAGCCTCAGGGCGACGTCGCTGTCCTCCCCCGAGTACTCGGCGACCTCCTGGACCGGGTAGTCGAGAAGGGTCTTGCCTTTCTCCTTCACCACGTCGGTGTAGCGGATCGTCGTGTAGTCGAGGAACTCCCTCGCGAGCTCGTCGAGGTTGTACCGCTGCTTCTGAGGGTTCAGGAGGTACGCGGCCACCATCGTGTCGCTCGCGATCCCCTTCATCTCGATCCCGTACTTTTTCAGGATTACGTAGTCGTACTTTATGTTCTGCCCCACCTTCCTGATCCGCTCGTCCTCGAGAAGGGGCTTCAGCTCCCGGATAAGGAAATCAACGCCGAAGGCGCGCCCGCCCTTCGAGACGATAGGGAGGTAGAACCCCTCCCCTTCCCGGACCGAGAAGGACACCCCGATCACTTCGGCGACGATCGGGTCGAGCCCCGTCGACTCGGTGTCGACGGAGACGATCCCCGCCTTGGAAATCGCTTCCCGGAGGAGTTCGAACTCCTCCCGGGTCTGGACGAGGCGGTAGGTCCCCCTCTTTGGTTCGGGCTTTACGGAAGGTCCTGCGGCCGGGCCCCCCGTATCGAGGCCGCCGCCGGCAAGAGCGCCCGTAGACGGGCCTCCCTTCCCCCGGTCTTCAGAAGACCCCGATGCTGCCGCGCCCCTCAGCTCCCCCACGATCGAAACGAGCTCCTTCTCGGTCAGGAAATCGAGCCCCTCGGCCCGCGGGAAGCCGGTTATTTCGAAGTTATTGAGAGAAAAATCGATCGGGATGTCCCGTTTTATCGTCACGAGCCTCCTGCTCAGAAAGGCATCGTCCCTCCCCTTCTCGAGGAGGGCCCGTGTCTTTTGGCTCTTGACCGCGCCCAGGTCCCCGTAGAGACGCTCGAGGCTCCCGAACTCGCCGATGAGCCCCGCCGCCGTTTTCTCGCCGACCCCCTTCACCCCGGGCACATTGTCGGACTGGTCGCCCATGAGGGCGAGAAGGTCGACGAACTGGTCGGGCCGCACGCTCCACTCCTCCATCACCTTGACCGGGTCCATGACCTCGATCTCGCTGATCCCCTTTCTGCCGGCCATTACCGAGACGCCCTCGTCGACGAGCTGGAGCATATCCTTGTCGCTCGAGACGACGACGCACCGCACCCCGTCGGCCCGGGCGGCCGTGGTGAGGGTGCCTATAAGGTCGTCGGCCTCGTACCCCTCCAACTCGAGCTTCGGAATCCCGAGCTTTTCGACGAGGGTCTTGATGGCCTCAGCCTGGCTCAGGAGGTCAGGCGGGGCTTTCGGGCGCTTTTGCTTGTACCCGGGGAAGAGCTCGTGCCTGAAGGTCTTTCCCTTCGAGTCGAAGACGCACGCGAGGTACCGCGGGTTTTCGTCCTTCAGGAGCCTGAGGAGCATCCGCATGAAACCGAAGATCGCCGAGGTGTTCTCCCCCTTCGTCGTGACAAGCGGCCTTTTTATGAAGGCGTAGTAAGCCCGGTAGATGAGCCCGTGCCCGTCCATGATGTAGAGCGCGTTGTCCATAGATACAACAATAATAGCAGATATCAAGGGGATTTCACACAGGAATGTGAAGGGCTTTCACGCGCGGATGTTAACAACACTCGGTTGCGAGCGGGCGGGCCCCTTGGGGAGGAGGTTGAGCTTTTCCAGGCTCTTGCGGGTACAGGTGATGCGCTCCTTCAGGTTCTCCGTGAGACCAAGGCTCTTGCGGATCACCGAGGTCTGGAGGCGGTCGTTTTCAGAGAGCCTTTTTTTCACGTCTTCGTCCCCCCGCAGGAAGAGGAGGTCGGGAACGACGTATTTCATGAGCCCATTGATGTCCTCTATGATGATGCGTTCGTGCTCGGATAGCTCGTGCAGCTCCTCGTACCTCCCGCTTTCGCAGGCGTCCTGCTCGAGCTGTTTGAGTACCACCAGCTTCAGGAAGCTTCGCCCGATGACGTCGAGAGTTTCGAGGACTTCTTTCTTCCTATGCAGCGTTCTATCCTGCAACGTCGATCCCCCCTTCCTTCTTCATCTCGTCGAGCTCGGGAACCTTCCCTTTTTTGGAGATCTCGTTCCACGCGTCTCTGAGGTCGCTCGACATCCTCCTTACGAACGCGATGGGAGCTTGTTCCTTTTTTATGTTCCCCTCGATGAGCTTTGAGTTGAAGAAGGAGTAGATGCTGAGGAGCTTGTTGCTGATGTCGCCGGCCTCGAAGTTCAGCGACATCATGAGCTCGGCGATGATGTCCTGGGCCTTGAGGAGGTTTTCGTTGACGAGGTCGTACCGTTTCTTCGGCAGGTTCTCGAGCGCGATGTCGAGAAACCGTATAAGACCGTCATAGAGGAGAACGACGAGCTTTCCCTTGGATGCAGTTTTTATCTGCGTCTCCCTGTAGGAGGATATCCTCTCTTTGTCCATTCAGCGTTCCTCCTGACCGTTTCCTTTTAAATATCGGAACCGGGGTTTTCAAACTTGAGGGGCGTTTCGGGAAGAAGGAATCTCCACCGGGTGTCGAGGTCGCCGAGCGCCGCTTTCATGGCCTCTTGCCCGCTCTTTTTCCCCTTGAAAATCCTGTTCCGAAGCGCGAGGGTGAGGGCGAGGTCCGACCGCACGCCGCCCGCGCCGGGGAGCGAGCACGGAAGGCCGTAACCCGGGGGAACGGTGGAAACAGGGAACCGGAGGTGTTCCGAACGAAAAGCGCCCGTCCCCGCCGCTTGCCGCGCGACATCCCGAAACCTGGGCCCTTCGATGCTTTCGGCGCCTTCGATAGTCAAACCCATGCGGCCGATCTTAACGATTTTTATCTTCTTTTGTTTCGAGGCGCCTGCCGTGATCCGCTCGAGCTCGGCGCGGTACTCGAACAGCCTGCTGTTCGTCAGGAGCCGACCGTTCACCGGGAACGGACTACTCCCGGGAGCGGCATCCGTGTCTACGGGGAGGGGCGCTTCGATCGCGTTTTTTTTCATCAGGCCCGCCTCGATGCCGGGGAACGGGGAAAACCTGCTCCACCGCTCGAGCCCGTAGCGGTGAAAGAAGCTCCCTCTCGCGTACATTCGCAACCGTGGATAGGAGAGGTCGAAGCCCGCGAGGTAGAGCGACGTGAAACCCATCCTGAGGGCGACATCCAGGGCGAAGGCGCCGACGGACTGGTGGTTCATGACCGCACCTTCCCCGACGAGGCGGGGGGCGTCGAAGAGCCTGTTCAGCGGGTGGAGCGTGAAAAAAAGGTACTTCCGGTCGAAGAGATCGAACACCTCGGGGCAGCTGAAAAGGCTCAAAACCGCGGGGATTCGGCCGAGCACGCTCCGCGGCACCCCTTCGAAGTGGGAGTAGACGATCGGCTGGGGGTCCACCGTCACGATGAGGTCGGGCATGACGCCGCTGCGGATGAGAGGGCCCACGGCGGCGTCGGCGGCAAGGAGGGTGTATCGCCCCCGGACCGCTTTTATCGGCCCGACTGCTTCGTCCAGCGAAGGCCCCGCGCCGGCGATGACGACGGTTCCGTCGAAGGCGCCGAAGAGGGAAGAGACGACCCCGCACCCCTCTGCTTTCCCACGGTTCGCGGCAAAGTTGCGGAGCCAGGTCCGCGCGAACTTCCCGATGGTCATTCCGTCGTTCACGAGCGTGTCGAGCTGAGCCTGGATTCTCTTTTCCGTCTCGCCGTACTCGGAAGGGAAGAGCCTTCTGAGGAGGGGGTGGGTCAGCACTTTTACCGACCCTGCGAGGAGGAGGTCGTATCGCTCCCGTATTCCATCGATGAAATCCCTTCCATGTTCGCCCCCGTGCACGCTGACCCGGGGGTCTTCGAGAAGGGAACGGATCTCCGGCGCGTCCCGCACCGCCCTGTGGAGCTCCTCGACCGGTTCGAGAACCACTACCCGTTCAACGCACCCCGCCTCGAGAAAGGGGGTGATGTGGTGGCCGAGGCCGAGACCGATGAAGACAACGAACCCCCGGCACGCCCCGGAGTTCTCCCCGTGGAATCGGATACCGTCGCTCCGCGGTCCGCGGCGGGAGCAGAGGTGCTGCCTTTTGCCCTCACGCTCGACAAAAAGGGTCCTCTCCCCCGAAGGCGTCGCTTCGATGCCGATCCTCACTCGACCTCCCTGCCGGGGTTCCTTCGCCCGGATACGCGCTTCCCGAATGCCTCGACCGCCCAGGACGCTTCCGCCCCGATCTCTTCATCCCCCTCTCCGCCGGGAGGCTCACCGAAGAAGAACCGGAACACCCTGTCTGCCGATCCGCCGCCGCCGGCCCCCTCGCGGATAAGACGAGCGACCGTTGCGAGATCCTCCTCGACGGCGGACCCCGGGATCCTCGCGCCTTTCAAGCCATCGATCCGGGCCTCGAAGGCCTCCCTGTAACCATGGGGCCGGAAAGTTTCGCACAGGTCCCGGAGCTGCCCCCCGGCGGGATCCAGCAACGGGCGAACGTTGTGCATCGACGCTCCGTCGTTGAGCCGAAAGAGATCGGTTCCGCCGAGCTCGCCGTCGATCCAGTCCCTGTAAAGGAGCAGCTTGTGGGAGGAGAAGGTCTCCCCCCCCGATTGCAAAGGTACACGCCGTATAAGGTCGGAACGAAGCCTCTGCGCGGCCTGGGTGTGCCAGCTCGACAGCCGCGTTGCCCCTCCGAGGAGGTAATCGTCGAACCCCGCGCCCGCATGGTGATCCTTCATCCCCCTGCATGCGAAATCGAAGCCCGCGAGGAAGATCAGGTCGAAGCCCATCATGCGCGCGAACCGGATCAGGACCCCGGAAGCCGTTCCCTGCATCGGGACCGAGAGGCTCCGTCTCATCGGCGTCTCGAGGCGCACTTCGAAGGGGAGGCCGTGGGAGAAGAGGAAGACGTCGGACCTCCAGCTCCGCAGGACCGCCGGCTCGGCCGAATAGGCGGCCAAGAGAGGCGGCGCACCGCCGCCCGCAAACCTGAGGCGGTTCCAAAAACCCGCGTCGGTGGTAAAGAGGAGGTCGGGTGCGACCCCGCGCCGCGCGAGAAACCCGAAGGACGGGAGAAGGGCTATCATGGGAACGAAGGGGCGAAGGCGCGCTATCTCACCGACGGCGTCCTCGAGATAGGGACCCGAGGCGACGAGCAGCACGGGGCCGGCGAAGCTCCCCCGCCAGCCCGAGGTTCCACAGCTGCGTCCGCCCGCATGGGAGAGGTTTTTCAGGATGTTTCTCGTCCACAGCCGTCTGTTCGCTCGCTCCGTGACGGACGTGGCGAGGGTCGTTTTGAGCTTCGAGAGAAGCGAGCGCTCGACAGCGGCGTAGTACCCGCCGGAGAGGCGTGCGCTGTGCGGGTGCTTGACCACAAAAACGCGGGGGAGCGCAAGGCGGCGGATAGCTTTCTGAACGTCATCGGGCTCGAGGTCCACGAGCGGGAGGATGCGCGGGAGAAGCTCCGGATCGATGACGTTCAGGCTTGCCCTGAACAGGTCGAGGTCACGTTCGACGAGGATCCCGGCGATAGGACGCCCGCCTCCGGCCTCCTTCCGGAGCGCTTGCCCGAGGAGCGCGTTGACATGGTACCCGAGTCCGCCTCCGAGAAACACGAAGGTCTCGGCGCCGGAGGGCGCCCTTTCGAGGTACGCCCGGGCGTTTTTCCCGGGCCATCGCCGGGATTCGAGGTATATCCCGTTTTTTTTCGCCGTCAGGAGGCCGTCTTCGCTCATTTCCAGCGCCACCCCTGCGGCAGGAGAGAGCAGTTTTTCGTGGAGACGCGGATCGATCCCCCGCAGGAGATCGAGATTGGAGATGAATCTTCTCTTGTGCGGTTCTGATAGCTCCATGGAGAAAGGGCGATCCGGTCTGTTCGTATCCGTCAGAAGAGGGTGCAGAGAATCTCTTCCGGGGTCTTGCTTTCCTTCGGGTATTCCGTCAGGACCGGTGTGAGCTCCATCCCCAGCTCCCTTTCCGCCTTCTTCAGGCCCTTCGCGAAATCCACCCTGACGCCCGCTATGACATCCTCAGCGTCGGCGCCGAGGTCATCCCTCAGCACGAGCGCGACTCTGTACCAATCGATTTCCCGCACGATCCCGCCGGCGCCGGCCCTGCGCTCGATGTTCCTGTGAAGCCTCTCGACGACGGCCCGGTACTTGCCGAACCCGAGGGCCTTATAGGCCTCCCTCGCCTTCTCCAGAGTAAAAACGGCTATCGAGAGCCCGTACTTCCCTCTTTTCGCCTGCTCCAGCTCGCGGGTGACGAGATCATCCATGACCTTGTACGGGCTCAACGCCGCGAGCCTTCCGAAAAGGAGGCCGGGGACGAGAACCCGCCCGGCTTGGGAAAGGCGTTCGACGGACAGGCCGTCGAGCTTCTTCCCCGCTCCCTTCATGCCGTGAACGGCGAGGAGCCCCGCAGTTTCGCCGTTGAAACGGAGCGGGACCACGATGAAGCCCTGGAGCCACTTCTCTTTCTCTTTCGACAGACGGGAAATCCGCTTGTCCGAATCGCCCGGGACCCCCGCCCTTCCCGATTCGATGATCCCCCTGATCTCGCTGTCCTTACCCGCAAGCCTGTAGCCGACAAGGGCTTTTTTAGGCACTCCCACCGACGCCGCCGGCAGGTACACTCCTTTCGTCCGCCAATCGACGCACACGACGGCCGAATCGATGGAGAGAACGGAGGCGGTTCTCTGGAGGAGCTCGTCCAGGAACCTGTCGGGGAGCATCTCCTCGGCTCTGTCGAAGAACGTGTAGAGGGAGAGGACGGCGTCCTTCTCCTTCGCCCCGCTGTCGAGGAGGGCGAGCTCCTGCCTGTGCTCCTTCAGCAGGAGGTATTTATGCACGTAGGGCGCGGCGAGCCTCCCGAGGAGCACCAGCCCTTCGCCGTCGATTTTCGAGCTCTTCGATTGTTTTCCGATGACGGCGAAAGCGACAAGCTCGCCGCCGACGGGAAAGGTAACGGCGGTCCACGGAGCGAGAGGTCCCAGGCCCGAGGCGTCTTTCTTCAACCGATCTCCCTTCGTTCCCCCCTTTCCGGGGGAGTACCTGAGGAGCTCTCTCCCCGCGTCCCTGAGGGCCTCGATGAAACGCGCGTCGTGTTTGAAGGTCACCTTGCTCACGACACCCGCTTTGCCCGCTTCGGGGGCGGAAAGCTCGAAGGCGTACCTCTCCTTGGCCCGCGTAAAAAGATGCGCCGTTTTTCCCTTCCCCGAACGGGCCATCGCTTCGAGGAGCCGGAGCAGGAACGACATGTGCCCTTCGCGCGCGATGACGCCGTTGAATTGCTCCAGCACGCCGAAGGCATCTCTCATTCCCAGCGAATACTCAATGAGGCCGACGAAGTCTTTCTCGTCGATCTGGACCGCTTTCCGAACAGGAGCGGCTTGCGTCTCGTAGGCCTCCGCCCTTCCCGGTTCTTTCCCCCGCTTGTCGAGCTGCGCCGCTCCGGGTTTCTCCCCCTTGAGGGTTTTTTTAACCGGCGCGGGCGCCGCGGGCTTCCCCTCCTTCAGGGACTTCTGAGTGGGACGTTTCTTCGCGGCGGGAGGAGCTTTTTCGGAAAAGATCGACTCGGCCGGAGCTTTCTCCTCCGCGAACATCTCCGCTTTCGCCAGTAGGCCGCTCCTGCGTCCCACTTTGCCGGCAGGTCCCCCTTCCGGCTTCGGCGCCTCTTCCAGAGCGGGGGTCTCCTCCTCATCGAGTGAGCCGAGAAAATCCCCCACCTCGTCGACCGACATCGATCGCGGTCCGTCCCCGGGCTTCCCTGCCGGCGCCTCGCCTCCTTTTTCGTCGGCGAGGTGTATTTTGGTCTCCGCCTTTTCTGCGGGGGAAAGGCCTTCATCAGAGGCGAAGTCCGCCGCGGATGCGAGATTTTCCATAGAGGGAAGGCTCACTGAAACCACCCTGTCGTCTATAAACGCGCGGTCCCCCATCGAGACGGTGTCCATTACGAGGGACAACTCCTCCCCGAGGGAGATTGTAGCGGTTTCCTCGGTCGATTCAATAAAAGTCTCTTCTTCCCCCGACCCCGCCGCCTCCGTTTCTCGAACGGCCGGGGGTACGGGAGCCTGCTCATTTTCCTCTTTCTCCCCTTGGCGGGTCGGCTTCTTCCCGCTCAGAGAGAGGGCCCTTTTCAAGAGCCCTCTCCTCTCGCCTTTTCCACGGGATCTTTGCGCACCGGCGGGTGAAGGGGCCTGGGACCCCCCGCCCGCCTCTTCTTCTTCCGCGGCGGGAGGGGTCTTGGCGGCAGCGGAGCTCTCCGCGCTTTGCGCGGGCCCGGCGTACCGCTCGGCTCTCGCGAGGAGACCCCCGCCCAGCTTCTCTTCCTTTTTCACGGTCGATAACGCCCTATTGAGTAGTCCCATTGTGTCCCCTTTTTACCGATCTGATGAATGCGAAGGGCCCCCGGGGAGGAGGCCGTGAGACGCCCTCCCCGGAGCCCTCCTCTGTCCAATTATCGGTAGCTTCAAAGGCAAGTTGAGACGTCGAAAAACGTATCACAATGATACATGGCAAAGGCTATTTTAATACACATGGTCATAATGATACAGGCATTGGAAAATCTATGCCCCCCGCCACCTTCTAGAAATCGCAATTCATTGTAATATAATGAATTATAAATACTCTAATAATTGGCACGACTTATGCTATAATATAGATAGAAGAATAAAACAAAGCGACCAAGGAGGTAGCTGCTATGGACATGGTTAAATACAGACCCGACAGGCTGCTCGACGTTATCGACAATTCCTGGGACAGGTTTTTCGGACCTTTCTTCGACGTCGCTCCCTTTAAAACCGATAGGGTCCCCGCGATCGACGTGAAGGAGAACGACGGGGGTTACACCCTCGAGGCGGAGCTTCCCGGGATGACCGACAAGGACCTCGAGCTTAAGCTGGAGGGGAACCTGCTCACTCTCTCCACTAAGAAGAGCGAGGAGGGTGAAGAAAAGAAGGAAAATTATCTCGTGAAGGAGAGGCGGAGCTGCAGCTTCGTCAGGTCCTTCGTGGTTCCCGAGGACGTCGACGCCGAGAAGATCTCCGCGGAGTTCAAGAACGGTCTTCTTACCCTGAGCCTTCCGAAGGCCGAAAAGGCGAAGCCCAAAATGCTCGAGATCAAGGTGAGGTAGTCAACGCGGCGCTGTCAGCGTAAAACGTGAGGAGGGCCGGCGGCCGTGCCGGCCCTCTTGTTTTTTCACACCCTTTTACCGATCAAACGCCGAGCCCCCGCGGCAAAGCCGCTTTCACCGTCTCAGTTCCCAACCCCGGCCCTTCAGGTGCTCAGCGATTTTCTCGTGCACGCGCTTGGACTCCTCTTCCGTGAGCGTCCGCTCGTCACTCCCGTAATAGAAGTTGAAGGCGAGACTTTTCTTCCCCTCGGATAGCGGCTTTCCCCTGTAGATGTCGAAGAGCTCGACTCTCTTCAAGATGGAATGACCGGGTTGCACTCCGCAGGAGAGTATGAAACCCCTCACCTCCCGCACTGCCACCTCCTCGTCGACCACAATCGCATGCGCTAGAAGCACCTCCGGGTATCGGGGAATCCGCAGGTACTTCTTTCTCGTCTCGGCTTCCTTCTGAACCGCGAGCAAGAGCCCGAGATCGAGCTCAAAGACCGCCGCCCTGTAACGACCGTAGTCGAGCCCCGCCTTTTTGAGGCAAAAAGGGTTGAGCTCGGCGACGATCCCGAAACACGTCTCCCCGCTCGCGAGGAGGGCCGCGCGGGCGGAATTGAAGGCGGCCGTGCCTCTACCGGAGATGCCGAGGTTTGCGAGGTCGAGGGAGGCCACGAAACCCCCGGCGCGCTCGACCCCCACGGGCTCCGCGTCCGGCACTCCCAGGCGCCGGAAGAGGAGCTCGAGGCGGCCTTTCAGCTCGAAGAAGACGGGGAGGTCCCCTTCCCGCCTCAGGATGAGCGCCGCGGCAGTCTTTCTCTCCTCGGGGAGGAAGCCCTTCGGGGCCCCGGCCTTCGAAAGATTCTCCTTTTCGGGGTTGTAGATCGATCCGACCTCGAAGACGGAGAGCTCTTCCCTGAACCCCGCGTTCCTTTCGATGAGACCGTAGAGACCGGGGATGAGGCTCCTCCTCATCCGCGACATATCCGCGCTCACCGGGTTCCTGAGAGTGACGAAGGGCGTCCCCTCCGCGTAGAAGAGGTCGAGGAGCTTATCCTCCAGGTACGAGTAGGTGTATACCTCGCTAAGGGCGAGGGCGCCGGCAAAGGTCTGCTTGAGGGTGCGAATGAAAGAGACCATCTCGTCCCGGTGAGGGGGCGTGTTGGTGATCAGGGGGTGAGCGGGGCTGATGTTGCCGTACCCGTAGATCCTCCCCACCTCCTCCACGAGGTCCTGGGGTATGGAAACGTCCTTTGTGGCCCGGAAAGAGGGCACGCTGACGTCGAGAACATCTTCCCCCTCGTCGTGCACGCCGAAGCTCAGTGAGCTGAGGATCTCCTTGATCTTTGTCTTTTCGACGGGGACCCCGAGGAGCTTCGCCGCCCAACCGGTGTCGAGCCGAAGGCGGACGGGTTTGAAGCCCGCGTAGCCGGCGTCGGCCAGGGGGGAACAGATGCGCGCTTCGGGCAGGAGCTCCCGTATCATGGCGGCCGAGCCGATTATCCCGGAAAGCGTCAGCTCCGGATCGAGGCTCTTCTCGAACCTGTTCGAGGCCTCGGTCCTGAGGCCGAGGCGGACCATGGTCCTCCGTATGCTCCCCGGGTTGAAGTTCGCCGATTCGATGATGATGGCGTGCGTGGCGTCGCCGATCTCCGAGTTGAGCCCCCCCATAACCCCGGCGACGGCGACCGCCTTTTGCGGGTCCGCGATGAGGAGGGTTTCCTTCGTGAGGGAGCGCTCCGTTCCGTCGAGGGTCGTGAACCTCTCCCCCTCGCCGGCCCTCCTGACGACGATGGTGCTCTCGGCGATGAACCCCGCGTCGAAGGCGTGGAGCGGCTGGCCGATTTCGAGCATCACGTAGTTCGTAACGTCCACGATGTTGTAGATGGGGCGCACACCGAGGAGCGAAAGCCTCCTCCGCACCCACCAGGGGGACTTTTGCACCCTGATCCCGTCGAGCATGATCGCGGTGTAGCGCGGGCACAGGTCCGGGTCCCTGATCTCGAGCCGGATGCTCCGCTCCCCCTTCGCGCTCCTCACCGCTTCGACCGCGCGCGGGGGGTACACCGGTTTCAGTGCTCTCCCGAACACCGCGGCAAGCTCGCGGGCGAACCCGTAATGCCCCCAGAGGTCGGGGCGGTTGGTGAGGCTCTTGTTGTCGATCTCGATGACGTGATCCCTGAGCGGGAAGAGCTTCGAAAGAGGCGTTCCAGGCACGAGGAGACTCAGGTCGACGCCTTCGCCTTCGAGGATCCAGAGGCCCGAATGGTCGTCGCTCACCCCGAGCTCCTTCTCCGAACAGACCATCCCGTAGGAATCGACGCCTCTCAGCTTCGCCTTCTTTACCGTGACGCCGCCTGGCAGCCGCGTGCCGATGGTTGCAACGGGAACGAGGGCGTCCTTTCTCGTGTTTGGCGCGCCGCTTATGACGTTCAGGACTTCCTTCCCGGTGTCCACCTTCGTGACAAAGAGGTGGTCCGAGTCGGGATGGCGCTTCACCTCGACGATCCTCCCCACCACCACGCCTTCGAGCCCGCTCCCCGCCTCCTCGACGCTTTCGATCTCCGCGGTGGACATGGTGAGCTTCAGCCTCACCTCGTCAGGGTCGATGTCGTCGAGCTTCACAAACTCTGAAAGCCAGTTATAGGAGAGCTTCATGCTCCACTCCCTTTAGAAAAAAAATTTCCAAAATCTATCGAAACTCCCGCGCACAATCAAGAAAATACGGGTGAATCAGAGAACGTCGTCCGGGTTGAGGAGGCCCTCCGGGTCGAGGGCGGCCTTGATCGCTTTCATCTGGTTCAAGGCGTCAGGCGGGTACTGGACGGCGAGGTATTCCTTCTTGAGCTTGCCGATGCCGTGCTCGGCGGAAACGGACCCTCCCATCGAGACCGCCTTCCTGGCGAACTCGACGTAGAGCTTCTTCGCCTCCAGGAGCTCCTCGTAGGTCTTCGGCAGCATGTTCACGTGAACGTGGCTGTTTCCGATGTGACCGAAGATGACGTGCTCGATCCCCGTCCTCCCGAGGAGGGAGCGGTAAAACCCCATCATCTCGCCGAGGCGGTCGTCGGGAACGGCCATGTCGGTCCCCACCTTGTGGATGCGGTCGTCCCTCAATTTGTTCTCCGAGACGATCGCGTTCACCGCCTCGGGCAGGGCATGTCGGAAAGCCTTGAGGCGCAGGATGTCGCGCCTGTCAACGGCGCCCCACGCAAGCGCGGGGTCCCCTCCCGAATCGCGGATGAGCTCCCTCCACCGGCGGAGAGTATCGGGAATCCCGCGGGGATGCAGCGCGTCCGCCGCCAAGGGCTCCCCCGCGTCCGCGCCCGGAAAGAACGCCGATTCGAAGTAGACCGCCCGAAGCGGGGAGGCCCGCCCCGTCTCGCCGGTTCGACCGGCCTCCCCTGCCCGCCCCGTCTCCCCGTCCCGTCCCCGGGGGATTTGCGGTATTTCCGAAGTGGGCCCCTGCGCTTGCCGCGCCGCTTCGAGGAGCGCGAGCGCACGCCCGTCGAAGTACTCGAGGGCGAGGGGCCTGTGCCCGCGCTCCCTCGAACGTCTCACGAACCCGAGGGCCTCTTCCTCTCCCGGAAAGAAGGCCACGCCCCCGATGAGCGCGAGGGGTTCGGCGAGGAGGCGCACCGTAACGGCGACGACGACACCGAGCGCCCCCTCGCTGCCGATAAAGAGGTCGATCAGGTCCATTGACCTGCGAGAAAAGAACCCCGCGGAGTTTTTCGTGCGCGGCATCTCGTACGAAGGCGCGGGCAGGACGAAGGGCTCCCCTTGAGCGCGCGGGACCCTGAAAACCCCTCCCTCTTCCCGCACATCGCCGCGACGTATCCGGAGGAGCTCGCCCGAGGGGAGCACTACATCGATCGCCGCGACGTACTCCCTGGTGGGGCCGAAGAAGAGCGTGCGGGCCCCCGACGCGTTCGTCGCGACGGTGCCGCCCAGGCTCGCGCTGAGCTCCGTGGGATCGGGGGGATAGAAGTAGCCCGTCTTCTCGGCGGCAAAAGCCTCGGCAGCATCGCCGTCAAGACCGAGGTCACGGGCCGCGACCCGCTGGTTCAGCTCGCTGAGCCTGATCCCGCCTCCGGCGGTGATGCGGTATTCCCCCCCCTCCTTCTCAATGGCGTGAAACCCGCCCATCTTCTCGCACGACATGAGATACCCGCCCTCGAGCGGCACCGCCCCCGCGCAGATCCCGGTCCTCCCGCCCGAAACGGTGACCGTCTTCCCCGCCCGCCGCGCGGACGCGATGACGCAGGCGACGTTGTGCGGGGTTCGCGGGAAATAGAGCGCCTCGATCCCTTTCCCCTGGATTCTGGATTCGTCTCTGAGATAATCGCAAAAATTTTTTGCGATCTCCTCGGAGCGGACGACCGCCTTCATCCCGTCGGGGGACTGCGCGAGCGGATAGATGCCCGTGCCCCGGTCTTTTGCGTCAGCCCCTGCCGCCATCGCCCAGCTCCTCGAGTATGCGGGGGATCACTTCGTAGAGATCTCCGATGATCCCGTAGTCGGCGATCTGAAAGATCGGCGCGTCCGGGTCCTCGTTGATCGCGACGATCACCTCCGACCCTTTCATGCCCGTCACGTGCTGGATCGCCCCCGATATTCCGCAGGCGACGTAAAGCTTCGGGTTCACGGTGTTGCCGGTCTGGCCCACCTGATGGGACGCGCGTATCCAGCCGAGGTCGACCGCCCCTCGGCTCGCCCCCACCACGCCGCCGAGCTTCCGTGCGAGCGTCGCCAGGAGCTCGAACCCCTCGGGCTTTCCGAGGCCCCTCCCCCCCGAGACGACGACGTCGCTCTCCGCCACGCCCGCTTCCTCGGTCTCGACGATCGTCTCGAGCAGCTCAGCGACCCTCATCGGAGACGCATCGAACAGGGCGGTCTCGAGCCTCGCCGCCTTCGGCTCTTTTACCTTTTCCATGCGGAACACGTGGGGGCGCACGGTGGCCATCTGCGGCTTTGTGTCCGGGCAGACGATGGTCGCGAGGATGTTCCCTCCGAAGGCGGGGCGGGTCTGGAGAAGCAGCTTTCTCTCGGCGTCGACGGCGAGCTCGGTGCAGTCCGCGGTGAGACCCGTCCGGAGTCGCACGGCGACGAGGGGCATGAACGTGCGTCCGAAGACGGTCGCTCCCGCGAGGAGGACCGAGGGCGCCCTCTCCCGGGCCGTTCGTGCCACGAGGTCGGCCATGATCTCGCAGCTGTCGGGCGCCGGCATCGCCCCGCCGGCGGAGATCCAGAGGACTTCGTCCGCCCCGTACGCTTCGCACTCCTCTTTTAACACCGGACCGACCTCGCCGACGAAGAGGGCGACGAGATCCCCCCCTAGCTCCCCCTTGAGCGCGTTGGCCTTCGACAGGAGTTCGAAAGAAACCGGGTGCGCCCTCCCATTCCTCCTCTCGACGAACACCCAGATGTCCCGCGGGCTCATCGGGCTATCCCTTTCTCCCGGAGCAGCTCCGCGAAACCCCGGGCTTTCTCCTCCGCGCTCCCCTCGAAAAACCGGATCTTCGAGTGGACCGCCGGGGTAAACACTTTCTTGACCCTCGTCGGCGAACCTTTCAAGCCGCACAGCGAGGCTTGCGCACCGATATCGGACGCTCCCATTCGCCTGACGGGGACGTTCAGCGAAGCGATGATCCCGTCGAGGGTCGGGATCCGGAGACGCCTCGGGGCCTTCACGATGGTGAGGAGGACCGGGAAATCCGATCGCATCACCTCCAACCCGCCTTCGATCATCCGCTCGACGAC